>Ga0209705_10000853_pt1 | contig 16182 bp, 11 predicted proteins | sample PPLLaktember2015_5_FD_187262 | JGI IMG/M metagenome (GOLD analysis project Ga0209705, IMG submission 187262) | Freshwater sediment microbial communities from Prairie Pothole Lake near Jamestown, North Dakota, USA - PPLs Lake P8 Core (1) Depth... | ecosystem: Environmental > Aquatic > Freshwater... | reverse complement strand
GGACCTGCTGTCCAACCCGGCCAAGCTCATGCAAAACATGGCGGACCCGACCAGCCTGTATCGAGTCAACAACCGTTACGGGTACACGCCTGGCGACGTCGTGATCGCGGCCGAGGCCGGCAACTGCTCGCTTGCCCAGATAACCGCAACCCCGGACGACGCAGGAAAGACCGACGAAGTTCACCATAACACCGGCACCTACGTGAACGCGGAGGGTGTCGCCTCAGCCGTTCGGTTCAACAAGGCCGGCGGCCTGGGTGTGACCTACACCACGGACGCGAGCCTCTACAACCTAGGCTCACTGCCGACCCGGAATCGGTACCGGGTCGAGAACAATCAGCTGGTCCTCGACTCGACCTTCGGGCCGACCAAGTCCGCAGTGGTCGCCGACAACATCGTGCAGTTCCGGGTGCAATACGGCAAGGATGACGGGGTCGACAACGGCACGGTCAACGGCGCTGTTTACGCCGCAGACGACGGCATGGTGGACAACTACAGCAATACGATGCCCGCCGCACCCACGGCCCAGGATTGGAGGCGCGTAATCGCGATCCGCATGGCCGTGGTCGCACGCAGCGCGCTGGCCGAGAAGCCGGCGGTGGCCGGCGGGGCCTGCGACACGACCACGGCAGCGCCGACCTGGTCGGGCGGCACGCTGGACGTGTCGGCCGACCCGAACTGGAACTGCTACCGGTACCGGGTCTTCGAGACCACGATTCCCCTGCGCAATCTCATTTGGCAGCAACTTTGACACCGATGACTACGCTCAAGCTACCCCATCGCACTCCACCCGGCCGACAGAAAGGCGTCGTGCTCTTCATCGCACTGATCGTGCTCGTGGCGATGACCCTTGCCGGTATCGGCATGGTGCGCTCGATCGACACGGCCACGGCAGTGGCCGGCAACCTCGGGTTCAAGGAAGCCTCGGTCAGCGCCGGCGACCAGGGCATCGAAGCGGGCTATCAGTGGCTGCTGGCCAACGCCGCGGGCGCGGGCCTCAACAATACCAACCTCGCCGCAGGTTATTACTCAGCGCGTCCTGGCTCCGAGCCGGACTGGTCCGACCCGGACACCTGGACAGACGCGTTCGAGTTGAACGGCGGCGCCGCGGACGCGGCGGGCAACGTCATCTCGTACGTGATCCACCGCATGTGCACACTGCCCAACACGTCCTACAACGGTGCCGGCAACGAGTGCGCCACCCAGGCCCCTTCGGGTGCGGCCGCTACCGGTGGCAGCATGAGCGTGGGTTCGTTCGCGTTCGCGGGCACGCCACAAGTCTACTACCGGATTACATCGCGGATTCTAGGGCCGCGCAACACCGAAACCTACGTCCAGACGATGGTCGCCATCACCAACTAAGCTCGCATCGCTCACGGCAAAGTCTTCTCATCAGGAGGCAATCATGACTCGCCACTTCCGCATATCGAAATACTGCGCCGGCACGGCCCTGTTGTGCCTTGCCTTGCTGCCGGCGGCACAGGCCGGCGTAACGGACATCTCCAACACACCGCTGTCCAGTGCATCGAACTTCGCGGTCGCGCCGAACTTCATGTTCATCCTGGACGACTCGGGGAGCATGGGATGGGACTACCTGCCCGACGTTGTCATCGACAGAAACAAGTGCAAGCGACGCAGTGATAGCACCGACGACTGCCGTGCAGGCGATCCCCCTTACTACGCAGCCGAGTTCAACACCGTCTATTACAACCCCCGGATCACCTACTCGCCGGCAAAGAATTTCGACGGCAGCAGCATGGGGAATCAGAGCACGCCCACCGACGTCCTAATCGATCCGTTCACTTCGAGCAACAAGATCGACCTGACCACCCAGTATCCCGAGATGGTCTATTGCAAGAATAGTGGTGACGATCCGTACGGGTCCAACTGTGCCCGAAACGGGATGGCCGGCACTACCCTCATCACCTTCCAGTACCCGGTCGACACCAGCAGCAAGGTGGGCACCAACAGCTCCTACCCGGACGCCACCTTCAGCCGTCCCAAGACCCGCGAAGGGCCAGCGCATTACTTCAAGATCGACCCGAAGGAGTACTGCAGCGACGCCAGCCTGATCACTTGTCAGCTGGCTACGGCATCGAGCGGGACGTACGTGTTCCCGGCTCCCGTGCGGTGGTGCCAAAGCACAAGCATGGCCAACAGCACCTCCGCCCAAAGCGGGACCTCCAGTGGCAGGCCGCGATGCCAGGTGAAGTACGATAACAGCCACACGTATCCGCGCTATGGCACATTCTCGCGCGTGAATATCGTCTCGGGCAAGAGCTACCCGAAGGCGACGACGCGTAGCGATTGCGCTGGCACTACCTGCACTTACGCTGAGGAGATCACCAACTTCGGCAACTGGTATGCCTACTACCGCACGCGCCTGAAGATGATGAAAACCTCGGCCGGGCGCGCCTTCGACCGGTTGGACGAGAACTACCGCGTCGGCTTCATCACCATCAACCCGGGCGATGTCAGCGCCAGCGGCAAGTATCTGAAGATCTCCGAATTCAGCCCCAGCCACCGCGAGGACTGGTACAAGACGTTGTACCAGCAGACGGCCAACAACCGCACGCCCCTGCGTGAGGCGCTGTCGCGGGTCGGCCGCCACTACGCGGGCGAGACCGACGGCATCAATGCCGGCATGAATGACGACCCGGTCCAGTACTCCTGCCAGCAGAACTTTGCACTGCTGACTACGGATGGCTACTGGAACGGAAACGACGGCCAGACCGTCAGTGGCGGTGACATCGGCAACCAGGACAACAAGGACTTGACCACGGACCCCAAGTGGTCCAGCCGCAGCACCGGCACCTACGACGGCGCCCTGAGCGGGGCATACGACACTCTGGCCGATGTCGCCCTCTACTACTATAAGACCGACCTGCGACCCAACGGCTCCAAGGGAGCGCTTGGCACCGACGTGTCCAAACCCAACGTGCCGACCACGAGCAAGGACATCAACCCCGAGCAGCACATGGTCACGTTCACGCTCGGAATCGTCGACGGGCTGATGACGTACCGCCCCGACTACGAGACCGCCAAGACCGGCGATTTCGCGAACATCAGGGCAGGCAGCTCGGGTTGCAGCTGGACCAGCGGGACCTGCAACTGGCCGGTGCCGAAATCGGACGATTTGAGCGCACTGGATGACCTCTGGCACGCCGCGGCGAACGGTCGGGGGAAGTTCTACCTCGCCCAGGACCCCAAGGCGCTCTCCGACGGCCTCGGTGATGCCATCTCCAGCTTGCAGACACGCACCGCGTCGGCCGCGGCCTCTGCGACCAGCAGCCCCAACATCACGCCCACGGATCGAGCCATCTTCAGTTCGACCTATACCACGATGGAGTGGGCGGGAGAGATCGTCGCCCAGGATATCGACCCCGCTTCCGGCCAGATCGTGACCGCCATCAAGTGGTCGGCGCAGAAGCAACTGGACGCCATGGTCTCGGACACGACGGACTCGCGCACGATCCTCACGCGCGATCCGTCTGGCACAGATGGGTTGAAGAAGTTCGACTTCGGGGTGATGAGCACGGACGAGAAGAAGTTCTTCGAGGCCCGCTGCAGCGCTCTCTCCCAGTGCCCGGACCTGGACGCGACCCAGCAGGCCGACGCCAACAACGGCGCGAATATGGTCCGCTACCTGCGCGGGCAAACCGGGTTCAACGGCACTATCTACCGCAGCCGCCCGCACGCGCTCGGCGACACGGTCAACTCCAAGCCGGTGTACGTGCGCAGTCCGACCTTCGCCTTCGCCGATGCGGTGACGCCGGACTACGCCACCTTCAAGGCGGCCAACAGCAGCCGCCAAGCGGTGCTGTATATCGCCGCGAACGACGGCATGCTGCACGCCATCAACGCCGACAACGGCAATGAGTTGTGGGCGTATGTCCCCCGGATGGTCATGCCGGAGATGTACAAGCTCGCCGACAAGAGCTACGCGACCAAGCACCGCTACTACGTGGACGGCTGGATCGAGGTGATGGACATGTTCGACGGGTTGCAGTGGCGGACCATTCTGGTCGGCGCGCTGAACGGCGGCGGGCGCGGCTACTACGCGCTCGACATCACTCAGCCCACCGCACCGAAGAGCCTATGGGAGTTTTGCCACACGGACACGCTCTGCGCAGTCGCGGACAAGGATCTCGGTTTGACCTACGGCAGTCCGGTGATCACCAAGCGGGCCTCGGACGGCGAGTGGGTCGTGCTGGTCACCTCCGGGTACAACAACGTCGGCACGAACCCTGACGGCACGAGCGCTGACGGCAAAGGCTATCTGTACGTGCTCAATCCGCTCACCGGCAAGATCCTCGAGAAGGTTGGTACTGGCGCCGGCGACACGACCACTCCATCCGGATTGGCGAAGATCGCGGTATGGGCCGACAACTTCGCCCTGGACAACACCGGAAAATGGGTCTACGGGGGGGATCTTCTCGGCAACTTCTGGCGCTTCGACCTGACGAGCTCCTCGCCGACTGTGCAGCAGCTCGCGCAGCTGGTGGATGGCTCAGGCCGGCCGCAGTCGGTCACCACGCGCCCTGAGCTCGGGCAGGTCGACAAGCACCGGGTCATCTACGTGGGCACCGGCCGCTACCTTGGCGTGAGCGATCTGCAGGACCCCGCGACCTGGATCCCCCCGGCCACGGACGCCTACCAGCAGAGCCTGTATGCCTTCAAGGACAAGGGCGAGCTGTACTCCGATCTGCGCAAGAGCCTGGTCAAGCAGGACATCATTCCGGTCACCGCCATCGGCCGGACGTCGAGCACTAACGCTGTCGATCTGGACAGCACCGACGGCTGGTACGTCGACTTCAACCCCAATAACGAGAGTCCCGGTGAGCGGGTAAACATCGATCCGCAGCTGGTGCTGGGCACGCTCGTGGTCGTCACCAACGTCCCCAGCAAGGACGCCTGCTCCCTGGGTGGCGACAGCTGGGTGTATCAGTTCGACTACCGGTCCGGGACCTACGTGTCGACCAGCCCGCAGAAGCTGGTGGCCAAGAAGCTCACCAACGCCATCACGGTCGGCGTGGTCGTGTTCCGCCTCCCGGACGGGAAGTTGAAGGCCATCGCTACCGACGCGGGCGGCGTGAAGACACCCTTCGAGGTGGACGTGGGTAGCGGGACCATCACCGGCAGGCGCACCTCCTGGCGCGAGCTGATCCGCTAACAGTCCGCATCCGCCTCGCTTGCCGCGAGGCTCGAGCGAAGCCCCGCCCTTCGGCGGGGCTTTTGCTTGGCCAGCTAGCCTGCGAGGCCGCGCGGCAGCGGAAACACCACCGATTCCTCGATTCCGCCCATCTCCCTGACTTCGGTGGCGCCAAGCCCGCGCAGGCGATCGACCAGCTCGCGCACCAGCACCTCTGGTGCGGAGGCGCCAGCCGAGATGCCGATACGCGATCTGCCGGTAAGCCACTTCGGATCGAGATCGGCGGCAGTATCCACCATGTAGGCCGCGACCCCGATGTTCTGCGCTACTTCGCGCAGCCGATTGGAGTTCGAGCTATTGGGCGAACCGACCACGAGCACCAGGTCCGCCTGCTCCGCCAATGCCTTCACCGCGTCCTGGCGGTTCTGGGTGGCATAGCAGATGTCGTCGCGCTTAGGCCCGAGGATGGTCGGGAACCGCGCCTTGAGGGCGGCAACGATGACCGCCGCGTCGTCAACCGATAGCGTGGTCTGGGTTACGTATGCGAGGTTGCTCTCGTCGCGCACCGCCAGTGCCGCCACATCTGCGGTCGTCTCCACCAGGTAGATCCCGCCGTCGCTCTGCCCCATCGTCCCCTCCACTTCGGGGTGCCCGCGGTGGCCGATCATGACGATCTCGCGCCCCTGCTCACGCATGCGGCTGACCTCCACGTGCACCTTGGTGACCAGAGGGCAGGTGGCATCGAACACTTTGAGCCCTCGCACCTCGGCCTCATGCCGTACGGCTTGGGAAACACCGTGGGCACTGAACACCACCGTGCTGCCGGCCGGGACCTTGGCCAGGTCCTCGACGAACACCGCGCCCTTGGTGCGCAGATCGTCGACGACATACTTGTTGTGGACGACTTCGTGGCGGACATAGATCGGGGCGCCGTGCAGCCGCAGTGCACGCTCGACGATCTCGATGGCGCGGTCCACGCCGGCGCAGAAGCCTCTCGGTTTGGCCAGGATCACTATCACGGCGATGTCTCACTCAGGCAAGAGAACCTCTCACCACGAAGGCACGAAGGATGAAACTGATCCCCCGCGTTCTCGCAAGTGGCGAGTTCGGCATGCTTGCGGTCTCACGCTGCGATCTCCTTCGCTTTTCTTCGTGCCTTCGTGCTTTCGTGGTGAGAGGTTGAAGGTCAAGCATCCGAAGAAAACCGCTGCTCCTTCCACGGAACGGCCTCGTTGTGATACCCGCGCACCTCCCAGAATCCCGGCCGATCCTCGGCGTGGAACTCTATCGCGCTGAGCCACTTGGCGCTCTTCCAGCCATAGCGCGCCGGTACCACCAATCGCACCGGCCCGCCGTGCTCGGAGGCGAGCGGCTTGCCCAGCACGCTGTGGGCGATCAGCACGTCGTCGTCGAGCAGCGCCTCCAGCGGAAGGTTGGTGGTGTAGCCGTCGGCACCGTGCAGGGTAACGAAGTGCGCCTCGGCAAGCGGCCTCGCGAGCATGACCACCTCGCGCGCCAGCACGCCTTCCCAGTCCATGTCCAGCTGCGACCAGCGCGTTACGCAGTGGAAGTCGGACACGCGCTGCACCTGCGGCAAGGCGCGCAGGGTAGCCCAGTCCAGAACCGACTCCTGCTCGACCAGGCCGTGCAGCCGCAGCTTCCAGGTGGCCTCGGTGACTGGCGGCAGGATGCCCAAGTCGAGCACCGGAAAGTCGGTCACCACTTTCTGGCCCGGCGGCACACGCGCATCACCGCTCGGCCTGGAGGGCTTGCGGCCCTGCTTCGCGACGCGGATTTTCGCTTCTACGATCTTCGCCCAGTCCGCCATACGTACACCTCACCAGAGAGACAGAGAGGCACACAGAAGAACGAAGCGTCTCTGGCACGGAACCTCATCCCCCGACCCGGACTTTATCGGTTCTTTTCCCTGTGTCTTTGTGCCTGTGTGGTTCAGTCTGTTCACTATGCAGATCTCACTCGAGGGCGTCGCAGACTATCCCAGATCAACAACCCCGCGCCCAGCGTAATCGCGCTGTCCGCCAGGTTGAACGCCGGCCAGTGGTAGTCGAACGCATGCACGTCGAGAAAATCCACCACCGCGCCCAGCAGCATGCGGTCGATCAGGTTGCCGATGGCGCCGCCCAGGATCAAGGATAGCGCGAAGCAAAACAGCCGGTCGTGCGCATACTTGCGCAGCAGGAACACGATGAGCGCGCTGGCCGCCAGCGCAATGGCAACGAACAGGTCGCGCTGCCAGCCCGGTGCGCTGCTCAGGAAACTGAAGGCCGCTCCCGGGTTGTACACCAGCACCAGGTTGAAGAAGGGCAGCACCCGGATCGACTGCCCAAAGGTGAGTATCTGCTGAATCAGCCACTTCGTGAGCTGATCCAGCCCGACAACGCCGGCACTGACCGGAAGCCACGCCCACCACGGAATCACGCGCGCGGCCGGTGCTGCCATGGACTGCTCAGGCATGGATGCGCGGCTCCCCCGCGCCATGCAGGTTGGCGACGCAACGTCCGCACAGGTCGGGGTGCGTGGAATCGGTGCCCACGTCGGCACGGTAGTGCCAGCAGCGCGGACACTTGGCGTGACGGCTCGCCCGGACCTTGACCATCTCCTCCGCCTCCGAGCCGACCTGCACCACCTGCGCCTGGGAAGTGATCAGCACGAAGCGCAGATCGTCACGCAGCGCGGCAAGCGCCTGGTAGCGGTCGCCGCTCGCCAGAACTTCCACCTCGGCCGCGAGGGACGAGCCGATCTCGCCTTTCACGCGCAGCTGCTCCAACTCCTTCTGCACGTTGGCACGCACCTCGCGCACCGATGTCCAGCGCTTGTGCAGAATTTCGCCTCCACCCACTTCCGGCAGCACACAGGCCGTATGCAGGAACACGCTGTCGCGCTCGTCGCGGACGAAATGGCCCCAGGCTTCCTCTGCCGTGAAGCTCAGGATGGGTGCGAACAGCCGCAGCAGGCTGTGGGTGATGTGGTGGAGCGCGCTCTGGGCGGACCGGCGCGCTTGGCTCCCCGCGCCGCAGGTGTAGAGCCGGTCCTTGAGAATGTCCAGGTAGAAAGCACCCAGGAGCTCTGAGCAGAAGTTGTGCAGCTTCTGCGTTGCGAAGTGGAACTCGTAGCGCTCGTAGTCACGCAGGACGTCCGCCTGCAAAGCCTCAGCCACCAGCAAGGCATAGCGATCCAGCTCGACCCACTGCTCCACCGGTAGGAGGTGATGCTTCGGATCGAAGTCCGAAACGTTCGCCAGCAGGAAGCGCAGGGTGTTGCGGATGCGGCGATACATCTCGACCACGCGCTTGAGGATCTCCTGGGAGATGGACAGCTCGCCCGAGTAGTCGGTTGCAGCCACCCACAGGCGCAGGATCTCCGCACCCAGCGTACCCGACACTTCCTGGGGCGCCGTCCCGGTGCCGAGCGACTTGCTCATCTTGCGGCCTTGCCCGTCCACCACGAAGCCGTGGGTCAGCAGCTGCTTGTATGGCGCACGGCCGTCGATCGCGCAACCGGTAAGCAGTGAGGACTGGAACCAGCCGCGGTGCTGGTCCGAGCCCTCCAGGTACAGATCGGCCGGCTTGGTGAGGTCGGAACGCCGTTCCAGCACGCTGGCGTGAGTGGTGCCGGAGTCGAACCATACATCCATGGTGTCGGGCACCTTCTGGTAGTCCTGGGCCTGCGCGCCCAGCAGTTCCTCGGCACGCAGCTCGAACCACGCGTCGATGCCCCGCTCCTCTGCACGCTTGGCCACCTGCTCGATCAGTTCCCCGGTGCGCGGATGCAGCTCGCCGGTGTCCTTGTGCACGAACAGCGCCATGGGCACACCCCAGTTGCGCTGCCGCGAGACGCACCAGTCCGGCCGGTTGCGAATCATCGCGTCCAAACGTGCGCGCCCCCATCCCGGGAAGAACTCGGTGTCCGCGACGGCTTGGAGGGCCACCTCGCGCAGCAGCGGGCCGCCTCCCGCGTGATGGTTGGAGTCCATGCCGATGAACCACTGGCGCGTTGCGCGGAAGATGATGGGCGTCTTGTGGCGCCAGCAGTGCGGGTAGCTGTGGGTGATCGTCTCGGCCTTCAGCAGGCGCTGGTTCTGCGCGAGGGTGTCGATGATCACCTGGTTGGCGTCCCAGACGCTCAGGCCGCCGACGATCTCCGCCCAGTCGTAGAAGCGCCCGTTGTCGTCCACCGGGTTGTCCGAAGGCAGGTTGTAGCGCATGCCGACGACGTAGTCCTCCAGGCCGTGAGCGGGTGCGGTATGGACGAGCCCCGTGCCCGCATCCAGCGTGACGTGCTCGCCCAGGATCACCGGCACCTTGCGCTGGTAGAACGGGTGGTACAGCTCCAGCCCCTCGAGAGCACGGCCGCTCGCGGTCGCCAGCACCTCGCCCGGCAAGCCATAGCGCTGCAGGCACTGCTCGCGCAGGTCCTCGGCCAGCACCAGCAGCCCTTTGGGCGTGCGCACCAGGCTGTAGTGCAGGTCGGGATGCACGCACACCGCCTGGTTCGCCGGCAGGGTCCAGGGCGTGGTGGTCCAGATCACCGCAAAGGCAGGCTCGTACAGGTGCGTGAAGCCGAACGGCCGGGCGAGCTGGCGCGGCTGTTCGACAGCGAAGCCGACGTCGATGGCTGGCGACGTGCGGTCCTCGTACTCCACCTCCGCCTCGGCGAGGGCCGACCGGCAGTCGATGCACCAGTGCACCGGCTTGGCGCCCTGATACAGATACCCGCGCGCCTCGATCCGACCCAGGGAGCGGATGATGTCGGCCTCGGCCTTGAAGTTCATGGTGAGATAGGGATCGTCCCAATCGCCAATGACACCGAGCCGGATGAAATCGGCGCGCTGGCGCTCGATCTGGGTCTGCGCGTAGGCGCGACACAGGCGGCGGAACTCGGCGGCCGGGATGTTCTTGCCGTGCAGCTTCTCCACCTGATGCTCGATCGGCAGCCCGTGGCAGTCCCACCCCGGCACGTAGGGCGCGTCGAACCCGGCCAGCGACTTGCTCTTGACCACGATGTCCTTGAGGATCTTGTTGACCGCGTGGCCGATGTGGATGTCGCCGTTGGCATACGGCGGGCCATCGTGCAGCACGAACTTGGGGCGGCCCTGCGACGCTTTGCGGATCCGCTCGTAGAGCTTGCCCTCCTGCCATTGTTTCACCCACAGCGGCTCGCGCTTGGCGAGGTCGCCGCGCATGGGGAAGGGGGTATCCGGAAGATTCAGTGTGTTCTTGTAATCAGCCATTGCTCTCAGAAGCCGCCCAAAAAACCTTACCGCTCACCACGAAGACACGAAGGCACGAAGAAAAGCTTTACCCGAGTAAGAGCACACCGACACGGCATTATCCAGCACCGACCTGAGGTGCCGCCCGCACCTGGCCAGATGAGCATCTCGAGGACCTGTCCATCTGTCCCTCTCGCAGCAATCTGGTCATTGCTGCCCCGCAATCTAAGCACTCTTCGTGTCTTCGTGTCTTCGTGGTGAGAGGTAAGAAGTATTCCTCAAGAAGTCCCGAGCCGCAGCTACGTCCCGGGCGATCGCGGCAGTCAGTGTGGCCAGGTCCGGATACTTCTCCTCGTCGCGCAGCTTGTGCAGGAACCTCACCTGCACGCGCCGCCCGTAGATGTCGCGGTCGAAGTCGAACAGATGCACCTCGAGCGTCGGCGCGCCGCCTGCCCTCACGGTCGGGCGCACGCCCAGGCTGGCCACGCCGGGCAAGGGCGCCGGGCCGAGCCCTTGCACCTCCACCACGAAGATCCCCATCACCGGCGGCCGGTTGTGCTCCAGCCCCACGTTGGCGGTCGGAAACCCGAGCTGCGCCCCCAGACGATCGCCGTGCACGACCCGCCCGCTGATGCTGTAGGGCCGCCCCAGCAGCCGCGTCGCGCCGGCCAGGTCACCGGCAGCCAGGCGCTCCCGTACCGCCGTGCTGGACACGCGCAGGCCGTCCACCGCGCAGCTGTCCATCCGCACCACTTCGAAGCGATGCTCGCGCCCGAAGCGCAGCAGCATATCGAAGTCTCCGCTGCGCCGGGCGCCGAAGCGGAAATCGTCCCCCACCAGCACCCAACGCACTGCGAGCCCCTGCACCAGGATGCGCACGACGAACTCTTCGGCGGAGACGCGCGCGAAATCGTAGTCGAACCGGCACACCAGCACCTGCTCCAGGCCGAGCTGGGCGAACAGCTCCAGCTTCTCCCGCAGCGACGTCAGGCGCGTGGGCGCCTGGTCGGGCGCGAAGAACTCGCGCGGATGCGGCTCGAAGGTCATGACACAGGACGCTACACTGCGCTCCTGTGCGGCGCGGGTCACGCGCTCGAGCATGGCCTGATGCCCCAAGTGCACACCGTCGAAGTTGCCGATGGTCAGCCCCACCGGGCGAGCCGGTTCGGTCGGGAGATGGCGCAGAACGAGCATGGACAGTGGCGACGGGCCCCCGCGGGAGCCAAAAGCTGCTAATTCTAGCTTACGCGGCCCCCCGCTTGACGAAGTCGCGTGGCCGCACCCCCAGCAACGCGAGCACGGTGAAGTAGCTCGCCGCCCCGGCCGCGACGACCAGGGTCAGACGCAGCGTCCGCGCGAGCGCGCCGCCGTGCAGCCAGCTCTCCAGACTCCCCATCGCGAACCACAGCACCAGGCCCATGGCCACGAGCGCCGCGGCGACTTGGCCGGCGAACCCGGCCCAGCCTGGCTGTGGCTGGTAGACCCCGTGCTGGCGCAGCTTGCGGTACAGCAGCCCGGCGTTGAGGCAGGCGCCCAGCCCGATGGCCAAGGCCAAGCCCGCGTGGCGCATCGGGTAGATGAACGCAAGGTTCATGAACTGGGTGGCGATGAGTGTGACCGCACCGATCTTGACCGGCGTCTTGATGTTCTGGCGGGCGTAGAAGCCCGGCGCCAGCACCTTCACCAGGATCAGCCCCACCAGCCCGATGCTGTAGGCTGTGAGCGCCCGGCTGGTCATCGCCACGTCGTGGCCGTCGAAGGCGCCGTGATGGAACAGGGTGGCGATCAGCGGCGTGGCCAGGATGGCGAGCCCCAGCGCCGCCGGCAGCGCGAGCAGCAGGGTCAGCCGCAGGCCCCAGTCGAGCAGCCGGGAGTACTCCTCGGCGGTGCGCTCCGCGAAGCTTCTCGACAGACTGGGCAGGAGGATGGTCCCCAACGCTACCCCCAGGACACCGGTCGGGAACTCCATGAGCCGGTCGGCGTAGTACAGCCACGACACACTGCCGGTAACCAGGAAGGAGGCGAAGATGCCATTAATCAACAGGCTGATCTGGCCGATGGACACACCGAAAATCGCCGGACCCATCAGCTTCAGCACCCGCCACACACCCGGATCGCGCAGGTTCAGGCGTGGGCGGGGAAGCAGCTTCAGGCGGGCGAGATAGGGGAGCTGAAACCCCAGTTGGAGCAGCCCTCCGGCAAAGACCGCCCAAGCCAATGCCAGCACCGGCGGATCGAAAAACGGCGCCAGCCACAGGGCAAACCCGATGAAACAGAGGTTGAGCAGGGTCGGGGTGAAAGCCGGGATGGCGAAGCGGCTGTAAGTATTGAGGATGCCGCCGGCAAGCGAGGCCAGAGAGATGAACAGGATGTAGGGGAAGGTGATGCGCAGAAGCTGGACCGTGAGGTCGAACTTGCTGGGCACAGCGGCGAAGCCGGGTGCGCTGACATAGACGATCAGCGGCGCTGCCAGGATCCCCAGCACGCTCACCACGAACAGCGCCAGCGCCAACAACGTCGCGACGTGGTCCAAGAACACGCGGGTATCCGCCTCGCCGCGCTGGGACTTGTACTCCGCCAGGATGGGAACGAAGGCCTGCGAGAAGGCCCCTTCGGCGAAGATCCGGCGCAGCAGGTTGGGCAGCTTGAAGGCGACGAAGAACGCGTCGGTGTACAGGCCGGCACCGAACGCCCGTGCGATCACGACATCGCGCACGAAGCCAAAAATGCGCGAGATCAGCGTCATCCCGCTGACGGTGACGAGCGCCCTGAGCAGGTTCAAAGGCGACCCTCGGGTAGCGGCCGGGCCGCGCTGCGGGCCTTGCCTTGCGGGCGCCGAGCCAGTATCCTTACGCCCTTTTTCAAAGCCTTAAGCCTCCCAAAGGAGTCGTCAATGGCCAACACCGCGCAGGCGCGCAAGCGCGCCCGCCAATCCGAGACGCGTCGCGCCCAGAACGCCTCTCTCCGCTCCGAGTTCCGCACTGCCATCAAGCGCGTGCGCAAGGCCATCGCCGGCGGCGACAAGGCTGCCGCGCAGGCCGCGCTGGACGCCTCCCGCAGCGCGATCGACTCGGTGGCACGCAAGGGTACGGTTCACGTCAACGCGGCGTCCCGCTACAAGAGCCGGCTGCAGGCCGCCATCAAGGCATTGGCCTGAGCGCTCGGTCCATCCGCCAGCGTGGGTACCCGCCCGACCGGAGATCATCCGGTTACCGGTGAGGACTGCAGCTGGCCGCCACCTGCGGATCCACTCGGAACGTCCCGGGGTGGCGTCGCGCGCGGCACCTCCCTCCCGCTTCGCACCTTGAGCTCGTTGTCTCGGGCGAAGCCGATGAGAGATTCGAAAGCCTCCGCCTGCAGTGCTGCGAGCCGCGCGTCTACGACCACGCACCGCACCCCTCCGGACACGATGGGCCGCACGAAGGGCGAGTAGCTGATGCGCTGGTTCTCCCCGAACAGTGACATGACGCCGCAGAGGCGCTCCGCCCAGTCGCTGGGGCCGAAGGTTGTGCCCGATTCGGTGATGCCGGTGATGATGATCTCGCGCGGCGCGTCGGACATGAATCGGGGGCGTGGGCGTGGCACGCAATCCTACCAGAGTTCCCCGGTGGCTCCCCCGAGCTCCATTGCCCATGGATAGGGGTCCTGGCATGCGCAACCCGGTCAGCCGCATCCTGGTGATCAACGACGAGACCCTGGTGCTCAAGGAGCTCATCAAGGGCTTGAACGCTGCCGCCAAGAGCCTCCATAACCCTCTGGGCATCGTCTTCACCGGGGTCACGACCGCGCGCGACGCCCTCAAGGCGATCGAGGACGACGGCGACATCCAGGCGGTAATCGTCGACGACACGCTCTATACCCTGAAAAGCAACGGCTCGGCCGGCTCGCGCATGCTGCAGATGTCCGCACTCGAGCTGGTGCAGCGGATCACGCGCCTGCGCCCGGAGCTGGACGTCTACATCCTCATTGCCCAGGAGCAGGAGGACGAGGTGGTCGACGCGCTGTTCACCGAGGCGGTGGACGGCTATTTCTATCGCGAGGAGCGCGACCATCGCGGCATCTACCGCATCCTCAATGCCCAGCTCCAGGAGCGCTCCGACACGCCGTTCTACGACGCGCTGAAGAGCTACGTGCTGATGGCGAAGGACGCCTGGCACACCCCCGGCCACAGCTCGGGCGACTCGCTGCGCGACAGTCCATGGGTGGACGACTTCTATGAGTTCATGGGCGAGCACGTCTTCGACGCCGACCTGTCGGTCTCGGTGCCCACGCTCGACTCGCTGATGGAGCCCACCGGCGTCATCCTGGAGGCACAGAAGAAGGCGGCCAAGGCTTTCGGCGCGCGCCGCACCTTCTTCGCAACCAACGGCACTTCCACCGGCAACAAGGTCATCTTCCAGACCCTGATCGCACCCGGCGAGAAGATGCTGCTGGATCGCAACTGTCACAAGTCCGTGCATCACGGCGTGGTGCTGTCGGGCGCGCACCCCATCTACCTCGACTCGTCGGTCAACCGCAAGCACGGCATCTTCGGCCCGATCCCGAAGAAGACCCTGCTCAAGGCGATCGAGGAGCACGCCGACGCGGAGGCCCTGGTGCTGACCTCCTGCACCTACGACGGCCTGCGCTACGACCTCGCGCCCATTATCGAGGCGGCCCACGCCAAGCAGATCAGGGTGGTGGTGGACGAGGCCTGGTACGGGTTCGCGCGCTTCCACCCGGCGTTCCGCCCCACGGCGATCGAGTCGGGGGCGGACTACGCCACCCAGAGCACGCACAAGGTGCTGTCGGCCTTCTCCCAGGCCAGCATGATCCACGTCAACGACCCGGACTTCAACGAGCACATCTTCCGGGAGAACTTCAACATGCACACCTCCACCAGCCCGCAGTACAGCATGATCGCGAGCCTGGATGTGGCCCGCAAGCAGGCAGTGATGGAGGGTTACAAGCTGCTGTCGCGCACGCTCGCCCTGGCGCAGGAGCTGCGCGCGCAGATCAACTCCACCGGCGTGTTCCGCGTTCTCGAGCTGGACGACCTGCTGCCCGACGAGGTCAAGCACGACAACGTGCAGCTCGATCCGACCAAAGTGACGGTGGACATCTCCGAGTGCGGGTACACCGTGGAAGAGCTGCAGAACGAGCTATTCGAGCGTTACAACATCCAGGTGGAGAAATCGACGTTCAACACGCTCAGCCTGCTGCTCACCATCGGTACCACCCGCAGCAAGGTCTCGCGCCTTTACGACGCGCTGATGCGCATCGCGCGAGAGCGCCGCGCGCCGCGACGGCTCTACCGCACGCCCGACATCCCCGGCTTCACGCACCTGAAGTACCTGCCGCGCGACGCCTTCTACTGCGGCGGACAGATCGTCCCAGTGCTGGACGAGCACGACAAGGTCAACGCCGGGCTGAGCGGGCGCGTGGCGGCCGATCAGATCACACCCTACCCACCCGGCATCCCGGTGCTGGTGCCGGGGCAGGTGATCACGCAGGACATCGTCCAGTACCTGGTCGGACTGATGCGCAGCCACAAGCGGGTAGAACTGCACGGCATCGTCTACGACGGTTATCTGCCCTGTGTGCGGGTGCTGTCCTCGACCGACGAAAAGGGCCTCAAGCGGCTGAAGAGCTGACCGATCCAGCCAGCCCATGCAGGCGGGCTTGCAAGGCCGCAGCGATTCGGATACATATAGCCTTCAGAAAAGCCTTTAGCTCATTTTCCACGGCGGCTCTGGCCGCCGTATTCTTTTTGTGGGGCGGCTCTGGCCGCCGTTTGCATTCTTGTTCAAGGGACTCCGCA
>Ga0209705_10000852_pt1 | contig 16193 bp, 12 predicted proteins | sample PPLLaktember2015_5_FD_187262 | JGI IMG/M metagenome (GOLD analysis project Ga0209705, IMG submission 187262) | Freshwater sediment microbial communities from Prairie Pothole Lake near Jamestown, North Dakota, USA - PPLs Lake P8 Core (1) Depth... | ecosystem: Environmental > Aquatic > Freshwater... | reverse complement strand
AGCTTCGAGATGCAGAAGATCCTGTTTCAACTGCATCGGTGTAGTCGATAATTCTTTGATAAATGGATAGAGCCAGCAAGCACAGCGCTATTTTTGTCGCCGCGTATATTGCCACTGCGGTGATCAATTATGCTTTTGGGGTCACCTTAAGCTGGTTTTTTGACATTCGCCAGTTCGGCATCCTGGGAGTAGCTCAATCCCTACTGTTATTGGTCGCCTTGACCGTGGGTTCAGGCTTTACCTGGACAGCAGCGCATGATTTTGCATCCTATGGCTTGACGGATACAACCCGCCGGCGCTTTCGAATGGGGCTGATCTCCAATGCCCTACTGGCAGTCCTATTATCGATTTCACTTTGGGTTGGGTTCAAAGCGGGGTGGATACCCCTGGGAAAATCCTACAGTGTTGTTGTTCCCTTAATCGGGATCACCACAATTTTGCTTTCGATCCGCGGCGTTTTGAACGGGGCAGCCCGTGGGTTGTATCATTTCACACCGGTGTCGATCAATCTTGTCGGTGAGGTCGTCATCAAGGCTGCATTCGGATTGATTTTCGTTTATCTCGGATTGGGCGTGACCGGCGTGATGCTCGGCTTTGTCATCGGTGCCGGTCTATCACTCGTGCATAGCCTGTTGATTGTTCGACCGGCAAAGCTTTGGCAGGGAAAGGGTTGGTTCGATAGCCAGGTTCTGGTGGATACAATGCCATTGTTTGTCGGTTTGGTAGGAATCGCCCTGTTAATGAACCTGGATGTTCTTGGATTGAAAATACTTGCTCCCATAGCTTCCAGCGATGCCCAGGCAGGGATTTACCAGGCAGCGGCGATCCTGGCAAGGACCCCTGTTTACATCGCACAAGCGCTAACTCTGGTGCTTTTTTCTTATGCGGCCAGTGCAACCCGGAAGAACGGCCTCCACCAGGAAGAAACTGAAATCGATCACCGTCAAGCCTATATCCGCACGGCTTTGAAAACCTGGCTACGGTTGATATTTCCCGCTACCCTGATTTTTTTCCTGGCGCCTCGCCAGGTTTTGGATCTGTTCTTTCCTGCCGAGTACCAAACTGCCGCGGTCGTTCTACGCATTACGGCTGTGGGTGGAGGTTTGCTGGCACTGGCAACCTTATTGACCGGCGTATTCCAGGCGCTGGGTGAGCGCAAGATTCCAGCGAGGGCGGCTGGCATTGCCGCCTTGATCCAAATACTGGTTTTGGTCTGGTTGGTGCCGGGTTATGGGGCAGTCGGAGCGGCTCTATCACTGGTTACAGCCGGCTTGAGCGCTTTGCTCAGGATGCTGCCACTATTGCTGCCAGTCCTTAAGGAGATGGTTGTGAGCAAGAGAGCCGGACCCGGTAAATTCTCGGGCTGGATCATAACCAATATTCTTCCTCATCTCTCATTGACTGCAGTCCTTTTGGTCTTCCCAAAAGACCGCTTCGAAATGACCGTAATCATGTTCGGCCTGGCTGGTTTGATCTACCTGGGCGTTATGGGGATCTTAAGGTCAAAATCTGACGATTCCAATAAGCGTTCAGCCGTACAGGCTATCAATCACTTCGTTCAAGTTTTACTTGGAGGGTGAAATGATACCCGAGCGGTTAGCCATGGATTATTCACGGGATGCAGCAGAATCACGCCCGGAAATAGCTGTGATCATCCCGAGCATAAGAGGAAAAGCAGACAGGTTGGTACAGTGTTTAAATCGTCAGACATGGACGCCAGACGAGATACAGGTGATAGAGGGTATACACCCTAATGGACGCGCAAGAAACCTGGGTGTAGCCTCGCTAGAGCCTCTACCAGCGTGGAATAAGGATCGAATCCTGGTATTTATCGATGATGATGCACTACCTGGAAGCCCCGAGCTTATCGAGAAAATGGTGATCCCGTTATTGGGCGATGAAGGAGATCAAGCGCCAACAGTCGGTGTCAGTGGGGTCGCGCGGGTGCTGCCTTCCAGTGCGAATTGGTTTCAACGTCGCGTCGCAGCAGAGATCCCGCGCACCATTAATCCGGTGCCAGATCATCTTATAGAGACAAATCCCCCGCTGAGAGGCTATGGACATTCATTGATCACTACGACTTGCTGCGCTTTATGGCAGAGCACTTATCATGAGGTTGGAGGTTTTTCCGAAAGCTTAACCAGCGGCGTAGATACTGATTTTTTTTACCGGGTGCGTTCCAGGGGTTATCGTTTTGTTATGCCGCCGGATGTGTTTGTAGAACACCCTGCTCCAAGAAATTTGACTGCCTTGTGGCGTAAATTTTATTGGTATGGAATTGGATACGGTCAAGAAGTTCAACGACGTCCCGAACAAAAAATGGGTCTGCGGCTGCCTACCCGCCTTCATTGCCTGGGTTTCATAACCGCTGCTACGATATGGTTATTTCCGAACATTTTCTTTTTATATTCATTCGGCTATCCGCATTTCGCCTTGGGTTTTCGACCACTGAAATCATTCAGCACGTATGCAGTGGCATGGGGTTATGTGGCTAGCTGGCTAGGGAGAGCGCCATGACTTTCACTGCAATTCGTAATTGGTCTCCAGGTCGTGCAGGTCAGACGCTATTTGATCTGTCAATTTGCCTTTTGATATTTTTTCTTGCATTTGGGGCGGTGGTGTATCGGATCGACCAGGCGCCAGACATCTTCACCGATGAGATTGTCTACACACGCGTTGGCGTACGCGTCAGCGGTGAAGGGGCAATGGTTTGGGATAGCGGAGAGCCGTTCCTTGTGCATCCTCCGTTGTATTTTCTGCTAGAGGCATTGCATTTCTCTCTTAGCGGTGATCCGAATATGCCACTTTATGGTGCAGGAGATATCTTTTCTGCTGTAACCTACGCGCGCCATCTCAATGCAATCCTGGCAGGAATCACGGGAGTGTTCTTTTATATTTTTGGAAAAATCGCCCACGGCCGGAGGCTGGGCCTTTTGTTGGCAGCGATCTTCTTTCTGGATCCCTTTGGAGTTCGCATCAACCGCCGCGCGATGTTGGAGACGCTGGCGGGTCTGTTAAGTATCGCTGGTTTGACCGCTTTTCTCGCTTTGGGTGAGCCTAAAGCTGGATTACGCCCGCTGCGTATTCGCAAATTGAGAGATATCCCCATTTCTCCGCGGGTAATTCTTCCGGGATTGCTCCTTGGGGCGGCTTTGCTCGCCAAGGAATTGACATTTACAAACCTTCTGGTTGTCTTGTTGTTTGGTTTATGGGAGGCAGGTCGCATCATGCTCCTCCGGCGAAGGGAGGGAAATTGGAGCCGGTGGGCCGATGGGCTGCCGGTTTTCTTAGCCTCACTGGCGACAACTGGCCTGGCTATACTGACGTATAGTCTCTATCCATTATGGGTGCGTACCAGCGGCTTATGGCCTTCCTACTCGAGGGAAAAGATCCTGGAACTGAAACGCCTGTTGGGTTTCGTACACCTGAGCGGTTGGAACAGACCGGGTGTGTCTTTTCTTGATTACTTAACCCAACGCTTGATCGATTATGGCAGCAGCTACCTGATCCTGGCATTGGGCGCTGCAGCTATTTTAGGACTTCTCCTTTGGGGTCGTAAAAATCGTTCGGGACGGTTACTGATTGCCTGGGGCTTGGTGATGTACCCGTTCTTTTTCTTTGTAGCGCTTGTGGGAAGCGGGAACGATCAGTTCTTTTATTTTTTACTCATTCCTGCGACGATTTTGGTTGGCTATGCTGGGATGACGATGGCGGATTTTACTGAGGTTTTACTCTCGGCGAAATGGGCGACCAAGACCTGGTACCTGGCAATTTGCTATATATACACCTGGGCCAGCAAATTCGTGTTGATCGGTTTGGTGTTGCTGATCTTACCCTTCAATATCTTCCGTTGGTGGACGGTCTTTGGTGTGAGCCAGGATAATGGGTATACCCAATTTGCGCAGTATGTCAACACGAAACTCCCAGCAGGCGTCTCCTTGAATGCCAGTGGTGACCCGATCAAGTTCCACTATTTCTTGCCAAACCAGCCGATTTTCGCCAGGTCAACGCCCGAAGAAGCCATGGAAGCCGGGATTCATTATTTTGCCTTGTCTCCGAAAGATGTTCAATTTCATTATGGATCAATCGAACCCGTGCTTGCCAGTTGGATTCAAGAGAATGGCACCCCTCTCTTTTCCTATGAAGGCAGCAGCTATGGGAATATCTTTCTCTACCGGGTCGATTACCCAAATCCAGGCCAGGTCGCACAAGTCTCCGATCTGATTGCCAACCAGACACACTGGCGTTCCTTTAAACCTGCGCGAGGAGGCTTTGTCGATTCATTAGTTCTTTCTTTTGTTGTATGGTCATTAGCCTGGGGTGTTTTATATGTGGGACCACGACAATTTTATGGATTCAGAGCGCATTGGGTTTGACGCACGCTATATCAGCGACCGCTACCATGGCATTGGCCGTTATGGATTCGGTTTGCTTGAAGCCCTCTCCCGTTTGGCAAAGGGGAGGACTTTTGTTGTATTTATGGGAAAAGACACGGATTCTCGTTTTGATTGGGAGTCGCTTCGTTGCCGCCCGAACATTGAAATACAAACCGGACCCTGGCCAATGTATTGGCCACAGGAGCAAATCCAATGGCCTGATCTCTTGGTGAATAACCGCATCAGTTTGTTCCATTCGCCATATTTTGTCCTTCCTCTACTGGCTCCAAAGGCAATCCGCAAAATTGTTACGGTGCATGACCTTATCTTTGACCGCTTTCCCGAGTACATGCCTCAACGTTGGTCTCGCCCATATTATCGGGCGCTCATGCGCTGGGGGACGCAACAGGCAACGCGCGTGCTAACGGTTTCTCAAGCCACGGCTAAGGATTTGTGGAATTATTATGGAACGCCATCGGAAAAAATCAGTGTAGTCACAGAGGGCGTCGATCGGCGCTTCCAACCCCTTTCTGACCACGATCAACTTCAGACGATCCTCCAAAAGTATGACCTACCCCAATCCTTCATCTTGAGCGTTGGGGCAAGAAGACCGCATAAGAACCATGCTGCCCTTGTACAGGCATTCGCGTTAATAAGAAAAGCGACCAGCCACGATCTTGTCTTTGTTGGGCCGGCTGATAAACGATTTATAGACCGCGCCCGTAGCGAAGTTGACCGCCTGGGGCTCGTAGAGAGGGTGCATTTCATTGATTGGGTTGATGAACGAGACCTGCCTGGACTTTACAACCTGGCAGATCTGGTAGTATTACCCTCCCTCATCGAAGGGTTCGGTCTACCTGCGTTGGAGGCTATGGCTTGTGGCACTCCGGTCATTGCCTCAAATAACTCCTCGTTCCCAGAAGTGCTTGGCGAATCGGGAATCCTGGTGGATTCCACTCAGGTCGGTGATCTGGCTAATGCAATGGAGAACGGTTTGGCAAAAATCCAGCTGCGCCAGCGTCTGGGCATGGCTGGATTAGCGCGAGCTCGGCATTACACCTGGGATGCGGCAGCCCTCCAGGTTCTGGATATTTATGCAGAAGTTACGCAGTTCAATGAATAATTGATTTTTAGTATGAAAATATTTCTTTTCACTTCCGTCCCCATTTCGCCTCCCTGGGATCAAGGGGACAAGAACCTGGCGTATATGCTTACCCGTGCCTTGTCGCACGTGGAGTTCCATGTGCTGACAACCTCATCTGGGAAGCCACCAGAAGGCAATAATTTAATTCACCATCCTGTGTTCCGTACGACTACCCCATCTATCCTACAAAAAGCGCAAGTTTTTTACAGATTATTCCAAATAAACCAAAATGGCAATGCAATCCATCCTGCTCCAGACCTAAATCATCTGATTTACCGTCCATACCGTCTATCCTCGAGATTCATGCGATTATTACCAGAACTGCGTAAACGGCCGATCATTCATACGGTACCATCTACTGCCGATAAGCGCCACCTTGGACGCGAACTGTTTTTTGCCCGAAAAGTTGTAGCCTTGTCAGAATATGGTCGGCAGAAGTTGATCGCCCAGGGACTTAAAAATGTTGTGCACATCCCCACCGGAGTCAAGCTGGATGAATGGTTAATGATGAATGGGAATGTCGATCGTGCGAAAGCAGAGCTTGGAATCAGCGGGCGCCCTACAGTTCTCTTTCCTGGACATTACGCTAAAGGAATGGGAGCCGAAATGATGATGAAGGCGTTGCCTACAATCATCAAACACGTGCCCGATGTACATGTGATCTTCGCTTGTCGTAAACGCTCGGAGAACGACCAGGCGATCGAAATTACTGTGGTAAAGGAATTGGAAAGTATGGGTTTGACCGGTCACGTGAGTTTTTTCAATACCGTTTCAAATATGAAAAAACTCATTGCTGCCAGCGATGTCCTGGCTTTGCCCCTGGATAACATGCGAGACAAGATTGATATCCCGACATCCCTGTTGGAATTCTTAGCTGCTGGTAAACCGATCGTTATAACGGATATCCCCCCGATGAATGAGATTTTTGGATTGCCGAGTGGCTCGAAATTGGGAACGAAGGTGCCCGCAGGTGATGTCCTTGCATTTGCGCGAGGTGTGACCGAATTATTAGCCGACCCTTCTAAACGCAACCAGATGGGAGCTATCGGACGGACCGTCATCAGTGCTCACTTCGATATACGAAAGGTCGCTCAACAATATGAATGGCTTTATCAGGAAACCTTGTATTAATCTCCGGCTAGTGCTTCTCCTCGCTCTGTTTTTTATTGTATCCTCCGATAGCCTCCCAATCATGCGCAGTGTCCAGGCTGCAAGAGTACCACCCACCATCCCGTCAATCCCCTACCGGTTTGGGGTGGTAAATGATATCAGTCAGCATCACAACGATCTGTGGACCCGTGGTGTGCGGGCGGTTACGTTTGAGCTGCAATGGAAACTGTATGAACCGCAGGAAGGTGTTTACGACATCGATTACATCCAACACATGCAACAAATCCTGGCTGGATTGAGAGCGCAAGGATGGTATATCCAATTGATCCCCGGGTTTCACTACACGCCTGAATGGGTTTATACGAAGTACCCTGGTGTCCATTTTGTCAATCAATATGGTGATCTATACAATCCTGATCCAATCAGCAGCGGTGATTTTCGGGTAATCAACGCGCCATTCAATCCGCAGGCTCGGGCATTGATCGCTGGTTATCTGCAACGAATCTTCACCGTGGATTTCCCCCAAAATCAGCCAGCTTACCGGTTTAATTCTGTGAGAGTGGGAGGGGGACCACAAGGCGAATTGCGTTATCCTCCTTCAGAATGGAATGGGCACACCAATTCTTATTGGGCATTCGATGCCTCAGCACAAAATTCGACAATTTCTGGAATCCCTGCCAATATACGGGGTTGGCGACCCGGCATCGATGCCAATCCGGGCAGCCTCGGGCGCGGTCAACTGATTGTAAATCCCGGCTTCGAGCAAGAACACCCCTACTTTCCCTTGTTAGGCTGGTCGCCAGACGATGAGGTCACTGCCGAGCTTATTACCAACAACGTCCATACTGGGAATCAAGCCCTTAAGCTGACCATTAGCACCACAAATCGTATTCACCAATATCTGCGCGTTCAACCAGATACCATGTATCAATTTGGGGGGTGGCTAAAATCGGCAACTTCGAACGGAAGGGCGCGTTTCTTCGTTACCCAATACAATGTGAATACCCAGCTAGTTAGTGGCGCTCAATTTGTAAAATTGGAAACAGCCTCGGAAAATTGGATGCAACTCTCCGGTGAACTGAAATCGGGCTCAAGCACTGCCTATTTCAAAATCGAATTGGACGGGGATATCGCCGGCGATGATTATTTTGATGATGTGTGGCTGCACAAAGAAGGTGAAATCAACGAGCAGGGTCGAGACATTCAGGTTCCTGCGGCTTTTCTTGATTGGTATGTCGCAAAAATGACGGGTTACCAGAATTGGCAAGTATCGGAATTACGCAAGTATTTTAATGACACTCTGGATATCGTGTACGCTGGGAAAGGTATTCGCCAGGTGCAGATGATGGATGCCTTATGCAATGACCTGCGCGGTGATGGTTGGAGTGAAAATACAAGCAGTCTGTATGCGGGCGCAGATTATGCCCGACATATCGCCAATATTGATCCTGTCCAGAATATTGCCATCTACTTAACCGGGGTTGAGGTCCCTCAAGCCGAAGAAGTAGATGATCGTTCACCATACCCAGGCAGTTGGAGTGCGGCACGCTGGGTAGCATCTCTGGCGAAAAGCCGAGATTTGCCCATCTGGGGGGAGAATACAGGCAAAAATACCCGCCTTGAGATGGCTCTCTCTCTGGAAAGAATGCGGAGTAATAATTTCATGGGCATCCTTTGGGCATTTGAATCCGATCTTTACAGCAATCCTGGCACGCAGGCTTATGCTACCGCTGGAGACTACGAATCATACATCCGGATATATTCTAACGATCACCTGAGCTTTTTGCCGATTATGCTCTCTGAAAGGTGATTTGGTTTAATGACACCCCTATCACCGGTACGATTGTCACTCCAATAAAAACCTTGTTCGGGGTATTATCTCTAAAGAAGGTTCTCTCTAAAAAATGGGAGAGCGGGATGAATGCAAGCGCCGTGCACGGCTTGACATCCCAATCTCCTTTTTTGAGGCTTTGTAATAAGTGTATAATTTCACGAAATATCGACTATCGATCATGAGGTTCTAAATCAATGAATGAAGATCCACGGATTGCAGAATTGAGGGCGATGCGCGAGAAGACGCGTCAGGGTGGCGGCGAGGAGCGAATTCGCACGCAGCATGCTAAAGGAAAGCTGACCGCCCGTGAAAGACTGGAACTGTTACTCGACCCTGGTACTTTCAATGAGCTAGAGCCGTTCATCACTCCGCAGAGTGATGAGATGGGCATCGCCTCCGAGCAATTTCTGGGGGATGGCGTTATCACGGGTTATGGACAGATCGATAGGCGCACACTTTATGTATATGCCCAGGATTTCACAGTGTACGGTGGTACGCTCAGTGAGATGCAAAGTCATAAGATTTGTCGCGTGATGGACTTGGCGATGCGAAATGGGGTTCCAGTGATTGGGTTAATCGATTCCGGCGGAGCGCGTATCCAGGAGGGAGTGAAAAGCCTGGGTGGTTACGCCGAAATCTTTCGACGAAATGCACAATATTCTGGCGTGATTCCTCAGATCAGTGTGATGTTAGGCCCATGTGCTGGCGGCGCTGCATATTCACCCGCTCTGACCGATCTAATCATCATGGTGCGGAAGCACTCATTTATGTTCTTGACAGGTCCAGAGGTGATTAAAGCTGTTACAGGCGAAGAAGTGGATGCAGAAAGCCTGGGAGGCACCGATGTGCATATGGATATCACTGGGACTGCCCATCTGGCTACTCAGACAGAAGAAGATGCTTTAGCTTTAACACGCCATGTATTGAGCTACTTCCCCTCGAATAATGTCGAAAATCCGCCTTATATCCCGCCTTCGGATGACATCCTGCGAATGGATGAAGAGCTCAACAGCATTGTACCCGTGGATCCTACCGAAGCCTACAGCATGCATGAGGTGATCGAACGCGTTGTGGACCTGGATTCTTTCCTGGAAATCCAACCCACCTGGGCAAGAAATGCAATCGTTGGATTGGGACGCATCGGCGGGCACAGCGTGGGTATCGTTTCACAAGAGCCCAGCGTGATGGCGGGTGTCATCGACATCGATGCATCCGATAAGATGACGCGTTTCGTACGGATGTGCGACTGTTTTAATATTCCCCTGGTCACATTTGTGGATTCGCCAGGATTTCTTCCTGGGGTAGGTCAAGAACACAGTGGAATCATCCGTCACGGCGCCAAGGTGTTATATGGTTATTCGGAAGCGACAGTCCCGAAAATAACTGTTATCACGCGTAAAGCTTACGGGGGCGCCTACGTGGTAATGAGCAGCAAATACCTGGGAACGGATGTAACTTATGCCTGGCCTAGCGCGGAGATTGCGGTCATGGGGGCAGAAGGGGCGGTTAATATCCTATTCAAGAAACGGATCACTGCTTCGCCGGATCAACGTAAAATGCTCGTAGAGGAGTACCGCCGCCAGTTCAACAACCCCTATTACGCGGCTAAGGCCGGATACGTGGATGACATCATTGAACCCCGCGAGACGCGACCAAAAATTATTGCCTCCCTGGCTGCCCTGCGAGATAAATTTTCATCTGGGCCACCTCGAAAACATGGGAATATTCCCGTGTAGAGAAAGACAAAGTGATGGCAAATCAGATTTATTTAGCTTTACAAATTACTGCGATCGGAATGGGATTGGTTTTCGGCGCGATTCTGTTGCTTTGGCTGATCATGGCTATACTCGTTCGCCTGTTGGAAGATCGTCCAAAGGTCAAAACTACTGAGATAGAAGCCCAACGAAAAGCAGCTCGGCAACGCGCGGCGGCGGTGGCAGTGGCAGTGGCCTTGGCCCAGGAAGCGGACCTGGAACCGCACGAATTTCCGTTGCCACCCACTGCGATCGTTAGCGCATGGCAAGCAGTTAGACGCTCTATGAACTTGAACAAACGAGGTACCTTACGATGAAGTATAAAGTGAAGGTCGGAGATCACCAATTTGATGTCGAGTTAAATAACATACATAGCCAACCGATCATAGCCCTGGTAGATGGTGAGGCCGTTGAAGTTTGGTTGGAAGATCCCGCCTTGCTTCGGATATCCTATAAGCCTTCGGGCGGACAGGGATTGTCGATTGGCACCAACGCGCTGCACTCGCCTGCTGCCGCCAGGCCGAAACCGGAGAAAATTGGCGATGAGAAGGAAGGCATTCAAAAAGCAGTGCGTTTTCCGATCCCAGGCGTTATCGTTTCCCTGTCAGTTAAGGAAGGCGATGAAGTGGAAGTTGGTCAGGAGTTGTGCGTCTTGGAAGCCATGAAGATGAAGAATGTCATCCGAGCTCCCTATGCAGGTAGCGTGGCTTCTGTGCGCGTGATCACAGGCCAAACAGTGAAACATCATGATATCTTAATGGAATACGTTGGGTGAGCTCCATGGATTTTTCCAGCCTGGTTTCGGAGTTGCTAAAAGGATTTGCTAATTTCTCGGCGGGCAATGCAATCTTAATTGCTCTTGGAGCAATCTTAATTGCGCTGGCAGTAATCAAAGAGTACGAGCCTGTGTTGCTGCTCCCAATCGGTTTTGGCTGTATGCTGGCAAACATACCACTCACTGGTATGACGAATGGGGACGGCTTGTTTCGTGTGCTCTACCAGGCAGGTATCAGCACAGAGTTATTTCCATTGTTAATCTTTATCGGTGTAGGTGCGATGATCGATTTTAGCCCCTTGCTGGCGCAACCTAAAATGGTTTTGTTGGGTGCAGCCGGGCAATTTGGTATTTTTGGCACCTTGATCCTGGCAACATTATTGGGTTTTCCCCTTAACGAAGCTGCATCCATTGGAGTGATCGGCGCTATTGATGGACCTACTTCGATCTTCGTAGCCACCAAATTGGCGCCGAGTTTGTTAGCGCCCATTGCTGTGGCGGCATACTCTTATATGAGTCTCGTGCCAATCATCCAACCCCCTTTGATGAAATTGCTCACGACCAGGACCGAACGGCGAATCCGCATGGAGTACTCGCCTCGACCGGTTTCGCATCGGGCGCGTATTCTATTCCCAATCCTGGTGACACTGGTGATTGGTCTGTTGGTGCCAGACGCCACTCCGTTGATCAGTATGTTGATGCTGGGAAATCTTCTGCGGGAAAGCGGTGTTGTCGATCGTTTGAACAAAGCAGCCCAAAATGAGATTGCCAATATCGCTACTCTCTTCTTGGGCATCACGATCGGTTCGACGATGGATGCGGCTAGTTTCCTCAACCTGGCTACCCTGCAAATTTTAGTGCTAGGCCTTATAGCATTTGCCCTGGATACGGTTGCTGGCCTGCTCTTCGGAAAATTGATGTCTGCACTCAGCCGCGGAAAGATCAATCCGCTCATTGGCGCAGCGGGTATAAGCGCCTTCCCAATGGCAGGACGCCTGGTGGCTAAAATAGCTCAAGATGAGGATTTCGAGAATTTCCTGCTAATGCATGCCATGGGCGCCAATACTGCCGGGCAGCTTGGCAGTGTCATGGCAGGTGGTGTTTTGTTAGCTTTGGTCTCAGGTCTGGTATAGAATTCTAAGGCGAACCCAACCCATTATCGGGTTCGGATGAAGAGTGGGCAACCAGGTCTATGGGTGTAATCAAGGCTTCAGCAGGTGGGGATGGAGTGAACTGCATGGTGTCTGTAGCCGTTACCATGGTTGGCGCTGCACTGGCTCCCCCACCCTGCCATTGACTCAGCACGAGTAAACCGATGGCAGAAAACAGCAAAAAGGTCAATAGCAGAGCTGCAATGATGGGTTTGCGTTTCTTTTGGTAGGTATAGGCGGGTGGTAAGCTCTTAGGAGTTGGGCTCATATAAATAGGGCACGCAATGTGGCTATGCCCCATACAAAAAAAACCTTGATGCTCAAGGTTGACGGGTTGGACAGGTTTGGAATTGAAACAGTGGTGCCGTATAGAGAGATAGGTTAGCTGAGTATCCTGGTCTTCAAGCAACCCCAGATATGGACAGGTGTCTTCCCCGGTTATGAGCATCTGCAGTCCCCTCAATTGCATGCGCAAACAGAACGATCGGGTGGATGGCGGAAAGTTGGAGGCCATCTTCGATTTGCGCGTGGCAAGAAATTCCCGCTGCTGAAACAATTATATCCTGGTTTTGACCAGAAGTCATCCCTCTGATCGCCGGAAACAGCGCTAACTCCCCGATCTGCATAGAAAGTTCATGATGCTCGGCTTCATAGCCAAAGGCTCCAGCCATACCGCAGCAACCCGACTCGATGATTTCCACTTCATAACCACCAGCGCGTAGTAAAGCAACCGTTGCTGCTACACCTATAGGAAGTCCATCCGCATGCGGAGGGCGCGCCTTCTGGTAACAATGACCATGCAGCATAACTTTTGCACGAAGGCCGATTGGTTCCCTCGCGGCGTTCAATGCCTTTTCGTAGTGCGGTATACCATTCAACCCAGGACGGAGCAGAAATTCATCAATCATCCATGCCCGCTGGGCCAGCGACACGATACGGGCGTCACCTGGCAGCAAATCAGGATACTCGTCCCCCAGGGTGTATATTTCAGATGGTTCAACCCCCACAATCGGAACCTTGCCTTGCGGATCCAGGCGGTCAATAGCATTCACGAGCTGCTGGGCATGCCGGCGGGCCTCGTCCAAGAATCCTTTTGAGATCAAGGTGCGGCCAGCGCCAATTACCGGTAAGATTTGAGGCTGCAAGCCGGCTGCCAGGAGAGATTTCATGGCTGCCAGCCCATTTTGCGGGTAGAAATATTCAGTGAACGGGTCGGAGAGTAAAAACACTGGAGGGCGCGCATCAACGGGCGTAAGCGTACTCGCTTGCTTCCTCAACGAATGCCTGGCAAAGGTGGGTAAGGAGCGCTGCGGGGCGAGTTGAAGCCCGCGGGCCAATAATCGCCGGAATCCAGTGTGGCGAAGCATCAGGTTGACGAGTGGTGCTATAGGTTTACCCATCCGCGCCAACGAGCCGATATAGGCAAATAGATAATCCCTCAAACGACGTTTGTGATCCTGGTAGTAGTGCTGAGTGAACTCGTACTTGAGCTTGGCCATATCCACGGCTGAAGGGCATTCTGCTTTGCATCCTTTACAAGCTAGACACAGGTCAAGCGCTTCATATACCGCCCTTTCTTGTTCCTTTCTGATCTGAGGATTTGCAGCCGATCCGGGAACCCCGGTTTGCATTAACGCCCGCAGCAGGTTGGCGCGCCCACGCGTACTGTGCATCTCGTCCTGGGTGGCCTGGAAAGAGGGACACATCACGCCTTCGGCTTTGCGGCAAACGCCCGCCCCGTTGCACAACTCTATCGCCCCGACCAGGTCACCCTGGCCTGTGAAATCCAGGGATGGCTTCCAGGCTTCAGCCCTGTACGAAGGGGAGTAGCGTAAATTGGCATCCATCGGTGGGGCATCCAGGATCTTTCCAGGATTGAGCATGTTGTGCGGATCAGCAGCCTGCTTGAGCAAACGGAAAGCTTGCAGAATATCACTCCCATACATCGGTTCCAGCCACTCTGAACGGGAAATCCCATCACCGTGCTCGCCGCTGACCGAGCCGCCCAGGGATAATGTTAGCGCCACAGCCTGGCGTGCTATGGCTCGCATATTGTTGAAGCCTTGTTCTGATTTCAGGTCCAGCATCGGCCGGATGTGCAAGCAGCCAGCCGAAGCATGCGCGTAAAAATCGCCCGTGGTGCCGTACTCTGCCAGGAGGTGCTCCAAAGCGCGGACAAAACTACCCAATTGCTCAACCGGTACCGCCAGGTCCTCGATGAAGGGGATGGATTTCAGGCTGCCAGGCCGAGACGCCAATAATCCCAACCCCACTTTGCGCACGGCCCACACCTGCTTCTGCGCAGTAGCGCTTTCTGCAAGATAGACGCCGCTGCCGAGCGCCAGAGCCTGCTCTCGCAGTTGAGTTGTATCATCTCCGCTGAACTCTACCACGAGGATTGCGGGCGGATCTCGTTGAGGGCCTCCGGCGACCTCATCCACCCAGGCAAGCTGCGCTGCGTAAGCAGGCACCGAGCGCGCCAGGCGGATAAGTGATTGCGGGATCAACTCGATGGCAGATGGGTTGCGCTCGAGCAATCCTGGGGTGGCATCGCAAGCCTCTGCTATTCCTGGAAAAGCCATCACCGCCAGAATCGTATAGCGCGGTAATGGCGATAATCGGAGGGTGGCGCGCCGGATAACTGCCAGCGTGCCTTCTGAGCCCGCCAGTAGAAGCGCCAGGTTGATTGTGCCGGGTGAGACGGGAGGGTACGGGATTGAAGATTGATGATTGCTGATTATGGTTTGGGAGACAGACCATAGGGGTGGTTCGCTGTGCGACCAGGGCAGCAGGTAATTTAATCCGTAACCGGAAGCGCGCCGCCAGGTGCGCGGCCAGCGGGCGCGGATGGCATCGGCGTAATGCTCCCGGATACGCAGGGCTGCATCATACAGTGCATTCTCGAGGGGAGAAGAGAGAGGGGATAAGGGGAGAGCGCGCTCGTAGAAAGTTGTCAGAGTGCCATCCGATAGCACTACCTCAGCCGACAGCAGGTGATCGGCTGCCATGCCGTACGCGATGGAATGGGCGCCGCTGGCGTTATTTGCCAGGCTGCCGCCCACTGTAGCACGCTCGGCGGAGGCCGGGTCGGGGCCAAAGTGCAGGCTATAACGTGCGGCAGCGCGGTTGAGGGCATTCAACACCACCCCAGGTTCGACGGTGGCAGTAGCCGACTGCGGGTCTATCTCCAGGATGCGGTTCAGGTAGCGCGAGCAGTCCAGGATCAAAGCCGGGCCGATAGCCTGGCCCGCCAGGCTGGAGCCAGCGCCACGCGCCAGGATAGGTACGCCGTGCCCAGAAGCCAGCTCCACAGCCGCCGCCAGCTCGTCGGTGTTGTGCGGAAAAGCCACCCCCAGCGGCTCGATCTGGTAGATGGAAGCGTCTGTAGAATAGAGCTGGCGGTAAACCGGGTCACTGCGCACCAGCAGCCCGGCGCGTTGCAGGGCGTGGGCGAGGTCGGGTGGGAGGGGAAATCCTTTCGTCATCCCATTATCTTACCATCAAGGGTTGAACCTTTGGGAGCAAGGCCCTATCACAATTCCAAATCCTGACCACTGGCAGCCCTCGACTTGATGAAAGTCACATTGACGCACCTGCAGAACGGGGATACACTCTCTATGTGTGCAAAATACAGGACGCGCATCACTCGTACGTATTCATCACGCGTCACACATTCATCACACGTCACGCATTAGGTGAAACGTGATCCGTGACAACCAACGTCATTTATGAGGAGTGGTCAATCGATGACAACCAGCCAATTAGCCCGCTCGATCCCCGAATCGCCAACCCTGGCTCTCAATGAAGAGGCCCGGATTCTGCGCGAACGTGGCGAGCCGGTGATCAATATGAGCATTGGCGAGCCGAAGAACAAAGCGCCCATCACCGCCCTGCTCAGCTCGGCGGCGCGCCTGGCAAGCGGCGAGGTGAAATATACTCCGCCGGATGGCACCCCTTCGCTCAAAAAAGCTATTGTGCGCTATATGGAAGATAATTACGACAAGGTGGTAGAGCCGGAGAATGTGATCGTCTCGGCAGGCGCTAAGCAG
>Ga0209705_10000851_pt1 | contig 16193 bp, 14 predicted proteins | sample PPLLaktember2015_5_FD_187262 | JGI IMG/M metagenome (GOLD analysis project Ga0209705, IMG submission 187262) | Freshwater sediment microbial communities from Prairie Pothole Lake near Jamestown, North Dakota, USA - PPLs Lake P8 Core (1) Depth... | ecosystem: Environmental > Aquatic > Freshwater... | reverse complement strand
TCTGCTCCCAGCCGCACGCCTCGCCCACCGGCCGCGATGATCGCCGACGCGAGCGTGCGCCCGCCGGTGGTCATACCAGCCACCTGCCGGACTCCCGCCCGCCGCAGACCAGGGCCAGGCGGGACGCCGTGGTGTCGAGAACGGATCGCAGCCGGCCAGTGTCGGTGTCGGCCGGCGCATACACCACGACGAGCGCATCGCTCGTGGCGCTCGTCACCATGGTGCGTGCCGAGTCCGACGTCGGGTTGCCGAACGGCCCCTCCTCATCGGCCACCGTGATGCGGCCGGCGACGTGCACCTCGTCTTTTCGAATGCCCGCATAGGCCTCGCCCTCCCGGCCCAGGCGCAGCATCACGGCGCCGCGCATCCGCAGCCGATCGTAGAGGCCATAGGGCAACTGGAACTCCACCGAGCACCAGTTGACGACGTCCACCATGGAATTGATGCGGGGAATCTGCCCGCCCTTGCGGAGTCGCCGCAGCAGCGCTTCGTTGGATGGCCGGGTCTTCGTCGGGTCGATCCCCACACGCTTGTACATCGTGCGCACCGCGGCGGAGTCTTCCGGCGGCAAGCGCCGCACGGCCGCCTCGGCGTGCGCCAGGAGCGGGTCCAGCGCCGGCGCGCGCTCGACGACCGTGGCCCCATCCCACCACAACACGCCAGGGCGCACGATGTCCGCCAGCGCGGGGTCGGTGGTGAAGGAAGACGTGGGGATCACGACTGGGTATTGTACCGTGCCCCCTGTTCTATCTGCCCCATCTGCGGCATCTGCGGCATCTGCGGCCATGTCTGCGTTCATCTGCGGCCCCATCTGCGGATAGACTGAACGTTGGATGATTGACCTGCTGCTCCACGCCGACGAACAACTCGCGCTCTGGGCCACCCAGTACGGCCCCATCGTCTACGGCATCCTGTTCGCCATCATCTTCGCGGAGACGGGCCTGGTGGTGACCCCGTTCCTGCCGGGCGACTCGCTGCTCTTCGCCGCCGGAGCCCTGTCGGCCGCCTCGGCGCTCCGCATCGAGGTGATGGTCCCCGTCCTCATCGCGGCGGCGGTTCTCGGCGACGCCGTGAACTACGCGGTGGGCCGGCGCCTGGCCCACCGATTCCTCGAGGACAATCCCGCCAGCCGGACCGGGCTGCACCGCTGGGTGAAGCGCGAGCACGTGGCGCGCGCGCACGAGTTCTTCGTCAAGCACGGAGGCAAGGCGGTGGTGCTGGCCCGCTTCGTGCCCATCGTACGCACGTTCCTGCCGTTCGTGGCCGGCGGCGCGGACATGCCGTATCGCACGTTCGCGTTCTACAACATCACAGGCGCCATCCTGTGGGTGGTCATCTGCGTGGGCGCGGGGTACCTGTTCGGTAATATCCCGGTGGTGAAAGAGAACTTCGAGCTGGTGGTGCTGGGCATCATCGGGGTGTCGGTGCTGCCGCTGGTCTACGAAGTCGTCCGTTCCTTCAGGAATCGCGAGGCCTCTGCATGAGCGAGTCGATCGGGTCGTCCGGTCCCGGCATGAAGCTCCATACGAAGATTCTGCTGGGCCTGGCCCTCGGTGCGCTCGCCGGCGTGGTCACCAATCTCACCGTTGGCCCGGCGCATCCCGTCATCACCGCGATCAACGACTACATCGCCTACCCCGTGGGCCAGATCTTCCTGCGGATGTTGTTCATGGTGGTCATGCCGCTGGTGTTCGCGTCCATTTCCCTTGGCGTGGCGGGCCTGGGCGACATCCGCAAGGTGGGCCGCGTCGGGGGCAAGGCCGTCGGCTACTTCATGGTGACGACCGTCCTGGCGGCCACGCTCGGCCTGATCGTCGTCAACACGATGAGGCCGTGGGAGCGTGTCAGCCCAGAGACGCGGGAAGAGCTGATGGCCCGCTTCTCCGGCGATGCCTCGGGCCGGGTCGAGGCCGCTGCGACGTCAGAGTTCGGCGTGCAAACCCTGGTGAACATCGTGCCGCGGAACCCGATCCAGGCCGCGGCCAACACCGACATGCTGGGGGTGATCTTCTTCGGGCTGGTCTTCGGCGCTGCCCTCACCCTCATTCCGCCGGAGCGCGCGAAGGCGATGACCGACGTGCTCGAGGCCCTGAACGACGTGGTGATCCAGATCATTCATTTCGCCATGCGGATTGCCCCCTTCGGCGTGGCGGCACTCATCTTCGGCGTGGCGTCGCGCTTCGGCTTCGATTTGCTGGTGGCCATCGCGGCGTTCGTCATCACGGTGCTGCTGGCCCTGCTGCTGCACGTGGGCATCACGCTGGCGGCCATCCTCCGGTTCCTCATCGGGCTGTCGCCCGTTCTCTTCGTGTCGCGGGTTCGGGCCGCGCTCATCACGGCCTTCTCCACCAGTTCCAGCAGCGCGACCCTGCCGACGGCCCTGGACGTGGTCGAGACGCAGCTGGGCGTGCCGCGGCGCATCGCCGGGTTCGTTCTACCCATCGGCAGCACGATGTGCATGAACGGCACGGCCATCTTCGAGGGCATCACGGTCATCTTCGTCGCCGAGATCTTCAACGTCGATCTTTCGCTCACCCAGATGGCCATCGTCATGGTGATGTCGGTGATCACCGCCATCGGCGCGGCGGGCGTGCCCGGCGGCTCCATTCCGCTCCTGGTCGGCATCATGACGATGTTCGGTGTCCCCGGCGAGGGCATCGCCATCGTCCTCGGCGTGGATCGCATCCTGGACATGTCACGCACGACCGTGAACGTCTTCAGCGACATGACCGCCGCCACATGGGTCGCCCGCAGTGAAGGGGCGTGGAAGCCGGCCGACGTGCCGCCGGCCGGCTGAGTCCATTGGGCGATTGGCGATTGCAGATTGAGCGAGTGATTGGTGATTGGGGGGATTGAGCGATTGGGCGATTAATCGGGCGATTGGGAGATTGAGGCATTGGCGATTCGCGGCTGTCGAGCCGCGCGGCGCACAGCGACCGCAGCGTAGCGAATCACCCAATCGCTCAGTTCCCCAATCCCCCGATTAATCGCTCAATCGCTCAATCCCCCCAATCACCAATCACTCGCTCAATCTGCAATCGCCAATCGCTCAATTTCCCGAGGCCTCCGCGTCTGGCAATGGCCGCACCACCTCGCGTACGCGGGTGGCGAGCGCCCGCACCTCGCGGGTCGGCGGCTCCGGGTTCGCCGTGGTCTCGATGGGCTCGTGCACGGTGAGCGTGACGTGGCCAGGCCGCGTCGTGAGTTGCCCCTTCCGCATCACGTGCCGGCTGCCCACGATCGACAGGGGCACGATGGGTAACCCCGCCTGCACTGCGAGATAGAACGAGCCGCCCTTGAAGACCCCCACGCGCCCGTCCGGGCTGCGCGTGCCTTCCGGGAAGACAATCAGCGAGAGCCCCTTCGAGGTAAGCGCGTTCGCCCATCCGAAGATGCCACTCCTGTCCGGGCGAGTGCGGTCCACCAGCATGTGCCCCGTGCGCTTCAGGTGCGGCCCCAGCATCGGGAACCGGCCCAGCGACTCCTTGGCGATGATCCGCAGCTGGAACGGAATCCACCAGAACAGCACGGGGATGTCGTAGATGCTCTGGTGGTTCGACACGAACACGTACGTCTTCCCCCGCTCGAGGCGCTCCAGGCCGTGGACCTCCACCTCCACGCCGGTCGTGGCCAGGATGAGCCAGGCCCACAGCCGGGCACAGCCGTGCGCGAAATAGCCGCTCCGGTCGAACAGGCTGGAGCCGATCGACAGCACGCCGAGGACGATGGTGTAGACCCCGATCGCCGGGATCAGGAAGAAGACCGTGCGGAGAAGGTGGAACACGCCTTACTTGCCGCTCGCGGGGACGACGGCAGGGCGGGACCCCGATTCGGTGGGCGGTGTGACCGAGGAACCGGTGGGCGCCGACGGGACGCTCGGCGAAGACGCGGGCGAGGACACCGGCTGCGGCGCGGCGGACGTCACCTGCGAGCGCGAACGCGGCCGCTCGTCCGCGTGGGGCTGCGACACCAGGTTCGGATCCAGGTAGCGGCCGAAGATCATCTTGCCGGCCGTCGTCTGCAACACGCTCGTCACCACGATGTCGATGGTCTTGCTGATCATCTTGCGGGCGTTGTCGACCACCACCATCGTCCCGTCGTCGAGATAGGCGACGCCCTGGTTGTATTCCTTTCCTTCCTTCAGGATGAAGACCTTCATGATCTCGCCGGGCAGTACGACCGGCTTGAGCGCGTTGGCCAGCTCGTTGATGTTCAGGACGTCCACGCCCCGCAGCTGCGCCACCTTGTTCAGGTTGAAGTCGTTGGTGACGATCTTCCCGGAGAGCGTGCGTGCCAGCTCGATGAGCTTCAGGTCCACTTCCCGAACCTCCGGGAAGTCGGCGTCCGAGACGATCACTTCGGCGCCCGACATCTTCTGGATCTTCTGGAGGATGTCCAGCCCGCGGCGTCCGCGATTGCGCTTCATCGAGTCGGCCGAATCGGCCACCAGCTGCAGCTCCTTCAACACGAACTGCGGGATGACGATGGTGCCGTCGATGAAGCCGGTGTCGCAGAGGTCGGCAATGCGGCCGTCGATGATGACCGAAGTGTCCAGAATCTTGTAACGGCGCTCGGGGCCGACGGCCCGGAACAGGCTCATCAGCCGCACGGGCTCGAGCCACTCACCCTTGCGCCCGCCGATGACCAGCCCCAGGTAGGGCATCAGGAGCAGGACGAAGCTGTGGAGGAAGGCGACCCGCTGGTCACCCGGGTCGGCCCAGAAGAGCGCCGCGCCGATGCCCTTGGCCAGGGCCAGGCCGATGGCCCCCCCGACCAGGGCGCCGAGCATGTGGGTGACCGGGGTCTCGCGGAGCTGCCACTCGAACACCACGGCCAGCGCCGCGAGCCCGAACCCGAACAGCAGGTTGCCCGCCAGCTCGGGGCCCAGGGGCCGCAGCAGGAGGGCCGAGTACACGACCGCGCCTGCAAACAGCAGGCGGGCAAGGACGAACCAGGCCATGACGCTCCAGTATGACGACGGGATGAACAAGGGAAAGGTAGAACTCTGAAGGGCATGCGGTCAAGCAAAGTCGCCCGCGCTATCCAGCTGAGTTGGGGATATGATGCGCCAGGTCGTTCGCGGCCAGACTCCCAGTCCCCCGGCCCGGCACTCTGTCACAACCAGGAGGAAACCGATGGCCCGACTCCCCTTTCGAGGCATCGCAGCCGCCGCGCTGGCGGCCGCCGGATTCGCCGCCGGCGTGCCTGCCCTGCTGGGGCAGGAACCCCAGCCGGCAGCAACGCCGACCATTCCCAGCCTGACCGAACCGGGCGAGGGCCTGGCCATCCAGACACGCTCGTCCCAGACGGGCCTGGTGACCTTCGCGTCAAGCCGGGGCCAGGGCGTGCTGCTGAGAGGCATGGCCGCCGCTCCGGCCGAGGAGCGGGCGATGGCGTTCGTCGATCAGTACGGGAGCGCCTTCGGGCTCGCGACGCGCGCGAACGTGCGCGCGCTCCGGGCGCCGCAGCGCGACGCGCTCGGCCTGGAACACGTGCGGCTCCAGCAGGTGGCCGATGGCATCCCCGTCACGGCCGGCGACCTCATCGTCCACCTCCGCGGCGATCGCGTGGTCGGGGTCAACGGCCACACGCTGCCCGGCCCGATGCCGGTGCTGATCCCGGACGTCACACCGGGAGGCGCCCAGGAGGCGGCGCGCGTGCTGCTCGAGAAGCACAAGCCCGACGTGACCGCAGGCGCCGCGTACGGCGAGCCGCGCCTCGAGATCTTCAACCGGGGGATGATCGACGAAGGCACCTATCCCACCCGCCTGGCTTGGTTTGTGGAGGCCACGGGAGAGGGCCTCCGCGAATACGTCTGGGTGGATGCGCAGACCGGCGGCGTACTGCTGAACTTCAGCCAGCTCGCCGACGCGCGGAACCGCACCGTCTACGACGTCGCCACGGGGACCACGTTGCCGGGCACGCTCGTGCGGTCCGAGGGAGGCCCGGCCACTGGCATCGTGGACGCGGACCAGGCCTACGACTTCGCGGGCGCCACCTACGACTACTTCTTCAACACGCACGCCCGCGACAGCTACGACGGCGCCGGGGCCGGAATCGTGTCGTCGGTCCGGTACCGGCAACCTTCGTTTCCTGGTGTTCCGTACCAGAACGCGTTCTGGAACGGCACCCAGATGGTCTACGGTGAGGGCTTCGCGGCGGCAGACGACGTCGTCGCGCACGAGCTCACCCACGCGGTCACGGAGTACTCGGCCAACCTGTTCTACTACTACCAGTCGGGCGCGCTGAACGAGTCGTTCTCCGACATCTTCGGCCAGACCGTGGACTTTGTCCGCAGCGCGGCCGACGACACGGGCATCGTCCGGTGGCGGCTCGCCGAGGACCTGTCTGCTTTCCCTGGCGGCATCCGCGACATGATGGATCCCACGCTGTTGAACGATCCCGGCAAGATGAGCGACGCGCAGTTCTTCTGCGTGAGCAACGGCTGGACCAACCCGAGCGGCGACAGCGGCGGGGTCCACATCAACAGTGGCGTGCCGAACCACGCCTTCGCGCTGATGGTGGACGGCGGCAGCTATAACGGGCAGACCGTCACCGGCATCGGTCTCGCGAAGGCGGGGTTGATCCAGTACCGCGCGCTGACGACCTACCTCACGTCGGGCTCCACCTTTCTCGACAATTCCACGGCCGTGAACCAGTCGTGCACGGACCTCGTGGGGACGTCGGGCATCACGGGCGCTGACTGCACGCAGGTAGCCAGCGCGATCCTGGCTGTGGAGATGCCCAACCCGTGGCCGTGCACCGGCGCCACGCCGCCCCCCGCCACCTTCTGTCCCACAGGTGGAGCGCCCGTTCCGGCGTTCTCGGACGGATTCGAAAGCGGCGGCGGCAACTGGTCCGTCTCGAGCACGAGCAGCACCAACTGGGGCCTCACCACGGGCTTCGCCAAGGGTGGTGACTTCAGCGCGTACGGCGAGGATGCGGAAGTCTCCTCGGACCACCGGATCGCCATGACCAACCCTGTCGTCATTCCCGCCGCGGGGCGCATGTACTTCGATCACGCCTTCGAGTTCGAGCACTTCCAGATGACGGACTACTACGACGGCGGCGTGCTCGAGTACAGCACGAACGGCACGACGTGGAATGACGCGAGTACATTCATCGACGCCGGTCAGGCGTACAACGGCACACTCGACGCGGGCAACGTGCTCGGCGCCAGGAGTGCCTTCGTCAGATCCAGCTTCGGCTACACGGGGACACGGCTGAACCTGGCGTCGCTGGCGGGTCAATCGGTCCGCTTCCGGTTCCGCGTCGGAACGGATACCTCGGTTGGCTCGCTCGGGTGGCTGGTGGACAACGTGAGCATCTACTCGTGTGGCGCCGCGGGACCGCCCACCACCGTCAACGACGCATACTTCACACCCTTCCAGACCGCCCTGAATGTCGCGGCCCCCGGCGTGCTGGCAAACGACAATAGCAATGGCAGCGGTACGATGACAGCGACGCTGGTCGGCGGTGTGTCGAGCGGAGTCCTGGCGCTCAACGGCAACGGCGGCTTCACCTACACGCCGAATGCCGGCTTCACGGGCGTTGACAGCTTCACCTATCGTGCGGTGAACGGCGGCGGGCCTGGCAACGTGGCCACCGTCTCGATCACCGTCAACCCGCCACCGACCACGGCACAACCGCCGACCGGGCTCTACGTGTCGTCGGTCGTCGGCAACATCGTCACGGTCCGCTGGACGCCCCCGGCGTCGGGCCTGCCGCCCACCAGCTACAAGCTGGAGGGCGGCCTCACGCCCGGCCAGGTGCTCGCCAGCATGCCGATCGCCGGCACGGCGCCCATCTTCACGTTCGCAGCGCCCACCGGATCGTTCCTCGTTCGCGTGCACACCCTCTCGGGCGCCAGCACCAGCGGGCCCTCGAACGAGATCCCGCTCGTCGTCAACCTTCCGGTCGCGCCATCAGCACCGGCCAACCTGCTGGGCCTCGCGAATGGCTCGTCGCTGACACTGGCGTGGCGGAACACGTTCGGGGGCGGCGCGGCCACCGGTCACATCCTCGACGTGACCGGATCGCTCGCCGTCTCGCTGCCGCTGGGCCCCGGCAACAGCTTCAGCTTCAACGGCGTGCCCGCGGGCACGTACACGCTGAGCCTCCGAGCCGCCAATGGCGGCGGCGCGAGTGCGCCGTCCAACTCGGTCACGCTCTCCTTCCCGTCGGCCTGTTCGGGGGCGCCGGGGACCCCGGAGAACTTCCTCGCCTACAAGATCGGCACTACGGTCTTCGTGGTGTGGGATCCCGCGGCCGCCGGTCCGGCGCCGACGGGCTTCGTGCTGAACGTCACGGGAGCGTTCGTGGGGACGTTCGGGACCACGGCGAGGGCGATGAGCAGCCCCGTGGCGCCGGGGATCTACAACGTCAGCGTGGTCGCGAACAACCCGTGCGGGTCGAGCGCCCCGACGGCGGTGCAGTCCGTGACGGTGCCGTAGCGGGTCTTGGGGCTTGGGGCTTGGGGCCTGGGTTCTCGGGTTCCCGGGTTCGCAGGTTCTCGGGTTCTGCGCAACGTTGGAGCGCCGGGGCTTCGGTCCCGGCGTTTCTTTTTTCAGGAAAGCAACACATCCAGGGCCTCGCCTACCGAGCGGATCCCGACCAGCTCTGCCCTGCTTTCATCTCGACCGGCCGACGCAGTGTCGATGCCCGATTCGACGTTGGCCGATGGGAGCACGATGCGGGTGAAGCCCATCTGCTCCGCTTCACGGATGCGAAGGGCCGCCTGCGGGACGCCGCGGATCTCGCCGCCAAGGCCCACCTCGCCGAACACCGCCGTCCCCTGCTGAACGGGACGGTTGCGCAGGCTCGAGGCCACCGCCGACACGATGGCCAGGTCGGCCGCCGGCTCGTCGATGGTCATGCCGCCGGCGATGTTCACGAACACGTCGTCGCTCACCAGGTGCAGGCCGGCGCGCTTCTCGAGCACGGCCAGCAGCAGTGTGAGCCGGTGCTGGTCCAGGCCGACGGCCATGCGGCGCGCCATGCCGTAGCTGCTGGTGCTGACGAGCGCCTGCACCTCCACGAGGATGGGGCGCGATCCCTCGAGACAGCACAGCACCACCGATCCGGGCGTGGCCTGCGGGCGCTCGGCCAGGAACAGCGCTGATGGGTTGGGCACGGGCTTGAGGCCGGCGCCGGTCATCTCGAACACGCCCAGCTCGCTGACCGCACCGAAGCGGTTCTTCACGGCCCGTATCACCCGGTGCGAGTGATGGCGCTCGCCCTCGAAGTAGAGCACCGTGTCGACGACGTGCTCGAGGGCCTTGGGGCCGGCGATGTTGCCGTCCTTGGTGACGTGGCCCACGAGGAACGTCGGGATGTTGTGCCCCTTGGCGGTGAACAGGAACTGCGTGGCCGCCTCGCGCACCTGCCCGATGCTGCCGGGCGCCGACTGGAACCTGAGCGAGAAGACGGTCTGCACCGAGTCCACGACGAGCAGCTTGGGCTTGACGCGGCCCACTTCCTCGAGAATCCGCTCGATGCAGGTCTCCGCCAGGAGGTACAACGGCGCGTCGCCCACGCCCAGCCGATCCCCGCGCGACTTGATCTGATGCTCGGACTCCTCACCAGACGCGTAGAGCACGGGGCCGACGCTGTGGGCGAAGTTGGCCGTGGCCTGCAACAACAGCGTGGACTTGCCGATGCCCGGCTCGCCGCCGAGCAGCACGAGCGATCCGGGCACGATGCCGCCGCCCAACACGCGGTCGAACTCGCCGATGCCCGTGGAGATGCGCTCGGCGTGACTGGCCTCGATGTCCGCGTAGCGCACCGCGCCCTGCGAGGTTCCCCCGAGCGCGTAGCGGTGCCCCGCCGCCGAGCCCACGGCCGCGGGCTCGACGGCGCGCTCCTCGACAAACGAGTTCCACGCGCCGCAGTCCGCGCAGCGCCCCTGCCATTTTGGCGACTGCGAGCCGCACTCCTGGCACACGAATACGGGCTTCGGCTGCTTCATCGGGATGCCTTCATTGTCTCATCGTCGGGTCCTGGGTCGTGGGTTCGGTTCCCGTCGCATTTCAGCCCCGGCGCCGTTCCCTCCCGGCGGAATTCCTTCCCGACCCGATCAGTACTGCCGTTCCACCCGCGCCCCGAGGCGGCAGAGGAGCTCGTAGGGAATCGTGCCGATCCAGCTGGCCATCTCGCGGGCGTCGATGCTCTGCCACGACTCCGCTCCCTGCGTGCCGAGGAAGACGACAGCGTCGCCCGGGTTCACGTCACCGAGGTCGGTCACATCCACGGTCAGCATGTCCATGCTCACGGCACCGACGATGGGGGCGCGGCGGCCGCGAATGAGGACGACGCCCCGCCCCTCGAGGCGGCGATCGAGGCCATCGGCATATCCGGCGGGGACCACGGCCAGGGCCGTCGGCCGTGCCGCGGTGAACCGCGCGCCGTACCCGACCGCCTCCCCCACCCGCACACCCTTCACCGCCACGACGCGGCTCGCCAGCGACATCACGGGCCTCAGTCCGAGCGCGGCATGGAGCGGTGGCGGCACCAGTCCATACAGCAGCAGCCCCGGCCGCACGAAGTCGTACCAGACGCGCGAGTCGCGCACCAGCGCCGCCGAGTTCGCCGCGTGGCGCAGTCGGGGCCCGCCGCCCAGGTCGTTCACCACGAGGCACGCCGCCTCGAAGCGGCGCCGCTGTTCGTCGAACAGCGGCGACTCCGGCTCGTCGGCCGTGCCGAAGTGCGTGTGCACGGCCTCGAGGCGCAGGTGAGCACATGCGAGCAGCTCGGGGAGCGTGCGCGGCAGGTTGTCGTGACGGAAACCCAGGCGGTTGAGGCCGGTGTCGATCTTGAGGTGGTAGCCCAGCGTAACGCCTCGCGCGATCGCCGCTGCCTGCAGGGCCCGTCCCGCAGCGGGGCTCGAGATGGTCGGCGTGAGCTGGTAGTCGAACACGCCGGACACATCGCTCACGCTGAGGGCGCCGAACACCAGGATGGGCGCCCGGATGCCGGCCTGGCGCAGGTCGACGCCCTCCTCGATGTCGGCCACGGCCAGCATCGCTGCGCCGGCTTCCTCGAGCGCTCGTGCCACGGGCCGCGCGCCGTGGCCGTAGGCGTTGGCCTTGACCACCGCGATGATGCCCGGCGCGCGAGAGACGCCCGCGCCGGTCGCACGATTGAGCGCGGCCTCAGACGCGAGATGATCCTGGATGGCGCGGAAGTTGGCGACGAGCGCGTGGAGATCCACTCGCGCAGCAGTGCAACGAATCACGTGAATATCTTACGCGGGGTCAAATTCACAATCGGCCCCCTGCAGCCGAAGCCACTGGCCCCCCGATACCAGTTGCTCTCGAAGCGTGCCGCCACGCCTGGCATCTGCGTTCGTCTGCGGCCCCTGCCCAACGCCTCTGCGCCATCTGTGGCGGCCGTGATCTGCGCTCTCTGCGGCTCGGACTCGGTATCTGCGGCCCTACTCCGTGTCCCCGCCTCCGTGTGCCATGTTGGCGAACCGCGTCTGCTCGCGCAGGAAGGCCAGCTTGATCGTCCCCGTCGGGCCGTTTCTCTGCTTGGCCAGGATCAACTCGGCCACGCCGTCGTTGTCGCTGGGCTCATCGCCCAGCTTGTACATCTCCTCGCGGAAGATGAGCACGACGACGTCGGCGTCCTGTTCGAGGGCGCCGGACTCGCGGAGGTCCGAGAGCTGCGGCCGCTTGTCCGACCGGGCTTCCGGCGCGCGCGACAGCTGCGACAGCAAGACGATGGGCACGCTCAGTTCCTTGGCCAGGCCTTTCAGCGACCGAGAGATTGACGCCAGTTCCAGCGTGCGGTTCTCGAAGCGCCCGCGGCCCGTCATCAGCTGCACGTAGTCGATGGCCAGCAGGCTGAGGCCGTGCTCCGCCTGCAGGCGGCGCGCCTTGGCGCGCATCTCGAGCACGCCGATCCCGGCCGTGTCGTCGATGAACAGCTGCGCGTCGCCCAGCGTCTCGAGCGCGTGCGTGATCTGCCCGTACTCGCGCTGGCCGATCTGTCCGCTCAGCAGGCGATAGGTGTCGATCTTCGCCTCGGACGCGAGCATGCGCATGAAGAGCTGCTCCTTCGACATCTCGAGGCTGAAGAACCCGGCGATCCCGCCGTGCGTCGCCACGTGCTGGCAGATGTTCAACACCAGGCTGGTCTTGCCCATCGAGGGGCGCGCCGCCACGATCACCAGGTCGCCGGGCTGCAGCCCGCGCGTCTTCCGGTCCAGGTCGTCGAAGCCCGTGGGCACGCCCGTGATGTAGGTCTTGTGCTCGAAGAGCTTCTCGATCTTCGGGAAGCTCTCCTTCACCAGCTCGCGCATGGGCATGAAGCCCTGCTTGACGCGGTCTTCCGCGACGGCGAAGATGGCGCTCTCGGCGTCGTCCAGGATGAGATCGGCTTCCTGGTCGGCCTCGTAGGCGTTCGAGAGGATCTTGTTGGCCGAGAAGATGAGCGCGCGCAGCGTCGCCTTCTCCTTGACGATCTGCGCGTAGTACTCGACGTTGGTGGAACGCGGAACGCCGTCGACGAGCGAGGCGATGTAGGCGGGGCCACCCACGTCCTCGAGCTCGCCAGACCGCTCGAGCGTCTCTTTCAGCGTCACCAGGTCGATGGGCTGGCTGCGCTCGGCCAGGTCCACCATGCGCTCGAAGATGCGGCGGTGCGCGTCGCGGAAGAATGACTGCGACGTGATGGTCGCGGCCGCGACGTTGAACGTCTGGTTATCGATGAGGATGGCACCCAGCACCGACCGCTCCGCCTCGAGGTTGTGCGGCAGCGTGCGGGCGGGTGAGGCGACGGACTCGGCCACGCGCGAATCTTAATACGGAGAGCGCGGTGAGATGTCAGCGGAGATCGCGAACCGGGGCCGGGAAGCGCGAGCCGTCTTGCGACTCCCGACTCCCGGTTCCCGGTTCCCGACCTATTTCCTAGGCTTCCTTCACAATCGTCACGCGCACCTGCGCCGTGACGTCGCGATGCAGCTTCACGGGCACCGAGCTTTCGCCCAGGGTCTTCAGGGCATCGGGCAGCAGGATCTTCCGACGGTCGATGTCGAAGCCCTTGGCCTTCAGCAGGTCGGCGATGTCGCCGTTGGTCACCGACCCGTACATCTGGTCGTTCTCGCCCACCTTGCGGGCGATCGACAACTCGAGCGCCTGAAGGCGCGTGGCGATGCCCTCGGCAGCCCCGCGCTCCTCCGACTCGCGCGCCTCGACGATTTTCCGCTCGCGCTCCACGCGCTTGCGGTTCGCGTCGGTCGCCTCCAGCGCCAGCTTCCGCGGCAGGAGGTAGTTCCTGGCGTAGCCGTCCGCCACCCTGACGATCTCGCCCCTTTGGCCGACGTGCTCCACGTGGTCTCGAAGAATCACTTCCATTGGCTGGCTCCCGCTAGTCCGAGGCGTACGGCAGCAGCGCGAGCTGCCGCGCACGCAGAATCGCCACGCGCAGCGCGCGCTGGTGCTTCGCGCACGTGCCCGAGATGCGGCGCGGCAGCACCTTGCCACGCTCGGGGACGAAGCCGCTCAGCAGCTTGACGTCCTTGTAGTTGATGTCGTCGATGCGGTCCGCGCAGAACTTGCAGACCTTGCGACGACGAAACAGGCCGCGGCGCTGGCCGCCCTGCTTGTCTCCGGCCGCCGCGCTCTTGCCCCGGCCGCCGGGACCACTCGGTTTCCTGCCACCAAATGCCATGACTTTAAGCCTCCACGTCCACGCCGTCGTACGTCATGTCGCCGTCGTCATCGCTGTCGCGCTGCGGGCCTTCGCCCGGCTGCCGCTCCGGCGGCAGCCCGCGCGCCACACGGCGGCGCCGCGACTCTTCCTGCCGCTTGGTGCGGGCGCGCTCGGCCACGATCTGGCGCTCGTCCACGCGCACCACCAGGTGGCGGATGAGGCCGTCGGTCACCTTCAGGCGGCGGTCGATTTCCTTCATGAGCTCGCCCGAGCCCTGGATGACGTGGAGCACATAGAAGCCTTCCTTGTGCTTCCCGATCTCGTAGGCGAGCTTACGCCGGCCCCACGGCTCGGTCTTCTCGATCGAGCCGCCCAGGCGCTGGACGATGCCCTCGACCTGGGCCTGGAGGTCGGCGACTTCCTGCTCGGTGGCCTCGGGCTTGAGGATGTAAATCAGTTCGTACGTGCGTGCACTCATCAAAGTCTCCTTGTGGACCCGCCTTCGCCCTCCGGGCTTCGGCGCGGCTGCGCCGGGCTCGTGAACGAAGACGATGGCCACCGCAGTGGCAAGGAGGCGGCCCGCCTCAATTGGCGGGGTCCGATTCTTGCGTTCCGTCCTGCTTCCCGTCTTTCGCTCCTGCGTTGAACGCGTTCATCACGCGCTCGATCCCCTCGGCGATGAACAGCTCCGAGGCATCCGCGGCCCGCAGGATGGCCGCCGATATCGTGTCGCGCTCGTCCGGCCGGAACCGGCCGAGCACGTGGTCAGCCCTCTCGGGCCGTCCCACGACGCGCCCTTCGGCCGATTGAATGTCTCCCCGCCCCACCCCGATTCGCAACCGGGGATAGGCCTGGGTGCCCAGCGACTGCGCCACCGACCGCAGCCCGTTGTGGCCGCCGTCGCTGCCGCCGCGCCGCGCCCGCAACCGCCCCAGCGGCAGCGCCACATCGTCGGTGACGACGAGCACGTCGGCCGGGTCGATCTTGAAGAAGTTCGCCAGGCCCGCCACCGACCGGCCGCTCAGGTTCATGAATGTGAGCGGCTTGGCCAGCAGCACCGGTTCGGCGTCCCGCGTGGTCTTCGCCGCGAGCGCCTCGAACGACTCCCGCCATTGCTCCACGCGCCAGCGGCGCGCCAGCTCGTCCACCACGTGGAACCCGACGTTGTGCCGGGTCTCGCGATACTCGGCGCCGGGGTTGCCGAGGCCGACGACGAGCTTCATCGCTACTTCTTCTTCTCGGCCTTCTCGTCTTCCTTGTCGGTTTTGCCCTTCTTGATGACCTCGGGCTCGCTGCCCGCCGCCGGCGCCGCCACGGCGGTCTCGGCGCCCGCCGCCGGCTCTTCGACCGCGCGCGGCGTCACCACGTGGACCAGCATCGTGTCGAGGTCGGTGACGGGCGTCCAGGTGACGTCCTTCACCAGGTCGCGCAGGTGGACCGCGTCGCCCACGCCGAGCGCCGCCACGTCCACCTCGACGGAGTTCGGAATCTCGGCCGGCAGGCACTCGACCTCGATCTCGCGGTGCAGAAAGTCGAGCACGCCGCCGTCCACCTTCACGCCGCGCGGCTCGCCCCTCAGGATGATGGGCACGGTGACCTGGATCTTGCGATCCATGTTGACGCGGTAGAAATCCGCGTGCAGCGGGTGGTGGGTGATGGGATCGAGCTGCACTTCCTTCACCAGCACGCGCGCGTCGGCCTCGCCCGGCACCTTGAGCGTGATCAAGGTGTTCAGCCCCGACTTCGAGTGCAGGATGCGCATGAACGGCTTGGGATCCACCGACACCTGCACCGGCGCCACGGCGTCGCCCGCCTTCTGGGCGCCGTAGACCACCGCGGGAATCTGCCCCGCCATGCGGGTGCGATTGTTCTCGTTCTTACCGGTGCTGGTGCGCTTGACGACTTCGAGTACGGCTTCCATGGGTTCCTTCGCTCTCGGGCTTTCGATCGGGACTCAGACGAACAACGACGATACGGAGGTCTCTTCGTGGATGCTCCGGATGGCCTGGCCGAGAAGTCGCCCGACCTTCAGCGGGACGATCTTCTTGCACTTCTCTTTCTCGGGGGACAGCGGGATCGTGTTGGTGATGATGAGGCGCTCGATCGGCGCCTTCTCGATGCGCTCGATGGCCGGGCCCGACAGCACGCCGTGCACCGCGCAGGCCATGACGCGCTCGGCGCCCGCGTCCTTCAGCGCCTGCGCCGCCTTCTGGATGGTGCCGGCGGTGTCGATGATGTCGTCCGCGATCACGCAGGTGCGTCCGCGCACCTCGCCGATCACGTTCATCACCTCCGCCGTCCCATCGTCCGGACTGCGGCGTTTGTCGATGACCGCCAGCTCGGCGTCCAGGCGCTTGGCGTAGGCCCGCGCGCGCTCGGCGCCGCCGGCATCGGGCGCGACGATGGTGAGCTTCGCGAAGTCCTGGCGCGACAGGTGGTCGATGATGACCGGCGCCGCGAAGAGGTGGTCCACCGGGATGTCGAAGAAGCCCTGGATCTGCGCCTTGTGCAGGTCCATCGTCAGCACCCGATTGGCGCCC
>Ga0209705_10000850_pt1 | contig 16193 bp, 16 predicted proteins | sample PPLLaktember2015_5_FD_187262 | JGI IMG/M metagenome (GOLD analysis project Ga0209705, IMG submission 187262) | Freshwater sediment microbial communities from Prairie Pothole Lake near Jamestown, North Dakota, USA - PPLs Lake P8 Core (1) Depth... | ecosystem: Environmental > Aquatic > Freshwater... | reverse complement strand
CCGCGAGCAAGCGGCGCGGCATCAGGCTTTCAGCTCGCGCGCCGTGATGGCGTACTTGAAGGCATCGGGCTCGAGCTGATCGAGCCGCTCGCCGCCCGTTTCGCCGTTCGGGTACATCAGGTAGGGCAGCTTCGGCCCGCGCGAATGCGGCAGCGCCAGGTCGTGCCCGGTGTTGTAGGCGAGCCAGTTCATCTCCCAGCTGCCGAAGAGACGCTGGCGCGCCGCCACCACCTTCGGATCACCCATCGCCAGGTTGCCCGGCGGCTCCTCGAGCACCACCTTGCGCACGTCGGCCGGGTCCACCGGCACCCAGCCGATGCCGGCGGCGAAGAACTCCGCCCGGCAGTGCTGCGCCTTGCTGATCACCGGCGAGCCCGCCCCGAGGCTCTTGTACCCGTGCGCCGAAGGGGCGACGCGAATGCCGTACACGTCCCGCGCCGGCACGCCGACCGAGCGTGCCAGCCCGACGAAGAGCGCGTTCAGGTCGCCGCATTTGCCGCCGAGGTTCTTCGACTCCAGCATCGCCTTGATGTCGCCCCAGCCGCAGCCGCGCACCTTGGGATCGCGGAAGCTGTTGTCGACGATCCACTCATAGAGGGCGCGCGCCTTCTGCAGGTCGGTGCGGCTGCCCTTGACCGCGCTCTCGGCGGTCTCGCGCACGATGCCGTCGGTCGGGATGAGCTCGGTGGGCGCGGTGAAGAACTTGACCTCGGCGTCGCTCAGGCGCGCGGCGCCGGAACCCGGACGCGAGAGGTCGACCGCGCGATCGCGCGTCGCGAAGCGGCTCGTGACCTCGACATAAGGCGTGCCCTGCGCCGCCGCCCACTCGACGTAGAGCATCTCCACGCCGTACTTCGGATCCCGCATCACTTCGGCGCGCGCCGCATTCCCGGACCAGGCGTCGCCCTGGTCGCGGTGCCATTCGTTGCTGCCCGCCAGCGGCAGCGGGATCCAGGCGCGCGAGACGCCGGAGGGGCGCTGGATGTCGACGCGCGTAGTGACCTCGAAGCTGCGCCAGCCGTCCTCGCCGTTCGCGCTGCGCCACGGCAGCGATGCGACGGCCGCGGCGGCGGCGGTGGATGCAAGGAACGCTCTACGGTCCATGGGATTGCTCCTGGGGGAGTTGCCGGCAAATGGCCGGCGTAATGTACTGCGCGCCCCGCGAAAAAAAAAGCCCGGCCGCAGCCGGGCTTTCCGTCCCACCGGACGGCTAGTTTGCCTTCTTGTCGTCCGCTTTTGCCTTGGCTTTGGTCTTGCCCTTGGCCACCTTCTGCTTCTCCTCCTTCGACGACTTGGCCGAGGGCGTGGCGGGCGTCGCCTTCTGCGTCTCGACGCCGGTCTGGCCCTTCGGCGTCAGCGCGCGGCGACGTTGACGCTGACGTGAATTCTCTGGATCGCGTTGTTGCCGAAGCCCGACAGGTCCCACGGCGGCTCGAGGGGCTGCGTGTTGCCGCTCGCGTCGGTCGCGCGACAGGAAAGCTCGTGCTCGCCGGGCGTCGCCTGCCACGTGGCATGCCAGGCCGTCCAGGCGTGCGCATGGGCCGCGGGCTCGAGCGTGGCAACGGTCCAGCTGCCATCGATACCGAGCTCGACGCGCGCGATCGGCGCGCTCCCGGACCAGGCGCGGCCCCGGATCGTGACGTTTCCCGGTGGCGCACTTCTCTTCCTGGAATAGAAATCGGGAATGCCCGGCGGCGCCATGAGCGAATTGACCCGCATCAGCGTGCAGGGCTCGCCCGGCTCGCCGCTCTCGCGCCGGAAGTGGTAGCTGCGTGCCTGCTGCAGGCCGTCGAAAGGGCGATCGATCGCCTCGATGGCGCACAGCCATTTGACGCTGGCCATGCCGTACCAGCGCGGCACGACCAGCCGCAGCGGGGCGCCATGCTGGGGCGAGAGGGGCGCGCCCTGCATCGCATAGGCGACCAGCACGTCCTCCCGCATCGCTTCCGCGAGGCCCAGGCTGCGCGCGAAATCGTGCTCGACGCCGCGGTCGAAGCCGCGATCGGCGCCGCGGAAGACGATGTGCCTTGCCTCCGCGCGCGGCTGCGCCCGGGCGAGCAGCGTCGCGAGCGGGACGCCGGTCCACTCGGCGGTGGAGACCCCTTCCTCCAGCCAGGGCACCGAGGGGTAGCGCGGCGCGAGCTGCCCGCGCCCGTTGCCCGCGCACTCCATGGTGACGCGCACGGTCCGGGCGGGAAGGGCCTGCAGCTCCTCCGCCGACACGGCAAAGGGCTTGTGGAAGAGCCCCCGCAGCTCCAGCCGCGGGACGGCGCCGGCCTCGGGGATATCGAAATGGATGAGCAGGTAGTGCAGCCCGGCGGGCGTCACGTCGTAGCGCAGCGCCTCGAGCGGCATGCCCCGGTTGCGCGCCGCCAGCCCGACTTCCTCGGCGGTATAGCGGCCTGCGATCGGCGCGCGCCGTCCGGACATGGGTCGATTCTATAATGCGCAACAAATGCACAAGACCTGGCTGGAGGTCGCCCTGAACGGTACCTGGGGCAAGGATCTCCAGCCGCAGATCCCGGTCCGCATCGCGGACATCGTCGCCGAGGGGGTGGCCTGCGCGGCCGAAGGCGCGGCGATCGTGCATGTGCACGCCTACGACGAAGCGAGCGGCCGCCAGCGCGACGACGCCGAACTGTACGCGCGCATCATCGAAGGTATCCGCAGCCGGGCCGACTGCATCGTCTATCCGACGATCCCGATCAGCGGCGAAATGGGCGCCGCGGAGCGCTTCGCCGCGATCGACTCGCTCGCCCGGCGCGGCCTGCTCGAGTGGGCGGTGGTCGATCCCGGCTCGGTCAATCTCGACCACTTCGTTTACCTGAACCCCGACGAGCACGTTCGCCACGGCCTCGCCCTGGCGGCGCGGCACGGCTTCCATCCCGGCTACGCGATCTACGAGCCGGGCTTCCTGCGCCTGGGCGCGGTGCGGGCGCGCGAGACGCGCGGCGTGCCCCAGCCCGTCTACCGCTTCATGTTCTCCGACAGCCTGCCTTTCGGCTTTCCGCCCGCGGTGTACGCGCTCGACGCGTACCTGAAGCTCCTCGCCGACGAAGCGCCTGGCTCGCCGTGGATGATCGCGGGGCTCTCGGTCAACGTGCTGCCGCTGGTGCCGGCGGCGATCCAGCGCCGCGGCCACGTGCGGGTCGGGCTGGAGGACGCGCCGCTCGGCTCGAAGCAGTCGAACCTGGATTGGGTGCGCGCCGCGCGGCGCGCGATCGAGTCCGCGGGCGGCGAGCTCGCGTCATCCGCCGAGGTGCGCGCTGCGTTGAAGCGGTAGGCGATGAACCTAGACGATTTCATGCCCGCGCTGCCGCGCGGCGATTTGTGGATCTTTGGCTATGGCTCCCTGATGTGGTCGCCGGGCTTCGCCTACACGGCGAAGAAGGTCGGCCGGGTGCACGGCTACCACCGGGCACTGTGCATCCTCTCCACGCGCTACCGGGGCACCAAGCGCCGTCCCGGACTGGTGGTCGGCCTGTGCAGAGGCGGCTCGTGCTGGGGAATGGCCTTCCGCGTGCCGGCGGCACAGGTCAGCCGCACGCTGAACCGGCTCTGGAGCCGGGAGATGGCACGGCAGGTCTACGACCCGCGGCTCGTCCCGGTCGCGCTCGGCGGCCGGCGCACCGTGCGCGCGCTCGCCTTCGTCGCGGACACGGAGCACCCGGCCTATGTGCGCGAGCTCGACCTGCACGGCCGGGCCCGCCTCGTCGCGCAGGGAATCGGCCAGCGCGGGCCCTGCGTCGACTACATCCGCAATACCCTCGATCACATGCACGAGGTCGGCGTGCGCGACCCGCACCTCGAGCGCGTCCTGCACGCCGCGCTGGCGCTACGCGAGGGCGGCGAGGGCTGAGCGCATCCGCTCGAGCGCCTGCTCGAGCCGCGCGCGCTGCGTGCCGAAGTTGAGGCGCACGAACCTCGGGGCGCCGAACTGCGCCCCGGGCGAGAGCGCCACGCCATGGCCGAGGAAGAGCTGGTACGGGTCCCTGGCCTTCAGTGCGCTGCAATCGATCCAGGCGAGGTAGGTCGCCTCCGGCCGCGCCATCGGCAAGCCGATGTTCTTTTCCACCAATTCCCGATTCACTCTCAAGTAGTCGGTCTGTGCAGCAAGCCAATCGTCGCCCTCGCGATACGCCGCCAGCGTAGCCGCGTAGCCGAAGACCGACGGTGACGGCAGCAGGTGCGAGCGCATCTCGGCGGCGAAGGCTTCGCGCAGCGCCGGGTCTTCCGCCACCGCCCAGGCGCAGCCCGCCGCCGGGAAATTGAACGCCTTGTTCGCCGACATCAGCGTCACGGTGCGGCGCGAGACCTCGGGCGCGAGCGAGGCGATCGGCACGTGGCGCAGGCCCGGCTCGAGCACGAGGTCGCAGTGGATCTCGTCCGAGACAATCGTCATGCCGCGCGTCAGCTCTGCCAGCCGTTCCAGTTCCTGGCGCCGGAACACCGTGCCGCCGGGGTTCTGCGGGTTGCAGAGGAAGAAGGTGGTGGAATGGGGATGCTTTTTCAGGTCGCCCTCATCCAGCACCCACCTGCCGTCGTGCAGGACCAAAGGCACTTCAGTGAAGGCCCTCGGCGCGAGCTCGACGGCGCGCTTGAAGTGCTGGTAGACCGGGCCGGGGATCAGCGCATGCCCGTCCGCCGGAACGAGGCGCCGCGCGGCGAGATGCAGGCCGGGCACGACGCCCGGCAGGAAGACGATCCAGGACGGCTCGATGCGCCAGCCGTAGCGCTGCGCGCAGCGCGCGACGATCGCCTCGCGCAGCGCCTCTGGCGCGACCGTGTAGCCGAACACCCCATGTTGGACTCTTTGTGAAAGAGCCTGCAAGACAGCGGGCGCGGCACGGAAATCGGTGTCGGCTACCCAGAGCGGGATGACCTCCGGGCCATAGCGGTCCCAGCGCAGGCTCCAGGTGCTGGCGCGATCGACAGGCGCATCGAAGTCGAATTGCATCTAGGAAAAATAACGCCGGGCAGAGCCCGGCGTCCAATGGCAGGCGGTTTTTATTTCTTGGTGTTCGACAGCTCGTCTTCCTCCAGGCTGTCTCCCGCGCTCTCCTCCTCCTCTTGCCCTTCGGGCGCTGCGCCTTCCTCCTCGCCGCCCTCGAGCGCCTCGCGCAGCTGCGCGCCGTAGCCGCCTTCCTCCTCGAGCGAGGCGCCGCCCTCGACTTCCTCGGTGATGATGGCGCGCGATTCCGCCTGCAGCCTCTCCGGGAACCACGTCGCGATCCCCGGGAAGATCACGATCAGCGCGATGGCGATGATCTGCAGCATCATGAACTCGAACATGCCCTTGTAGATGGTGGCGAGCGACCACTCCTTTACGACCTGCTTGAGGTAGTAGGCGGACATGGCGACCGGCGGCGAGAGGTATGCCGTCTGCAGGGTCACCGCGACCACGGTGCCAAACCAGACCATCAGCATGTCCACCGGAATGTCGAGCGCGGCGGCGAGGGGCGCTTTCAGGCCCTCCATCACCGGATAGAAGATCGGCAGGAACACCAGGATCACCGCCGGCCACTCGAACGGCCAGCCGAGCAGGAACACGAGCACCAGCACCATGATCATCATGGCGATCGGCGGGAACGGCAGCGAGAGCAGCGACTCGGTGATCCAGTTCGCCGTGCCCAGGCGCGCGAACACGGCGCCGAAGATGTTCGAGGTCACCGCGAGCAGCAGCACCATGCTCGAGGTCGCGGTGGCATTGAGGACCGCGCGCTTGAGGCCGGCGTAGCTCAGCTTGCGGTACGCGGCGGCGAGGATCAGCGCCCCCAGCGAACCGATGCCCGAGGCTTCGGTCGGGGTGGCAAGCCCGGCGAGGATGGAGCCGAGCGTCGCGGCGATCAGGCCGAGCAGCGGCAGCACCCCGAGCACCACCTCTTTCAGCATGAGCGGCATGCTGTGGACGCGCTCTTCCTTGGGCACCGGCGGCCCGAGCTTCGGGTTGATCGTGCAGCGGAGCAGGAGATAGATGAAGTAGATGCTGGCGAGGAGGAACCCCGGGCCGAAGGCCGCCGCGTACAGGTCGGCCACCGAGACGCCGAGCACCGGCCCCATCACGATCAGCATCACCGAGGGCGGGATCAGGATGCCGAGCGTGCCGCCCGCCGTGATCGCACCGGCGGCGAGCTTGGCGTCGTAGCCGGTCTTGATCATGATCGGCGAGGCCATGATGCCGAGCACGGTGACCGCGGCGCCGACGATGCCGGTCGCCATGGCGAACACCGCCGAAGTGACGATCACCACGAGGAAGAGGGCCCCGCGCACCGGCGCGAGGATCATGCGGAACGCGGAGAACAATCGCTCCATCAGTCCCGCCTGCTCGGTGATGAAGCCCATGAAGATGAACAGCGGCACCGCCGCGAGCAGCTCCTCCTTCATCATGCCGATGGTCTGGAAGTACGCCAGGCTGAACACCACGTCGCCCAGGCCGAAGTAGCCGAAGGTGAGCGCGAGGAAGAGCAGGGTGAAGGAGATCGGAAAACCGATGAAGATCGCGAACAGCATCACGATCAGCATCACCATGCCGAGCAGCGTGAGGCCGGTCATTGGGGGTACGGGGGAGCCTTTTCCCCGGTTCTCATATCTCGATCTTCTCCTTGTGCTCGAGCTCGATGCCGGTGCGGGCCGCGTACACGCTCTTGATGGTCTCGGAAACGCCCTGGATGAGCAGCAGCAGGCAGGCGAGCGGCACCACCATCTTGTACGGCCAGAGGATCGGCCGCCACGGCGTCTGCTCGGAGAGCTCGTTGATCGTGAACGCGTACCAGCCCTCTTCCCAGCTCACGATCAGGAAGATGAAGATGCCGGGGAAGAAGAACACGATGTAGGCGATGGAGTCGATGAGGCCCTTGGTGCGGATCGACCACTTCTCGAAGAAGAAGTCGGTGCGGATGTGCGCGCCCTTGTGCAGCGCGTAGGCGCAGCCCAGCATGAAGATGGTGCCGTAGAGCATGTAGGTGAGGTCGAACGACCAGATGGTCGGCGCGTTGAACGCATAGCGCGCCGCCACCTCCCAGGCCACCACGGCCACCAGCGGCAGGTTGAGCCACGCCACCCAGGTGCCGCTGGTGTCGGTGAACTTGTCGATGACGCGGACCGTCCTGATGATTCCCGAGACCGGCTCAGCCATGCTTTCCTACCCCTGAATTGAAAACGGGGGCGGTGTTGCCGCCCCCGTCCGGGACTTCTCAGCTACTTCTTCTTCGCAGCCGCGCGAACGGCTTTCTCGGGCCAGTAGTAGTTCGCCGCGAACGAGTACGGCGGGAACATGAAGCGCTTCGCCGGCACCACGTAGGACGCATACGAGCGCTGCGAGGCCAGCGTCTTCTTGAAGAACGGGCTCTTCGCGCTCTCTTCCGCGGCGACCTTGTCCCACATCTTCAGGAACTCGATCAGGATGTCGGGCGGGGTGCGCAGGATGCGCACGCCGTGCTTTTCCTGGAGAGTCTTCAGCGCGTCGGCGTTCTGCCGCTGCCACTTCGCCCACCAGACGACGAAGGTCTCGCTCGCCACCGACTTCATCATCTCCTGGTGCTCGGGCTTCATGGACTTCCAGACGTCCATGTTTATCAGCACTTCGCCGATGGTGACGTTCTCGTGCATGCCCGGCGTGTAGTGGTACTTCCACACGTTCTGGAAGCCCAGGCGCAGGTCCTCCTCGCCGCCGATCCACTCGGCGCAGTCGATCACGCCGCGCTGCGCGGAGGGGATAATCTCGCCGCCCGGCATGTTGACGGTCTGCATGCCCATCCGCTGCCAGATCTCGGCGGCGATGCCGGTCTGGCGGCATTTCATGCCCTTGAAGTCGGCGAGGTTCTTCACCGGCCGCTTGAACCAGCCGAAGGCCTGCGGTCCCGAGGGCAGGATCGGCATCCACTGCACATTCATCTTGAGCTCTTTCTGGAAGAACTCATTGCACAGCTCGATGCCGCCACCGTGGTGCATCCAGCCCAGCGCGTCGATCATGTCCATGCCAAAGGTGCCGCCGGGGCCGCCGGTGCACAGGATCGCGGCCTTGTTCTTGCCGACCCAGTAGCCCGACCAGGCGTGCGCCCCGTCAAGCACCTTCTTGTGGGTGGCGTCGAGCACCTCGAACGCGGGAACGACCTGGCCCGCGGGCATGGCGTCGATCTTCAGCTGTCCGGCGGAGATCTTGTGGAGGCGGTCGACGAAGTAGGTGAAGTTCTCGTAGAGCGTCAGGCTCGCAGGCCAGGTGGCCTGCATCTTCAGGTTGGTTTGCGCATGCACGCTGCCGGCGAACGCCGCAGCGCATGCAAGCGCGGCTACCAAACGGACGGAATGCCTCATGACTACCCCTCCTCCTCAGAAAGTGGTTTCGCTAGGCGAAAGGCAGACTACACGCAAGCCCATTGCCCGGTCAACCAAGAAAAAGGGGCGGCCGAGGCCGCCCCTGCTCAATCAGGATGCCCTGCCTTTCACTTGGCTTTCGCCTTCGCCTTCGCGGCGGGCTTGCGCTGCTCGGGGAAGTAGTAGTTCGCCGCGAACGAGTACGGCGGGAACATGAAGCGCTTCGCCGGCACCACTTTTGCCGCGTACGCGCGCTGCGAGTCGAGCACCTTCTTGAAGAACGCGCTCTTCGCCGACTCCTCCGCCGCGATCTTGTCCCAGGTCTTCAGGAAGTCGACCAGGATCTCCGGCGGCGTGCGCAGCATCTGCGTGCCGTGCTTGTTGCGCATCTCGTCGATGGCGTCGGCATTCTGCTTCTGCCAGCGGATGCCCCAGCGGATGAAGGTGTCGAACGTGGCCGCGCGTACCGACTCCTGCTGCTGCGGCGTGAAGCCCTTCCACACGTCGGTGTTGATGATCAGCTCGAGCATCGAGTTCGACTCGTGCATGCCGGGCGTGTAGTGGTACTTCCAGACGCCGGGCAGGCCCAGGCGCAGGTCCTCGATGCCGCCCACCCACTCGGCGCAGTCGATCACGCCGCGCTGCGCCGACGGGATGATCTCGCCGCCGGGCATGTTGACCGTCTGCATCCCCATGCGCTGGTAGATCTCGGCGACGATGCCGGTCTGGCGGCACTTCATGCCCTTGAAGTCGGCGAGGTTCTTGATCGGCCGCTTGAACCAGCCCATCGCCTGCGGGCTCGAGCCGCCGATCGGGAAGCCGATGATGTTGAGCTTGAGCTGGTCGCGGTAGAACTCCTGGTAGAGCGCGTCGCCGCCACCCTCGTGCAGCCAGCCGAGGAAGTCGAAGTGGTCCATGCCGAACGGGCCGGCCGGCGTGGCGGAGAAGAGCGTCGCCGCCTTGCTCTTGCCGACCCAGTAGTAGGCGACGCCGTGGCCGCCGTCGATCACCTTCTTGTGCGTGGCGTCGAGGATCTCGAAGGCCGGGACGACCTGGCCGGCGGCGAGCGCCTCGATCTTGACCTGGCCGCTGGTGAGCTTGTCGACCCGCTCGGCGAACATCTTGAAGTTGTCCTGCAGCGTCAGGCTCGCGGGCCAGGTCGACTGGAACTTGAGGTTCTTGGTCTGCGCGGCAGCCGGGAACGCGACGAGCGCGGCGGCGGCGAACACGGTAAGCGACAATGCTCTTTTCATGGGCTCCCTCCTCCTGAAGGGTGAAGATGGTAGGAGCGGCCCGGGGGGAGTGTCAATGAAGATCACCAGGCTCGAGACGCTGCGGCTGGCCGAGTTCCCCAACCTGGTCTGGGTGCGCGTGCACACCGACGGGGGGCTCGCCGGGGTGGGCGAGACCAGCTTCGCGGCGCAGAGCGTCGAGGCCTACCTGCACGAATTCGTGGCCCCGCGCGTGCTCGGCCGCGACCCGCTGGAGATCGAGCGCCTGACGCGCGGCCTGACTGGGTACCTCGGTTTCCGGGGCTCGGGCGTCGAAACCCGCGCCGTCTCGGCCTTCGACATCGCCCTCTGGGACCTGTACGGCAAGGTCTGCGGCCAGCCCCTCTACCAGGTGCTCGGCGGCGCGAGCCGGGAGGCGATCCGCACCTACAACACCTGTGCCGGCTACCGCTACATCCGCGATGCCCGGCAGCAGGCGAGCGCCAACTGGGGCCTGGAGGCGAGACAGGGCCCCTACGAGGACCTCGACGCGTTCCTGCATCGCGCCGACGAGCTGGCGCAGTCGCTGCTCGAGCAGGGCATCGGCGCGATGAAGATCTGGCCGTTCGATACCTACGCCGAGGCATCCGACGGGCTGCACATCTCTGCTTCTGATCTTCAAACCTCATTGGAACCGTTCCGGCGGATCCGCCGGGCCGTGGGCAACCGCATGGACATCATGGTGGAGTTCCATTCGCTCTGGCGCCTGCCCGCCGCGCAGCGCATCGCCCGGGCGCTGGCGGAGTTCGACACCTACTGGCACGAGGACCCGATCCGCATGGACAGCCTCGCCCTGCTGCGGCAGTACGCGCAGGCCTCGCGCGCGCCGGTCTGCGCCTCCGAGATCCTCGCCGGGCGCTGGAGCTTCAAGGACCTGCTCGAGACCGGGGCGGTCGGCGTGGTGATGTTCGACCTCGCCTGGTGCGGCGGCATCAGCGAGGCGCGGCGCATCGCCGCGCTCGCCGACGCGTGGCAGCTGCCGGTCGCGCCGCACGACTGCACCGGGCCGCTCGTGTACCTGGCGTCCATCCACTTTTCCATCCACGCGGCCAACGCGCTGGTGCAGGAATCGGTGCGGGCGTTCTACACCGGCTGGTACCGCGAGCTGGTGACGCACGTGCCGCAGCCCGCGCAGGGCTTGTTCGCGAAGCCGCCGGGACCCGGCCTGGGCGCCGAGCTGCTGCCCGAGCTCTGGCAGCGCGACGACGCGACGGTGCGCTCTAGTCCAGCCTGACGACGATGCCCTGCAGCGCTTTCCCCGGAGCGCCGTACCTTTCGAGAACCAGCGGGTCGTGGCCCGGAATGATGTGGGCGGGCGACTCGGCGAGCGAGCGCAGCTTGCGGTAGCCCTCGACCATGTCCGCGACCGACCAGACGATCGGAAACGGGCGCACCTGCTCCATGTTGGCGTAGAAGTGGCTCGCGTCGGAGGCGAGCACGAGCCAGCCGCGCCGCGTCGCCACCCGCACCACCTGCAGCCCCATGGTATGGCCGCCGATCAGGTGCACCGACACGCCCGGATAGAGCTCGGCGTCGCCGGCGTGGAAGCGCACGCGGTTCTCGTACACGCGCCGCACCATGCCGACCACGTCCTCGACCTCGAAAGCGCCGCGGAAGCACTCGTGGCACATGTACGGGCCCGTGGCGTAGCGCATCTCGAGCTCCTGCAGGTGCAGCGTCGCCGCCGGGAACAGCTCGAAATTCCCCACGTGGTCGTAATGAAGGTGGGTGATCACCACATCCTTCACGGATTTCGAATCTGTGCCGAGAAGCTTCAAACCTTCCGTCGGGCATCTGAGGTGCTGCCGCCCGCGCTTGGCCGCCATGGCGGCGGAAAAACCGGTATCGACCACGATCTCGCGGCCCTCGCCGCGGACGAGCCAGACGAAGTAGTCGAGCGGCATCGGCCCGTCGTGGGGATCGCCGCCGATGAAGTTCTCCGCCGCGCGGCGCTCGTGGTGCGCGTACTTGATCGCGTATACCTCGTACGTCATCCGACGCTCACGCGCGCAAACTTGCGCTTGCCGACCTGGATGACGTAAGTCCTGCCGCGCTCGGCCTTGAGCGCGCGGTCCGACAGGCGCTCGCCGTCGATTTTCACGCCGCCCTGCTCGATCAGCCGGTTCGCCTCCGAGGTGCTCTCCACCAGGCCGGCGAGCTTGAGCAGCTGCGCGAAGCTCGTCTCGCCGCCGAGCTCGAGCTTCACCACGGGCATGTCGTCCGGGAGCACGCCGTGGCGGAAGCGCTGCTCGAACTCGGCCTCGGCAGCGTCGGCCGCGCTGCGATCATGGAAGCGCGCCACGATCTCCTTGGCAAACCGTGCCTTCACGTCGCGCGGCTTGTCCTTGCGCCATTTGCCGATTTCCTGCTCCGATTCGAAGGACAGGAGCGTGATGTAGCGCCACATCAGCTCGTCCGAGATCGACATCAGCTTGCCGAACATCTCGCGCGGCGGCTCGGCGATGCCGACGTAGTTACCGAGCGATTTCGACATCTTTTCCTTGCCGTCGAGGCCCTCGAGCAGCGGCATGGTGAGGATGCACTGCGGCTCCTGGCCGTACTGCTTCTGCAGCTCGCGCCCGACCAGCAGGTTGAACTTCTGGTCGGTGCCGCCGAGCTCGACGTCGGCTTTCATCGCCACCGAGTCGTAGCCCTGCATGAGCGGATAGAGCAGCTCGTGCACCGAGATCGGCTGGTTATTGGAAAACCTTTTCTGGAAATCGTCCCGCTCGAGCAGCCGTGCGACCGTGTAGCGGGCGGCGAGGCGGATCATGCCTTCGGCGCCGAGCTTGTTCGACCATTCCGAGTTGAACAGGATCTGGGTGCGCTCCGGGTCGAGGATCTTGAACACCTGCTGCTCGTAGGTCTTGGCGTTCTGGAGAATCTCCTCCCGCGACAGGGGCGGGCGCGTCTGGTTCCTGCCGCTCGGGTCGCCGATCATGCCGGTGAAGTCGCCGATCAGGAACTGCACCTGGTGGCCGAGCTCCTGGAAGTGGCGCAGCTTGTTGATCACCACCGTATGGCCGAGGTGCAGGTCGGGGGCGGTCGGGTCGAGTCCGAGCTTGACGCGCAGCTTCCGCCCGCTGGCGAGCTTCCTCGCCAGCTCCTCCTCGACGATCAGCTCGTCGGCCCCCCGACGAATGGTCTGAATGGCCTGCCCAATGGCGGACATATGCGATTTGCGCCCCACGCCATCTTTGCTAGACTGCGCAGGCTTCTGAATAACAAGGGATTCTAGCTGATCCAATGCGGGTCTTCGGGATAGTCGGGCGAACTGCGGGGCGGACCGCCGCCGTTGCGTTACTCGCCGTGTCGGGCGCGGTCGCGGCGTTTGCCACCATCGCTCCCTCCCCCGAGCTCGAGGTGCTGCCCGAGCGCACCGCGCTCATCGAGGCACTGCCGATCGACACCGACGACGCGCTGGTCCCCTCGCCGGCGTCCTACATCCGCGAAGAACAGTTCCAGCGCGGCGACACGCTGGGCGGATTCCTCGGGCGCCTGGGTATTGCCGACCCGCATGCGAGCCGCCTGATCAAGCTGCCAGCGCTGCGCGGGCTGCGTCCCGGCACGAACGTGAGCGCGGTCGTGAGCGCCGAAGGCATGCCGATGTCGCTCAGCTTCCTCAACGGCCGCGACTCCCTGATCGAGATCACACCCGACGGGCGCGCCGCCGAGCGGCGCGCCGCCTTCGAGACGCACCTGGCGATGAAGTCGAGCGTGATCCGCTCGTCCCTCTTCGCCGCGGCCGACGCCGCGGGGATTCCCGACAGCGTCGCCATGCAGCTCGCCGACGTGTTCAGCGGCGACGTCGACTTCCACCGCGACCTGCGCAAGGACGACCGCTTCACGGTGGTCTACGAGATGCACACGCTGCTCGGCCGCCCGGTGCGCGCCGGCCGCGTCCTCGCCGCCGAGTTCGTCAACCAGGGTCGTACCTACCGCGCCGTGCATTTCGGCTCGAGCTACTACACGCCCGAGGGCAAGAACATGCGCAAGGCATTCCTGCGCTCGCCGCTCGAGTTCTCGCGCGTCACCTCCGGGTTCGGCATGCGCCGCCATCCGCTGGTCCGTACCTGGACGGCGCACAAGGGGATCGACTACGGCGCGCCCACCGGCACGCGCGTGCGCGCCGTGGGCGACGGCGTAGTGGAGTTCGCGGGCCTGAAGGGAGGCTATGGCAAGGTCGTGATCCTGCGCCACCAGGGCCAGACCACCACGGTCTACGCGCATCTCAGCCGCTTTGCGGGCGGATTGCATCGTGGCGCGCGCGTGGCGCAGAACGACACGATCGGCTTCGTCGGGCAGACCGGCTGGGCCACCGGCCCGCACCTCCACTACGAGTTCCGCATCGCCGGCCAGGCGCGCAATCCCTTCTCCATCGCCATGCCGGCGGCGCAGCCGGTGGCCGCTCAGCAGCTGCCGGCGTTCCTCGAGCACGCCGGGCCCCTGGTCGCGCGGCTCGAGCTCCTCGCCGACATCACCTCGCTCGCCCAGGCGGCAGAGTAACCCTGCAAAGCAAAACGCCCCGCGGTGCGGGGCGTTCCTGTTTCTTCCTGGCGCGGTATTAGGCGGAGAACGAAGACCCGCAGCCGCAGGTGCTCTGGGCGTTCGGGTTCTTGATCACGAACTGGGCACCCTCCAGGCCTTCCTGGTAGTCGATCTCGGCGCCGGTCAGGTACTGGTAGCTCATCGGGTCGATCAGCAGCGTCACGCCGTTCTTCTGCATGATGGCGTCGTCTTCGTTCTGCACCTCGTCGAAGGTGAAGCCGTACTGGAAGCCCGAGCAGCCGCCGCCCGTGACGAACACGCGCAGCTTCAGCTCCGGGTTGCCTTCCTCTTCGATCAGCTGCTTCACCTTGCTCGCCGCGTTGTCGCTGAAGACCAGCGGCGCGGGCATTTCCGTGACTGCGTTCATTTCAGCCGCTCCTGGATTCGGTGCCTCTATTATGAGGCAAGCTTGAGCTCGACGCCCTTGACCTCGGCCGCCGCGTGATGCACCAGCCGGCCCTCGACCACCGCCCCCTGGTGGATCTCGATGCTCTTGTAGTACACATCCCCTTTGACCCGCGACCCGGCCTGTAGTTCGAGGGTCTCGGTCGCATGCACAGGCCCGTGGATCGTGCCGTTGACGACGATATGGGCGGCCTGGACCTCGCCGTCGATGCGGGCATCGGCCGACAGCACCAGCGTGCCCGGCTGGTCGGGCAGCGCGGCCACGTTGCCGCGGACCATGCCGTCCACGCGCAGCCCGCCGCTGAAAATGACGTTGCCCTCGATGCGCGTAGTGGCGCCGATCAGGCTGTCGATCCTGTTCTGGGGCTTGCTCGTCTTGTTGAACATGCCGTCTTCTCCCTTCATCTGCCCCCCTAGAGGCTGACGCTGTGCGTGGCGCGCGGCTGGGTGGACCCAGTCTCGTAAACCCGCACCTGCACGCTCTCCACCTTGGCTTTCGGGTTCACCCGGAAGGTGCCTTCCACCCGCCGGAAGTACTTGAATGCCAACCGAAAAGCCCCCGCGTCGGCATCCGCCGGCTCGGGAAAGCTCATCATAACATTCTGATCGCCCTCCGTCAGGTTGACCACCAGCTCGAGGCGGCCGTTGAAGTCGCGCTCGCGCCGGGTGCTGGGCGTCACCAGCAGCAGCCGGTAGCGGAACTCGCCCGGCAGCAGGTCGGGCTCGACCTTGAAACGAAAGATGGACAGCGTTGGGGCGTTGCGCGCCTCCGAGGAGATCATGCTCTCGAAGGTCGCGAGCTCCTCGCGCACCCGGGCGTTCTCCTTCTCGAGCGTGCGGATCTGCTGCGCGAGCTTCTGCTGCGCGGTGCGCTCGATGGAGACCCTGCTGTCCGCGGCGCTGGCGATGGCGCGCAGCTCCTCGAGCTCGGCGCGCGCCGCCTCCAGCTCGCCTGTGACGCGGGCGAGCTCCTGCTGCACCTCGCTGCGGTCGAAGCCGGCGAAGCGCCTGCCGGCGTCGTAGAACCACGCCGCGGACGCCGCCGCGACGCCGAGCAGGACCGCGAGGCCGACCCAGCGCCAGTACCAGGGCACGTGCGAATGGATCGCCACCTTCGGCGCGGCTATGCCGAAGCGCTGGCGCAGCTTCCAGAAACTGCCGCTGAGATCGCGCCGGCTCAAGGCACCACCGGCACGTGCTGGAGGCCGGTCGTTTCCGGCAGGCCGAACATCAGGTTCATGTTCTGCACCGCCTGGCCGGCGGCGCCCTTGACCAGGTTGTCGATCACGGAGAGGACCACCAGCGTGTCGGAGCGGTCTGCGCTCTCGGACGGCCGGTGCACGGCGATGCGGCAGACGTTCGCGGCGCGCACCGAGCGTGTATCGGGAAGGCTGCCGGCCGGCATCACGTCGACGAACGGCTCCTTGGCGTAACGCTTCTCGAAGAGCGACTGGAAGTCGATCTCCTTCGTGATCCGCGCGTACAGCGTTGCATGAATCCCGCGGATGAGGGGCGTGAGGTGCGGGATGAACACCAGTCCGACTTCCCGCTTCGCCGCCTGCGCGAGCCCCTGGCGGATCTCGGGCCAGTGCCGATGACCCGCGACGTTGTACGCGGCGAAATTGTCCGACGCCTCGGAAAAGCTCAGGTGCAGCT
>Ga0209705_10000848_pt1 | contig 16211 bp, 14 predicted proteins | sample PPLLaktember2015_5_FD_187262 | JGI IMG/M metagenome (GOLD analysis project Ga0209705, IMG submission 187262) | Freshwater sediment microbial communities from Prairie Pothole Lake near Jamestown, North Dakota, USA - PPLs Lake P8 Core (1) Depth... | ecosystem: Environmental > Aquatic > Freshwater... | reverse complement strand
ATTGGCTATAAGGATAGTAGAGCGAATAGTTTCGCCGCTGACTTTCTGCGCAATCACCGCGCCGCATGTGCTATCGTCCAGCTTCACATCATCCGCTACAACAACAATCGCAGTGCTAGTCCTTAGGTCGACCTGATTTCCTTGTAGAACAAAAACTCCTGAATTATTCAAACTCGCAGTCTGTGCGCTCAAGCTTGCCAACAGAGCTTGGTCGGCATTGAATTGTTCAGTCGTAACTTGTTGAGCAGCAGACATTTTCATATCCACGGTGGAGGCATTCAACTGGCCGGCTGCGCTATTTTGCATATAGACAATATCAGCCTGCAGGTTATCGACCTCAGTTTGGGTTACATGGATAGTATCTTCGCTCATGGAGGTTTCAGACCCTTTGCTCGGGTTGTCCTCTCCAGAATCCGTTAGATGTTGTTCGACCATTTCGACCTCCGGCAAAAAAAGCCCGCCTGCTACAGGCGGACACTGGTTCCACGGCGATCCAAATTGTAGCCGCCTCTGGGATTTTCGTCAATAGGACAGGATGGATTGACAAAGTTGAGTATAAGCACTATACATAGGAAAATATGCGTTAATTGTGAATACTAAGCTTTATAACATGCGCCTGGACATAAAAAACACCAACCGGATTCCTTATCGCCAGATCCAAACATTTGATGCGTGGATTGGGGGGCAATCGATCCGCATCGTTGGACGACCCGCGTTCAACCACTGGAATGAGGTTACACCCGCTACAGTTCTTCTGGCTGAAAGCTTACAACTCCGGCCCGAAATGCGAATACTTCACTTTGGCCTTGGTTCAGGAGGACTAAGCGTAGTGCTAGCCCGTCAGGTTGCACCAGAAAATTTGTGGCTGGTGGACACCCATATTCTTGCCTATCGATTAACCCAAAGCACGCTTCGTGAAAATGGGCTCACCGCCCACTTTCATGGGGAGAGTGATTTGCCTGATGAACAGATAGGCAGTTTCGACCTCGCTGTTATTGAGCTACCCAAGGGGCGAAAACTTGCCCAACGGTGGTTCCTCCAAGCCCGACAGGCGTTGCGAGATGGCGGCGTGTTATATTTGGCTGGATCAAACAAAGGTGGTATCCAATCAGCTATTAAGGACGCCGAAGCTCTATTTGGGACCAGCTCGATCTTGGGTTATAAAAAAGGAAACCGCGTGGTTTCCTTCCTGAAAACTCAAAAATCCGAAGACTTGCCAGCCTGGGCATCCGTGCCGGGAATTGCTCCGCGTACCTGGCATGAGTTGGATGTGAGAATTGGGGACAGGCGATTCCAATTATATACTTTACCCGGTGTGTTCTCCTACGATAAATTGGATGCCGGCACTGCCTTTCTGCTCGATGAATTACCAGTTTCCCTTTCGGGGTGCACTTTGGATCTGGGTTGCGGCTATGGATTATTAGGATTGGTCGCCAGCCAACTCTCAGAATGGGTGGATTTGGTCGATGCCAACCTGCTTGCAGTGGCAGCCACCCGTCGCAATCTGAAGGCAAATTCGATCCCAAATGCCAGCGTTTTTGCTGGAGACGTCACGGGAGAACTCGAACTGTTGACCTACCAGTTTGTTATCACCAACCCTCCTTTCCATTCCAGCCACAGCGTTGATTATGTGGTTGCCTTAGCATTTATCGAAGAAGCACATCAGGTTTTGATTCCAGGAGGTGAACTTTGGCTGGTAGCGAATCGATTCATCCGCTATAATCCGATATTGGAGACTTTCTATAGACGCGTCGATATAGTCGCTGTAAACAACCATTATCAGGTTCTTCGAGCTGTAAAATAATTCATAATATGGCTACACGCAATACAGGGATTTCGAACCAGTCATGTTAAAATCTTTTCTTCATGTTTTCACACCTTTCCTTTTCTTCATTTTGGCAGCCTGTTCGCCTGAACAGGTTATTACCCCTCAAAATTCACCCAGTGCTATCACCGGATCATTGAGCACAACTGCCACAACTGCCCCGGCAGAACCCATCAGTACTCCTGTAACGAAAGTCACTCTTTTCTTTATTGCCGGCGGGGATAAAGGACGTTCTGGTAAGCTGATTGGGTGCAACGACAGTGTCATCCCGGTAGAATTCGAAATTCAAGCCGGGGAAGAACCTATAAAAGCAGCCCTGGAGTTGCTGTTTTCTTTCAAAGATCAACTTGTTGGGCCTGTCCAGCTCTATAATGCCCTATATCAATCTAACCTGCGCGTCGACCGGATCGAACTCGATCCTTCCGGTGAAGCTCAAGTTTGGCTTTCGGGTGAATACCTGCTGGGAGGAGTGTGTGACAACCCCCGCTTTAAAGCCCAAATCGAAGAAACCGTGCTGAGTTTCGATCAAGTAAGCACTGTGATGGTTTACATCAATGATATCTCCTTGGACGAGATTCTCTCAGGAAAATAATCCTCTTGCAGCCCAATATCTATCATTGGAGAATTGACAGATGATTGCGCCAACCAATAAAAAACTTGCAGTACTGACCAGTGGCGGGGATGCTCAAGGGATGAACTCTGCCGTTCGGGCAATTGTCCGCACTGCTTTGGATCTGAATCTCGAAGTCTATGCAATTTATGAGGGCTATAAAGGTCTGGTCGAAGGTGGAGAACGCATCAAGCGTATGACCTGGGATTCAGTAGGGGGGATATTGCACAAGGGTGGGACTGTTATCGGTACGGCACGTTCGGATGAATTTCGCACGCGTGAAGGCCGGTTGCGCGCCGCTCACAATTTACTGGAAAATGGCATTAATAATTTGATTATCATCGGGGGAGACGGCAGCCTGACTGGCGCAAACATCTTTCGTCAGGAATGGCCTGGACTTTTGGATGAATTGGTCGATGAAGGTTCCGTCAGCCGATCCCTGGCAGATGTCTACCCAAACCTTATTATCGCTGGCCTGGTTGGCTCGATCGATAATGATATGTTTGGCACCGATATGACAATTGGGGCAGATAGCGCTCTTCACCGCATTACCGAGGCGGTGGATGCCATTTCCAGCACAGCTGCCAGCCACCAGCGCACCTTTGTGGTCAAAGTGATGGGCCGCAACTGTGGTTACCTGGCATTGATGAGCGCTCTAGCCACGGGATCGGACTGGGTGTTGATTCCTGATAGCCCTCCGGATGTGGATAATTGGGCAGAATTGATGTGCGAACGTATGATTGCTGGTCGAAAAGCGGGTCGCCGGGATACCATTGTGATCCTGGCTGAAGGCGCACGGGATCGCCACGGTAATCCTATCGGCAGTACCCAGGTAGCAGAAATCCTGGAAAAAGCCATGGGTGAAGAAGTGCGCGTGACGGTACTCGGGCACGTGCAACGCGGCGGCGCGCCCAGCGCCTTCGACCGCAACCTTGGCACCCTCTTAGGTCATGCAGCCGTAGAAGCCATCATCAATTCGAAACCGGATGAAGAACCGCAATTGATTGGGATGCGTGGCAACCGAATCACACACATGCCACTCATGGAATGCGTTGAGAAAACACACTCTGTGGCCGCAGCAATCGCAAATCACGAATACGAGCGCGCCATGGATTTACGCGGCGCGAGCTTTCGAGAAGCTTACGATACACTGCGTACGATGCTGCGTGCTTTACCTCACCCGCCCCAACCAGGGCAAAAACGATTACGCCTGGCGGTTATGCATTCCGGCGCGCCAGCCCCGGGTATGAACACCGCGGTGCGCGCCGCTATTCGCATTGGACTGGATAAGGGCCACATTATGCTGGGCATTCAGAATGCCTTCCAGGGATTAATTGATGATGATGTTAAAGAATTGAATTGGATGAGTGTCAATGGGTGGGCATCGATGGGTGGCTCAGAATTAGGAACCAACCGCAAAGTCCCTGCTGGCAGCGATTTTTATAATCTGGCAAGAACGATTGAAAAGCACGCAATGGATGGCATCCTGATCATCGGAGGCTGGTCCGGTTACGAAACTGCTAACCGCATGGTGCTCGAGCGCAAGAATTTCCCGGCATATAACATCCCGTTTGTCTGTCTGCCCGCTTCCATAAATAACCACCTGCCGGGATCAGAGCTTTCGGTAGGAGCAGATACCGCCCTGAATAATATCGTGGAGGCCGTAGACAAGATCAAGCATTCCGCGGTTGCCCTGCGGCGATGCTTTGTGGTTGAAGTAATGGGTCGTGATTGTGGATATCTGGCTTTGATGAGTGGTCTGGCTACCGGCGCTGAGCGGGTTTACATGAACGAAGAAGGTGTCACTTTGCGAGATTTGCAGATGGATGTAGATAATCTCATCCGGGGTTTCCGCGGTGGAAAGCGCCTGGGCCTGTTAATCCGCTCCGAACGGGCCAATGTGGTATACAACACGGCTTTTATGTGCGCATTGTTCGAAGAAGAGGGCGGTGGCTTATTCGATGTGCGCCAATCGATCCTCGGTCACTTGCAACAAGGAGGTGATCCCTCGCCTTTCGATCGGATTCAAGCAACGCGCCTGGCTACACGCTGTATTAATTTTTTGATCGAACAGGCGGAGAAAGGATCCACAGCCAGTGCGTTCATTGGTCTGCAAGGTAAGGAAATTAAATTCCACGACTTAGAGGATTTTCCGCGTATGGTAGATTTGGAAAAACAACGACCCAAAGAACAATGGTGGATGGACCTCCGACATATCGCCAAGGTTCTGGCGCAGCCCGGTCCGCATCCTTCTATTGAAGACGATGGGGTGGAAATTTAAACGATTCTAATCACCAGAATTAAAAAAATCTGGACGGGTGATACGCTCGTGAACTTTCTGAATTTCTGGTCCCCACCAGGCATCCCCTGCTTGATAGGGCACTGCCTGACGCACTTTTCGATAAGCATCGTGAACGCCTTTACCCATTCTTGCTTCCGGCATCAACCGCAACCGGAGATCAAGAGCCCGAGAAGCGCAATAAACCTCGATTGCCAAAACATGGGAAGTATTTTGAATGATCTGGCGAGTATTCCTGGCCGCGGTCATTGAATTTGCGTTATGGTCTTCCTGTTCCGCTGAAGTCGGGAGAGAATGCACCGAATCTGGATTTGCGAGGGTCTGATTTTCCAGAACCAGGGAAGCAGCCGTATATTGAGGCATCATCATTCCCGAATTCAAACCAGCAGCTTCAGGCGAATCCACCAACATCGCAGGTAGCCCGCCATTCAACTTCCCATCGGTGAGCCGAAAAACCCGCCGTTCAGCAATCGCCCCAACTTCTGCAATCGCTATCGAAAGAAAATCCATCGCCATGCCTACCGGTTCGCCATGAAAATTCCCCCCCGAAATAGCCTCCCCTGCCCCGAAAAGCAATGGGTTGTCGGTGGCCGCGTTAATCTCTCTTTCTATGACTGATTCTACGTAAGCCAGTGCATCTCGCGCCGCGCCTTGCACTTGGGGTGCACATCGCAGCGAATAGGCATCCTGCACGCGTCGATCTGCGTCCAGAAGGGTGCTTCCTTCGGTTAGCTCGCAAATCCGTTTTGCTACAGCAATTTGACCTGGGTGCCGGCGAGCGGCATGCAACCGTGGATCGAAAGCTGCCGAGACCCCCAGCATGGCCTCCAGACTCATCGCCAGGGATATCTCCGCAATATCTACCCAGTGGCAGGCATCAGCAACAGCGATAGCGCCAATAGCCGCTGAAAAAGTTGCCCCGTTATTCACCGCTAAACCTTCTTTAGGGCCCAAAATCAAACGCGGGATGCCTGCCTCTCGCATGGCGGCTTTTCCGCTCATCCTTTTACCGTCAAATTCGGCCCAGCCCGATTCGTGCTCCAAATCCTTGTCATCCCTGGTGAAAACAAGTGCCAGATGAGAAAGAGGTGCCAGATCTCCTGACGAGCCCAAAGATCCCTGAGAAGGCACGACAGGGGTGACCTTATGATTTAGCATCTCCAAAAGTGTCTCAACCACTTCTGGTCGCGCCCCCGAGAAACCGCTGGCCAGGGTATTTGCGCGGATCAACATGGCCGCCCTAACGATTTCGGTTGGCAGATCCGGTCCTGTAGCCACGGCATGGCTTAATATTAGATTTCGACTGAGATGAGCTGAATCGTGAGAGGAAATGCGTCGTTCTGCAAAGATACCAAATCCGGTATTGATGCCATAGACCGGCAAATCAGCCGCAGCGATCTCCTGTACCCATCTTTGGGAGCGTACCATGCGTTCCCGGGCCGCAGGGTCGATATCCACTGCTTCCCCTCGCCGCGCGACCGCTATAACATCCTCGATGGTGAGTTGGATTCCATCAATATTTAACATACATCGGATCCTGAGATCACCATGCGCATTCCAGACAGGTATTCACTCCGGCCTCTTTTCCGACGCGCTTATACATCGTCACGCCGGTGAAAGGTTCGCCTAATAGATTATCGTGTATTGCCCAGGATCGCAAACGAACGCTGTTCATGGCTTCAGGTTTCCGAAAGGGAGTCGAGCCATCCAGCTTTGCAAATAAATCTCCGTCAGGCGCAAACCCCCTCTGAATGCGATCCATCAGCTTGCGCCCTTTTTCGTAGGTAAAACCGTAGTGCTCAAACAGGACTGCGTTGTGATAGTGAAGAGGCTCAGCGAAGAACAGGCTGTGTCCCAAAGCTTGAATAAAGCGCTCGAACGCCTGTATAGCCGGCCCTAGAAGCCGAAGGCCGCGTCGAATTTGACCAGGAGCAAGGCCAAATTGCATTGCAGATATTTCTGCCTCCAGGTTCCGCCCGCGGGTGCCAAAGTGGGTCAACGAGCCATCTGGCATACAATCGATGTCAAATCGAGGTGAATCGGGATCATTTAGCACATATAGCAGGATATGCACCATGCCGTTAATCGTATCCGTCAAATGGCCAAAGAGAAGGGGATCAGGAGCATCGAAGCTGTGACGCAACTCCATTTCCACATCCGTGCTGCCGGCAGGGCAGGAGAGGCGTAGTAAATCTCTCCCCTCGGTATCGATGAAATACGGATTGATTTTATAACGCTCCAGCAGCTCAGGAGGGATCGGCAAGGAATATATTTTCCTTTTTTCTTGGGCGGGCAAACGATTAATCCCACTAATAGTAGATGCCTTCAACGAATCTAGTTCCATTCTTACTCCCGTCGGCGCACTTCACGCTCTATTTCGCGCTGAGCGTCACGCTTGGCAATCGTATCTCGTTTATCATAAAGCTTCTTGCCTTTTGCAACCGCTATTTCCACTTTGGCCCTGCCATCCTTGATATACACTCTTATGGGAATGATCGTCACCCCTCTCTGACGTACCTCATTCCAAAGCTTGCGCAGCTCACTGCGATGCATCAGCAAGCGGCGAGGGCGCCTGGGTTCATGATTAAAAATACTGGCTTGTTCGTAGGGTGCAATATGCGCATCCACAAGCCAGGCTTCCCGCCCATCCAGTTTTACATAGGCTTCAGCCAGACTCATTTGCCCGGCGCGAATCGATTTAATTTCGCTGCCTTGTAAGGCAATACCAGCCTCATAATGCTCAAGCAGGAAATAATCATGCCCGGCTTTTCGGTTGGTAGCTACGACCTTGATACCCATCTCGGCACCATTTTAACATAAATAATGACGCGGCGCGTAATCCCATTACTCACCGAACATTTCCGACAGGACTAGATCGATCTTTGGAAAATCTGGCAATAATACACTGGCGCCTTCATTCGTCACGGTTTGGGTTACCATTTCGCGTGTAATCATGCGGCTATCCAGACCGTCAGGCCCAGCCCTTACGAGAGCCAGCCCCAATCGCGGCCATTGCCATAATGGCATATTGGTCTCCAGTGATGCTGAAACAGCGGATAAGAAAGCTGGCAGCCGGACCCAGTGGTCTGGTTGTAACATTTGACCCAGAATTGCCTTCGCCAAGATTTGGCTTTGTTGCATTCGAAAAAAATCATCCGATCCCAATCGGTGACGAGCAAACGCTAAGGCTTTGTTGCCCGTCAGGTGATGAGCTCCGGCTTCATAGCCAGCCGTAGGTTCTGTTAGGTAAATGTCCACCCCGCCCATCGCATTGACGATCTCTCGAAAACCTTCAAATCGGATGCGAACATAGTAATCCATTTCGACATCGAAATTAACTTGGATAGTCTGGATTACAGCCCGCGTACCTGTACCTGCCTGTTGAGCCTCAGCAAAAAAGTGTGCAGTGTTGATTCGGTTCTCGCCTACTTCGGGTATATTCACCCACAGATCGCGCGGCACAGAAAGAAGGCCAATATAAGGTTCAAACGGAATGATTGTAGTCATAATAATCGTGTCGCTTCGAGCGACAAAATTATCGGGAAGGGTATAATCCAGACCCAGAATCAGTATATTCGTGCGGATAGGCGCAATAAAATAAACAAGACTGAAGATACCCAGGACCAGCGTCAAAGCCAGGATCGGGGTGCATCCGCACCCACAACCCTTACGATCTCTACGAGGATTCATCAGTTTATACCCATCAAGTAATCCACAGCCGAGCGCAGGGCCTCGTCCCCTCCTGCTGCATCTTCTGCAGTGGGAGTGAGGATATCCGGTTGCAAGCCATTTTCGCCGATCGGAGGCTGGAGGCCCGGAACCCACCATCGCGCCGAAGTAACATGTAAACTGGAGCCATCTTCCAGATCGAAGACAAGTTGGATAGTATCCTTTCCATAAGTTGAGGAACCGATCAGGCGCGCCCTCCCTTGCTGTTGCAAAGCGCCTGCAATAATCTCGGCAGCGCTGGCAGTATGCTGATTCACAAGAATTGCCAATGGGATATCTGCGAGCAGACCTTCGTGTTCCACTTTAAAGGACTCGATTGTTTGTCCTCGATACTGCTGTTCGATGACAATCCCTTGAGAAAGAAACAAACGCGCGATGTCTACACCTGCTTCCAATAAACCGCCAAAGTTATCGCGCAAATCCAATACAAACACCTCAACATCCCGCTTTTTCAAATCGCTCACTGCCTGGACGACCTCATCAGATGTGCTGGCGGCTATTACATTGACTTCAATAATCCCCAGGCGATTCTCGTCAGGATACACGTGCCAGGTCACAGAGGGAAGGGCGAATTCAGCCCGCTTTACAGGAAACTCCTGCGAGACGAAATCCGGAGGATTACCTGCAGAAATTACGACTCGTGATCCAACTGGACCGCGTAATGCAGCCTGGATGTCTTCTGAAATTGCGTCTTTTGAGATAGCGGTTCCATCCACACCAAAAAGCCGAGCACCTTCGAGTACTCCCGCGGTCGCTGCGGGTCCCCCTGGTAGGGGGTACAGAATCACATTCTCAGCCTCATCCCGCCCAATTCGGACTCCTATCCCTCCGAAACTCCCTTGCAAGGTGTTGGTCTCGAGCTCGTGTTGGACGGGCTCAACAAAAATTGTATACGGGTCATCATAAGCTTGCAGCATACCGCGGATCATACCATATTCCAAAGCTGGGCTTCCTGGGGTTTCCTTCAGACCATGGTCTCGTAAAATCCGTTCAGCCTGCTCAAGAATCGGAAATTCTCCAGGCTTTTCGATCAGGTAGGATTGCGCCAACAACCCTCCACCAAAACCTAGACTCAAGCACACTATCCCCAGAAGGGTTACTAAAAATGATTTCGTAAATAAGGTTGTCATATTTAACCAGGCGCTTACTCGTTGAATTTGGTGAGAAATGTATTGAGAAGTAGCAACAAACCCATTTCAGGAATGATTTCCGATGTCTCAACACGCGGGGCATTATATCAGAACCATTGACTCGACCGTATTATATTGATAAAATTCATCAAAATTATTTTCTAGACTATCCGTTCATTCGGGAGAAGAGGTATTCACTATGTTGCTGGATCCGGTGCAAACTGATTTCGTCACGCTAACGGCCCCTGCGGCAAAAGCTGTCCAAGATTTACTTGAAAAACGTAATATAAGCGGCTATGCATTACGCATCTTTGTCTCTGGTGGAGGTTGTTCAGGCTTTCAATATGGAATGGCATTGGATGACAACTTCAGAGACACAGACAGGGTTGCAGAGATGCATGGGGTAAAAGTAGTAATCGATGAAGTCTCGATCAACTATTTACGTGGAGCAAATGTAGATTATGTTGAAGATGTAATGGGAAGTGGTTTTAAAATCGAGAATCCAAACGCTGTCGCCGCTTGCGGCTGTGGGAACTCTTTCCGCACCAAAGATTCTGAAAGCGCCTATGACTCAGGTGGTGGCTGCGGTTGTCACTAGGAGATGTGCGAAATCCAAACGAAGAGCTTTGTGGATATCGATCCAACAAAGCTCTTTTTTGTTAACGACCCCGCAGTAAAGAAATCAATGTCCCGAATAACCCGATAACGCCCATCCCGATGATGACAAAACCCATCGGGACGCGCCCCGTTCCGCTAACTGGCTGATCGGCCGGAAAGGTGGGGATGGTCAAAGGCGGCGGCGGAGTAAAGGTGGGCAAACGGGTTGCCGGAACTTCGACGATGAATTGCGCTGCCAGTGTCGGATCAATGGTTGGAGTAGTTAACGGCGTCGGCGTGGGGGGCGGCGCGATGATCGGCAAAGATCCAACCAACTCCACCAGTGGGGAATATACCCAGGCAACACCTTCCGGACCTCCTGGATAAACGACCTGAATCCACTGACCACCTTCTGATCTCCCCAAGGCCGGTACCTGAGCACCAGCGATTAATACCCCAACAATCGGATAATGCGTTCCTGGTCCACCCCGCACGTTGATCTGGTCCTGTTCTCGCGTAACGGTAATTATTGCTCCGGAAGGGCTGCTGGTGACGGTTGGCACAGAGCCAGTTGGTATTTGAGCGAGCTTGCGCGCTTCAACACGCCCAGCTTGCGAAAGAATGGTCGTAGCCAGGAGTAACGCAAAAGCCACCAGGCTCTTTTTACCGATATTTAACATTTAACCTCCACGATCTTTGCAGCATTGATATACCCAAAGGCACGCCAGATTGATTATAATCCAGCTATACATTGGTCGTTAGATGTGTAACGCGACGATAATTTCAAGCCAGCGTATAATAGAGTATAAAGATTGAATTGGAGCAACCAGGATAATCGGATGGATACCCGCATTTTTCATGGGGAAATTTCCCCTCAGGATGTAGCCAGAGCGCTATTTGCCCAGTTTAATCTCGGGAATTATCGAGCACAACAAATCGGCAGCGGCGAAAAAATAATTGTCCAGATCACAACCCGGGAGATAGCAACTTCAGGAGGGCAGACCGCCCTGGCTGTTAATCTTCAAAAAGCCGCCGATGGCATTGCCGTTCAGATTGGGAAACAATCCTGGTTAGGAGTGGCTGCCAGTCTGGGACAAACTGCCTTTACTGCCTGGCGCAACCCGTGGGGTTTATTATCGCGGTTGGATGATCTGGCGCAAGATATTGAGAATTTACAGTTGTCTGATGCCGTCTGGCAAACGATTGAGAGCTATGCCCGCAACGCAGGCGCAACCTTTGAACTCTCCGAACGTTTAAAACGCGCTGTCTGCGCTTATTGCGATACCGCCAACCCGGTTGGAGAAGCAAGTTGTGTTGCCTGTGGTGCACCCCTTGGCCTGGCTCAACCTCGTACTTGCTTGAACTGTGGGTTTGTCGTCCGTTCCAGTGAAAACCTTTGCCCCAATTGTGGTAAATCACTGTTCAGATGATTAGTGGGTATCCCAGGCGTGACCATCGACTCGTCCAACGAAATCCACGGCCGAAGCTGGCCCCCAGGTTCCCGCTTCGTACACAGGCAAATGGGTAATCTGGCTTTGCTCCCAGCTTTCCAGGATATCTTCGGTGAAAGACCAGGCATGCTGCACTTCATCCGTTCGTGTGAAGAGCGTTGCATCGCCAATTAAACAATCCAACAGCAGGCGTTCATAAGCATCTGGCGGTTCTGCCCCAAAAGTTGTCAAGTAATCAAAATTCATTTTAGCTGGTTCAATTTGATTGATTGGACCTGGGGCTTTCGCCCCAAAAGTCAGGGTTATCCCCTCGTCAGGCTGGATATTCAATGAAAGTATATTGGGAGCATCTCCAGCGACATTCTTCCATCCGAAGAGCGGCAACGGGACCTGCTTGAAGTGGATTGAGATTTCGGAGACTCTGCGCGGCAGGCGCTTGCCAGACCGCAGATAGAACGGCACTCCTGCCCAGCGCCAATTATCAACAAACAAGCGCGCCGCCAGGTAAGTTTCTGTAATCGAGTTGGGGGCAACACCTTTTTCATCCTTGTAGCCTGGAACACGCTTCCCGGTCATCGTGCCGGCTACATATTGTGCGCGTAATGTGTTTTTCAGAGCGTCCTCATGTTTCATGGGACGTAGAGATCGTAAAATTTTCACCTTTTCGTCGCGCACATCATCCGCCGTAAATGCCAGGGGAGCTTCCATAGCAGTTAAGGCCAAGAGCTGAAGCATATGATTTTGGAACATATCGCGGATAACGCCAGACCTCTCGTAATATCCTGCCCGGCTACCCACCCCTACCGTCTCAGCCACAGTAATTTGAACATGGTCGACATTGCGTTGGTTCCACAGAGGTTCAAAAATACCATTCGCGAAACGAAAAACCAGGATATTCTGAACAGTCTCTTTGCCTAAATAATGATCAATTCGATAAACCTGGGACTCATCAAAGACTTGGTGGATGGTTGCATCTAATGCCTGGGCGGAGGTTAAATCTCTACCATAAGGTTTCTCTATGACAATCCGGGTCCATCCACGCGCCGTTGAAGCTAATCCACTCTTCCCGATCTGCTGGATAATAACTGGATATTCCTCTGGAGGAGCTGCAAGGTAGAGCAAGCGATTATTGATTTGGAGCGTCTCCAATAAGGTGTTCAAGCGCTCATAACCGCCCAGGTCATCAAAATCAGATCGAATAAAGTGCATTTTTGATGACATACTTGCCAGCACATCCATATCGACAGGCTGGGTGCGAGTGTGCTCCTCCACCCCAGAACGTAGAGAATCCGCCATTACAGAGTCATCCCAATCTCGCCGGGCAAACCCGATGATATGAAACTCTTCTGGCAATCGCTTGTCTAGGGTAAGCTGGTATAAGGCGGGGACCAATTTTCTACTGGTGAGATCTCCGGTAACACCAAAAATAATAAAAGCTGTAGCCATGCCACCATCAACCCATTCTTTCATGACACATCTACCATTTAATTTAATTCGCTTCGAGTGCAGCAATAGCTTTCTTTACATCCGGTAATAGATTCGTATCATCCAATCCAACCGGAGGAGCAAAAGGCATGGCTTGTTGCCCATTCAGCCTGGACTCCAATCTTACCAACATACGTTCTAATGCGGGCTGGGCATCGAGATATCCAACCAAACCGATCAACTGGAGAGCTTTACTGCGTACGTCAATAGGTGCTTTTCTTGAAATGGCAATATCTGCCAGATGTGTGCCTGCATAAGGGCATGCATTGAGTATGCGCGCAACCTGGTGTAACAAATCCGGATAACGCACCAGAACGAGCAATAAGCCAAAAATCGTCCGTGTGCGCATTTCACATAAATTGCTCTCCAAACTTAGGCGAACTCCATCGGATGCATACTTTCCATCCGCATCGGGGCTTAGGGCGTCTGCCAGCTCTGGAATAACCAACGCTCGAATCTCTATGTCGGCGTCGCTCAGCCGGGTAACCAACATATAGGCGACCAATGGTGAGAAACGGGCGGCTTTTCTCGCTACCAAGAACTCCGTAGCTTGGCGACGTTTGGCAGCATCCGGTACGATCAACGATTCCAGCGCGCTCCAAATTGCGGGGAAAAGTTCTGCAACTCCCGTACTTAAATCATCGAGATCGAAGAGCTTTGGCTGAGGTAAACCCGGTTTAAAGTCATCCGCCTCCATGCTTGAGCCTTTCCTTTGAAGAAGCGAGTATCTCGGCAGAGCGCGTCACAATGTCATCGACTGTAAATCCGTAATTTTCATAGATCACGTCGAACGGCGCAGATGCACCAAATTTCTCAATCGAAATAACATCACCTTGGTCACCTACCCAGCGTTGCCACCCCTGGGCAACCCCAGCCTCAACAGCCAGGCGCGCCTGAATGTGTGACGGTAATACAAATTCCCGATAATCGTCTGGCTGGGAAGCGAACAATTCCCAACTAGGGAAAGAAACCAGGCGAACTGAAATACCTTCTGCAGCCAGCCTGGATGCGGCAGTCACGATCAGGGATACTTCAGATCCCGAAGCCATTAAGATCATCTCTGGCTCGTTGTCACCGATGTCCGCAAGGATATAAGCACCCTTGTGCAAGCCAGAAGCATCGTCATAAATTTGCCGGTCCAGGGTAGGTACATTTTGCCGGGTAAGAATTAGAGCTGTCGGCCCATGGCGACGCGTTATGGCTTCGATCCAGGCCTCGCGCACCTCGTTGGCATCACAAGGCCGAATAACTACCAATCCAGGAATTGCCCGCAAGGCTGCCAGGTGCTCAACGGGTTGGTGGGTAGGCCCATCTTCGCCCACACCAATGCTATCATGGGTATAAACCCAAATGCTCGGATACTTTGCTAAGGCCGATAGCCGGATTGCGGGACGCATATAATCGGAAAATACCAAGAACGTACCGCCGTAAGGGACAAATCCCCCATGCAAAGCTATTCCATTCACCACTGATCCCATACAATGTTCGCGCACTCCAAAGTGGAAATTTCGTCCGTGGGGGGTGCCAGCCTGGAATGCAGGCGAACCATCGATCCAGGTCTTATTGGAAGGTGCCAGATCTGCAGACCCGCCAAATAATTCTGGCATGCGTCCTGCCAGACTGTTTAACACCTTGCCTGAGGAAACACGCGTGGCTATGCCTTTCGCGTCTGCCGGGAAAACCGGTAAATCCTTTTCCCAATCCACCGGTAGATCGTTACGCTGGCGGCGTTTCAATTCCGGGGCGAGTTCAGGAAATTCCTCGGTATATGTATCCAGGCGTTTTTGCCAATTCTCTTGATACTGCCGCCCCCGATCTACTGCCTTTCGATAGTGGTCAAGCACATCTTCGGGCACGTAAAATCGCGGCTCGATGGGCCAACCGAGTTTGCGTTTAGCTCCATCCAGTTCTTCATCACCAGGTGGTTCACCATGGGCCTTTTCAGTGTCTTGCCGGGTTGGTAGGCCGAAGCCGATATGAGTTCGGCAAATGATCAATGAAGGCCTGGGATCTGATTTCGCTTGAGCAATCGCCTGGCTGACCATTTGAACATCATTACCATCTTCAACATGCAGTACCTGCCACCCATAGGCCGCAAAGCGCGCCCCCCGATCCTCTGAGAATGCCAGATCAGTGCTTCCATCGATCGTTATCCGGTTGTCATCATATAAGTAGATCAGGCGACCAAGCTTCAGATGTCCAGCTAAAGAAGCCGCTTCGGAGGCTACGCCTTCCATCAAATCGCCATCGGTTACGATTGCATAGATAAAATGGTCGATGATCTCATAACCTGGTCGGTTATATTTAGCTGCCAGATGTGTGGTGGCAATCGCCATCCCAACGCCATTACTGAACCCTTGACCTAATGGACCCGTTGTCGTTTCAACCCCGGGGGTCAGGCCATATTCTGGATGTCCGGGAGTGCGGCTTCCCCACTGTCGAAAATTCTTGATTTCGTCCAATGTCAAATCATATCCCGTGAGATACAGCAGGCTGTATAAGAGCATTGAGCCGTGCCCCCCGGATAAAATGAAACGGTCTCTCCCGGGCCAATCCGGGTCTTTCGGATTGAAACGCAGGTGCTTCATCCATAGCGCATATGCCATGGCGGCCGTACCCATTGGTAAACCAGGATGCCCGCTTTTTGCAGCTTGGACTGCATCCGCTGAAAGAAAACGGATGGTATTAATTGCGCGCATTTCGAGGTCAGTCGTAGAACTCATATGCTTGATTTTCTCCATCGTATTTGAGTGAAAATCGGGGTTAATGGCAGGAAGCAGGCTTTATCCTGGTAGCCCGTAAGATTTTGTTTTTTACCGCCTACCATTGTAGCAAAAGCAATCAAATAAAGCAATAAAAACGCATGATCAGAAATATTACTTAAGCCACTTGTGAAATACATCACTATAGGTATAATAAGTGAATAGTAACTATCGTCACGATCTCGCCGTGCTCTTTGTCACTATACTTTGGCGGTCATCTTTTCGATACTATTTATAGTGGGGGGACTACCCACGATGGATAAAGTATATTGGACACGTAGGAGGTGCCAGTTTAGCAACTGACTTGACCTACATTTGCTCGG
>Ga0209705_10000844_pt1 | contig 16220 bp, 16 predicted proteins | sample PPLLaktember2015_5_FD_187262 | JGI IMG/M metagenome (GOLD analysis project Ga0209705, IMG submission 187262) | Freshwater sediment microbial communities from Prairie Pothole Lake near Jamestown, North Dakota, USA - PPLs Lake P8 Core (1) Depth... | ecosystem: Environmental > Aquatic > Freshwater... | reverse complement strand
GCAGTTGGACGACAGCGGAAGGGCGTGCGCGATTGTTGCGGATGGCGCTAGAGAGGGGTTCAAGACGGACAGCGCCGTGGTTGCTAGGTTGCCGCCCGATGTTGCCGATGCCCTCGAAGCCTGGCGCAAGGAACATCCTGCGCCTCATTCCGAGAACCCAATCCTCCCAAGATTGAGCCGAACAGATGGTACAGGAGAACAGGACTCAAGGACCATCAGGGACCACTGGCGTTCCCTCGCCAAGAAGTGGGGACTGCCACCACTGAGACCTGTAGATATGAGACATTGGGTCGCTACTGCTTGCAGGAGGAGCGGTCTCAGCAGGGTTGCCTCAGCATTCATGATGGGGCACGACCCAAGCGATGGCTCAGGCTCGATGAGAGATTGGTATGATTCCCCACCACTCGAAGACATCCTCCAGGAACAGGAAGAGAAGCTACCCAAAGGTCCTCTGGGCCTTCTTAGGCCTCCGGAGGTGGAGGTGGCTGAGGGACTGCCTCTCGAGGCCACACGCTTGATGAGAGACTACCTTTCTGGGAATATCAGAACCCTGGAATTCGCCAATCGAGCAGAGAATCTGAAGGATTCTCAGCAGAGGAGTGTGGACATCAATAGTCTCTCCATTTAAACACGTGGTTTCACCGACTGAAAGCTATTTAAAGACGTCCGCGCTAGGATTGGCTGGATGAAGAAGCGTATCCTCCAGCTGCTCACGGAGAAGGGCATCCTCGTCGACCCAGAGGCCGCGGAGGCGCTGTCCAGGTTGTCGGACCCGATGGCGTGCGTCAACCGAATCCTGAAAGATGCAGAGAACCAACCGTTGATACTGTCGCGGGAAGATGTGGATGGCTATGCGGGATGCGGCACTAAGCAGCCAATCCCGAGTCGTGAACCCTCACCTAGAGTTGCACCGGAGCGACCAGTCGCCAGCAAGACTGCACCTCCACCCATACGTGTGATCAAGGACATCACCGGGAACTCGACCTGCGTTGGGGACATCCAAGACTTCACAAAACTCTTCAACGATCGTTACACTTCCATCAAGAAGATCCTGGCCAAGAGGAGAGAGCTCGCGGGCATCATCCCGATCTCAAAGGCGAAGAAGGTCCGGAGGGAAGTCAAGCTCGTCGGCATCTTGAACGAGACGAGGACCACGAAGAACGGTCATACGCTCCTGGAGATCGAGGATGAGACGGACAAGATACATGTGCTCGTGATGAAGGGCCCCAAGAGAGCGGGCGAGGGGTTCATCAAGGACGAGGTCCTCGGCATCGCTGGATCGTTCAGCAAGGACGGGGAGATCGTCATCGCGAAGGAGATCATCAGGCCAGACGTGCCCATGAACAGCGCCATGACGCCGAACGGCTCGGGGGCAGTGATGGCGTTTGTCTCCGACATACATGTGGGCAGCGACACTTTCCTCCCGGAAGAGTGGAAGAGGTTCATGGAATGGCTCCGGAAGGACCCCGTGGCCAAGGACATCCGATACATGATGATGCCTGGGGACCTCGTGGACGGGATAGGCATCTACCCTGGCCAGGAAGACGAGTTGCTCATCGAGGATGTGTTTGCGCAGTATGCTGAGCTGGCAGAGATGGTCAAGGCGATACCGGACTGGATCAAGATCATAATGATGCCTGGGAACCACGACGCGGTGAGGCTAGCGGAGCCGCAGCCTGCACTGGCCAAAGAGGTACAGGCCATGTTCGACTCGAACATCATGTTCGTTGGCAACCCGTGCTACCTGGACGTCGAGGGAAGAGTGGTCCTGGCGTACCACGGCAGGAGCATGGACGACTACATCAAGAACATCTCCGGATTGGACTACGCTCACCCGCTGGAGGCCATGAGGGAGATGCTCAGGCGGAGGCACTTGGCTCCCGTGTACGGCGAGAGGACTGCGCTCGCGCCCGAGAAGAAGGACTACTTGGTCATCGACCAGGTGCCGAACATATTCGTCACGGGGCATGTGCACAAGTGCGGCATCGCAGAATACAGGGGCATCAAACTCATCAATGCATCCGCATGGCAATCACAGACGGAGTTCCAGAGGATGCACAACCAGGTGCCAGACCCCGCCAAGGTGCCGATGATCGACCTCGGCAGCGGAGAGATGTGGGTCGAGGACTTCTCCCACTGAAGCGCGCGAGAGGTTTCTTATCCAGCCGATGGTATTGCGTGTCATGCGCGAGCTAGGCGTGTTCTTCGACCCTAAGTCAGTCGCCGTCATAGGCGCAACGCCGACACCCGGAAAGGTGGGCAACATAGTCATCGAGAACCTGTACGGTGAAGGGTATCCCGGGAAGGTGTTCCTGGTCAATCCGAACCACAAGACGATACTTGGCATGCCATGCTACCGATCCATCCTGGACTGTCCAGGGAAAGTGGACCTTGCGGTCATCGTGGTCCCCGCGACTCTGGTTCCAGCAGTAATGGAGGAGTCCGGCAGGAAGGGCGTGAAGGCAGCGGTCATCATATCCGCGGGCTTCTCCGAGGGGGGCGAGGAAGGAAAGGCTAGGGAGAAGGATTTGCTCTCGATCGCCGCGGAGCACAAGATGAAGTTCGTGGGTCCGAATTCCTTGGGTGTCATCGCGCCACACGCGCGCATGAACGCATCCTTCGCCAGAACCACGCCCCTGAAAGGACCCATCGCATTCTTCTCGCAGAGCGGGGCGTTCTGCACCGCCGCGATAGAGTACTCGGTGCGCGAGATGCTCGGGTTCTCGGCATTCGTGAGCTCCGGAAACAAGGCAGACATAGACGACTCTGATCTCATCAGGCACTTCGCATCGGACGAGAAGACCAAGTGCATCGCAGCGTACATGGAATCAACAAGGGACGGCCAGGCGTTCTTCGACGCCCTCAGCGATGCGTCGCTGAGGAAGCCCATAGTGATACTGAAGGCGGGCAGGACTGAACGTGGGGCGAGGGCGGCCAAGTCACACACTGGAGCCCTCGCTGGCTCGGACTCCGCATACGAGGGCGTGTTCAAGCAGACAGGCGTGTACAGGGCGAAGACCATGTACGAACTGTTCGACGCGGCGCAGGCGCTCGCGAACCAGCCGCCGATGGACGGTGAGGGCATAGCGGTCGTCACCAACGCCGGCGGAATGGGGGTCATCGCCACTGACTTCGCGAACGACCTCGGGCTCGAACTAGCAGAGCTGTCATCGGAGACCCTGGATGAGATAAGGAAGGCGTGCCCGCCCACATGGAACCCAGGAAACCCCGTCGACATCATCGGGGACGCCGACACTGCACGGTATGCGAACGTCCTGACAGCCGTGGGGAAGGCCCCAGAGGTGAAGGCGATCATGGTCATAGCCGCGCGCCAGGCGGCCACGAACCTGTTCCAGATCGCGAAGTGGATAGCCATTACCGCACGCATAAGCGGGAAGCCTACGGTCGCATGCTTTGCAGGGATATTCGACCAGGAATCGGAACAGTTCCTTGACTCGAGGGGCATACCGGTCATGTCCGTGCCCGAGCGTGGGATAACCGCCCTGCACGCGCTCTCGGAACGCGGCAAGTGGCTGAGGAAGAAGGGCGTGGAGATACCGAAACGCGTGCCGAACGGCGATATGGAAGAGTTACCCAACTAGATCCATGAGGATCAAACCATAGCCAATCCCCAGGAAAACCATGCTGGCCCAGAAGGCGACCCATATCAGCTTCAGCAGCTTCACGCGGTCGTGGAGGATGTCGAGAAGGGGCAACTCCGTCACGCCTCTGCCCTTTTCTCCGCCTTGCTCTTGATACGCTTCAGACGGAATATGTTGTCCCGCTCCATCTCCTCGAGCCTGAACCGGATGAAACGCTCGATCTCCTCCAGTTCAGGGAGCACCTTGAACTCCAGCGCGTTGACTCTGCGCTTGGTCCGTTCGATCTCTTCGAGCAGCTTCTTCATGGTGGTCTCGAGCTCTGCGGCCTTCACCACGGTCTCGACGAGCTTCTCGTAGGCGTCCGCCGCCTCGTCGATCCTGGGCGAGGTGCCTATTATGCCATATCCGCGCTCGTCCAGGGGCGCCACTATCCTCGAGGACTTGATCTCTGGCACGACGACGCCCATCAGGTTCCTGCTCCTGAGCTGTATCTCAGGGTGCACAGTGAGCGCGTACGCGGCCGACCGGACCGCGATGACGCCGTCGACGGCGCCCGCAATCGCGATCTTCTCACTCGCCTGGATGTACTGCTTCGCTATCTCCTGCCTCAGGTCCTTGGCCTGGTCGAGTATGTTGAAGAACTCGAGTATGAGGCCGTCCCGCTTCAGCTTCAGGATCTTGTGGCCGTTCTTAGTCAGCCTGATCTTCTTTGTGACCTCGAGCAGCTCTGACCTTGTAGGCTGGATCTCCCTGATGGACATCTCGTCTCACTTCTTCCTGTTCATCGGGTGGTACTTCTCTATGAACTTCCTGTCAATCTTGGTCAGAGCGTCGACGGGGAGAGCGGAGAGCAGTTCCCAGCCGAGGTCCAACGTCTGCTGAATGGTCCTGTCCTCGTCCTTGCTCTGCCGCACGAACCTATCTTCGAACGCGGCCGCGAAGTCGAGGAACTTCCGGTCCCTGTCCGAGAGTGCTTCCTTGCCCACGATGGCGACCAGGCCCCTGAAGTCCCTGCCCTCGGCGTAGGCCGCGTACAGTTGGTCGGATACGGCTCTGTGGTCCTCCCTGGTACGTCCTGAGCCTATGCCCTGCCCCATGAGCCTCGACAGGGACCGCTCGACGGCGACAGGCGGATAGATGCCTTGCCGGTGCAAGTCCCTGGACGCCACGATCTGACCCTCCGTGATGTACCCAGTCAGGTCCGGTATCGGGTGCGTGATGTCATCACCGGGCATGGACAGGATCGGGCACTGCGTGATGGACCCTTTCTTCCCCTTGATCCTGCCAGCGCGTTCGTACAGGCTCGCGAGGTCGGTGTACATGTATCCTGGATAGCCGCGCCTCGCGGGCACCTCCTCCCTCGCCGCGCCAATCTGTCTCAGCGCCTCGCAGTAGTTCGTAAGGTCTGTGAGGATGACCAGCACCTGCATGTCGAGATCGAAGGCCAGATACTCGGCCGTCGTCAGGGCGAGCCTCGGGGTCAGGAGTCTTTCTATTGCGGGGTCGTCCGCAAGGTTGAGGAACACGACCGCCTTCTTGAGCGCGCCAGTGCGCTCGAAGTCCTTCATGAAGTACTGGGCCTCCTCGCTCGTTATGCCCATCGCTGCGAACACCACCGCGAACTCCTCCTTCTCACCCAGCACCTTCGCCTGCCTCGCGATCTGGAGCGCGATGTCGTTGTGCGGCAGGCCGGAGCCGGAGAAGATCGGGAGCTTCTGCCCTCTTACGAGCGTGTTCATGCCGTCTATGGATGATATCCCGGTCTGGATGAACTCCTGCGGATTGTCCCTCGCGTAGGGGTTGATCGCCGCGCCGATGATCTCGAGCCTCTTCTCCGGTATGATAGGCGGACCCTTGTCCAGCGGGTCTCCGGAGCCGGACAGTATCCTGCCCAACATATCCTTCGAGACGGGCATCTTGATCGTCTCGCCCAGGAACTTTACGCCTGACGCGCGGTCGATACCACCCGTGCCCTCGAACACCTGGATGACCACGACATCGTCGGATGTGTCCAGCACCTGTCCCCTCTTGACAGAGCCGTCGGGAAGCGCGATCGATACGAGTTCACCATACGCGATCGGTTCGGTCTTCTCGACGAACACCAAGGGTCCCGCAATCTGGTTGATCGTGTGGTATTCCTTGGCCATGCTCACACCCCCAGCTCAGCGAACTGCCTGTCCATCTCGGGGAGTATGGACTTCAGGTCCTTGTCGATCGTCTCCTCGAACTTGAGCTTGCCAAGGTCCGCCCTGACCTTGAGTGAAACTATCTTGTCTAGGGGAATCTCGAGCGATATGGCCTTCTTGGACAGGTCTGAGAAGTGCCGGATGGCGTTCATGTACTCGTACTGCCTCTTGAGCGGGCTGTACGTGTCCACCGCATGGTAGGCGCTCTGCTGCAGGAAGAATTCGCGGATCATCCTCGCGACATCCAAAGTCAGGCGCTGCTCCTCGGGGAGGGCGTCAGAGCCGACCAGCTGCACTATCTCCTGCAGCTCGGACTCCTTCTGGAGCGTCTCCATGGCCCAGAGCCGCAGAGGACCCCAGTCCTCGGCCACGTTACGCCTGTACCACTCCTCCAGTATGGGGCTGTACAGACTGTACGATGTGAGCCAGTTGATGGCTGGGAAGTGCCTCCGCTCCCTCAGCTTCGAGTCGAGCGCCCAGAAGACCTTGACGATCCTCAGCGTGTTCTGGGTGACTGGCTCGCTGAAGTCGCCGCCTGAGGGCGACACCGCCCCGATGACCGATATGGATCCCGTCGGGCCGGCGAGCGTGTTGACTCGGCCGCACCTCTCGTAGAACTCGGAGAGCCTGGACGCAAGATATGCTGGATACCCCTCCTCGCCCGGCATCTCCTCGAGCCTGGACGATATCTCCCTCATCGCCTCAGCCCATCTGGACGTGGAATCGGCCATGAGCGACACATCGTAGCCCATGTCCCTGTAGTATTCCGCGATGGTGATGCCAGTGTACACAGACGCCTCCCTGGCCGCGACGGGCATGTTGGAAGTGTTCGCTATGAGCACCGTCCTGCCCATGAGCGGTTTCCCGCTCTTCGGGTCCTCGAGCTCTGGGAAGGTCGTGAGCACCTCGGTCATCTCGTTGCCCCGCTCGCCACAGCCCACGTAGACGACGATCTGCGCGTCACTCCACTTCGACAGCTGCTGGGATGTGACGGTCTTGCCTGTGCCGAACCCACCGGGGATGGCTGCTGTACCGCCCTTGGCGAGTGGGAAGAGCGTGTCGAGCACGCGCTGCCCCGTCACGAGCGGGATGTCCGGGAGCAGTTTGTCCATGTAGGGCCTCGGCAACCTGACAGGCCAGTTCTGGGCGATCTTGATCGCGTGGCCGGAGTCGAGCGTGCCCACTGTCTCCTCGACCGTGAACTCACCCTCGGATATGTTCGTGACCTTGCCATCCACACCTGGCGGAAGGAGCACCTTGTGGACGATGTTGCCCTCGGGCACCTCACCTACGATCATGCCGCCGTGAAGGTCGTCGCCCTTCTTCACGGTCGGTTTGAACTTCCACTTCTTTGATCTGTCGAGGCCGGGTGCGGTGACCCCTCTCGATACGAAGTCGCCCTGTTTCTGCATGAGCACAGGCAACGGCCTCTGGACGCCGTCGTACACGCTGGACAGCAGACCTGGTCCAAGCTCGACCTGGAGCGGCGCGCCGGTGTCGACGACGATCTCACCGGGCCTGATCCCGGACGTGTCCTCGTACACCTGGATGACGGTCTTGTCGCCGACCAGCTTGATCACCTCGCCCATCAGTTTGAGCTCTCCGACGAGCACGACATCGTACATCCTCGGCGAGATGCCTTCGGCGGTGACCACTGGCCCCGCGACCCTGCATATCCTTCCACTCTTACCGCTAGCCATTCGGAAACGCCTCCGTCACTTGTCCTTGTAAAGGTCGATACCCATCGCCCTTCTGACCTTGTCTCTGATGTCGCCTTCCTCCTCTCCGACAGGTATGACGACCGGTTCGACGCTGGCCATCAGCTTGTCGCGCAGCTGCTGGGGGAGCCGCTCGAGGTCCTTCGTGTGCACGGCGAGTATGCCGACGCTCTTCTCCTGGACCAGCTGCAGGATCGTCTCCTGCAGCATCTCGGGCGCGACTCCGTAGACCTTCTTGATCCCAGCGAGTCTGAAGCCGACGACGAACTCCTCAGACCCTACAACCGCGATCTCCAATCACATCACCAGCAAATCCTCTATGACGTTCTTGGGCAGGCCGCTCGCCTTGCCCCTCGCGATGATTCTGATGTTGTCCACTTCCACCTTCTTCCGTATCATGTAGTTGACTATCGGAAGCACCGATAGCGGGTAGAAGTTGGCGAACTTCTCGCTCTTTCCTATCAACGCCTTGTCGAGGGCTATCGTGAGCTCGGAGAGCCTCTTGTCCGCCCTGTAGCGCTCGACAGCGGGCTTGATGTCCTCGAACAGTGACGACTTCTCCAACTCAGCTACGATGGTGTCTGTCCCCTCGCCTTGGGCCATCGCCCTGAGCTTGTCGAGTGAGAACTCGAGCCCGCCTGGAATCAGGAACTTCTGGATGCGCTCCTCGGGTATGCGCGCCGCCTTGAGTTTCAGGAGGACCTTCAGGTTCGTGACATCCACCTCACGCCTTACGAAGTCCCTCAGCAGCCGCTCGGCGTTGTTGGTCGGCTCGATGACGTCCAGGAGGTCGTAGTACAGCATCTTGTCCAGATGATCCTCCAACGTGGCCAACTTCCCTGAGTCGACCACGTCTCTGTGCAGCTCCGGGGTGATACGCAGTGCGGCCTGCTTGGCGAGGTCCTCCATCACCTCATGGATGCCCTCGATCTCAACGAGCGATTTGAGGTACTCCTCGGAGAACGCGCCCGCAGGTACGAGAGTGTCGACGATCTCTTCCGGCCGAGCCTTGGAAATTTTCCCCCGGAGGATGGTCTTGACATTGAACGTGTCCCACCGCCTCAGATAGTTGCCTACCATCTCCCTCAGGTGGCCCGTGGTGAAGCTCAGGATGTCGGAGTACGTGGCCGCGAGGCTCCTGGTGACCGCGGCCTCTACTAGGTTCGCGCCCGAGTACTTGGAACCGTACAGGGCCATCTCATCCTTGTACTGAGTCTCGCCCAGGAAACGGCCGATCTCGTGTATGTCCATGACGAGCATGCGGGAGTATGCGTCCTTGGAGAGCAGGAAGCTCTTGCGCGCTTTGACACGCGCGCACGCATACGCATAGTTGCCTTTCCCGCCGAACAAGCCCATCGGTCACATCACCCGAACAGACTGGAGTATATCTCCTGGATCTTCTTGTTCCACACTTCCTCTAGCATGCTCTCAAAACGGTAATCGAGCCTGACGGTGCGATCCTTGCTCTCGAACACAAGCCCGCCCTTGCAGTCGATCACGCCGCCGTTGCTGATGCCCTGAGACGGCCGCACCAACCACTTGTCCGAGGCGTTCGAGTACACATAGCACTCGCCCAGCTCCTTCTTCGCCGACTCCATGAGCCTCGCATACATCTTCGTGCGCTTGTCCTCGGGGTAGTTGGCAATCTCGGTGAGCACGAGCACCTTGAGCTCGTCCATCACCTGCCTCTGTGCCGATAGGAGCGCCTTCTTCGACTCCAGTTCCGCGCTCGACAGCTCCTGCTGTTCCATCTGGGAGATCAGGGTATCCGCGCGCCTGGAGGCCTTCTCCCGGTGCTCAGCAATCTGGATCTCCGCGTGTGCGACGTGCTCGTCCCGCTCGCGCTCACCCTGACGGATGATCTCCTGCTTCCGCTCCTCACCTCTTCGCAGTATGTCCTCGACTACCTTCTCGAGACTCATGGTGCATCAGCTCCTGAGTTGGCTCAGCTGTCTGGCCCCACTATCATTTTCCGCATCTCACGCGTTCATTATCAGGAAGGCCACGACGAAGCCGAGGATGACTATCGTCTCGGGCAGGACCATCAGGATCATGCCCTTGCCGAACATCTTCGGGTTCTCTGCGGTCGCGCCGACCGCCGCCGCACCTACCTGTCCCTGAGCGACGCCGGTGCCCAGGCCCGCGACACCTATCGCAATCCCTGCGCCGATCATCGCCAGTCCCATTTGTGTTGGGTCCATTCTCTTCTACCTCCTTCATTTCGTTGCGACTGAATGCCTCCTCAGGTACCTCAGGGGGGAGAACTCCTTCCCCCCGCCCTCGAAGAACTTGAGGAAGAACTCCACATAGTTCAACCTGATAGCCTGAATCCCCGCGGACAGTGCCCCGAGGAAGAACACGAAGAACATCTGGGTCACGAAGAGGGCGAGCACACCAGCAATCGCGATGCCTATGTTGTGGCTCTCGAATATCAGCGGGAAGAGCATGGTGTTGAAGGCCAACGCCATCGCACCCTTCCCGACGGCCAGCGCGGCCAACCTTGTGTACGACACAAGGTTCGTGAACAGACCGATGACCTCGGACAGTGCCATCGGGCCTTCGGTGAGTGACAGCCCTATCACCCCTGCTACGATGAATGCCAAAGCCGTGATCGAGACATTGATCCCTGCGACGGACGTGTCTGCGTCCGGGACCCAAGCCAGTACAGTGTCATTGACGAACCCGCTCGTGCCGGTCGCGCCACCAGCGATGTACATTATCTCGATGAACAGGCCGAGGAGGATCAGGAGCCACGCGACCTTGGCGAAGGCATGCTTGCGGTCGTGGCGGATGTGGTTGACGAAGCCCAGCACGAACCCAAGTGTCAGGTGCACCCACCCGGCAAGGAGGGACAGGGCGAGCATCTCCTTGATGTCCACCATCTTGTCAAGCAGCGGATGGATCGGGATGTTGGCGACCGATTCCCACGAATGCTCATCAGGGTGCGCTTCCGGCGGATGGAACGGGACCCCGAACGCCTCAGCGAACACGAACAGGCCGAACAGGCTGGCCATGATGCCCCCTGCGAGGACTATCGTGCCGAGCTTCTGCAGGTCGGGGAAGTCCTTGAGTTTCAGGCGCATGAACGCGCCCAAACACGCGAGCCCCAGGCCGAACCCGAGGTCGCCGATCATGAAGCCGAAGAAGAGTGGGAATGTCAGGAACAGCACGATCGTGGGGTCGACCTCATCGTACTTCGGCGTGGATACCAGGTCGATGAAGAACTCGAACGGCTTGACGGGCTTGGGGTTCTTGAGGAGTACCGGCGGCTCGTCACCCTCCTCCTCAAGGAGCGTCTCCACGAACGCGAGCCCACAACATAGGGAGTTCAGGGAGGCCTGGAGCTCCTCGACCTTCGCGGCCGGGAGCCAGCCGTCGATCACGAACGAGTTCGTCGATGTGGCGATCCGGAGTGGCGTCTCCGCCTTCATGACCTCGATCGACAGGTCCTCCTCCGAGGCGATGATGAGGTCCGCGAACTTCTTCCTGATGGCTTCGAGGTCGCTCTCGGTGCGGGCAAGGTCCTCTTCGAGGCCTTTGATGTCCGCCCGGTTCCTCTCGATGACCTTGGACGGATCGCCCGTGACCTTGGGTAGCTTCGACTCCTGGAACCCGTGTTCTGCAAGGATCCTAGTGACCTCGGACCTATCCTCGACCCTCGCAAACACGGCGACTGCGAGGTCGCCCTTCCGGAGGTCCTTGAGGACCTCGACGCTGGCGAGCTTGGATCGCAGCGCAGATTCTGGGTCCGCCCTGCATGTGCCGACGGACGAGAATATCGTCTCGAACCCTTCGTAGTCCTCGACAGGGATGCCGAACTGCGCGAACGGCTCCAACACCTTGATCTCCGATTCCTTGTCACGGATGAGAGACTGTATCCTCTGCCTCGCCTCGGCCTTCTTTGAGGTGTTGAGGTCGAGAGTGACCAGCGCCTGGTCGAGCGTCTTACGTATCTCGGATGCGGCCAACCGCTCAGATGGCTTGTGAGAATCGATGGAGAGCGCGCGAATCATGGACCGCAGCTTCAGTAGCTTCTGAGACGCGTCCGATGCTCTCGCGAGCGGCTGGCCGATCTTGAAGTCCTCATCCTGCTCAGTGAAATCTATGAGATGCAATACTCCGAGCTCGTAAAGGCACTCGATCGTGACATCGAGGCTCTCGATCGACCCGACGACGACCGCTCGGGTCATCTCCTCCGGTCTAAGCATCTGCTGCCCTCTCGAACTCCGAAAGGACCAAAGCCTTCACCTTGCCCGAATTCGTCCGGGCGCGCAAGACGAGCGCCTGAGCCTTCCGGGCGCCTTCCGCAAGGACCGCCTGCTTCTTGGCATCGGTGGCCCTCTTGGCCTCCCCGTAGCGAGCATCCGACTGCTTTCTCAGATCAGAGTCGGCAGCCTCGACCTTCTCCAGGGCCCGCCTCTTGCCGTCGGCCTGGAGCTGCTTGCGCTTCTCCTCCGCCTCCTTGACCACGACGCGGACATGCTCCTCCGCCATCTTGATCTGGTGAAGGATCTCAGCCTTTCCCATGTTTGCCACGTCCTCGTTGCTGATGCTGATTTCGATATAATAGACTAGCGATGACGTGGCGTGTCGCCAGGCATGCCGGTCCCATCCGATGTTTGATTGACAGAACAAGCCCGGCTCAGGCGTCCTCTCGCTTCCAGGAGGCTATCGCTGCAGTTTCGCCTTGAACAATTTCTCGTCCATCCTCGTGACCTTGATACCGACCTGCTCGAGCAGTTCGAGGCCTGAGAGGTCCGAGTAGTTGCCGATATACACCACGCGCGCGACTTGCGCATTCATAATCATGCGCGCGCAGATAGGGCAAGGCACTATGGTGGAGTAGATGGTCGAGCCCCTAGCGTTGGTCCCCGCCTGTATGAGCGCGTTCTGCTCCGCGTGCACGGCCGTGCAGGTCTCCAGCCTCGTCCCTGACTGAATCTTCAGCTTGTCCCTGATGCAGCCCATCTCCCCGCAGTGCGGCATGCCCCTCGGGTTCCCGTTGTATCCGGTGCTCTTAATCTCCCCGTGCTCGCTCACGATGATCGCACCTATCTGCCTGCGGGTGCAGGTGCTCCTGCGGCTGACCTCGAGGGCGATGTTCATGAAGTATTCGTCCTTCGAGATCCTCTTGTTCCCGTGCTCCGACAAATGCACCACTCTGGCGGTGTGAAGACTCTTAGTGCATTTCTATCTTTCCTCGCGCTGACCGAGTCATGCAGTATTTACTTATCCACCGACGCACTACACTTGGCGAGGGCATCACTAGGAGCGTCGGGGCCATGAAGAACAGGACGAAGGTCATCGCAGGGGTTCTCGCGATAGCCGCAGTCGCAATCCTAGCCTACGGGCTGTTCATGGGAGAGCCGACTGAGGAGGATACGACGGATCACATGGGTATGTGGGACAACACTCGATCATACTCCACGACGAACCTCACCCTCATCGTCGGTGCTTCGTTCCTGATAGCCGTCGGTGTCATGTTCATACTCCTCAGGGAGGAGTACGTGCCCCTACCCCCATCGATGGCTGTGCCCCCGCGTGACCTGTCCACCGAGAAGGGGGTCGAAGGGTCGGTGCCGAAGCATGAGGAGGTGGCTCCCGCGCCCGCGGAGGAGAAGGACCTCAGACCACCTGAGGAGGTCGCGGCCGAGGAGAACTACCTTGTCCTTAGGCTGCTCACAGGTGACGAGAGGACCATGTTCAAAGCGATCATGGACACCGGGGGTGAGGCCTTGCAGAAGGACCTCATTCAACGTACAAAGATGTCCAATGCGAAGGTCTCCCGGGTGCTCGAGAAGCTCGAGCAGAAGGGCGTAGTCTCCAAGGAGAGGCACGGTTCCACGAACAAGATCCGGATCAAGCTCAAGACCTGATCATCGGGGGCTTGAGGGGTCACTTTTCAGGAAAGTGAGAACGTTCAGGGCACTTTTCAGCATAGCTCCAAATACCCTTTCACCGAAGGTAGACTCAAGAGGCGCGAAGGGCGGAAGGGATCTCCCCCCTGCCCCTAGCGCCCGAAAAGAAGAGGTGAACAAAGATGAAGGCAACGATGATAGTCGCGATCGTGGGAGTCGTCGCGGTCCTCGGCTTCGCCGGGGTCGCGGCAGCTAGCGGCGCCCTGACCGCTTCCTCGAGCTCGGACACGGACTCGAAGAAGGGGATGGGCACGGCCGACGGCGACGGACACAAGAACATGTGGCAGCACATGTGGCAGTGGATGTTCGGCGGCGAGACGACGCAGACGCCCCACGAGTTCAACTATGACTACAACTACTCGTACGACTACGATGTAGTCAGCGACTGCCCCGCAGCCAACTGCACCTGCAGCTGAGCGGGAGCGGCAGCCGACTGGTCAAAAACCCCTTAACATCATTCATTCTGATTCTGAACGATGGTTCTTCCGGAACGTCCATCCGGCGGGACTTCAAACATCCTCGTCCCCTTCGCGCCAATCGAGCCCCGGTGTCCTCAACCCTATCTTGGCGACGGCGGGGAACTTGCGTTTGTGCGAGCTCAACCTGACCATCCTCGAGACCCGCTCGACTTCCTGCAATGACGCTTCAGCCCTCCTGGCCACATCCTTCTCAGGCAATCCCTGCTCTATGCCCAGGAGGATCGCATCCAATCTGTCATAGGTGATGCCCATCTCCCCCTCGTCTGTCTGTCCCTTCCAGAGTCCGGCAGATGGTGCCTTCTTGATGATATTGGTGGGGATCCCAAGCCTCCGCGCGAGCTCCCAAACCTCGGTCTTGTAGAGGTCGCCTATGGGTTCCAGGTCCGCCCCCCCGTCCCCGTGCTTGGTGAAGTATCCGACAAGGAGTTCGCTCTTGTTCGATGTCCCAAGGACAAGCCTGGACTCCGACGCCGCGCGGTGGTACAACAGTATCATCCTGCACCTGGCCTTCACATTCGCCAGTGCCATCCTATCGGCTCGGTTCCCAATTATCTTCCCGAACGCCTCCACGGCATCGCTGATGTCAAGTATATCGTGCCTCACGCCCTCGGTCACGCACAGTTGTTCGGCATCCCTCAAGTCCTCCTTGGGCGAGTCCTTCTCGGGCATGAGGAGCCCGAGGACCCGTTCCTTGCCGACCGCGTTGACCGCCAGCCTGAGCACGACTGCTGAGTCGATGCCCCCGCTGACCCCTAGGACGTACCCCTTGGCCCCTGTCTTCCTCAGCTTCTCCGCCAGGAAATGCTCGATGACCTTGTCGGTGCCGTCCTTGAGTTCAGGCGACATCATCGGCGTTGTGATGGCATGGTCTGGATATATCCGTTATGGTTGCGCGGGGACTCATTGACCGTAAACAATAATCTACGGGCACGACGATGTTGTCGCAGATGGCAGGAACGGTTGTCACACTAGCCCAAGTGATATGTCAACTCCACGACAAGGGCGCCAATCTGAAGCGAATGTCCACCGTCGTGCGCAAGACCCGGGGGAAGATCGTCGTATTCCCTGAGATGAACCTCACAGGATACCTTCCGAGGGACGACCTGTTCAAACTGGCCGAGACGATGTCTGGTCCGAGCATCAAGGCTGTGTCCAAGCTCGCGAAGGAGACGGGGAAGGATATCGTCTTCGGGGCGCCGATCAAGGACGAGAAGGTCCATGGCCACATCTTCAACTCCTGCATCCTGGCCTCCGGTGATGGTAGGCTCTTCAGATACGACAAGACGTACCTGCCCAACTTCGGCCCATTCGAGGAGAGGGTGTTCTTCTCTCACGGCAAGAACGCCGTGGTGGCTCAGGGATTGCATGCGAGGCTGGGTCTCATGGTCTGTTACGACATGTTCTTCCCCGAGCTGGCGAAGCTCGAATCGCTCCTCGGCGCGCAGATGCTCGTGGACATCTCAGCTGCCCCAACGACATCGAGGCCGAGCTTCCAGAGGGTGATGCCTGCAAGGGCGGTCGAGAACGGCGTGTTTCTGGCGTACACCAACATGGTCGGTGTCCACGGTTCCCTCGTATTCGGTGGTGGAAGCGTCCTGTACGGCCCGAGAGGCGATGCCCTCGCTACAGCCAAGGATCTGGAGGAGGATGTCCTGGAGCAGGCTGTCGATTTCGCAGACCTCGAGGTCGTCCGCAGGTTCAGGCCGCTGCTGAGGGACAGCCGACCAGAGATACTGAACAGTTTGGCTGACGCCCTCAGGGGCGGCGGAGCCTGACGGTGCCAGCGACTCGGCCCGAGCTCTGTCCGAGGGCGGATATTCTTAAATAGCCCTGTTGCAGAACTCCAGTGATTGAGATCTCTCACTCAGAGCCAGTCGAACAACGTCGGACCGTCGCCGCCTGGCCCGTGCACCGTTTCTTGCCCTGTGTCTCACCGCATCGACCCCACACCCTCCTTTCAGGGTGCTGATTATGCGGCAGGATCGTCTGTTAGGACTGTTCGTTCCGTGGTCAGGACGACTTGGCCAGTCGATCTCTCGTGGCCCTTGGCGCTCTAAGCGGATACCTTCGGGATGCCCCCTTGGCTGCGGGAGTGTCCTGAGGAGAGCGTGAAAGAGGAGATGTTACATGCAGTGCGTGAGTCCAAGTACCACGGCCCCCTAGGAACATCCGATGCTCGTCAAGGCGGTGTCTTTTCGCCTGGAGGATGAGCTGCCCGTCCAGGCGAAGTTCCTTCTCGAAGACTTCCGCCTTGCTGTGAATTCGGCCATAAGGGCGGGACTGCAGACGCGCGCGACATCGAGGAACGCCCTTTGCA
>Ga0209705_10000843_pt1 | contig 16225 bp, 16 predicted proteins | sample PPLLaktember2015_5_FD_187262 | JGI IMG/M metagenome (GOLD analysis project Ga0209705, IMG submission 187262) | Freshwater sediment microbial communities from Prairie Pothole Lake near Jamestown, North Dakota, USA - PPLs Lake P8 Core (1) Depth... | ecosystem: Environmental > Aquatic > Freshwater... | reverse complement strand
GGAAATGCGGCGTGCATACATAGTGTTCTCCTTGGTTGTGACGGCTAGGGGGGGGCATCTCAGATAGCCGGACATGGTACAGACGGTCAGAAGTTCCCTCGATCCGTCGAAAACGCTACCTGCTGATGCCTTGCCGAGACAACCAGCCTGCGCGCATCGGCCGACAACGCATAGAGGTTTAGTTATCTATTTGTGTTGACTTCCCACAATGTGGCGCGCCTCCCGGTGATCGAATGACCGCTTCTGGCCGGTAGGTGCCCCTCCCATAAATGTCGCTTTGCGACCCGAAGCGGTCGCTCGCTGGCTAGGTGCATCGGCGATGTGCGTGGCGGGCGTCCGTGACCGTTGTGTCAGCCTCGAGATCGAAGTCGCCGGCTGTTGCTTGCCTGAGTTGGAAGACTGGTCAGCGAACGACTGCCGACTGGAAGTAGAAGTCGAGCATCGTGGTCAGCGGCGCGGGAGTCCCCCGCAGCCGGCTACGAAGCGCCGCACCTTCCCAGCAGTCCACCAGCAGGCTTGCCATGCGCCGCGTATTGGATTCGGCCGGGATGTCGCCTCTTTTTCGAGCCTCCTCCAGACAAACGGCGATCCGCTTGGCGATTTCGGAAAAGCAGGTCTCGACTTTGCGCCGAAACACCTCGCTCACGCCTGCCAGTTCCTGTCCGAGCCCGCCCAACAGGCAGCCCATGTAACCCTCTTTCCGGTAGTTCTGCTGCGTTATCTCGAAGAACCGGCGCACGCGCTTGAGCGGGGGGCGGTCCTTGTCTCCGAGGCAAGCATCGAGGCCCGTATGTACCTGCCTCATGTACTGGTCGATGACCTGGAGCGCGAAGTCCTCTTTGTCCTTGAAGTGATGGTAGAACGAACCCTTCGGAGTACTCGTGGCGTCGAGCAGGGCCTGGATGCCCAGGTCGTGGTAACCATGCTTCAAGAGCATGGCCATTCCCGCATCGAGCAGACGTTGCTTGGTTATGTGCTCGGCGTGCAATGGGATCAGGTAACGAGTCTCAGGGAGCGAACCGCGTCGCGGAAGCTTAACTCAGACACGGACGACGGCGCAGCCTGGCGCATGCCGGCGCTCGCCTGCTTCGAGCGTCCGCGTCGCAGGTCCCCGTTATATCAGCCCTTTACCTTCTCGATCATGTGGTTGATAACATGGCTGTGCTCGTGCTGCGGGCTGAACATGACGATCTCCGCGTCAGCGTCGACCTTGACGTTGTGCCCGGGTGGCCAGTAGAAGAGGTCATTCGCTTTCACCGTCTCCCGCACGCCCTTCGCATCGGTCGTGGTGATCTCGCCGCGCAGGACGAAGCCCCAGTGTGGGCACTGGCAGAGGTTGCCCTCTAATCCCTGGAACAGCGGCGTGGTATCGACGCCTGCCGAAAGAGTGAAATACTCGCCGCTGATCTTGTCGAATCCGCGTACGTCGCCGAATTCCTTTCGCTGACGGATCACTGCGCCCGGGATCTCCATCCGGACGTCCACGGCATCTTTTGCCACTCGCATATTCTTGTCTCCTTTGCGACTGCATTAGCTCCCACTAGACCGATTGGTCTAGTGGAGGCAATATACGCTGAATATGCGCCCAGTCAACGGTCGGCCCGGATCGACAATCGAACCCACGTCCGCAAGCCGTGGCCCCGAGAGGGGCAGGAGGACTCAGTCTTTCTGGTAGTTCGGCGAGCGCGGGCCGTAAAGTATGCCGTTGGGCCTTGGCGAAAGCAGCCGCTGGCTGGCGATGCCCGCGTAGACAATACTGGTATCGGTAGCGGTTTCAACAATCTGGGTGACGATCGCCAGGACCAATAGCCCGATCAGGCCGCCCTGATTCGAGCTTTTGTTCTCGCTTGACGCTGCGCTCGCACTACCTTGCCAGAGCAATTCGCCGGTCCGCAAGTCCACGATGCGAGCGTGAACAGTAACTCTGGTATCGCTGGCCACGATCGCGTAGCTGGTGCCGTACTGCGTGATCTTGATGTACACCGCGGCATCTGCACCGAAGATCTCGCGCAGCTTTTGCGGCGACACGTCGTGAATTTCCGCCGGATTATTGAGTCCGTTCTGTCGGAAAGTCTCGTCCATCAGTGACACCGGAACGACGTAGTAGCCCGCCTCGGCGAGTGGGAAGGTGACCTGCGAGAGCACGCCGTAGGTGGCGATAACCTCGGGCGTTTCATTGAGCGGCGGCAGCACGAGCATCGAGACCGGTCGATTCTGCTTGTACGCCGTGTAATCGTAGGGAGTGACCGTGGCGCAAGCGCCAAGAGTGGTGGCCACGACAGCCATCACAAGCAGCCGGCTGCAGCGGGCGATCGCGTCGCCCAGTGGATATGCGCCGATAGTCATCGCAGGGCTGAACACTGGGCGCTCGTGCTCACTACTTCGAACCAGTCATGTGCTTGAGCAGAAAGTCCATGTATTGCGTCGACTCGGGAAAATTGGCTTTCTCGGCCTCGAGTTCGAGCTTTGCTTCTGTGTCCCGTCCAAGCCGGAGATAGATCATGGCGACATGAGCGCGGAAGCCCGGCGGCAAGGCACCCCCGCTGGCTCGCGCACGTTGCGACTGCTCATTGAGAATGCGCAATTGCTCGTCGGGGCTCGACTCATCGCCCTTGAAGTGTTGGTAGAGCTGCGCCTGAAACCCATCCCAGTGGTACAAGCGCTTCGGCGCCTCGGCGCACCCCAGAAGGCTGCTGCCGCCAATGATCACCGCCATCAGCCCAACCAGGCGCACGCAATGTCCGGCCGTGGCCATGTCGTGCTACCGCGCCCCCCACTGCCCGCTTTCGAGCCCCTTGACGAGATTGTCCACTGCCTCGCGCATGGCAAGATCGAGCACCTTGCCGTTCAGTGTCGCGTCATAGCCCGCTGTCCCGCCAAAGCCGATCACCTCGCGATTGGACAGTTCGTATTCGCCCGCGCCGCGCGCCGAAAACACGACCTCGGAGGAAACGATATTCACGATGTTCAAGGTTATCTTGGCGTAGGCGAACTGCGACTTGCCGCGGCCCAGCAGCCCAAACAGCTGCCGGTCGCCCACGTCCTTGCGGCCGAACTCCGAAATGTCACCCGTGACGACGAAGTCCGCGCCGCGGATGGCCTGGGCCTGGGACTTGAACTGCGCTTCCTGCTTGGTCTCCGCGAGATTCTCGCGGTCCAGCACGTTGAAGCGCTGAGACTGCTGCAGGTGCGCTATCAGTGTCGTCTTGGCCTGGCTGCCGAGGCGGTCCACGCCATCGGTGAAGATGCCGCGCATGAACCCCGAACGATTGTCGAACTTGCCCACGGAAACCGGAGTTCGCGTGCCATGGAACGGCGTGGCTGCGGAAACGGTCTTGGCGACTTCGAGGCTTCGCGAGGATTCGGTAGCGCAGCCGAACGCGCCAAGCAAGGCTGCCGCAAGTGCCGGGACAAGAATTCGTGACATGAGCCCCCCTCACGTTCGCGGAATGATACTAGTGCACATTACCGCAATTCGCCAGACGCCTGCGGGCTGGTCCTGATAGGTAAGTGCGGTTCCCTCTCGCGACGTATCTGAATATGAGATTGCCGGTGCCCTGGGTCAACTGCGCCAGGCCTCGGCGTCATGCGATCGGGGCGCCTTCGAGCCGTAGAGGAGGAGCGTGTCACTCCGGCAGGATGATCACCGGCCGCCCCGCGGCCAGCCACTGCTTCAGCGCTTCCTTCGTCAGCTCCTTTTTCTTCACGCGCCGCCGCTCCCCCGCCAGCCTCCCGCCCGGCGGAATGAGCAGCGCCGGCTCGAGCACTTGCGCCAGCACCGCCTCGATCGCGACCAGCGGTGACGAGCGTTCCACGCGCAGCGACCAGCCCGTGGGCCCCGGCCCGAGAATCGCCTCAAGCGCCTGCTCCAGCGCCCGTGCCTGCGCCCGCAGCTGGCGTTCCAGCGACGCGACGTCCATGCTCCTCGCCTGCACCGAGGCGATTCCGATCTCCCGTGCGAACGGCAAGGATGCAAAGCGCAGCAATTCGACATCTTCGATGAACAGTCCCAGCAACTCGGCTTCCAGCTCCTGCGCCAGCCGCGCGACAAGCTCCGGCCTTCCCCCATACCCCGGCGAAAAGCAGGCGATGACCCGCCGGATCCTTACTTCTTCTTCCCGGGACGCCACGGTATCCTCGCCCCCACCGCCGCGAACTCGCGCGCCTTCTGCGCGAACTCGCTGAGCCGCGCCTCCACGCGCGCGTGGATCTCGCTCGCGCTTACGCCCGTCAACAGCTCCATGCCCTCGTCCACGCTCCCCACCGCGTGCACGGCGAACTTCCCTTCCGCCACCGCCCGCACCACGTCCTCGCGCAGCATCAGGTTCTTGACGTTGGCCTGCGGGATGACGACGCCCTGCTCGCCGGAGAGCCCGCGCTCGCGGCACAGGTCGAAGAAGCCCTCGATCTTTTCGTTCACGCCGCCGATCGCCTGCACGTCGCCGTGCTGGTTGACCGAGCCGGTGACGGCGAGCGACTGCAGCAAAGGCGCGCCGGAGAGCGCGGAAAGCAGCGCATACAGCTCGGCCGACGAGGCGCTGTCGCCTTCCACCCCGCCGTAGCTCTGCTCGAACACCAGGCTCGCCGACAGCGCGAGCGGCTTGTTCGGCGCGTAGCGCCCGGACAGGTACCCCGAGAGGATCAGCACGCCCTTGGAGTGGATCGGCCCGCCCATCTCGGCCTCGCGCTCGATGTCCACCACGCCGCGAGACCCCAGCCGCACGCGCGCGGTGATGCGGTGCGGCGTGCCGAAGGAAAAATCGCCGAGCTGCAGCACCGCGAGCCCGTTGGCTTGCGCGACGCGGGTGCCGGAGGTATCGATGAGCACGCTGCCGCGCACGATCTGCTCGCGCAGCCGCTCCCGGAGCCGGTCCGAGCGCGCGATCTGTGCGTCGAGCGCCTTCTGCACGTCCCCGTCGCCGACCACTTCGCGCCCCGCGGTCTGCGCCCAGTAGTCCGCCTCGCGCAGCAGGTCGGTGAGCGCCTGCATGCGCACCGAGAGCTTGTGCGCGTCGCCCGCGTCGCGCGCCTGCTGCTCGATGACGCGTGCGACTGCCGAGGCATCCAAAGGCCGCAGCTTCTCGCGCTGCACGCAGCCGGCCACCAGCCGCGCATACAAAGCGTCGTCGTCGTCCCCGCGCGGCATGTCCTCCTCGAAGTCCACCGCCACCTTGAACAGCTCCGGGAACTCCGGGTCCCAGGCGTGCAGCAGGTAGTAGAGAATCCGCTCGCCCACCAGCACCACCTTGACGTCGAGCGGGATCGGCTCGGGCTCGAGCGACACGGTGGACAGGATGCCGAGCTCCTGGCCGAGGGTGCGCACGTCGACGGTGTGCGAGCGCAGCGCGCGCTTGAGCGCCTCCCAGGCGTAGGGCTGGCTGAGCACCTTGAGCACGTCGAGAATCAGGTAGCCGCCGTTCGCGCGGTGCAGCGCGCCCGCGCGGATGAGCGTGAAGTCGGTGACCAGCGCGCCCATCTGCGCCACGTGCTCGATGCGCCCGAGCAGCGCCGCGTGGCTCGGGTGGTCCTCGTAGACCACCGGCGCGCCGCCCGTGCCCTCGTGCGCGATGAGCACGTTGACGGCGTAGCGGCGGAACGGGCCCTCGGAGCCCTCCGGCCGCGGCAGCGGGATGCCGAACAGGGTAGGCGGCTCGCCGTCCTTCGCCTGGCGGAAAACGGCGGCGTTCTCCAGCGTGTCCTGCTTGACGCGCTCCAGGTACGCTTGCACGTGCGGCAGGTCCGCGTAGCCCGCCTTCAACTCGTCGATGAGGCTGTTGGCCGCCGTGCGCGTCACCTCGCGGTCGAGGCCGCGCAGCTTGTCGTGCGCCTCGCGGCGCCACTTCGGCATCTGGTGCAGCACGTCGCCGAGCTCCTTTTGCAGCCGCCCGATCACCTCCTGATAGCGTTCCTGCTCCTTTTCCTCGAGCTTGCCGAATTCCTCGGGCTCCATGACGCCGTCGCCGGCCTTGCTGAACGGCGCCAAGCCGAAGCCGCTGGGCGTGCGCACCAGCGCGATGCCGTCGGCGCGCGCGCGCTCGCCGAGGTCGTTCAGCGCGCGCTCCTGGCGCTCGGCGAGCCCGGTCTCGATCTCGCGGTGGCGGTTGCGGTACTCGTCGGTCTCGAAGGCCGCGGCGATCGCCGCGGCGAGGTCTTCCACCAGGCGCGCCATCGCGTCGCGGAAGGCGTTGGCGCGGCCCGGCGGGAGCTTCAAAGCGCGCGGGCGGTGCGGCGTGTCGAAGTTGAAGACATAGCACCAGTCCTCGGGCGGCTCGCGGCGGCCGGCCTCGGCCTGCAGCCGCGCGCGCACCAGGCTGTGCCGCCCGTAGCCCTCGGGCCCCATGGCGAACAGGTGATAGCCCTCGCGCCGCATGCCGACGCCGAAGTCGAGCGCGCCTTCGGCGCGCGCCTGGCCCGGCGCGCCCTCCAGGGGTTGCAGCTCGGCGGTGGTGGCGAAGCCGAGCCGCGACGGGTCGCAGCGGCGGCGCAGCAGGCCGGGAGACAGGGGCGCGCTCATCGGGCCCAGTCTGACGCGCGCGCCCCCGGCGCCGTTGACCTGCGTCAAACGCGCCGCGCGGGGGGCGCCGTAAGGTGCGCGCATGGACCCGCTGAAGAGTCCTCTGCTGACCGACCTGTACCAGCTCACCATGCTGCAGGCCTACTACGAGCGGGAGATGACGCAGACCGCCGTGTTCGAGCTCTTCGTGCGCAAGCTCCCGCCGGGGCGCGAGTTCCTGGTCGCGGCGGGGCTCGCGCAGGCGCTCGAGTTCGTCGAGGGCGCGCGCTTCGGCCCCGAGGAGCTCGAGTGGATCGACGCGAGCGGCCTGTTCGCCCCCGGGTTCGCCTCGCGCCTGGCGGACTGGCGCTTCACCGGGGACATCCACGCGATGGCCGAGGGGACGCTGTTCTTCCCCGACGAGCCGATCCTGCGCATCGCGGCGCCGATGCCCGAGGCGCAGCTGCTGGAGACGCGCCTGCTCAACCTCGTGCATTTCGAGACGCTGATCGCCACCAAGGCCGCCCATGTGCGCCGCGCCGCGCCGGGCAAGCGCCTGATCGACTTCGGGCTGCGCCGCGCGCATGGCGCGGAAGCGGGGCTGCTCGCCGCGCGCGCGGCCTGGATCGCGGGCTTCGACGGCAGCGCGACCGCGCTCGCCGCGCCGCGCTTCGGCATTCCCGTGTTCGGCACCATGGCGCACTCCTTCGTGCAGGCGCACGAAAGCGAGTGCGCGGCCTTCGCGCATTTCGCCGCCGCGTTCCCGGACAACGCGGTGCTGCTCGTGGACACCTACGACACGGTGCAAGGCGCGCGCCGCGCCGCCGCCACCCCCGGGCGGCTGAAGGGCGTGCGCCTGGACAGCGGCGACCTGGACGACCTGTCACGCAAGGTGCGCCGGATCCTCGACGACGCCGGGCGGGGCGAGGCGATCATCTTCGCCAGCGGCAACCTGGACGAGGCGCGCATCGCGGCGCTCGAGGCGGCGGGCGCGCCGATCGACAGCTACGGCGTCGGCACGAGCCTCACCACCTCGGCCGACGCGCCTTACCTCGACGCCGTGTACAAGCTCGAGGAGTACGCCGGGCAGCCGCGGCGCAAGCGCTCCACCGGCAAGGCCACCTGGCCCGGCGCGAAGCAGGTGTGGCGCGAGGTCGACGCATCGGGGCGCTTCGAGCGCGACACCGTTTCCGTGGAAGGCGACGCGCATCCGGGCGAGCCGCTCCTCGTGCCGGCGATGCTCGCGGGCAAGCGGCTCGCGCAGCCGACGCTCGCCGAGTCGCGCAGCCGCTGCCGCGCGGACCTCGAGCGCCTGCCGGCGCCCGAGGTGGTCGTCGCGCCGGCGCTCAGGCGGCTCGCCGAAGAGGTGGATCGCGGCACGCCCTAGCACGCGCGGCATTTGATCAAGGTCAAACGGCGCCGCGGCGTCTCGCTTACCTTGGCGGCATGAAGACACCACGCAAGCATGTCGGCGGGCACCGCCAGGAGCAGCTGCTGCAGGATTTCGTTCACGACACCTACAAGTCCAAGCGGAAGCTTCCCGAGCCCACGCGCTGCAAGGAATGCGGCGCGCTGTGGCGCCGCGGGCGCTGGAGCTGGGGCGCGGCGCCGGCGGGTGCGCACGCGGGGCTGTGCCCGGCGTGCAAGCGCATCCGCGACCGCTTCCCGGCCGGGTACGTTTCGGTGCAGGGGGAGTTCTTCGACGCGCACCGCGAGGAAGTCCTCGGGCGCGTGCGCCGCTGCGAGGCGGCGGAGAAGCGCAGCCATCCGCTCGAGCGCATCATGGGAATCGAGTCCGACGGCCGGGGCGTCGTCGTCACCACGACCGGCCCGCACCTCGCGCGGCGCATCGGCGATGCGCTGAAGCACGCGTTCAAGGGCGAGCTCGACTACCGCTACAACAAGGCCGACAACCTGCTGCGCGTGAGCTGGCGCCGCTAGCATGAAAGTGCGCGAGTTCTACAGCCCCAACGTCGCGCTCGCCGAGCCGGGCGCCAGCCTGCGCGAAGCCTCGCTCCTGATGCGCGACCGCCACGTCGGCGCGCTGGTGGTGGTGGAGAAAAAGGACGGCGTGGCGCGGCCCGTGGGCATCCTCACCGACCGCGACATCGTGGTGGCGGTGCTGGCGGTGCCCGGCGCGCGCCCCGAAGGGATCCGCGTGGCGGATGCGATGTCCACGAACCTCGCCGTGGCGCGCGAGGACGACGGCATCTTCGAGGCCGTGCAGCGCATGTCCGAGCGCGCCGTGCGCCGCCTGCCCGTGGTGGGCGCCGACGGCGGCCTCACCGGCATCGTGACCCTGGACGACGTACTGCGCGTGCTGGCCGCCGAGCTGGGGCAGCTCGCCGAGGCGCTGCGTTGGGGCCGCATGCGCGAGCGCGAAAAGCGCCCGCCGCTCTAGATGCCCGGGTTCGACGCCTACTCGCCGCGCGAGATCGCGCACCGCGTGCAGGAGGTGTGCCAGCTGAAGGCGCGGCTGCCGTTCCTGCAGCTCGCCATGCTCGGCGTGCTCGCCGGCGGCTTCATCGGCCTGGGCTCGCTTTACTACGTGATCGTCGTGAGCGACCCGGCGCTGCCGCACGCGCTGCAGCGCGTGCTCGGCGGCGTGGTGTTCTCGCTGGGGCTCCTGCTGGTGGTGGTGGCGGGCGCGGAGCTGTTCACCGGCAACAACCTGCTGGCGATGGCCTGGGCCGACGGCTGCCTGTCGACCCGCGACGTGCTGGTCAACTGGGCGGTGGTGTGCGCGGCGAACTTCGCGGGCGCCGCCGGGCTGGCGCTGGTGGTGCTGCTGTCGGGCCACGCCGGGCAATACGCGGACACTTACCTGAAGATCGCGGCGGCGAAGTCGTCGTTGCCGCTCGCGCAAGCGTTCTTCCTCGGCGTGCTGTGCAACGTGCTCGTGTGCCTCGCGATGTGGATGGTGCTCGCGGGGCGCAGCGTGGTCGACAAGTTCATCGCCATCGTCCTGCCGATTTCGGCCTTCGTCGCCGCCGGGTTCGAGCATTCGATCGCCAACATGTACTTCCTGCCGCTTGCCATGATGCTAAAGGCGTCCGCCGGGCAGGCGGTGGAATACGCCGGGCTGTGGCGGAACCTCGTGCCGGTGATCGCGGGGAATCTCGTCGGCGGCAGCGTGCTGGTGGCGCTCGTCTACTACGTGATCTACGGCCGCGGCGCGTCGGCCAGCGTGGCGAGCAGCGCGCGCACCTCGTCGGGCCCGGAGAGCGAATAGCCGGCCGCGGTCGGCTCGGGCGAGGCCTGCACCGCGATGCCCACGCCGCGCCCGGCGAGCGCGCGGAACGCGTCCTCGTCGGTGCGGTCGTCGCCGATGTACACCGGCAGCGCGTCCTCCAGGCGCAGCGTCTCGATCAGCCAGAGCACCGCGCGCCCCTTGTCCCAGTCCACGTCGGGCAGCAGTTCCCACACCTTCTTGCCGGCGGTTACCCGCAGCGCCGGATGGCGCGCGCGTGCGCGCTCCACGGCCTCGCGCACCAAGTGCTCGTCGGCCTCGCGAGCGCGGCGCGTGTGCACGGCGAGCGTATAGCGCTTGCGCTCCAGTTGCACGCCGGGCAGGTGCCGGACCTCGTGCGCCACCTGATCGGCGGCCGCGGCGAGTTGCGCGGCAGCCGCCGCCGCGGCCACGTGCACGCGGCCCTCGTGCGGGCCGGCGATCTCGAAGCCGTGGCATCCCGCGTAGCTGATGCCCTCGACGCCGACGCGCGTGCGCACGTCCTCGAGGTCGCGGCCGCTGACCACCGCGATCGGGCAGCGCTGCGCGAGGCGCTCGAGCACCGCGCGCGTTTCGGGCGCGAGCACGGCGTCCTCGGGGCGCTCGACGATCGGCGTGAGCGTGCCGTCGTAGTCGAGGAACAAGGCGAGCCGCCGCCCGGCCGCCTCGCGCAGCAGGTCGGCGGGCTTCATCGCCGACCGGCCACGATCTCGATGCGCGAACCGTCCTGCAGCGCATCCGACGGATACACGATGACGCGGTCGCCGGCCTTCAGCCCGTCCTCGACCATCGCCTCGGCGCTGTTGCGCCGCGGCACCCGGACGGGGCGCTTCGCCGCGCGATCGCCGTCGGCGACGAATACGGCCCAGCCCTCGCCTTCGCGGAACAGCGCGCCGACCGGGACCTTGACCGCCTTTTCCTCGCGGTGCGTGACGATGTGCGCCTCCACCCGGAAGCCGTCGCCCATGGTCCAGACGTGGTCCAGCGGCCCGGCGAAGTCGAGCACTACGTTGACGCGCTGCTCCTCCACGCCGAGCGCCGAGACCTTGGTGAAGGCCGCCGGCTCCACGATGCGCACGCGCGCCGGAACCGGCGGCACGCCGGTGCCCAGCTCGACGCGCGCCGCCATGCCGGGACGGATGGCCACCGCGTCCTGCGACAGCACGTCGACCACCGCTTCGAGGCTCCTCGCGTCGGCCACTTCGAGCAGCGGGGCGCCCAGCCCCACGGGGCTCTCGCTTTTCTGGATCACGCGCAGCACCGAGCCGTTGACCGGCGAGACGACCTCCCACTGCGCGGTCGGCTCGCCGCTCTTGTAGCGCGTGAGCGCCGCACGCGCCTGCGCCGCGTCGTGCCGCGCCGCCTCCTCGGCAAAGCGCGCGGCGTCCACGGCGCGCTCGGCGGTGCGCAGCACGAGCTCCGCCTGCTCGCGCGCGGTGGGCGAGACGAAGCCGCCGGCGGCGAGCTTTTCCTGCCGCGAGAGGTCGGCGCGCGCCTGGTCGCGCTGCGCCAGCACCTTGAGTGCCTCGGCGCGCGCGCGGGCGAACTGCGCGTCGGCGGCGCCGATCCTTTCCTGCAGCTCGCGCGCGGTGCGCGCATCCAGGAATGCGGGCGCGGTGGGGGTGAGCAGCGCCACCGCCTGGCCCTGGCGCACCGCGTCGCCCGGCTCCAGGCGGATGCGCTCGACGCTGCCGGCGAGGGGCGCCGCGATCACGTAGCGGTCGCGCACGCGCGTCTTGCCGTCGTCCACCACGGTCTGCTCGAAGGGGCCCTCGGTCACCGCGGCGGCCTCCACGGTCACTGGCTGCGGGCGCAGCGCCCACGCCACCAGCAGCGCGAGCGCCGCCGCGCCGGCGCCGAGGAGGAGCAGGTTGCGCCGTTTCATTCGCGGGTCTTCAGGACGCCGACCATGTCCAGATTATCTATGCGATCGCGCACGATGAGGGCGCTCACCACGCCGGCGGCGGCCGCCACCGCGCCGGCGTACAGGTAGGTGCGCGGGGCGATGATCAGCGGGAACTCGATCATCTCGTGCGGCATCAGCGCGAGCAGCAGCGCCGCCAGGCCGTAGCCGGCGGCAAAACCCAGCGGGATGGCGAGCGCGATCTCCAGCGCCAGCTCGCCGAGCAGCAGCACCGACACCTCGCCGCGCGTGAAGCCGAGCACGCGCAGGCTCGCCAGCTCCCAGGCGCGCTCGGCGAGCTGGATGCGCGCGCTGTTGTACACCACGCCCACGGCGATGGTGGCGGCGAAGGCCGAGAGGATGGCGGTGAAGAACAGCACGTTCTTCGCGCTCGTCTCGCGGAAGGTGTCGACCAGCGTGCGGTTGACGATCACCACCGCCGCGGCGGGCATCTGCTTCAGGCGCTCGAGCAGCACGCCTTCCGAGGCGCGGTCCACCAGCAGGCCGGCGGAGGAGGCCACCGGCCCCTCGCGCGCGAGGCGGTTCAGGTCGTCCAGGCGCATCCAGGCGTTCATCCCCGCCATCTCCCGCACCGTGCCGGTGACGCGCAGGGGCGCCTTGACGCGCTTGCCCTCGAGCAGCTCGGCGAACACGGTGTCGCCGGGCGCCACGCCGAGGCGCTCGGCGAGGCGCGTGGTGAGCAGCACGCCGCCGGGCGCGGGATGCGCCTGGCGCTGGTCCGCGCCGAGGATGCGCTGCAGCTCGGCGCCGTCCTCGACGCCGCCGAGCGCGGTGCGGTAGCTGCGGTGGCCGGCGCGCAGCTGCACGGGGATGGCGCGCGCGACCTCGGCCTGCTTCACGCCGGGCAGGCGCGCGAGCGCCCACAACGCCTCGCGCGGCACGGGCTCGGCGAAGCCGACGTTGACCTGCGCGCGCTGCACCTGGTTGAACTGCACGTCCATGAACCAGTCGATGGCGTCCTTCCAGAAGGTGCCCGCGATGAGGATCGCCACCGAGCCCGCGATGCCGGCGACGGTGATGGCGGCGCGCAGGGGCTTCCTTTCCAGGTTGCGCATGATCATGCGCTGCGCGGGCGTGAGCGCGCGCGCGTAGCCCAGGCGTTCGAGCAGGAGCGGGCGGAAGTGGGCCGGCGCGGGCGCGCGCAGCGCTTCGGCCGCGCGCAGGCGCACCACGCCGCGGATCGCGGCGAGCGCCCCGCCGAACGCGGCGAGGAGCGCGGCGCCGGCGCCGGACAGCACCAGCCACGGCTCCAGCCGGTAGTGGAACTCGGGAAACTGGAAAAAATCGGTGTACAGGCCGGTCATGGCGTTGCCCATCCAGTGCCCGAGCCAGACGCCGATCGCCACCCCGAGCAACACGATCGCCGAGGCGAATTTCAGGTAGTGCCAGGCGATGGCGCGATCCTCGTAGCCCAGGGCCTTCAGCGCCGCGATCTCGCCGCGCTGCGCGTTCACCTGCCGGTGCAGCACCACGTTGAGGATGAACGCGGCCACGGCGAGGAAGATCGCCGGCAGCACCGTGCCGAACACCTTCTGCTGGCTGATCTCCTGCGTGAGGATCTTGTCCGACACCTGGTCCTCGCGCCCGACGGCGCCGAAGCCGCCGTAGGGCTCGAGCAGCGCATCGAGCGCCTCGACCGTCGCCGGGGTGGAGGCGCCGCGCTGCAGCCGCAGCAGCACCGAGTTGAAGGCGCCCTCCATGTTGAAGGCGGCGGCGAGCGCGCGCGCATCGGTCCACAGCACCGCGAACCACTCGTCGTCGGGCATGCCGCCGCCGCGCGTGGCGTAGATGTACTCGGGGCTGAGCACCGTGCCGACCAGCGCGAGGCGCTCGAGCTTGCCGTTGAGCAGCACGTGCAGCTGGGTGCCGAGCTCGAGCGATCTCGCCTCGAGGAAGCGCTGGTTCACCACCACCTCGTGGCGCGCCCCGGGCGCCGGCCAGCGCCCGCTTTTCAGCGTCAGGCGGTTCATGCCGGGCGGGCGCGCGAAGTCCAGGCCGATGAGGCGCGCGATCATCGGCGGCACCACGCCCGGGATGGAGAGCTGCGCGTCGCGCACCACGCGCGTCTCGACTTCCGCCACGCCCGGCAGCGCGCGGATTTTCTCCGTGAGCGAACCCGGCGCGCGCTTGGCCGTGGCGAACACGTGCGCGAAGCGCGCCGTGTCGTAGTAGTGCGCGCGCGACCACACCAGCGAGCCGTAGGTGGACAGCGAGCCGATGAAGCCGCCGATGCCGCAGGCGATCACCAGCGCGATGGACACCACCTGGGTCTTCAGCGACCAGAGATCCCGAAGGAGCTTGCGATCGAGCGACCTCACCAGGAGATCTCCGCGGCCGTCAGCTTGCGCGGCGGCTTCTCCTCGCCGACGATCCTGCCGTCGCCCAGGCGCAGCACGCGGTCGGCCATGCCCGAGATCGCCGCGTTGTGCGTGATCACCATGGCGGTGGTGCCGAGCTCCAGGTTGATCTTCGCGATCACCTCGAGCACCAGCTTGCCGGTCTCGTAGTCGAGCGCGCCGGTGGGCTCGTCGCACAGCAGCACGTCCGGGCGCTTGGCGACGGCGCGCGCGATGGCCACGCGCTGCTGCTCGCCGCCCGAGAGCTGCGAGGGAAAGTGATCCAGCCGCTCGCCGAGGCCCACCCAGCCGAGCGCCTCGTGCGGCGGCATGGGCGAGACGGCGATATCGGTCACCAGCGCCACGTTCTCGCGCGCGGTGAGGCTGGGGATCAGGTTGTAGAACTGGAACACGAAGCCGACGTGCTCGCGCCGGTAGCGCGTGAGCGCCGCTTCGTCCGCCGCGGAGAGGTCGTGCTCGAGGAACTGCACTTTCCCGGTGGTGGGCGTATCGAGGCCGCCGAGGATGTTGAGCAGCGTGGACTTGCCGCTGCCCGAGGGGCCGAGCAGCACGATGAATTCACCGGCGCGGATCTCCAGGTCCACGCCGCGCAGCGCGTGCACCTCGGCCTCGCCCATGCGGTAGGTCTTGGTCAGCCCCTGCGCCCGGAAAACCGGATCGCTCACAGCTTCTTCACCGCCCGCATGAGGGTGGACTCTACCGGATCGGGCGTCGCCTCGAAGCCCAGCGCGCGCACGAAGCGCAGCATGTCGTGGTTGTCGCGCAGCACCAGCCCCTCCATGGTCTCCAGGCCGTTGGCGCGCGCGGCGCGCACCAGCGCCTCCATCAGCAGCCCGGCGATGCCGCTCTTGTGCCAGTCGTCGGCGATCACCACGCCGAACTCGCAGCTGCGGCCGTCCGGATTGGCGACGCAGCGCGCCTCGCCCACCAGCCGCGCCCGGCCCTCGGCCTCCACCTCGCAGACGAAGGCCATGTGCTTCTCGTAGTCGATGTGGGTGAAGAAGTGCAGCAGCTTGTCGGAGAGCGATCTGACGAACTTCATGAAGCGCAGGTGCCGCGTGTCCTCCGACAGGCCCTCGAAGAACTCGCGCGCGAGCGGCTCGTCCTCGGCGCGGATCGGCCGGATGAGCACCGAGCGGCCGTCGGCGAGCGTGCGCCGGCGCGCGAGGTGCAGCGGATAGTCGACCATGAGGGATTCTCGCGACGCGCGCGCGCGCGCGCTTGACTTAGGTCAAAGGCCCGCGGGGCGGTTGGGCGAGCATCCTGCAATGGACCGCCCCACCGTCATCCGCAAGCCGGCCGCGGGCTTGCGCGTCACGCCTAACCCGCCGCTCGGCTTCGAGGAGGCGCGCCGCGCGCTCACCGGACTGCCCGGCGGCGGACTGAACATCGCGCACGAGGCGGTGGATCGCCACGCGGCGGGCCCGCGCGCATCGCGCGTGGCGCTGCGCTGGCTGGGGATGGACGACACGCGCCGCGACGTCACCTACGGCGAGCTCGCGGCGCTGTCCAATCGCTTCGCGAACGTCTACCGCTCGCTCGGCGTCGCCAAGGGCGACGCGGTGTTCGTGCTGTGCGGGCGCATCCCGGAGCTCTACGCCGCGGTGCTGGGCGGACTGAAGTGCGGGGCGGTGGTGTCGCCGCTGTTCGCCGCCTTCGGCCCCGAGCCGCTGAAGACCCGCATCAACCTCGGCCGCGGCAAGGTGCTGGTCACCACGGAGGCGCTCTTCGAGCGCAAGGTGAAGAAAGTCGCCCTCGAGATGCCGACGCTCGCGCGCGTGCTGAAGGTGGACTCGGGCGACGCCCGGGCAATGCTCGGCGCGGCGTCCGAGCGCTTCGAGATCGAGCGCACGGCGCCCGAGGACATCTCCTTCCTGCACTTCACCAGCGGCACCACCGGGATGCCGAAGGGCGCGCAGCACGTGCACGGCGCCGCGGTGATGCACTACGCGACCGGCAGCGTCGCTCTCGACCTGCACGACGACGACGTCTTCTGGTGCACCGCCGACCCGGGCTGGATCACGGGCACCTCCTACGGCATCGTCGCGCCGCTGCTGCACGGCGTGACCAGCGTGGTGGACGAGGCCGAGTTCGATGCCGAGCGCTGGTACGCGATCCTCGAGGCCGAGAAGGTCTCCGTCTGGTACACCGCGCCCACCGCGATCCGCATGCTGATGAAGGCGGGTGCGGAGCTGGCCAAGCGGCGCGCGTACCCGTCGCTG
>Ga0209705_10000841_pt1 | contig 16227 bp, 15 predicted proteins | sample PPLLaktember2015_5_FD_187262 | JGI IMG/M metagenome (GOLD analysis project Ga0209705, IMG submission 187262) | Freshwater sediment microbial communities from Prairie Pothole Lake near Jamestown, North Dakota, USA - PPLs Lake P8 Core (1) Depth... | ecosystem: Environmental > Aquatic > Freshwater... | reverse complement strand
GATACAGACAACAGGGCCGTCCGGTTCCACACGCAACGTTGTCAGTGTCTCATACATGCGCCGCCCGATCTCACACGACTTCCACGCGGCTCTGATCCCCAATCAAAAAACGGTGCACCAGAGGCTTGCCAGTTGCTTCAACGATTTCCACGTCATTCCCGAGAATGCTGCCTTCAAGCCGGATGCCAATGTTGAGAATCTTGCAGTCGCGGAGAATGATGCTGTACTCCACTTCGCTCCGCCGCACCACGGTGTTCATCCCGATGGAGGAAAAAGGACCGACATACGAATCTTCGATCACGCAGTGTTCCCCAATGATGGCAGGCCCCCTCACGACGCTGTTCACAATCCTGGCACCGCGCCGTATGATCACCTTGCCGGCAATGGAGGAGCGATCGTCGACTTCGCCCTCGATGTTCGACGTGATGTTGTCCAGGATCAGACGGTTCGCCTCCAGCAGATCGGTGGGTTTGCCGGTGTCCTTCCACCAGCCGGTGATCTCCGCGTACCCCACCTTGTACCCCTTGTCGAGCAGGTATTGGTGCGCATCCGAGATTTCCAGTTCCCCCCGGGCGCTCGGCGTGATCGCTTTGACAGCCTCGAAGATGTGGTGGTCGTACAGGTAGATGCCTGCGACGGCGAAGGAGCTCTTGGGCAGTTTCGGCTTTTCTTCCACCGAGACAATCTTTCCGTTGGATATTTCCGGCACGCCGAACCGTTCCGGATCCTTCACCCTGGAAAGCGTCAGGTAACAGTTGCACCCGCTTTTGAGGAATTCATCGATGAATCGGCGAACGCCCCCCACCACCATATTGTCGCCGAGGTAGAAGATGAACTTGTCCTTCCCGACAAAATCCTCCGCCAGAGCCACAACCTGCGCAAGACCCCCGGGAGTCATCTGCGGGATATAGGTGATGTGAATGCCCCACCGCGATCCGTCGCCAATGGCGTTGGGTACCTCATCGCTGTCGGCATTGATCACGATGGCAACTTCCTTGATCCCCGCATCAGCGGCCGCTTCGATGGCGTAGTGGAGGATGGGTTTGTTCGCGATGGGAATCAGATGCTTGTTTCGTGTGTGCGTGATCGGTCGAAGCCGCGTCCCGCGTCCACCGCTCGCAATGAGTGCTTTCAATGGGATTCCTCTGTTCTGAATGGTTGTTCCAGATACGAGAGCGACAACTCCATTAGGTCCTGTACCTGACCGCTCGTGAGGGTGCGTTTCTCCATCGCCAGGCGCACTGTCTCAAGAGTCATGCGCGCATAATACGGGATCAGTGCGGGGGCAAACTGCTTCAGGGCCTCAAAGTGCCGGGCGATGGTCTCCGTTCCTCCGCGTGCCACCGGACCGGTAAGAGCCTTCGCGGGAGACGTGGCGCGGACGTTCTCCAGGGTCGCACGGAGAATAGGCGTGAATGTCTTCAGAAAGTCGCGACGTCCGGGGGCGATTTCGCGGTGAAATGCGGCCAGAATTCCCAGGAGCGTGGTCAGGTGATTCGATGCCACGACGCACGCGGCGTGATAGAATTCCCGCATCTCCGGCGGCACCAGGAGGGTGGTCCCATCCAGCGCGCGCGCCAGCATGCGGGCCTTCCGGATGCCGGCCGGCCTGCCGTCCACACCGTATACAATCCCCCGCGCCAACGGCACGATCTTCCTGGGCGGAAACTCGCGGGGAAAAGTCTGTATCGGATGGAACGAAAACACGGTCGCGCCCGCATTGCTCAGCGGTGCGAGTGCTTCGGCAGTAAGCATGCCGCTCGCATGGCATACCGCAACACCCCGCCAAGAAAAACTGCTCAGGCGCGCCAACGCACGCGCAACATCCCTGACTGCTCCGTGCGGTGTGGTGATCATGATCACCTGTGTTCCTTGAGGAATGACCTCGAGATTGGTCGAGACCGTGCGACAAGACAGCAGACGGCCGCACCGGCGCGCCGAGGATAGGCTCCGTGAGACCACCGCAGTAACGCGGTGACCATTCTCGACGAGGATCCGGCCCAGCACCGAACCTACGGTACCCGCACCGACGATCGCTATACGGAGTGGCTGCATACGTATAATGGCAACGGTTATGCGGACATTACGGCTGAACAGTAGCCGACAACGCTGTGGTGGTCGCCGGTGACCTGGCCGGAATTCGTATGCGCGAGTATCCGCAGTCGACGGGCTCCGAGCGCGCGCGCAGCGATCATCACCGCTACCACTGGTCCTCCCCCGCAGGCCTCCGCGCGGCCCTCTTCGATATCACTCATAAGTCGATCCGGCTCGAATTTCTCCAGATCGGCGAGAACGATCCCATCCCGGCGGTCGGCTTCCGGAGCGGCGTAGAAATGCGAGAGGTCTGTACTCGCCACAAGAAGACTCTGCTCATCCCGCAACACGTTGCCGAGTTCCTCCCCCAAAGCATAGCAGGTCTCCCGGGACTGATCCCCCATGACGAGGGGCAGCAAAAGGAAACTGCCCAGAGCTTTCTGAAGAAAAGGCACATGGACCTCCACGGCGTGTTCCGCACCATGTCCAGCACCGGAGGCCTTCACGACATCGGACGCTGCCAGAAGCCGTTCTCTCAGCGCAGTTGCGATCGAGACCTGTCCGAGAGGCGTTTCATATGCCTCTCCGGGGTAGACAGAAACCCCCGAGAAGTACTCTCTATGGCTTGGCGAGACGACAACAACCGATGAGTACGAACACCCTTTCACCAGGGAATAGGCGGCGGCGGCCGTTGGCCCTGAATACACGTAGCCGGCATGGGGAACGATGAGGGCAATCGGCTTCCCCCGCGCAGCGGCGGGCGATGCGTGCCCCAGCATAGCCTCAATGTCCCCCGCGAGCTCCGCGGGGGAGCCAGGATAGAACATCCCCGATACGGCTGGCTTTCGTATGGAATCAGGAGGACGCGGCATGGGATTCCTCACTCTCTTCAAAGACAACGGCGGAAAAAATGTACAGCTTGGTGATCTCGTCGCGCCACGCTCCGACCGGAAGACCGGCTTTCCGCGCCACATTGTTCAGGAATTCTTCCCTCGTCCAGCCGTATTCTGTGGCGACCTGAGGCAGAAGCAGTCCTCTGTGCCACCCATGTTCCAACAGCAGACCGTGCGTGCCGACGATGATTTCTTCGATGGACTTGATGCGTTGCATCGGCGAAAGCACCGAAATCTCTATATGGATATGTCGGAACTCATCGGGTGTGAGAGGTGGAAACCGCGGGTCTTCGAGCGCCGCTTTTTCCGCGACTTCATCGATGACACCGGAGAGGGGGTCCGAGGACTCAATATACCCGATGCAGCCCCGGAGTTCATGGTTGATGCGCAGGGTAACGAATGCACCTGCTGGTTCGGCAAGCGCACCGTTGAGCGCTCCCTCGTACGCTGCCGTGCTTTTCGCAGCTGGCACAGCGTCCGGATACCTCAGGTGCAGCGCTCGTGCTATCGAAACGCGGGCGAGGTCCAGCGCGGCGCGGCGTTCATCTGCACTCAGCATGTCGAACCGTTCCTCATAATCAAGGAAACGTAATCAAAACCGTTAAGAGTTGCAACCAACCCCCAATTCGTCGTATTGCTTCTGTGCGTGCGCTTCAGTAGATTCCCACGAGTTTTTTTTCACTAGGGAGCGAAAAATCATGCCTCTGATGGTAAGTATCTCAGGAATCCGCGGGGTCATCGGCGAAACACTCACCCCTGAAGTGATCACGCGCTATGCCTCAGCTTATGTCGCCTATTGCCGGCGCAGGACGAACACACAGCCGGCCATTGTCGTCGGAGGGGACGGCCGCATCACCGGGAAACCGTTGACGGATATCCTTTGTGCCGCACTGCGCCTGGCCGGCGCACGTGTCATCAATATTGGCATTTGCCCGACGCCGACGGTACAGCTGGCGGTGGAGCACGAGCGCGCAGCGGGAGGCATTGCCGTGACAGCTAGTCACAATCCCATGCAATGGAATGGATTGAAATTTATGGCTGCGTCCGGGCTGTTTCTGGACCCCGTCGAGAACGCGGAGTTCTGGAAACTTGCATCGGAAGCTCCACACTATCAGCCCTGGGATGCTATCGGCACCGAAGAAATCAACACGTCATGGCTCCAACGCCATATCGCTCTCGTCCTGGATCTACCCTTGCTCAGGACCGGCATCATCAGGAAACGGCATTTCCATGTTGTGCTTGACTGCGTCAATGCCGCCGGCGGAATGATCGTACCGGCTCTCTTGCGTGAGCTCGGATGTGACATCGAAGAGATGAACTGTGAGGTGGGAGGGATCTTCAAGCACACACCCGAACCTCTCCCGGAGAACCTCACCGCCCTTGCTGCTAGGGTCGCCGCGTCGCATGCCGACTTGGGCATTGCCGTGGATCCCGATGTTGACCGGCTCGTGCTCATCAATGAGCGCGGGGAGCCATACGGCGAGGAGTATACGATAGCCACCGCGGTGGACTTCGTACTGAAACAACAGAAACGCCTCGGGCTTTCGCTGGCGACTCCCCGTGTTGTCATCAACCTTTCCACCACACGGGCGGTCGAAGACATCGCCAGCCGTTACGGAGCGGAGGTTGTGCGCACGCCGGTCGGTGAAATCAACGTCGCCGCAAGGATTCGTGACATCGGGGCGGTCATCGGCGGTGAAGGAAGCGGCGGAGTCATCCTTCCGGCCGTCCACCTCGGACGTGACGCTATCGTCGGAATCGGCCTTGTGCTACAGCACCTCGCGGAGTCGGGAGGCACGCTCAGCCAGTTGAAGGCATCGCTCCCGCAGTACGCAATTGCCAAAGGCAAGCTTGAGCTCCAGGGGGTCGCGCCTGACGAAGTGCTTGCCACGATGAAATCGCGGCATGCCACAAAAGGGAAGATCAACACGGATGACGGAATTCGCATCGACTATCCCGCATACTGGGTCCATCTGCGGAAGTCCAACACCGAGCCGATCATCCGTATTATCGCCGAGGCGTCAACCTCGGATCACGCCCGGAATATCGTGAGCGCATATTGCGATGAGATCTCCGGACTCATGGGCTCTTCACATACCTCTTGACGCCTATCGCATCGCACCATGACATCCTCATCCTCTCCCGCGTTCCCGGCGTCGGTCCCGCCCGCCTCCGCTCACTAGTGGCGCATTTCAAAGGCACCGCTGCCATTTTTCAGGCTTCCCCGCGAGACCTGATCAGGGCAGAAGGAGTGGATCGCCGCACGGCTCTATCAATAGCATCATTTCTGCGTCACGGCGTGCCCCGGGAGTCGGCCGCGTATGCCGGAGATCAACTCCGGCGTCTGGAGAGGGCCGGCGGCAGAATGGTGACACTCTGGGACGCTGAGTACCCCGGGCTTCTGAAGAGCATCTTTGACCCCCCTCCTTTTCTTTTTCTGATCGGCACTCTGGACCCCGGTGCCGCAGCCGTGGCCGTTGTCGGCACGCGCAACCCGAGCACGTACGGCGCGCGCGTAGCGGAACGTTTCGCCATGGATCTTGCCTCAAGGGGAATCACCGTCGTGAGCGGGCTGGCCCGAGGCGTCGATACCGTCGCGCACGGCTCTGCCCTCAAAGCAGGTGGCCGGACCATCGCCATCATCGGTTCCGGCATCGATGTCATATACCCCACCGAAAATGCCGGCCTTGCCCACCGCATCTGCGCCAAGGGCGCATTGGTTTCTGAGTTTACCATGGGCACCAAGCCGGACGCAGTGAATTTCCCTCAGCGCAACCGCATCATCAGCGGTATGAGTCTCGGCACCGTTGTCGTCGAGACCGGCGTGGAAGGCGGCGCAATGATCACTGCGAGACTCGCGCTCGATCAGAACCGCGAAGTGTTTGCTGTTCCCTCCCCCGTCCTCCCCGGCGGACGGTCCGGCACCAATCTGTTGATTCGCGAAGGGAATGCCACGCTCATCGAAACCGCCGATGACGTGCTTCGGGAACTCGCGCCGAGACTCACGGGATTCGTCACGGGCACTCCCGATCCCCCTCCCACCCCGCCACCTCCCCTTACCCTGTTCGAGCAAAGAATCCTTGATGTCCTGACCGATCTTCCGCAACACATCGATCTTGTTGCCGGCAACTCGGGGTTCACCACCGCGGAAGCGCTGGTTCATCTGCTAGCTCTCGAATTTAAAGGGAGCGCGCGGCAGCTCCCCGGGAAGTTCTTTCTCAGGGCGTGAGTTGTTTTCTTTCTCGGCAAAAATTGCTATACTTACTCCGGTATGATTGTTGTGGGCAATACATTTGTCGACGAAGCCATAACCTCCTCGGCGTTCTGCTGTGATCTCACGGCCTGCAGAGGGGCCTGCTGCTGCCTGGAGGGCGGGCGCGGGGCGCCACTGACCGACGAGGAGGTGCCTCTCATCGCTGCTGCGTTTCCGTCCGCAAAGGAATACCTGGACACACGGAGCCTGGAAGTCATCGCCCGTGAAGGCCTCGTGGATGGCTGGGCGGGAGGATTGGCCACACCGTGCATCGATCACAGGGAATGCGTGTTTGTGTACTTCGATGACGACATCGCCAAATGTGCCCTCGAACGCGCATACATCGAGGGCAGGACCGCCTGGCGCAAGCCCCTTTCGTGCCATCTGTTCCCTGTCCGGATTGGGCACTTCGGACAAGGATTTCTGCGGTATGAGCAGATGCCGGAATGTCGGCCGGCACGTGAACATGGCGCGGCATTGAATATTTCACTCGTCGATTTCCTGAAGGAATCACTCACCCGTGCATTCGGAGAATCCTGGTACGTGCAGCTGCGCAACCGGTGCTCCGGCCGGACCTGAAATGTCTTCATGCTAAACATCTCCCTCCAACATAGGATGATGATGAAGCTGTCGCCTCAACAGGTGCAATACCTGAAGATGCTCCAGCTTCCCACACTTGCGCTTGAACAGAAGATCAAGGCCGAACTTGAAATGAATCCCCTCCTTGAAGAGGGGTATGACGAAGAACAGGAAGCTGCAGCAGAACAGGAAGAACCCGAGAAGGAGGAGGTCACGGAGGCGGAGGCCGCCAAAGCCGAAGAGGATCACACGCCGGACGAGGACGAAAAGTACTCCATCGAGGATTACATGAACGACGACAACGCCGGCTACAAGGCCCGCGAGCCGTTCGATGCGGAGGAAAAGGACGAGTTCCCTGTCGCCGACACCCTGCCGCTGTATCACCGCCTCATGGAACAGTTCAGCATGCTGGATCTTGATGATGAAGAGATCATGATCGGGCAGGAAATCATCGGCAATGTCGACGAGGATGGTTACTTGCGCCGGGATATACCCGCAATAGTCCAGGATCTGAATCTGACCCACGGAACCGCCATTGCGGTGGAGAAGGCGGAGGCCGTCCTCAAGAAAATCCAGCGCCTCGATCCGGTGGGCATTGCCTCCCGGACGCTCCAGGAGTGTCTCGTCATCCAGCTCGAAGTTGCCCCCGTCGACGCGGTATTAAAGGCGCTGGCGCACCGGCTGCTGACGGAGTTCTACGATGATTTCACCATGCGCCACTTCGAGGAGCTCTCCAAGAAGCTCAGCATCACCCTGGACGACCTCAAGAAGATCATCGAGATGGTCCAACATCTCAACCCCAAGCCTGGGGAGGGAGCGTTTACCGCACACGAAAACTACGTCGTGCCGGATTTCATTGTCACGAAGACGGAATCGGATTTCGTGATCACCCTGAACGACCGGAACATCCCCCCCCTCCGGATCAACAAAGCCTACCGGGATCTGATGTCCAAGCGAAAAAAGAACGGCGTTTCAACGGAAGCCAAGGATTTTATCCGTCAGCGCTTCGAAGCGGCGAAGTGGTTCATCAGTTCCATTCACCAGCGCCGCGAGACAATGTCCCGCGTCATGCGCACGATCGTTGAGAAACAGCATGACTTCTTCGAGACGGGGGAGGGACTCCGCCCGATGATCTACAAGGATATCGCCGAAGTCATCAGCATGGATATCTCGACTATCAGCCGCGTGGTCAACAGCAAGTACGTCCAGACGGATTACGGCGTGTTTTCCCTCAGGCACTTCTTCAGCGACGCCATCAGCACCACCGGGGGCGAAGAGGTTTCCAACAAGGAAGTGAAACGCAAACTGAAGACCATGATCGACGCCGAGGATCCGCTGCACCCGCTGAGCGATCACAAACTGGCGCAGATGTTGAATGCGGAGGGGTTGAATATCGCCCGCCGCACGGTGGCGAAATACCGGGAAGCCATGCTCGTACCCGTCGCCCGCCTTCGCCGAAAACTCACTTGAAGGTCGTCATGACCGACATCATTCACTCCACCACGGTTCTGGGGCTCACCCATAACGGTGTCACGGCCATCGGCGCCGACGGGCAGGTGACGATCGGGCAGACGGTCATGAAGCACAAGGCCCGGAAGATCCGCCGGCTGTACAACGACAGCATTCTTGCCGGGTTCGCCGGAGCGGCGGCCGATGCATTCACCCTGTTCACGAAGTTTGAGGATTATCTGGAGAAGCACCACGGCAATCTCCAGAGGTCCGCGGTGGAGCTGGCTCGCGAATGGCGCACCGACAAGTATCTCCGTCAGCTTGAAGCATTGCTCGCCGTGCTCGACGGTTCCACCGCACTCGTGATTTCCGGCACCGGCGAGATTATCGAACCGGACGACGGCATCGTCGCCATCGGGTCGGGAGGCATGTATGCCCTCGCCGCGGCCCGTATGCTGGTCCGCCACTCCTCCCTCCCCACCCCCGAGATCGTCCACGAAGCATTGCTCGCCGCCGCCGATATTTGCATTTACACCAACACCAACATCATCATCGAAGAACTTTGAGCCGCGGACGCGGCACGGACAATCCCATGGTCGCACCAACCTCAGCTTCCCCTGTACGGGAACTCACGCCGAGAGAGATTGTGCGCGAACTTGACCTGTATGTCATCGGGCAGGACGCGGCAAAGAGATCGGTCGCCATCGCACTCCGCAATCGCTGGCGCCGCTTGCAGGTGCCTCCCGGCCTCCGGGAGGAAATCATGCCCAACAACATCATCATGATTGGTCCGACCGGCGTGGGGAAGACGGAAATCGCCCGACGCCTTGCCCGTCTTGCCAGTGCTCCCTTTATCAAAGTTGAGGCTTCGAAATTCACGGAGGTGGGCTATGTGGGTCGCGATGTGGAATCCATTATACGCGATCTCACCGAATATGCCGTCAGCATGGTGAAAGCGGAACGCCGTGTCGACGTGGAAGACAAGGCGAAAGTCCTCGCCGAAGAGCGGATGCTGGACCTTCTCCTTCCCGCACCGCGGCGCCGCACTGTCGAGACCACGGACGAAAAACCCAGGGAGGAACCCGACGAGGCGTCGTCCACCCGCGAACGCCTCCGGGAGCGGCTGCGCAGCGGCCAGCTGGAGCAGCGGTTGTTAGAGCTTGATGTTCCCGCCAGCAGCACCCCCTTGATGCAGGTGATCGGCCCGATGTCGCTGGATGACATGGGCATCAATCTCCAGGATATGTTCGGTGGTATGCTGCCGAAAAAAATGAAGCGCCGCAAGGTCACCGTCGCAGAAGCCCGCGTCATCCTCGTCAACGAGGAAGCCCAGAAACTTATCGATCACGACGCCGCAGTCAAGGACGCTCTGCAGCGTGTCGAAAACTCGGGCATCGTTTTTATTGATGAAATTGACAAGATCGCGGGAAAACAGGGACACGCAGGCGGACCTGATGTCTCGCGCGAAGGAGTGCAACGTGACCTCCTCCCGATCGTCGAGGGATCCAACGTTGCCACCAAATACGGAACCGTGAAGACGGATCACATCCTCTTCATCGCGTCAGGGGCGTTTCATGTCGCCAAACCATCGGATCTGATTCCGGAAATGCAGGGACGGTTTCCCATCAGAGTGGAACTGCATAGTCTCAGCGAAGAGGATTTCGTGAAGATACTCACGGTGCCGCAGAACGCCCTCATCAAGCAGTATGCCGCCCTGCTCGAGACGGAGGGTGTGCATCTGGACTTCCGTGACGATGGCATACGCGAGATTGCCCGCATCGCCAGCGAGGTGAACGAACAAGTGGAGAACATCGGGGCCCGCCGGCTTCACACTATCCTCACAACACTGCTGGAGGAGACGCTGTACCTGGCTCCCGATGAGCTTCCCATCGCGACCGTGGTCATCGACCGCGAGCGCGTCCAGACACGCCTCGCCAGCATCGTCCGCAATAGGGATCTCTCGAAGTACATCCTCTGACAGCCGATGGACAATTGTCCATGGTCAATTGACTATTGTCCCTCAGGCCCTCTAGATCCTGATGCGCATGCCCATTGCGATCGCCCCGTGATCGAGGGCGGCTTCCGAGAACAAAAAGTTGAGATGTTCGGAAGCAAGATCCAGATCGAACACGCCGAAGTGAAAGCCCACGCCCAGGGCAAAGTTGTAGCGATCCGGCCCACCGAACGATACTCCTGTCCGAAGAGGGAGAAACCTCCATGGCTTGAACTCCAGACCCATGGAGAGCCGTCCGGTCTGCGGCCCGGCCGCCCCATCCACCAGACCGATATTGAAGTCACAGGCGAACATCCACTCCCCCCAGAGAAATCCCCGGAGGACCGGGACCTTGTGGAGTTCCACGGCGGCTCCGACACGGAACATCGTGGTCAGCGGTGTGCTGAATGGCGTACCGGGGATGCGCTCGCCCGTGACGGCGTCTTCCAGTGAGTCGCGCTGGGTTTCTTCCAGGGGGTTGTCGACAGTAACGACCCCCGATGACACGACCCGTTCGAGGTTTCGCGTCCATTCGACAGAACCGATATCGGTGACACTCACACCGGCGCGCAGGTAGCGGGTGATATCGGAGGCAATGCCCAGATCAAGTCCCCATCCCGTGCCGGCCGGTGCCGGGAAGGGCTGGTACGCGGCGTCCTCCCCGCCGCGGATCGGATCGATCCCTGCCATCCGGCCACCGAAATCCATGTTGCCGTGCAGTATGCCATCCATTCCTGTGGTAAATCGGGTATTGGCCCGTTCGATCTCAAAACACCCGAAGCCGTGGATCACCTTCACGGCAACTCCTGCGGAAAGGGAATGCACGAACTCCGGGACCGGCAATTCCCGCGCGTAAGAGAGAGCGTATTCCCGCAACCACATTACCTGTGCCGAGGTCTGACTGAGATCGTACGATGATCCCGGTGGGTTGCCGTAGAGCAGGAATTCTGCGAAGTCCTGCGGTACCATGAAATTCATCGAGCCGTACTCGGTGATCGTGAGCGCGAGGTTGCCGTACTCAGGAAGTTGCAGGAACACCCCAATGGGACGAGCTTCCACATGCGCGGATCCCCGGCCGGCGCCGTCCGGGAACGATGCCAGCAGAGTTCGTTTGTCCGCGTCGGTGAGCAAACGTCCGATACGGCCACCGGATTCCTTCTCGCCGGTGAAGTATTCTTCATACAACTCGTACGTCATGAAGTCTACGCCGAACTGTGCCCCGAAGGGCATAAGGCCGACGGTGACCGTGTTGCGGCCCGGCACAGCCAGGTTGGCGGGGTTGAGTCCGACGGCATCCAGGCCACGGGAGGATGCGACGAATGTCCTCGCCATTCCCATCCCTTGAATGTTCGTCCATTCGCCCGCCGCGACAGCACTTTCCACCCACACTGACGTCGCCACGGATACCAGCGTCACCGCACCGATCCACCTGTTCATGGATTCACCCTATAAGAAAATTCCGACCATACGCGCACACGCACTTTGTCAGTTGTGCGGAAGTTCACTGCACCGTTCCCGGGCGTGGCGACACCCATGCTCATATGCACGTACGTCGCACTGTTGAACCGGGACACCTCCGTATTGTTGAGTGCTATGATGCGGGTCGAATGCGCGGACGTCTGGACGTCTCCGTTCGCCACAATCCCCGCGCCGATCTCTACGGAATCCCCAACGCCCTGCGGGATCGTCAGCAGCGGATTGCGGGCGTTGTCAAGCAACACAAGCTTCATCTTTACACCCATCGGGAGACCGTTGTCGATCTCCAGATGCACTTTCCCGTAGTTAACGTCCTTCATGGTCTCCTGATCGATCAAATAATCTGCGCTCCCGTCACCGGTTGTGTCGCCCATGACCAGTGTGTCCGCAAACCACCCATCGGCGATACGCAGTGTCAACGGAAGCGTGAGGTCGACGTCGCCCCCGAAATAGCCATGCCGCCCGATAGTCACAGGCATCGTCGTGTCATGATCCGGATTCAGAACCACCATGCCGACGATCCGCAGGGAATCAGGCAGGTTACCGGATACCTGCGAAAGGAAATTCCCGACATCGCCGGGGGAGAAGTCGATAACACTGAGCCCCAGGTTTCCCTTGGTCACCGGCACCTGCAGGATGACGACGCCTCCGTCGCGGTCTCTGGATTCGACCCTCAGATTCAATTCCATAGGGAGAGTGAGAGATGTTCGCGGGGTGAAGCGCAGCGCCGCGCCTGGAATCGTCAGGGCCCCTCTGAACCTGCTCGTGAGATCCCCGAGATTGAGCCCGACCATTTGATCGACGGCAATCGCGGTCGGACGGAGGATGGCAAAAGCACTGTCAGCAATCACGATTGACGTTGCGACCCTCGCAGACACGTAGTCCGTGGAGTTGACGGACACGAAATTCCCCGCGGTTCCCTCGACATCGGCAGATACATTCGCCGTCAGTGATCGCACATATTCGTTTCCGGGATCGTGGAGATGAAAGCGCGCAAGATCAATGGCCAGATCCTGCGAATCGCGTGCGGCGAGGGAGATCGTCCTCTCGAAGGGCTGACCGGACTGAGTCAGGAGTTCCGCCACTCGAAAACGGACCGTCGACGGGAGATTCACGGTGCTCACGACGTGGAAGTTCAGTGTTCCTCGGTTGATCCATACGTCCTTGGCGAGAGTTCCCGTCTCGAGTGGAATGGTGCATGCAGTGCCAATGTGCTGGGAATCGATGTTCGACACATTCGCCGAAGTGGCAACCAGATTTTCAGCCGACATGGAGGCTATGAGCATGGGATCCGGTATTGTGACCATCGATGTACCGCTACCCGGACTGGAAATGCGCATCCCCTGTACACGGATTCGTTGCCTTACGAGGATGCCTCCGAGATCGGTTCCGGCGGAGCGTTCGCCGCCCGCGCCGATGGGGGCGGTGCCAAAATCCAGGACGCCGATTGTTCCGCCGGCCTCGTTCACGATGGTGATTGGGTCTTCAATCATAATTGCGACGGGCATGCGATTCTGTATGCGCATGATCACCCACCCGCTCTGGAGCATCGCGTAGTCAATGAACGGAACATCGCCGCTCACTGCCGGCACACTCATCGGTGGGACGGGGGGAACAACCATTGTGCGACCCGGAGTGAACCCCGGGATATTCACCGAAAGCTCAAACGGGTGACTCCTGATGGCGAATGGACCCAGCGCCGATGTGAATGATGAATTGATGGGATCGAGTGAGATGCGATCACCGACGAAGGTCGGGGGAGCCTGCGCCGAAGTCTTGAGCATCAACTGTGTGGTGCCAGGTACCACCTGGAGAAGATCCGGGTCCTTTTCTGCTATCTCTGCAAGGGTGTACGTTTGGTTGGCAAGTGGAGCCGTGAGATCGACGTCCCAGCGAGGCATCACGGGATCCGCCGGTTTGTCGAAGCATTGAAAAGTACCTGCCGCAAGTGCAACAGCCAGCACATGCACCGAGGCGGTGACAAATTTATTCCGGTTCACCATTATCGCATCCTCTCAGACGTCTCCGTTGTTGGCACACTGGGCCTCGTGGTGCAAAGCCGGTGCCAGGGGGAGTGTCCGCATGGCGGGGGTCACAAATTACCGGAATGTGTTGAAATACCTCAGGTTAGAAGAGTGGTGGTGCGGGTGTCGGAGGGTAATAATACCGCCCCGGATGCTCGGGGTGTGTCGATTCTACAATCTCTTCGCCCCAAAGGGAAAGATGTCTGTGCGTCGTCCTTGCTCTCACCGCACCGCGGAGGCGGCGGGTCACATTGAGTCTTTTCTGCGCGACAAACACCTCTGGAACAGACAATGAACGGCGGTCAGTGGACTTTCTCGTCATTGATCGTCGGCTGAAATCCAAATCCCGACGGTCCTTCACCATGGATCTTGATTTCACCGAACTTCAGCTCATATTTGGAGAGATTGTCTTCGAGCGCACGGAGGAGGAGTTTGGCATGTTGTGCGGTCATGATGACACGCGCATGAACGCGCGCCTTGGGAACGCCGGGAAGAACGCGTGTGAAATCGATGACGAACTCTGCAGGCGAATGGGTAATGATTGCCAGATTGGAATAAATGCCTTCTGCCTCTTTTTCGCCGAGCTCGATGTTAATCTGCTGCTGGGGCACGGGGGCGTCACTCATAAGTGTCTCCTTCAAAAAAAAAGCCCCGCCCTTTTTCGGGCAGGGCCTGCGAACTGTGTCTCGTTACTTACCCTTGGAAAGACGGTCGTACTTCTCAAAAGCGGCCTTCGACTTCTCAACCATGTTCAGGTTTGCATAGACTTTGCCGAGCTGCTGCAATAGACCGAGATCATCAGGACGGTTTTCCTGTGACTTTTCGAGGTACGGAACTGCAACCTTGAACTTCTCCTTGTACGACATATCTACCTTCACATCCTTGCCCTTGTTCTTCAGGCGTTCTTCGTCGGCTTTCTTGTCAGATTCCGCTTTCATGGCGACACCCCAGTTGAGGTACGATACGCCAAGATTATAGATGGCATCGTTGTAGGCCGGATCGATTTCCACCGCCTTTTTGAACTGCTCAATAGCCTCCGGAAAATTCTCCTGGTTCAGAAGGAAGGTGCCATATGCATAGCGGAATACTTTGTTCTCAGGCTCTTTCTGGACAGCGTTCTTCGTCAGTTCGAGAGCTTTAGCGGAGTTCTTCGTCCGGCCGTAAACGTCAATCAGGTTGACGATATTGTCCGCATTGCTGGGATTGGCCTTATACGCCTTCTCAAACATCTGTGTTGCCTGAGCCAATTCCGATTGGGAACCGGCTTCATCCTTTGCAGTGGCGCGCTCCGTTGCCAGGTTGTAATGCACCTGGCCCGCAAGACGGGCTGCCTCTTCAAAATCCGGCTTCAACTTAACCGCCTGTTCGAGATCCTTGAGGGCGGACTTCATGTCCGGCTGTGCATAGTAAGCCAATGCGCGAACGTAGTAGGTCCCTGAGCTGTCCGGTACCATCTTGATCGCCGTGCTGAAGCGATCGATGGCTTTCTGAAAGTAGCTGGCCGTGTCGCGACCTTTGTTGTACAAGCCGACTCCTTCGTTGTACATCATGGCCCAGATGGCGAGACGATTGCGCGAGATATCTGCCTTGTGCGCATCGCCCAGCTCAAGAGCGCGTGTGTAGGCCTCGTCCATCTCGGCATATTTCTTCACCTCAAGGCGGACTTGCCCAAGAAGGAACCAGGCCTCTTCATTTTTGTCGTTCTTGGCCAGTTCCTTCACCAGGCTTGCCTCGGCCTTGTCCCACTGTCTCTGGTTCATGTACAGCTTCGCGCTTGTGGTCTCGGCCGAGCCGCACTGAAATCCGGTTGTGGACATGTACACGAAGGCCAGAAGCAAAAGGCCCAACGGCAAATAGCGTTTCATGAGAACTCCTTGAATGGGGGAACACGAAAAAAGGGGATCGTGTAAATATATCGAAAACATGCCGCAGAAGCAACAAAAGGACTCAGGAATCCACCCCGCAGCCCTTACATCTCGCCCCTGTTTCGTTGACTTTTGCCCCTCTTTTGGTTAGGTTTTGGCTCTGCAAACCCAAAGGAGCCCCCTCATGCCCACGTATACGAAGCTTGCTCCGCCTTCCCGCGGCGAGCACATTGTCATGAAAAACGGACTGCTGCAAGTCCCGGACCACCCCATTGTACCCTTCATTGAAGGGGACGGTACCGGGCCGGACATTTGGAGAGCATCCCGGTTAGTCCTGGATGCCGCAGTAGCCAAGGCCTATGCCGGCAAACGGAAGATTGAATGGTTCGAAGTCTACGCAGGCGAAAAATCCAATGCGGTGTACGGTGAAAACACCTGGCTCCCCGAAGACACACTTGTGGCCATCAGAGAGTTTCTCGTGGGTATCAAAGGACCGCTGACAACGCCGGTCGGCGGAGGAATTCGATCCATCAATGTGGCACTCCGGCAGATGCTGGATCTGTACGTCTGCCTCCGCCCTGTACGCTACTTCGAAGGAGTACCATCTCCCGTAAAGCGCCCGGAACTCGTGGATATGGTGATCTTCCGCGAGAACACGGAA
>Ga0209705_10000839_pt1 | contig 16244 bp, 20 predicted proteins | sample PPLLaktember2015_5_FD_187262 | JGI IMG/M metagenome (GOLD analysis project Ga0209705, IMG submission 187262) | Freshwater sediment microbial communities from Prairie Pothole Lake near Jamestown, North Dakota, USA - PPLs Lake P8 Core (1) Depth... | ecosystem: Environmental > Aquatic > Freshwater... | reverse complement strand
GGACGGGCGGGCCAACCTCGCCGCCCTGCAGCAGGTGGGCATGACCCAGCTCGAGGTCGAGGACATGTACCACGTGATGGCGATCGCCAACTACGAGGACCGCTTCGTGATTCCCAGCACGCACCGCGAGTACGCCGAGAACACCTTCGACATCCGCGGCGGCTGCGGCTTTTCGTTCGGCAACGGCTGCTCGGACGGCTCGAACAAGGTGAGCCTGTTCGGCGGCACCCGCAAGCGCACCATCCCGATCAAGGCGCAGGTATGAGCCTCTCCTTGAGCTTGCGGGTGCTGGCGCGCCTGCTGGGCTATCCCGACGCGGAGCTGCGCGCCCAACTGCCCGCGCTGCGCGAGGCGCTGCGCGCCGAGCATGCCGTCGGCGCCTCGCGCGTGGCGGAACTGGACGCGCTGGCGGATGCGCTCGCCGGCGCCGATGCGCTCGACGCCGAGGCCGCCTACGTGCAGCTGTTCGATCGCGGCCGCGCCACCTCGCTGCACCTGTTCGAGCACGTGCACGGCGACTCTCGCGAGCGCGGCCCGGCGATGATCGACCTGGCGCGGACCTACGACCAGGCGGGCCTGTACCTCGCGCCCGGCGAGCTGCCCGACTACCTGCCCGCCGTATTGGAGTTCGCCTCCACGCTGCCGCCGCGCGAGGCGCGCGCATTTCTCGGCGAAATGGCCCACATCTTCAACGCGCTGTTCAGCGCGCTGCGCGAACGCCAGAGCGCCTATGCCAGCGTGCTCGGCGCGCTGCTGGAGCTGGCCGGCGAGAAGGCGCAGCCGGTGACGCTCGAACCCGAAGAGCCGCTGGACGCCAGCTGGTCCGAGCCGCCGGCCTTCGACGGTTGCTCTCCCAAAGGCCAGTCCAGGCCCGACCAGCCGCAACCCATCCACATCGTACGCAAGGACAACTCCGCGAGAGGGACGCCCGCATGAGCACGCTGTTCGGCTTCGTTTTCGGCGTTTATCCGTATATCTGCCTCACGGTGTTCCTGGTGGGCAGCCTGATCCGCTTCGACCAGAACCAGTACAGCTGGAAGAGCGACTCCTCGCAACTGCTGCGCACCGGCAGCCTGCGCTGGGGCAGCAATCTGTTTCACGTGGGCATCCTGTTCCTGTTCTTCGGCCACCTGCTGGGCTTGCTGACGCCGCACTCGTTCTACGGTCACTTCATGGAAGCGCCGGTCAAGCAGATGCTGGCCATCTACACGGGCGGGGCCGCGGGAGTGCTGTGCTTCATCGGCTTGTCCTTGCTCATCCATCGCCGCGTGTTCGATGCGCGCATCCGCGCCACCAGCCACCCCACGGACATTGCCGTGCTGGTCATCCTGTGGGTGCAGCTGGTGGTGGGCCTGGTCACGCTGCCGTATTCTTGGGCCCATTCGGACGGCAGCGTGATGCTGGTATTGGCCGACTGGGCGCAGCGCATTCTCACCCTGCGTGCGGTTGACGCCGAAGCGCTGGCCCATGTGCCCTGGCCGTACCTGTTCCACGTGGTGCTCGGCATGACCATCTTCCTGCTGTTCCCGTTCAGCCGGCTGGTGCACATCTGGAGCGGCTTTGCCGCGGTGGGCTACCTGTTGCGCCCCTACCAGGTGGTTCGCAGCCGCAGGCTGAACGTGCCCGCGGGCCACAACCAGCCGCCGCAGCGATGACCCTGGCCAGCATCAACGGCGTGGCGCTGCACGCCGCGGGCGAAACCCTCGCGCCCGAAGAACTGCGCCAGCGCGCCTGCACCGAGTTGCTGCGCCAGGCGGCGCAACGGGCCGGCCTGCTGGAGGCCGACGACGCACCCACCGCCGACGGCGTGATCAGCGAGGCGGCCACCGGCGCGATCGATGCGCTGCTGGAGCGGGAACTGAAGCTGCCCGAACCCTCGGACGAAGCCTGCCGCCGCCACCACGCCGCGCACCAGAGCGCCTTTCGCACGGGCGAGCGCGTGCGCGTGCGCCACATCCTGTTCGCGGTGACGCCGGGCGTCGACGTGGCGGCCTTGCGCAAGCGCGCGGAACCCATCTTCCTCGACGTGCGCTGCCATGACGGCCAGGCCGCCGAGAATTTCGCCGCGGCCGCGCGCCAGTGGTCGAACTGCCCCAGCGGCGAACAGGGCGGCGACCTGGGCTGGCTCGCCGCCGCCGATTGCGCGCCGGAGTTCGCGCGCGAACTGTTCGGCCACGCCGAGGTGGGCGTGCTGCCGCGGCTGGTGCACAGCCGCTTCGGCCTGCACGTGGTCGAAGTGCTGGAGCGCGCGCCCGGCGTGGCGCAGGCATTCGAGTCGGTGCGCGGCGCGGTGGCCATGGCGCTGCGCCAGCAGGTCTACGTCACGGCGCTGCGCCAGTACCTGCGGTTGCTGGCGGGGCAGGCGGCGGTGCAAGGGGTGGAGCTCGAGGCGGCCGGGACGCCGCTGGTGCAGTAGCGGCGCTCTCAGCTCAGGCTCAGCGCCTGCCCCTGCCGGTCGAACGGAACCAGTGCGCCAGGGGAACCGGCCTTGATCGAGGCGATCATGCGCTCGAGCGCTTGTTCCGCGTCCCCACTGCCGGAGAGCGCGGCCACGAACACCACCGACCATTCCTTGCCAAACTGGCGCGATTCCTCGACCAGCGCCTGGAAGTCCCGGATCTCCTCGGGCGCCTTGTCGACGGACATCAGCGGCGTGAGCGCCCCGCCCAGGCCAGCCTCGAAGCGCGCGCGCTGCTCGGGCGTGCTGTCCTCGGGCAACTCGGCACGGGTGAAGACGAACAGCAGCCGCTGCGGCTCGGGCTGCTGGCGGGCGGCCTGCAGCAGGTCGTCGAAACTGGAGAGGAAGGAACCTTGTCCCGCTGCGCGGCTCATAGCCAGGTATGGTAAACGCTCAACCGCGCCCGGCGCGCGCCAGCCCCGCGCGATCGAGCAACACCACTTCGCGCCCGGCCACCCGCAGCAGCCCCGCGTGGGCCAGTTCGTGCAGCGCGCGCGAGAAGGTCTCCTTGGTCATGCCCAGTCGCCCCGCAATGAGTTTTTTCGCCGCGGGCAGCGTCACGCGCGCCGCGCCCGGTTCGCCCGCCAGCGACTCGAGGTAGGTGGCGAGCCGCGCGGTGGCGCCGTGCATGCTGGTGGCCTCGAAGTCGCACACCAGCGCGTGCATGCGCTGGCACAGGCTCGCGATCAGGCTGCGCCCGAAGCCCGCGTCGCGCTCGGTGAGTGCGATGAGCGGCTCGGCCGGCACCAGCACCAGTCGCGTGTCGACCACCGCCACGGCGTCCAGCGGCAGGGGCCGCTGCAGGAACAGGACCACTTCGCCGAAGGTCTGCGCCGGGCCCACCAGGCGCAGCACGCGCTCGGCGCCGGTGTCGGCGCGCAGCGCGAGCTTCACCATGCCGTAGGCGACGGCGTACAGGCCCGGCACCGGCTCGCCGCGCCGCGCGATCACCTGCCCGCGCTGGAAGTAGAGCGTCTTCGCGTGGCGCAGGACCTCGTCCAGGTGCGCGCTCGAGGCCTGCTGGAACAGCGGCAGCTTGGCGATGACGCCGGCGGCCAGGCGCTCGCGCGGCGCGGCGTTCATGCGCCCGGCCCGGAAAACAGGCGCATCAACCAGAAGGCGACGAGCGCGAGCGGCAGGATGATGGCGAAGAACGCCACCTGCCGGTTCGCGAAGCGCGCGCCGCGCTTGCGCTCGATCCAGTCGAGCAGGCGGTCGGCGCCGAAGTACAGCGCGAGCGCTATGAGCGTAAACCAGACGATGTCCATAGGGACCTCAGCACGATGAGCACGAAGATGAAGCCGCCCGCGACGGCGGCGAGGCCGCCCAGGCCCATCAGGCCCATGGCGGCGACCTGCTCGGCGCCCTGCAGCGCCTGCTCCGCGCCGGCGACCTTGCGCTGCACGCCGTAGCCGCCCGACCACACCAGGCCTGCGATGTGCGCGAGTTGCCCCGCGCCGTAGAGCCAGGGCTGCAGCGCGGCGAGGCGCGGCTGCGGCCGCGCGTAGCCCAGGCGCGGCAGCAGGTGATAGGTGAGCCCCATGAAGGCGAGCGTCACGCCGACGATGGCGCCGTGGTAGTGCGCCGGGATCTTGACGTTGCTGCCGTCGATCATCATGCCGATGAGCCCTCCCGCGCCGAACAGGACGAGCGACCAGGCGAGCGCAGCGCGCAGGGGCCGCTCGGCGGCGGCGGCGCGCGGCGCGGTGGCGAGCGCGTAGAGCATCGCCGCGGCGAACGGCGCGATGGCCAGCCCGCCGCCGATGCGCATCAGCCAGGTCTGCAGCCGGTAATGCTCGACCGACGTGATGTCGTAGGCGAGGTAGATCACGGGCGTGGCGAACACCGAGGCGAGGCCGATGGCGAACAGCAGGATCGCCACGCGCGGCGACAGGGGCACGCGCGCGCCCGAGGCGTCGGCGAGCACGAGCCAGGCGGCGAACATGAGCAGCGTCCAGGTGAACTGCAGCACGTGGCCGCCGCCCCAGAACAGCACCTCGTAGTAGGCCTTGCCGTCCAGGCCGGGCGGCAGCGCGGCGTAGGACCAGGCGAAGGCGAGCAGCGCGACCGCTGCCGAGACCGCCGCCGCGTTGAGACCGAAAACGAGCGCCGCGGCGCCGTCGGGGCGCGTACCCACGCGCCTCGCCGCGAGCATGGCGCGAGCGACGAGCAGCGCGCCGCCCGCGGCGAACAGGACCAGGCCGCCGAGGAACACGGGGCCGTCGAGCACCGGCACGTAGTTGCTCATCACCGGCGGTGCGTCGCCCGTGAAGGGCGCGGCGCATAGCGCAAGCGTGCCCGTGGCGCAGGCGGCGAGTCCGGCGCGTCCGAGGCCGAGGGCGCGCTCGCCGGCGTTCAGCGTCCAGAGCAGGCCGGCGAAGGCCGAGAACCACACGAGCACCGAGAGATCCACGTGCACCACCAGCGCGACGCGAAAGAAGTCCGCTACGGCGAACAGGTCCTTGGTGACGGGCGCGCGCGCCAGCACCAGGAGCATGGAGAACAGTCCCGAGCCGAGCAGGGCAAGGAGCGCGAGCCACAGCCAGGCGGTGGCCAGCCGGGCACGCGCGCCGGCGGGCACGGCGAGCGCGTAGCGCGCCGGGCGCGGCGCCGCCAGCGCTTCAGCGGAGAGCGAACGCGTAGACATCGCCTTGCCTTGCGTAGTGTACGTTGGGGCGCAGGTGCGGCTCGCGCGTGCCGGCGAAGCGCTCCGCCGCCAGATCGAGGCCGATGCGCCAGGCGCATTCGCCCTGGGCGCAGCCGATCGCTTTCACGCGGCGGGCGCCATGGCGCAGCGCGTACTCGACGAACGAGGGCGGCAGCATGGCGAGGCAGCGCAGCGCGATTCCCGCGCCGCTACCGGCGTGCTCGCAACGGAACACGACCTCGTCCGCCGGGAGCGCGCGCTGCAGCCGGCGGCGCAGCTCATGCACGGTGAGATCGGGCAGGTCGATGCCGGAAGCGAGCTCGGCGATGCTGCGGAACGGCGTCGAGGACGGGCAGGCGCCGGCGCAGATGCCGCAGGCCGCGCAGCGCTCGGTGAACACGAAAGCCTTGCGGCCGCGTAACGTCACGGCTTCATAGGGGCAGTCTGCCACGCAGCGCCCGCAGCCGTTGCAATTCGCGGGATCGACCCGCGCCGCCGTTGTCGCCGGCCGGCGCGCGAGGTACGGCAGGGCGACCAGCGCGAGCGTCGCGCCGCCCACGAGCAGCCACAGCGTGCTCGCCGAGGTGGCGTACATGAGCGGGTGCAGGAACTGCACGAACCAGTCGAGTTGCAAGTCTTGCGGCACGCCCTGCGGATTCCAGCGCGCCTCGGAGGACACGGGCAACAGCAGCGACAGCGCAAGCATCGCCGCGACCAGGCCGAGCGAGAGCGCGCGCGGCGCCACGGTCGCCGGCCGCCCGAGGCGCTGCACGTGCACCCACATCCCGGCCAGGAGCGCGAGCGGCAAGCCGATATGCAGGAACACGAACAGGGAGAACAAGCGGTCGGAAATCTGCCCGGCGCCGAGGAAGTTGCGCGCCATCGGCTCGGCGCCGATGGGCAGCGCCAGCATCCACTCGGCGGTCGCCTGCGCGGAGAACTGCGCGCGCGCGTCCCACACCAGCCAGGTGCCGACGATGCCCGAGGCGTACAGCAGCCATACGAGCGGCACGCCCGAGATCCAGGAAAAGGCGCGAAACCCGCGAAAGCGCCCGGCCAGCAGCTCGCGTATCAGATGCAATGCGACGACCGCCACGAAGGCGTCCGCAGCGTAGCGGTGCAGGCTGCGCAGCACGCCGCCGAACCACCACTCCAGCTCGCCGATCGAATCGTAGGCGCCGTCGACGCTCGTGTCGAAGCGCAGGTACAGATAGATGCCGCTCGCGGCGAGCGCCCAGAACAGCGCGAAGCCGAGCGCGCCGAGATGGCGCCACGGCGCGAGCAGCAGCCTAGCTGCGGAAGACGAAGCCACCTTTCTCCTTCGAGAAGTCGATGAGCAGTGCCGCGCCGGGAGCGAGTTCGAGGGTTGCCTCGCGCTCGTAGTTGAAGCCCTCGCCGGGGCGGTCGCGCAGCCGCGCGACGATGCGGTGCCGGCCCGCGGGCACGGGCAGGCGGTGATAGACAGTCGCGTTGCCGTCGCGCTGCACGCCGGCGGGCGGCACCTCGCGGCGCAGCGCGATTTCGCCGTCCACCTCGAGCTCCACCAGCAGCGCGGCGCGCTCGCGCGGGCAGTCGAGCGCCGCGCGCATGTTGGGCGCGAGCTTCGCCAGCTCCTCGGGCGTGCGGCTGCGGCAGGGCTCCTTCCTCTCGGCGGCGTGGATGAACGACAGCCGCACGAGCGCCTCGTCCGGCCCCAAGGTGGCATAGCGCGGCTCGGTGGAGAAATAGCCGATCAGCGCCATGAGCGGCACGTAGAGCGCAAGTTGCATGGCGATCTGCAGGGCTCTGTTCATGCGTGGCCTCCGAGGCGCGCCAGTTGCGGGGCCGGCCGGAAGGCATCTGCGAAGCAATCATCCTGCGCCAGGCCCCGCGCGCGGAACGCCGGGTGCGCGGCCTCCACCATCGCCGCCGAGCCGCAGGCGTATACCTGGTGGCCGGCGAGGTTCGGGAAATCGGCGAGGATCGCCTCGTGCACGAGCCCGGTACGGCCCTCCCAGCGGTCCTCCGGCGCGGGATCGGAGAGCACCGGCACGAAGCTGAAGCCGTCGTGCTCGGCCGCCCACCGCCGCGGCAGTTCGGCGAGGTACATGTCCTTGAGCGTTTTCGTGCCCCAGTACAGGAGCATCCTGCGGCGCAATCCCTTGCTGAAGGCGTACTCGAGCATGCTCTTCACCGGCGCGAAGCCGGTGGAGCCGGCGACGAAGATGATCGGCTTGTCGGTGTCCTCGCGCAGGAAGAACGAGCCTACCGGCCCCTCGAAGCGCACCGTGTCCCCCGTCTTCATGCGTTCGAAGACGTGCCCGGTGTAGCGCCCGCCCTCGATGCGCCGGATGTGCAGCTCGATGCGCTCGTTCACCTGCGGCGCGGTGGCGAAGGAGAAGCTGCGGCGCGCGCCGTCCTCGAGCAGGATGTTGATGTACTGGCCGGCGTAGAAGCGGATGGGCTCGCCGAGCTTGAGCACGACGCGCATCACGTCGGGGGCGAGGAGGTCCAGCGCTTCCACCGTCGCGGTCCACTCGCGCGGCCGGATGTCGCCGAGCGTCTTCGTCGGCACGTATTCGAGCTCGATGTCGCCGCGCAGCGTGGCGCAGCAGGTGAGCACCTTGCCCGCCTCGCGCTCCGCCGCGGGCAACGCGTCGAGCTGATAGGCGCCGTAGTCGACTTCGCCGTAGGCGAGCGTCGCCTTGCACTGGCCGCAACCGCCGTTGCGGCACTCATAGGGTAGCGCCAGGCCCTCGCGCAGGCCCGCATCGAGGATCGTCTCGCCCTCGCGCACCGAGATGATGCGGTTGTCCGGGCGCGCGAGCATGTAGTGCTCGGCGGCCTTTTTCTTCGGCGGCAGCCAGGGCAGGACGAGGAACAGCGCGGTGAGCCCGCCGAGCAGCAGCCAGATCTCGCCCGGCGAGGTGCGGTAGAGCAGGGCGTAGGTCGCCAGGTAGAACCAGTCGAAATCGACCGTGCCCACCGCCGCGGCGAGGTCGGCGCGCGGCTGGCTGAGGGCGGGCTTCAGGAGCGAGAGGACCACCAGCGACGCGGTCAGCGTGAGCGCCACCGGCAGCGGCGGGGCGGTGCGCGCCTGCGGCACGCGCTGCGTGTGGATCCACAGGAGCGCCAGCACGGCGAGCGGCGCGCCGATGTGGATGAACGAAAGCAGCGAGAACAGGCGATCGCTCACGTTCTCCTCGAGGATGAAATTGCGCACCAGCGCCCCCTGGAACACCGGCAGCCAGTCGAGCCACTCGGCGGTGGCGACCACCACGAACTGCGACAGGCGGTCCCAGGGCAGCATGTAGCCGTTGATGCCCGAGGCGTAGACGAGCCAGAGCAGCGCCACGCCGCTCACCCAGGAGAACCAGCGAAACCCCCGGTAGCGGTCGAACGTCCAGTGCCGCAGGAGGTGCAGCACCATGACCAGCACCATGCCGTCGGAGGCGTAGCGGTGGATCGAGCGCAGCACGCCGCCCACGTAGGGCTGGCCTTGCGTGAGCGCCTCGACCGAGTCGTAGGCACCGGCGACGCTCGTCTCGAAGAGCACGTAGAGGTACAGGCCGCTCGCCACCACTAGCCACATCAGGTAATAGGCGATCGGGCCGAGGTAATAGAGGGGATTGAGCTTGTCGCCGAAGGCGAGGTTGAACAGCGCCTCCACCCGGAGGAAAAACCACTGGCCGATCAGGTGAATACGGCGGATCACCCGGCCATGCTAGGGCGGCGCCGGGGGGAGTTAATTGATGTGGGTTAAATATTGAGCGGCCGGCGCCGGCGCCGCCACTCGAGGACCAGAAAGGCGAGCACGCCGAGGATGATGCTCGCGCCCACGAGGAGCTCGGCCACGACCACGTAGTTCAACCGGTAGCGTCCCGCGACGGGGTCGTACACCGTGCACAGCAGCTTCACCTGCTCGAACAGCGCCTGCAGGCTGCCCTGCGGCACCGGCGCGTTCTGCGCGAGCTGCAGCAACGGACCTACGAACAGCGGTACGTCGAAGGCATCGCCGTACACCTGGCGGTAGACCCGTCCCTGCGGGTCCACGATGCTCACCTGCAGCAGGTGGTCGAAGCCCGCCGTGGTGGACTCGTAGCGAAAGCCGAAGTCCGCGACCAGCGCCGGCAGCGTGCCCGCGTCAGGCGACAGGAACAGCCAGTCGGGCGACGCCACGCCGTACTTGCGCGCGAAGGCCTTCATCGCGGCCGGCGTGTCGAACGGCAGGTTGAAGCCGATGGTGGCGACGCGGAACGCGCCCTTGCCGAGCGTGCGCTCGGCTGCGGCGACCGCGTTGCCGAGGAACTGCGTGGTCACCGGACAGATCTGGAAGCAGCCGGTATAGATGAACTGCACCACCAGCGGCTTGCCGCGCAGGTCGGCCAGCCGCACCGGCCGGCCCTCGGTGTCGCGCAGCGTGTAGTCGCCGATGGCGCGGCCGATCGCGGCCTGGCTTTCGCGCAGCGCGAGCCTTTCGTCGAAGGCGTGTGCCGCGAGCGGCGCGAGCAGCGCGGCGAGGCTAAGTAAGCAGCGCCACATCGAGCATCGCCCCCGCGAGCACCGCGCCGAGCTGCGCAAGCGAGGCGAGGAACGCGGCGCGCGCGGTGTCGCGCGCCGGCCGCCGCACGAGCTCGCGGCAACGGCGCAGGAAATGCAGCCCTCCCGCGGCGGCGGCGGCGAGATAGATCCAGCCCAGACCGTAGAGCGCGGGCACCAGCGAGGCGGCCACCAGCAGCGCCGCGCCGGCGAGGATCGCGCGCGCAGCGCGCGCGTCGCCCACCACCACCGGCAGCATCGGCACCTTGGCCGCCGCGTAGTCCTCGCGGCAGGCGATGGCGAGGCTCCAGAAATGCGGCGGCGTCCACAGGAACAGCACCACCGCCAGCCACAGGGCTTCGGGCCCGGGCACGGGCGAGACGGCCGCCGCGCCGGCGAGCACGGCGAAGCTGCCCGCCAGCCCGCCGATCACGATGTTCCACCAGGTGCGGCGCTTGAGCCATACCGTGTACACGACGCCGTAGGTGAAGGCGCCGAGGAACACGTAAGCGGCGGCGAGCGCATTGGTCGCCATCGCCGCGGCGAGCACGGAAGCCGCGAGCATGGCGCCGATCACCCACAGCCAGAACGGGCCGTGGCGCAGCCGCCCGGTGACGAACGGCCGGTTGCGCGTGCGACCCATGCGCGCGTCGAGATCGCGCTCGGCGTACTGGTTGAAGGCGCCTGCGGCGGCGGAGGCGAACAGCACCGCCAGCACGAGGACGGCGGCCGCCCCCGCGCCGGGGCCGCTGCCGCCTTCCACCGCCAGCCCCGCGGCGGCGGCGAAGGCGATGGCGACGCCGATCCTGAGCTTGAAGAGGTTGAGGACCTGTTTCACGTCAGCTCAGCGGCCAGACCGTCGACAGGTACTTCCAGTTGATGAAGTAGTACAGCACGAAGGCCACGAGGAACACCATCGCCAGGACGAAGGTGCCGGGCGCCACCATGCCCATCGAGCCGATGCCCGGATGGTGCGCGGCGATCGCTGCGGATACCGGCTTGGGCGCCGGCGCAATGCCGTCGCGGGCGCGCACGTGCTGGAAGCCCGGCGTCTGGATGCGCTTGCCGAGGAACACCGAGTAGACCGTGATCAGCAGGTACATGCCGCCGCCGACGATCGCGATCAGCCCGGTGATGCCGGCGAGCGCCATCATCAGCCAGGCCGCGCCGGGGAACTCGTGCGCGAACGCGTTGCCAGCGAAGCCGATGTCCCAGTGACGGCGCGGCACGCCCAGCGTGCCCGCGCCCATCAGGAACAGCGACACCGCCATCATGCCCAGGCCGAAGACGTAGGGCTGCCACTTCGCCATGGCGGGGAAGGCGAGCTCGCGTCGGAACAGCACCGGGATGAGGAAATAGGTGAGGCCCATGAAGGCGAGCGTGGTGCCCACCACCACGGTGGCATGGAAGTGCCCCGGCACGTAGATGGTGTTGTGGATGATGAGGTTCAACTGCTCGGTGCCCATCATCACGCCCGAGATGCCGCCGAGAAAGCCGAAGCCGATGAGCGACATGAACATGGCGGAGAACGCCGGGTTGCCCCAGGGGGCCTTGCGCAGCCACTCGAACAGGCCGTGGTTGTAGCCTTTCTCGCGCTGCGCCACCTCGATCGCGCCCGGCACCGTGAGGCCGTGCACCATGGAGGCGAGCACGGCGAGGTACATGGCGTAGCTGGTATTGAAGATCTTCCAGTGCGAGGTGAGGCCCGGATCGGTGAGCAGGTGGTGCGCGCTCGCCAGCTGCAGGAACAGGATGTAGAGCAGGAACGCGGCCCGGCTCACCTTTTCCGACAGCGGCTTGGCGCCGAACACGATGGCCGCCACCGCGTACCACACGGAAACGTGCGCCGCCACGTTGATCTGCTGCGAGGAGTGGCCGAACGCCCACCACACCGTCTTGTACATGAGCGAATCGATGTGCTCCACCAGGCCCACCGACCACAGAAAGGTGGGGATCAGGATGATGGCGCCGGCGGCGATGGTGAACACCGCGATGATGCCCGCGGTGATCGCGCCGAAGGTCACCAGCGGCACCGAGCCGCGGTAGGTGCGCTCGGCTTTCGCCACCACCAGCGTGCCGAAGAACACGAAGCAGGCGATGAGCGCTCCCACCGCGAACAGGATCAGTCCCAGGTAGAACGTCGGGTGCGCGCCCATCGGCGCGTAGGAGGTGAACATGACGCTGGAGTCGCCGCGGAACACCGAATAGTTGTTGATCAGCGCGCCCGCCACCATCAGCCAGAACCCCGCCCAAGCCATGCCCGGCGTCGCCAGGCGCGCCTTGAGCAGCGTCGAGGCGGCGAAGTACAGCACCGCGATCTCGAAGAAGATGATCCAGAAGATCAGCATGTTGATGCCGTGCGCGGTCAGCACCTGGTAGAAGCGGTCGGCCGGCAGCAGGTGCACCGCCTGCCAGCGGGTGAGCACCACGCCGACGGCGAGCAGCCCGCCGACGAGCAGCGACACCACCGCGGCGACCGCGTTCCAGCGCATCAGCTTTTCGGCGGGCTCGTGGAATACCAGCCCGCTCGAGGGGCAGGTTCGGAACATCCGGTTCACGCTCATGGCGCCTCCCTCACTTCACCACGTAAAGGCGGCTCGCCATCGTGTGATGGTTGACGCCGCAGTACTCGTTGCAGATGATCGCGTAGGTGCCCGGGTTGGTCGGGGTCACGGTGACCACGTGCTCGTAGCCCGGGTGCACCTGGATGTTGATGTTCTCGGGCTGCAGCGAGAAGCCGTGCAGCCAGTCGAGCGACATGAGGTGGATGCGGTAGGACTTGCCCGCCTCCAGCTCGAGGATCGGGTACCAGCGCCACAGCTGCGCGATCAGGTAGACGTCGCTGCCGGCGGGGGGCCGCACCACCGGCACCTTGAGATCGCCGCCGTCCTCGCGCACCTGGTACTTGGCGATCATCTCATCGGTCTTCCTCACGAAGTCCTCGGGCTTGGCGCGGTAGGCCTCGTTGGACAGGTTCTGCTGCCCGTAGATGTGCCAGTAGGGCATCATGAAGAACATGATCAGGCACCAGACCAGCGCCACCACGATCCAGATGAACTCCACCCGGTCGAGCGGCTGCTTCCACCACACCCTTTCCTGCGGAGGCAGGATTGCGCTCATGGCGACTCCCTTGTCTTATTTGGCGATCGGCAGGGACACGATTTCCATCACGCCCCACACGATGTAGAGCACGGTGGGCATGGCGATGCCCAGGAACAGCAGCAGGAACGGGTTGTCGATCAGTTGCTGCAGCGCCGGGACCGGCTCTTCGGGCACGTCGTCTTCTTCGATGCGTTCGGCGTTCATGGCGTCCCTTTGTCTGGTTCTGACGGCGCCTAGTTAAGCAGCCCTGCCAGCGCAAAAATTTGATACCTATCAAGCTTTCCGGGCCGAAGCAGTGCAACATCGCCGCCATGACCGACAGCGACCGCCGCCGCGTCGCCGCCTGGCTGCTCGCCTGCGCCGCGCTGGTGTTCCTCATCGTATTGGTGGGGGGCATCACGCGGCTCACGCGCTCTGGCCTGTCCATCGTCGAGTGGCAGCCGCTCATCGGAACTCTCCCGCCGCTGTCGGACGCCGAGTGGCAGGCGCTGTTCGCCAAGTACCGCGAGACCCCGGAGTACCGGCTGGTGAACGTCGGCATGGACCTCGAGGGCTTCAAGCGCATCTTCTGGTGGGAATACCTCCACCGGCTGCTCGCGCGCCTGACCGGCCTCGCCTTTCTCCTGCCGCTGCTCTGGTTCCAGGCAAGGAAGGTGCTGGATCGGCCGCTCGCCTGGAAGCTGTGGGGCATCTTCGCGCTGGGCGCGCTGCAGGGGGCCATGGGCTGGCTCATGGTGAAGTCGGGTCTGGTCGACGACCCGAAGGTCAGCCCCGTGCGGCTCAGCCTGCACCTGGGTCTCGCGCTGGCGGTCTTCTCGGCCGAGTTGTGGATCGCGCTCGGGCTGCTCGCCCCGCGCACCGCGCGCGCAGGGCGGCTCGCCGCCGCCCTGCCGTTCGTGGTCTTCGCCATGGCGCTCTCCGGCGGAATGGTCGCCGGGCTGCGCGCCGGTGCGGCCTACCAGACCTTCCCGCTGATGAACGGGCACGTCGTGCCGCCCGAGATCCTGATGCTCGAGCCGTGGTGGAAGAACTTCCTCTACAACATGGCGACCGTGCAGTTCGTGCACCGCGGATTCTTTTGGCTGCTCGCGCTGCTCGTGCCGATCGCCTGGTGGCTGCGGCGCGGCGAGCCGAGCGCGCACGCGCTGCTCGCCGCCTTCGTGCTGCAAGCGGCGCTCGGCATCGCGACGCTCCTTTCGGGCGTGCCCGTGGGCCTGGGCTCGGCGCACCAGGGCGGCGCGGTCGTTTTTCTCGCGGCGGCGATATGGCACGCACATCGCCTGGGCCGCGCCGCGCGCTGACTGCGACGAGCCTCGCGCTCGTCCTCGTCGTGGTGTTCGCGAGCGCCGTCATTCGCCTGCTGGGCGAGGACCTCGGCGGCGCGCTCCTCGTCGTGCGCGGCGTGCACCGCGTCGCGGCCTCGGCCGCGGCGCTCGCCATTCTCGCCGCGGGCTGGTATGGCTGGCACGAGGGCCGGCGCGCCATGGCCGTGATCGTGGTCGCGCTGATGCTCGCGCTCTCGGTGCTCGGTGCCGCCGCCGGCACCGAGCCGCCGCCGCTCGCGGCGGCGGGGAACCTGCTCGGCGGCCTCGCGCTCGCCGCGCTGCTCGCCTGGCAGCTCGGACGCGAGCGGCGGCGGGGCGGCGTGCCGCTGCTGCATCTGCTTGCCGCGCTCGTCGCGCTGCAGGTCCTCGCGGGGGCCTGGAACACGATCTTCGAGGAAGAGACCTGGACGCTGGTCCTCGTGGGACACGGCACGCTCGGCTTCGCGATCTCGGCATACCTCGCCGGGCGCGCGCTCGGTGCGCGCGACTGGGTGCTCATGGCAATCGCTGCAGCGGTGCCGCTCGCCGGCTTCGCTTCGGCGCTGCTCGGCGCGCCCGTGCTTGCCGCGCTCGCGCACGCGGCGGCGGCGGCGCTGCTCGTGGTCGCCGCGGCCTGGGCCCACGGCCGCCTTACTTGACCCACATCAAGGGCGAGCTTGCGTCGTCTTGAGATGGTGGCGCCATGGAAACGAGCGCCGATGCGCTGATCGACGCCGCGCTGGGCGCGGCCCGCGAGCGCGACTGGGCGGCCTACCGCATGCGCTTCGCGGAATTGCGCCGCGGCTGCGCCGACCTGCTCGAGCAGGACGAGAACCTGCGGCAGCAGTTCGAGGCGCTCGGTGCCGCGGCCCCGCAACACGATCCCGAGGGTTGCGTCGCCGCGTTCGAGGCGCTCGCCGCGCGGCTGCGCAGGCGCCACGCGCAGGCGCTGCGCGCCTGGCGGCCGCCGCCCGCGCCGCGCGCGCTCGACCTGCGCGGGCTGCAGCCGCCCGAGCCGATCGTGCGCATCTTCGAGGCGCTGGAGCGTGCCCCCGACGAGCCGCTGCGCGCTGTCCTGCCGCACGAGCCGGTGCCGTTGTACGCGCTGCTTCGCGAGCGCGGTTTCAGCTACAGCGGCACCCAGCGCAGCGACGGCGGTTTCGAGCTGCTGATCGAGCGGGCGTGATGGCTGGCGCGGGATCATTCGACCACACACGACGACGGAGTCCGGACATGAAGACACTCATCATGATCGCGGCGGCAGGCACGATGGTGCTGGCGCTCGAGGCGCGCGCCGACGAGGCGCTGGCGAAGAGACATAACTGCCTCGCCTGCCACCAGCTCGACAAGAAGTCGGTGGGGCCGTCCTACAAGGACGTCGCGAAGAAGTACAAGGGGCAGAACGTCGCCGGCAAGCTCGCGCAGAAGGTGAAGAAGGGCGGCAGCGGCGTCTGGGGGCCGATCCCCATGCCGCCGAACGCCGCCGTGCCGGATGCCGACATCAAGAAGCTGGTGGACTGGATCCTGAAGATGGGTTGACCGGATATGACCCAGGTCAAAGGGGCCGCCGGCCCCGGCTCCTAGACTTGGCGGCATGAACGGTCTGACGAAGCAGGAATTCGACCGCCTCGCGGCGGGCATGAAGGCGCGCAAGCGCCTGTTGATGGACGAGATCCGCCAGGGCCTGGCGCGCGCGGGCGAGGAGCGCTACGCCAAGCTCCTCGGCGAAGTGCACGACCGCGGCGACGAATCCGTCGCCGACCTGCTGTGCGACGTGCAGCAGGCGGAAGTCACGCGCGACGTCGGCGAGGTGCGCGACATCGAGGGCGCGCAAGCGCGCATCGCCGCCGAGCGCTACGGCCTTTGCACCGACTGCGGCGCCGAGATCGGCTTCGCGCGGCTGCAGGCCTTTCCCACCGCGAAGCGCTGTATCGGCTGCCAGGCGTTGCGCGAGAAGACGAAGGCCTCGCCGCCGCGCGGCACGCGCTAGAGCGCGTCGAGCGCGTTCCTCAGCTCCAGCCCGAGGGCGGTATCGCCCTCCATCACCAGCCGCCGCGAGAAGAACAGGCTATCGGCGTCCTCGCGCCGCAGCGCGAGCGCGGCGTAGTCGGCGAGGCTCGCGCGGATGGTCACATCCGGGCGGCCGAGCGCCGGGCGCAGGCCGATCGCGTCGAGCGTGAGCTGCGGCCCGAAGCCCAGCCCGGCGATTTCCAGC
>Ga0209705_10000838_pt1 | contig 16252 bp, 13 predicted proteins | sample PPLLaktember2015_5_FD_187262 | JGI IMG/M metagenome (GOLD analysis project Ga0209705, IMG submission 187262) | Freshwater sediment microbial communities from Prairie Pothole Lake near Jamestown, North Dakota, USA - PPLs Lake P8 Core (1) Depth... | ecosystem: Environmental > Aquatic > Freshwater... | reverse complement strand
GGCCGTCCGTTGGATGCGGGTATCGCTTCCGCGGTCACTGCGGGCCCAGTTTCTGGTGCTCGACGCTGCAGTAGAACTCGCCCTTGCTGAAGATCGCTTCGCTGCGCGGCAGGTTGACCCCGCAGTGGGCGCACTTGACCATGTCCTCGGGCGCCTTGACCTCGGGATGACGCGGCGGTCCCTCTACCGAACGGCTGTATTTCTTGAGGATGCCGTAGGCGATCAGGCCGATGGCGAGGAGGAGGAGAATCTTCAGCACGCAGTGCTCCGTAGCGAGGGGGTATCAGGGGTCGGACTGGGTGGGCACGACCTGGCGGCTGCCCTGCCGACGACAGGCGGGAATGTTACCTCATCGGCCGGCGAAACGGCCGCCCGCCGCCCGCTGAGCGGGGCCGCGGCAGGGACGAGGCGGAGCGCGAGAATCAGGGTCATTCGGCGCGCAGTGCCTCGACCGGGTCGAGGCGGGCGGCACGCATCGCCGGAACGACACCGGCTGCCAGCCCGATCAGCACCGACACCAGCAGCGCCCCGATGACGTAGTCCCATGGGGTGTTGACCGGCAGCCCGCTGACGGCTGTCTTCAGCAGCCAGGCGATGCCGAGGCCGATCGCCAGCCCGCCGAGGCCGCCGAGGGTCGACAGCATCGTCGATTCCATCAGGAACAGGGTGCGGATGCGCGCCCGTGTCGCGCCGAGCGCGGTCAGCAGGCCGATCTCGGCGACGCGTTCAGCCACCGCGATGTGCATCAGCGTGACCATGCCGACCGCGCCGACCAGCAGCGAGATGCCACCGAGCGCCGCCACCGCGAAAGTCAGCACGTCGAGCACCGTGCCCAGGGTGTCGAGCATCTGCTGCTGCGGCGTCAGGGTGAAATCTTCGCGCCCGTGGCGCGCCACCAGGATGCGGCGGACGTCCTCGACCACGGCTTCGAGCGGCGCACCAGGGCGATAGGCGACGTGGATCTCCATCACCCCCTCGCGATTGAAGACCTCCAGCGCGCGCGCGGTAGGGATGTAGACGGTGTCGTCGAGGTCGAATCCGAGCACCTGGCCCTTGGGCGCCATGACGCCGACGACGCGGAAGCGGTGGCTGCCGACCTGGAGGATGGCGCCGAGCGGATTGGCGCTGCCGAACAGCTCGCTGCGCACCTTCGAGCCCAGCACCGCATAGGCGCGAGGATTGCGCGGATCGTCAGGCGGAAGGAACTGGCCGATCGCCACGCGCATGTTGAAGGCGCGGGAAAAATCCGGTCCCTCGCCGTACACCGTCACCCGCCGGCTGCGCCCCTGGGCTCGGATTTCCGCGTTGCCCATCACTCCGGCGTTGGTGTAGAGCGCGTAGGGCGAAGCCTTCAGCGCCAGCGCGTCCTCGACCGTCAGCAGTCGGGCACTGCCGATGGCGCCGACCGACGCGCCGTGTGTGCTGGTCTTGCCCGGGCTGACGTTGAGGATGTTGGTGCCGAACTGGGTGAACTCGGCCAGCACGAAGCGATGGATGCCCTCGCCGATCGAGGTCAGCAGGATCACCGCGGCAATGCCGACCGCGATGCCGCTGGCGGACAGGAAGGTGCGCAGCCGGTGGGCACTGACGGCATGCAGGGCGAAGCGCAGGGTGTCGGCGAGGTTCATGGTTGAAACTCTCCTAACCGCGAAGGACCGCGAAAAAATGACTTATCCGCGAAGGACGCGAAGAAGAGCAAAACGGGTTGGATCCGCGCGTCGCCGGAATGCGTCGCCGGGCACCCAAGCTGATCGAGGATGAAGGTTCTTTGGTTCTTCCTTCGCGTTCCTTCGTGTCTTTCGCGGTCAAGAATATTGTCATCTTCATTTCCCGCTCAACGCCAGCACCGGGTCGAGGCGCGCGGCGCGGGCGGCTGGTAGCAGGCTGGCGACGATACCGGTGATCAGCGCGGTGGCCACGCCTGCGACGCTGGCCCAGGCCGGCGGCCAGGCGGGGAGCACGGGGTAGGCCAGTCTCAGCATCAGGCTGCCGGCGTGGCCGAGGGCGAAGCCGATCGCGCCGCCCGCCAGCGACAGCCACAGCGCCTCGGCGAAAAACAGTTTGCGGATGTCGGCGGATGGCGCACCGATGGCCTTCAGCAGGCCGATTTCCGATGTGCGCTGGGCCACCGCCACCAGCATCACGTTCATCACCAGGATGCCGGCCACCGCGAGGCTGATCGCGGCGATGCCGGCCACCGCCAGGGTCAGTGCGCGCAGGATGCGATCGAAGGTCGCGAGCACCGCATCCTGGGTGATGACGGTGACGTCGTCCTCGCCGTCGTGGCGCAGCTTCAGGGCATGGCTGATGGCGATCTTGGCGGGTTCGATGTCGTTGCGGCTGCGCGCTTCGATCAGGATGCGGAACAGGCTGGAGGTGTTGAACAGTTCCTGGGCGTAATCGATCGGGATGATGACGATTTCATCGGAGTTGAATCCCATCGACTCGCCCTGCGGCGCGAGTACGCCCGATACCAGGAAGCGGCTGTCGCCGAGCCGCACGCGCTGGCCGATCACCTTGCCGTCGGGGAAGAATTCGCGTGCCAGCTGGCTACCCAGCACGATCTGCGCGCTGCGTTCCGAACCGTGGGCGAGGAAGCTGCCCTGCGCCAGCTTCATGTGGCGGATAGGCAGCAGCTCGGCATTGCTGCCGAGCACCGTCACCTCGCGCAGGCGCCCGCCGGATGACAGTTCGGCGACCCCGACATTGAGCGGTGCATAGCGCCTGACCTGTGGCAGATGGCCGACGAAGCGCGCGTCCTCCAGGGTCAGGTCGCGCGGGGTCTGGCCGAGCGCGGCACCGGGGAAGCCGCCCGAGGTCTCGGCGCGTCCCGGCAGGACGATGACCAGATTGGTGCCGAGCGAGGAAAACTGTCCCACCACATAGCGCCGCGCACCGTCGCCCAGCGCGGTCAATACCACCACCGCCGCCACCCCCAGCGCCATCGCCAGCACGATCAGCAGGGAGCGGGTGCGATAGCTCGTCACCGTGCTGAACGAAAGCTTCAGGGTGTCGAGATAAGTCATCTCTCGTCGGCGACGATTTCACCGTCGCGCATGGCGATATGACGCTGCGCGCGCGCGCCGAGTTCGCGGTCGTGGGTGACGACGATCAGCGTGGTTCCGGCCTGGTTAAGGGTTTCCAGCAAGGCCATGACCTCGGCGCCGATGCGATGGTCGAGGTTGCCGGTCGGTTCATCGGCCAGCAGGGCGGTCGGGCGAAGAATGGTCGCGCGTGCGATCGCCACCCGCTGGCGCTGTCCGCCGGATAGCTCGGCCGGTCGGTGGCGGGCGCGGTCGCGCAGGTCGAAGGCGTCGAGGGCGGCCTCGACGCGCGACTTGCGCTGGTCCACGGCGATGCCCTCGAGGATCAAGGGCAGCTCGATGTTCTCCGCCGCAGTCAGGCGCGGCACCAGATGGAAGGACTGGAAGACGAAGCCGATCTTCTCCCGTCGCACCCGTGCGCGCTCGGTCTCGGACAGCTCGGTGACATTGGTGCCGTCGAGTTCGTAGCGTCCGCTGTCGGGGCGGTCGAGCAGACCGACGACGTTCAGCAATGTGGATTTGCCGGAACCGGACGGACCCATGATCGAGACGTATTCGCCCGAGGCGATGTCGAGCGTGACGGCATTGAGCGCGCGCACCTCCTGGTCGCCCATGCGGAAGACGCGGGTGATTTCGGACAGGCGGATCACGGGGCAGCCTTGGCCCTGACCCTGACGCCGGCCTTGACCGCTTCCTGATCGAAAGACAGCAGCACCCGGTCACCGGCGACCAGCCCGCCGAGGACCTCGGTATAGGCCCAGTTGGCGAGGCCGGTCGTCAGTTGGCGCGTTTCCAGGCGGTCGTCCTTGCCCAGCGCCAGCACCGTGCCGTCCTGCTGGATCGCCTGGGTCGGGACGCGCAGCACCTCGTCGCGGCGTTCGATGATGACTTCGACGTCGGCACTGTAGCCGACCAGCAGGGCCACGTCGGGCGGGGTATCGAAATCGGCTTCGACGTCGACGGTGCGCGCCTGCTTCTCGACTTCGGTGACATAGGGCGCGATGCGCCGCACCTTGCCGGTGAAAGCCCGGCCGGGCAGGGCGTCGAGGGTGATGCGGGCGGGCTGGCCGGCCTTCAGCCGCGGCGCGTCGACCTCGTCCATCGGCGCACTGACGTAAAGACAGGTGTCGTCGATCAGGTCGACCGCCGGCGGGGTGGGGATGCCGGGCGGCGAGGGCGTGGTGAACTCGCCGACCTCGCCGGTGACCCGTGCGACGATGCCGGCGAACGGCGCGCTGAGGGTGGTGCGCTCGAGCCCGGCCAGGGCGACGCGGATCTGCGCCTGCGCGCGCTTGACGTCGGCAGCAAGCGCGTCGCAGTTGGCCTGGCGGGCGCGCGCCTCGGCGCGCGCGTCTTCGACGCGCTGCGGGCTGACGAAGCCGCGTGCAGCGAGCTGCTCGGTGCGGGCCGCATCGTTGCGCGCGTTTTCGGCCATGATGCAGGCTTCACGGCGGCGCTCTTCGCTGGTCGTCAACTGGCGGGTGGCGAGCTCACGCTGCGCGGCCAGGTCGCGGCTCCACAACTCGAGCAGCGGCTGTCCGGCCTTGACCCGGTCGCCTTCCTTCACCCACAGGTTGACGATCTGTCCGCCCAGCACCGGCGCAAGCTTGGCGCGGCGGCAGGCCTTGATGGTGCCGGCGCGGGTGTTGACCACGGTGGATTCGACCGGGCCGCGTTCGATGCTGGCGAGTTCCACCTCGGGCAACTCAGGCCGGGTGAAGTGCCAGCCCGCAAAGGCGAGGGCGGCAACGGCGATCACGACGAACAGGAGGCGCAGCAGGGATTTCGTTTTGAGCATCATCGGCAGGGGTGGCGGCAGGCGGGTCAATGTAACATTCGAACCCGCCGAAAACCATCGTTCCCGACGCCAGCGAACGCCGTCGGCCGCCGCGATCAGGCAGACTGGCTGTCGTCGCTGATACTCGCGGTGCGGAAGCCGGCGAACGGGTCGCGGCGGTGCGGCAGGTAGAAATTGCGAAAGCCCGGGCGCCGCAACTGGGGGGAGGTGAAGGGTCCCGCGCCACGCAATTCCTGGTGACTGTGGAACCAGGGTTGGGAGTAGTCGCGGTAGGGATCGGGGGCGAAGCCCGGGTAGGGTGTGAAGGAATCACGCAGCCATTCCCAGCCTGCACCCCAGCGGAAATCCGCTGCCGCGCTCGCGGCCAGCCATTGCGCCGCGCTCGGCAGCCGGCGCCCCAGCCAGGCGGCACACGCTTCCGCTTCGTAAAGGTTGAGGTGCAGCATCGGCGTATTCGCATCGACCGGCGTCCAGCGCTCGAAGCGGCGCACCTGCCAGGCCCCGTGGTGCCAGCGCCAGTACAGCGGGTGGTCGGCATTGTTCGCTTTACGCCAGTCCCATCCCTCGTCGGTCCAGCCTGCACGGCGCCGGTAGCCGCCGCTGTCGACGAATTCGGCGAAGACGCCTTCGGACAGCATGCCGTTGTCGATGTCGAATGCCGGCAGCGTAACCGGATGGCGCCACTTTTCGTTGTCGAAGATGAATCCCTCGTCGGACCCGCTGCCGAGCAGGATCCTGCCCGCGGCAAATCGAAGCCGCGTAGTGCTCACGGGCTCCGCGCCGGTCCGGGCTGCACGCTCCGGCGGGGCATAGCCGAGGTTCTGGAAGGCCATCCACCAGGCCTCGATGTGCATCAGCTCGTGATACAGGCAAAGTTCGGCGAAATACCCCAGCTCCTCGCTGCCGTCGTCACGCAGACGCGCGGCTACGGCCTCGGTGACTCGTGCGGCATAGTCGTCCACTTCTTGTGGCTGCAGCAGGGGCAGGTCCCAGCGGGTTTCGTGGGCGACGCAGGAGGAATCGTAAAGGGCATCGGCGTCGCGCAGCATGCTGGGCGCACAACTGCCGTCGGGGCGCTGCCGCAGGCACCAGCGTTCCTGGAACCAGACGATGTGGCCGTATTCCCACAAGGGCGGATTAAGGTGTTCGGCGCGTGGTCCGAGCCAGCCTCCCCGCGGCAGGCAGTCGATCAGCACGTGCAATTGCCGGCGCGCCTGGGCCAGTCGGTCGACCAACTGCTGCGGCGTGTATCCGCTGGTGGGGCGTGTCATGTTGATAGGCTACGAGACATGGAATCCATTCTAGTCTTGCAGCCGGGCGCTTATCACGCAGCAGCGCGACGAACCCGGATTTGCAAGCATGCGGGGCAGGTTTCATTCGGGTTACTATCTCTGGGCAGACCGCTGCGCCCAGCGAGCCTTCCGATCCGCGACGAACGGATTCTGCGTGGCGCTGCCAGACTTTCGGGCCCGCGTGCGAACGTGCGGCAGTTCAGAACCTCATCAGTGAATCCGGACCATGAACGACCCCATTTCCAACGAACCCCTGCGGCTGACCCAGTATTCCCACGGTGGTGGCTGCGGCTGCAAGATCGCCCCTGCCGTATTGCGCGACATCCTGGCCGACACCCCGTTCGCCTCGCATCTGGCGGAGGCCTATCCCGACCTGATGGTCGGCATCGAGCACGGTGACGACGCCGCGGTCTACCGCCTCAACGACGAGCAGGCGATCGTCGCGACCACCGACTTCTTCATGCCCATCGTCGACGATCCTTTCGAGTTCGGCCGCATCGCCGCGACCAATGCGCTGTCCGACGTCTACGCCATGGGTGGGCGGCCGCTGTTCGCCCTGGCCATCGTCGGCATGCCGATCGGCAAGCTGCCGAACGAGGTCATCCGGAAAATCCTCGCGGGCGGCGAGTCGGTGTGCCGGCAGGCCGGGATCCCCATCGCCGGCGGACATTCGATCGATGCCCCGGAGCCGATCTACGGCCTGGTCGGCATTGGCGTGGTCGATCCTCGCCGCGTCAAGCAGAATTCCGGTGGCCAGGCCGGCGATGTCCTGATCCTCGGCAAACCGCTCGGGGTGGGCATCTACAGTGCCGCGCTGAAAAAGGGCGCACTCAGCCCGGAGCAGTATGCCGCGATGATCGCCGCCACCACCCAGCTCAACACCGCAGGCGCCGATCTGGCTGCGATCGATGGTGTCAACGCGATGACCGACATCACCGGCTTCGGCCTGCTCGGCCATCTGCTGGAAATCACCCGCGCCTCGAATCTCGCGGCGCGCGTAGAACTGTCGCGCCTGCCGCTGCTGCCTGGCGTCGACGAACTGGTGCAGGGCGGCCATGTCACCGGCGCCAGCCAGCGCAACTGGGCGAGCTATGGCGACGAGGTCAATATCGCCGACGACATCACCGAGTCGCAGCGTGCCGTGCTGACCGACCCGCAGACCAGCGGCGGCCTGCTGGTGAGCTGTCGCGCCGAACTGCGCGAATCGGTGCTGGAAGTGTTCCGTTGCCATGGTTTCGATCGGGCGACCGAGATTGGCGAACTGCAGCCTGGCACCAACGTCTCCGTCGTCGCCTAGGGGCAGGCGCGGATGACTTTCCGTTTTGTGGAGTTTCCCTCCGCAAGCGACGAGTTGCGCAGCGAGGTGCTGGCGGGGCTTGCGGCCAGTCCCAAATCCATCCCGCCCAAGTACTTTTACGACGAGGCCGGCTGCCGCCTGTTCGAGGCGATCTGCCTGCAGCCCGAATACGCTCTCACCCGGATCGAACAGGCGTTGATGGCGTCACGGCTGCCCGAGATCGCCGCCGCCATCGGCACCATCGACTGCATCGTCGAGCCGGGCGCGGGAGACTGCAGCAAGGTCAGGGCGCTGGTCGACGCCCTGCACCCCGGCCACCTGCTGGTGCTCGACATCGCCGGCAGCACGCTTGCACAGGCGGCGGCGTCGCTCGCTGGCGATCATCCCGGGCTGCAGGTCACCGCGCTGGGGATGGATTTCATTCATGGCCTGGAAGAGGCGCAAGCCTATCTGCCGCCGGGGCGGCGGCTTGTCTACTATCCGGGTTCCAGCATCGGCAATTTTTCGCCGACTGAAGCGGCCGCCCTGCTCGGGCGTTTTCGCGAAATCGCGGGTGAGGAGGGACAGTTGCTGATCGGCTTCGACCAGAAGAAGGACCCCGACCTGCTGCATCGCGCCTACAACGATGCCGCTGGGGTGACCGCCGCTTTCAATCTCAATCTGCTGCAGCGCCTCAACCGTGAACTGGACGCGGATTTCGAGCCGGCCCGGTTCCGCCATTACGCCTTCTACAACCCGGTCGAAGGGCGGATCGAGATGCACCTGCTGAGCCTCGCCGAGCAGAGCGTCGGCGTGGCCGGCCAGTGTTTTCATTTCCATCTCGGCGAAACGCTGCTGACCGAGCATTCCTACAAGTTCCGTTGCGGCGAGTTTGCTGCGATCGCCTCGAGCGCCGGCTGGCATCTGAAGGGCGAGTGGCGACAGGACGGATTTGCGGTGCAGCTGTTCGACCAGTCAATCGATGCCGTGCCTGGCTAGCGTGTGTCTGTCGTGAAAGCGACGCCCCAGGCTGTGCTGAAGGGCGCGTAATAGGCGTCATCCGCGGGGATCGCGCCGCGCAAATGGCAGATGCTTGCGGCGAAGTGGCGGGCCCGGCGCAGTGTCTCGGGCATCGGCCATCGCAGCAGGTGGCCGAGGATGCAGACCGAGGCAAATGCATCGCCGGCGCCGACGCTGTCGACCAGATCGGTCACCGGCTTGCCCGCCACTGATTCGTGGTGGCCTGCGCTGTCCAGCCACCAGGCCCCGGCTTCGCCGCGAGTCACCAGCAGGGACCGCAGGCCGAAACGGGCGATCAGGGATTCACCACGTGCCATGGGCGTGTCGCCACCGATGTTCATCCAGGCGGAGATCCTGTCGAGTTCCTCCTCGTTGACCTTGACCGTGTCGGCGTGCTGCAGCGACCAGCGCAGCACATCCATGTCGACCCAGGGATCGCGCAGATTGACATCGAGAAAGGCATGCGCGTCGCTGGCCTGCAGCATGGCCTGCAGTGCCTGATGCGAGTCGGCGCGCTGCGCCAGGGTGCCGAAGTAGATCAGATCGGGACGGATGGACCGCGCGAGCTGCTGTGCGTCGTGCGCGAGGATGTGGTCGTAGGCCTGGTCCGGCAGGATCTCGAAGCTATGGCCGTCTGCGCCCAGACGGATTTTGACCTGGCCGGTGGGATGCGCGGCATCGCGCTGGACACCCTGTATGGCCATGCCGAATCGTTCCATCGCCTGCAACACCTCATCGCCAGCGGGGTCCGTGCCGATGCGGGTCACCAGCACCGGCGTCAGGCCGAATCCACGCAGATGCCGGGCGACGTTGAAAGGGGCGCCGCCGAGAACCTCCCGGTCGGGAAACCGGTCCACCAGCACCTCGCCGAACAGCAGCACGGTCGGGTTCGCCAGGGGTGAGTTTGTCGGTGCTTGATCACTCATGCCTGGCGACATTATAGCCAGCGAAAAAATTCGTCCCGCTCGCCGCGTGCGGTGTTGATGGCTTGCATCGATCGCCTGAATGGGCGACCCTAAAAAAAGGAAGGCAGGTAAAACCACAGCGATTGCCTTCTCGATTTTCTTCAAGCTGGAGTCCAGAATTGCAGAAAAAAGCCCCCACCCGGAACCCTTCCGACGGCAGCGAGACCGGCCTGCATATCCTGCTGCTGAGCGTGCATGGCCTGATCCGCGGCCACGATCTCGAACTCGGCCGCGACGCCGATACTGGCGGGCAGACCCTGTATGTCGTTGAACTGGCGCGCGCCCTGGCCGAGCGCGATGACGTCGCGCGTGTCGATCTGGTGACAAGGCGCGTGGTGGATCCGCAGGTAAGTGCGGATTACGCCGAGCCGATCGAAATGCTCGACGACAAGGCACGCATCGTGCGCATCGATGCCGGACCGGAGACCTACCTGCCGAAGGAGGCGCTGTGGGATCACCTGGATTCTTTTGCCGACAATACCCTGGCTTTTCTGCGTGCCGAGGGGCTGACGCCGGACATCGTCCACAGCCACTATGGCGATGCCGGCTACGTCGGCAAGCGCCTCGCGGCCCTGCTCGGTGTGCCGCTTATCCATACCGGCCATTCGCTCGGGCGGGTCAAGCGCCGTCGCCTGCTGGCCTCCGGCCTCAAGCGTGACCTGATCGAAACGCGCTACCAGATGGCGCGCCGCATCGAGGCGGAGGAGGAGACCCTGGCGGCGGCTGAACTGGTGATCGCATCGACAGCCAACGAAGTCGAAGAGCAATACGCCCTCTACGACCACTACCAGCCGAAGCAGATGCGGGTGGTTCCGCCTGGCACCGATCTGACGCGTTTCCATCCGCCCGACAGCTTCGAGACGAGTGCACCGATCGCGGCGGATCTGCAGCGCTTTCTCAACGACGCCACGAAGCCGATGATCCTGGCCATATCGCGCCCGGACGAGCGCAAGAACATCGCCACCTTGGTGCGGGCCTACGGTGAATCGCGCGAGCTGCAGGATCTGGCCAACCTGGTGGTGGTGGCCGGCAACCGCGACGACATACGCGATCTCGACGAAGGCGCGCAGACGGTGCTGAGCAACCTGCTGCTCGATATCGACCGCTACGACCTGCACGGGCGCGTCGCCTATCCCAAGCATCATCGCCGCGACGAGGTCCCGGTGCTGTACAGGCTGGCGGCAGCCTCGCGCGGCGTGTTCATCAATCCGGCGCTGACCGAGCCGTTCGGCCTGACCCTGATCGAGGCGGCAGCGAGTGGTCTGCCCATCGTCGCCACCGCCGACGGCGGGCCGAAGGATATCGTCGGCAACTGCCACAACGGCTATCTGGTCGACCCGCTCGATACCGGCGAAATCACCGCCGCCCTGCTGAAGGTGCTGCAGGACCAGGAGGAATGGCAGCACCTGTCGAAAAACGGCATCGCCGGGGTGCGCCGACACTATTCCTGGCAGGCGCATGCCGAACGTTACCTGAAGGCGCTGCGCCCGCACCTCGCCAGCGTCACGCCGCCCGAGCCGCCGCAGGTCTCGCGCCGCCCGATGCTGTACCACGATCGCGCCATCTTCACCGATCTCGATCAGAACCTGCTCGGCGATCCGGCCTCGCTGGCGGATTTCGTCGGCGTGGTGCGCGCCAACCGCAAGTGCGCGACCTTCGGTATCGCCACCGGCCGCAGCCTCGAGTCGGCGCTTAAGATCATGCGCCGTTACAGCATCCCGGTGCCGGACGTGCTGATCACCAGCCTCGGCACGGAGATCCACTATGCTCCGGAGTTCGCCGCGGATGCCGCCTGGGCACGCCATATCGATCACCTGTGGACGCCCCAGGCGGTGCGCAATGTGCTCGACGAATTGCCGGGACTGGCGCGCCAGCCGAAGGAGAACCAGGGACGGTTCAAGATCAGCTATTTCATCGATCCGGCCGTGGCGCCCTCGCTCGAGGCGATCAACAGCCTGCTGCACCAGGCCGACCAGACCGTCAACGTCTCGATGTCTTTTGGCCAGTTTCTCGACATCGTGCCGGTGCGCGCCTCGAAGGGCATGGCGGTGCGCTGGTTCGCCAACCAGTGGGATATTCCGCTCGAGCACGTGCTGGCGGCGGGCGGTTCCGGCGCCGACGAGGACATGATGCGCGGCAACACCTTGGCGGTGGTGGTGGCCAACCGCCATCACGAGGAGTTGTCGAAGCTGACCGATGTCGAGCGCATCTATTTCGCGCGTGCCGGCTACGCCAGCGGCATCCTCGAGGCGATCGAATACTACGATTTCTACCGCGCCTGCCGGCTGCCGAAGAAAGATGCCGACTGACCCGCGGGCGCGCATCCTGCTCGCCACCGACCTCGATCGCACCCTGATCCCCAACGGCGCGGCGCCCGAATCCCCGGGTGCACGCCAGCGCTTCGCCCGCGTTGCGTCCCGGCCCGAAGTGATTCTGGCCTATGTCAGCGGCCGCCATCGCGCTCTGGTCGAGGAGGCCATCGCCGAATACACCCTGCCGCTTCCTGATTTCGTCATCGGCGATGTCGGCACGACGATTTATCAGCTGCAGGATGGTGACTGGTGCGAATGGCCCGACTGGCATCAGGTCATCGGTGTCGACTGGGGTGGCCACAACGCCGGCGAGCTACGGGCGATGCTGGCGCCGCTGGCGGAGCTGATTCCGCAGGAAGGGGCCAAGCAGAACCGCTACAAGCTCAGCTACTACGCGCTTGCGCTGGCCTATCCGCAGCCCTTGCTGGACGAGGTCCGCGTTCGCCTGGAAGCCGAAGGCATTCGTGCCAATCTGGTGTGGAGCATCGACGAGGCCGCCGACTGCGGCCTGCTGGACGTACTGCCGGCTGGCGCCAGTAAGCTGCACGCGCTGGAATTCCTCTGCGACAAGTTGGATATCGATCATGCGCATGCGGTTTTCGCCGGCGACAGCGGCAACGACCTGGAAGTCCTGGCAGGGCCGCTGATGTCGGTGCTGGTGGCCAACGCCAGCGAGGACGTGCGGCAACAGGCGATCGAGCTTGCCGCCAAGCGGGGCAATGCCGGAAGTCTTTATCTGGCGCGTGGCGAGCCTGGCGGGATGAACGGCAATTACAGCGCCGGCATCCTCGAGGGGCTGGCTTACTTTCTGCCCGAAACGCGCAGCTGGTGGGATTGAACAGGGACCGATCGTGGCCGCCGCCTTGGCTGGGTCAGTCTGTCAGCCAGTAAAACGACAGCTGTGGCAGGACGATGGCATCGTCCTCGACCACGATGCGTTCGCCGGTGCAGAGATTCTTCATGTTTTCCTGCAGGAAAAACCCGTGATCGCGCAGGACGCTGACCGGTAGCGTCTGTGCCTCGACATTGAAATTGGCGAGCACCAGTACCCGGTTGCGATTGTTGAGCGGATCGGTTCGGTAGAACGCCAGCAGCCTCGGGTTGTCCAGGGTCAGCAGCTGTCGGTTGTCGAAGTCCGCGAACGCCAGCGTTTCCTTGCGCAGGGCGATGAGCCTCTTCAGCGCGCTGAATATCCTGTTCTCCACCGTCCCGCTCTGGTGGCGCCTATTCGCCTTGTCCCAGTCGAAGTGCGAGCGGTGCATCCAGCGGCTGTCATGACGCTTGGCCGGATCGTCGAGATATTCCTGGTTGTTGAGCATGCCGATTGCGTCGCCGTAGTAGAGCAGCGGGATGCCGCCGAACGACAGGATCATGCCGTGCAGCAGCACGATGGTCCTGACCGCGGCATCGATCGCTTGCTCGTCCTGGCTTTCGAGGGCGGCCTCGAGCCCGACCAGCGAGGCGAGCGAGCCGGAAATGCGCGCATCGCCGGTCCTGGCATTTTCGCCGAACGGCAGGCCGCGGGCAGGCGAGCCGGAAAAACGACCGGTGAAGTAATCGATCAGGAAGCGGCGGTGCTGCTGCGGGTCATATCCGGCCAGGCGGATATCGCTGTCGTCAAACCCCAGTCCGATGTCGTCGTGGCAGCGTACGTAGTTGAGCCAGGTCGCCCGCTCCAGCTTGTTGGGCAGGCTCTTGATCCCCTGGCTCAGCAGGGCGGCATTCTTCGTCGCGACGGCGTCCCACAGCAAGGCCATGAAGGTGGCGTTGTAGGCGATCTCGCATTCCTTGGCGTTGATCGCATCCTCGCCGAAGTACTTGGCGATTTCACTCGGCGAGACGATGGCCTCGGCGATGAACAGCACCCCCGGCGCGGTCACCTGGCAGCAGTCCTTCATCAGTTGCAACAGCAGGTGCGCCTCGCGTTCGTTCTGACAGACGCGGCCCATCTTCTTCCACAGGAACGCCACTGCGTCGAGGCGCAGGATGTCCGCTCCCTCGTTGGCCCAGAACAGGATGATGTCGATCATCTCGATCAGCACTTCCGGGTTGCGGTAGTTGAGGTCCCACTGGTAGCTGTTGAACACCGTCATCACCCACTTGCCCATCTCCTTGTCCCAGGTGAAGTTGCCGGGAGAGGTGACCGGGAAGATCTCCGGCATGGTTTCCTCGTAGATGTCGGGAATCTCGCGGTCGTCGAAGACGAAGTAGTAATCCTGGTATTTCTTCTCGCCCTTGCGTGCGCGCTGCGCCCATTCATGTTCGTCCGAGGTGTGGTTGACCACGACGTCGAGGACCAGCAGCATGTCGCGCTTCTTCAGGGTCGCCGCGAGCGACTCGACGTCCGCGTTGCTGCCGAAGCGCGGATCGACCTTGCAGAAGTCGCGAACGGCATAGCCGCCGTCGCTTTTGTCGGGCGGACAGTCGAGGATGGGCATGACGTGCAGCATGTTGATGCCGAGGTCCTGCAGGTAGGGCAGCCTGCTGCGCAGGCCTTTCAGGTCGCCGGCGAAACGGTCGCAGTACAGCGCCATGCCGACCCATTTCTGGCTGAGGAACCAGTTGTAGTCGCGCTCTCGCGCCAGGTCGATCTTGCGCAGCGAGGGCGCGCGCTCGATGTAGCGCTGCGCCAGCGTCTCGACCAGGCTGACCATCTGTTGCTTGAAGTCAGGGCGGTCTCCGTACAACAGGCTGAACAGCGAATGAATGGCATAGAAATTCGCTCCCAGCCGGGTGTAGAAATGCCGCAGCCGCATATTGCCGATCTCAGGCTTGAGTTCGACCAGGATTTCGTTGAGCAGGGAATGGGAGGCTTGTTCGTACATTTGTCGTCTTGGAATTTGCTAATGTTGGTCGCGCCGCGGGGAAATTCCTTGCGGCCGATCGCGCGCACTTGAACCAAGGATAGCGTGCTGTGATTTTTATTCATCCCCGGCTTTTGTCGTCGCGGCCAGCCGTGGCGTTTGTGCGGCTTGGTTGTTGCGGGATCGTATCCGTACAGCGCGAATGGCGTACCGCGCTGCAAGATTCCATCGCGAACGACGCGGGTGCGCATTGCGGGTTACAGAGAAGGATGCACAAACAGACCGATACATCAGCAGCCGGTTCCGGCAGTGAGCGCTTGGGTTCTGTTTGCAAGGAATGATGGTCGGGGTGAGAGGATTCGAACCTCCGACTCCTGCGTCCCGAACGCAGTACTCTACCAGGCTGAGCTACACCCCGAGGCAGATGCTTGGCGGCCGGACAGCCCTGTAAAACCGTGCTGTTCGTGCCCGCGCGACTTGGAAAAACTGACGGGAATCCTGCGGTCAAAAACTCCGGTCAACCGCAAAGGCCGCCAATTGTAGCAAAGCTGACTTGTATTTTGTATCCGCCAGAACAGAAATTGCTTCGCAGGCGATTTCGATTTCGTGCCGGGCCTGATCGCGCGTGTATTGCAGCGAGTTGGTGTCCTTGATCGCGGCCAGCACGCTCTGGAATTCGGTCAGGCCGCCGTGTTCGATGGCCTGGCGGATGCTGACGGCCTGCTCGGCGGTGCCGTGCTTCATCGCGTACAACAGGGGCAGGGTGGGCTTGCCTTCGGCGAGGTCGTCGCCGATGTTTTTGCCGGTCTTGAGAAAGTCGCCGGAATAGTCGAGCACGTCATCGATCAGCTGGAAGGCGGTACCAAGATGCATGCCGTAGCGCGCCAACGCATCCTTCTCCGCCTCGTTGCCGCCACCGATCACGGCGCCGAGACGGCCGGCAGCCTCGAACAGCTTGGCAGTCTTGTAGCGGATCACGCGCAGGTAGTTTTCTTCGTCGATGTCGGGGTCATTGCAATTGAGCAACTGCAGCACCTCGCCCTCGGCGATGGTGTTGGTGGCATCCGACAGGATGCGCATCACCTCCATATTGTCGACCGACACCATCATCTGGAAAGCGCGCGAATAGAGGAAGTCACCGACCAGCACGCTGGCGGCGTTGCCGAACAGGGCGTTGGCGGTTTCGCGTCCGCGCCGCAATTCGGATTCGTCGACCACGTCGTCGTGCAGCAAAGTGGCGGTATGGATGAACTCGACCACCGCGGCGAGCTCGTAATGTGCCTTGCCCTGGTAGCCGAAGCAGCCCGCAGACAACAGCACCAGCACCGGCCGCAAGCGCTTGCCGCCACTGTTGATGATGTATTCGGAAACCTGTCGGATGAGTGCGACGTCGGAATGAAGGCTCTCGCGAATGACGCGGTCGACTTCTCTCATGTCGTCGCCGAGGAAGGTTTGCAGGCTCTCCAGAGACACGATAATCAGGCTTTTGTTATTTATTGAAGCCGCAATGGTAGCAGTGACGCCTGGCTTTTTCATCGCATCGAAACAATGCGCCGCGGGGTTTGACTTGTTTTTACATCGCCGCTAGAATTGCCGGCTTTCCTGGGTTCGAAATGGTCGGAGACCCCCATGTACGCAGTCATCAAAACCGGCGGCAAGCAATATCGCGTGAGCGCCGGAGACAAACTTAAAATCGAAAAGCTGGATGCCGAAATTGGCAGCGAAGTGACCTTTGATCAGG
>Ga0209705_10000835_pt1 | contig 16259 bp, 14 predicted proteins | sample PPLLaktember2015_5_FD_187262 | JGI IMG/M metagenome (GOLD analysis project Ga0209705, IMG submission 187262) | Freshwater sediment microbial communities from Prairie Pothole Lake near Jamestown, North Dakota, USA - PPLs Lake P8 Core (1) Depth... | ecosystem: Environmental > Aquatic > Freshwater... | reverse complement strand
GTAGCCGATGTAAAAGCCGATGCCGAGCTTCTTCGCCTCGTCGAACAGCGGCTGCGTCTCGGCCGAGGGCAGCGTGCGCTCGAAGTACCTGGCGTCGACCTCGGTTTGGTCCTCCATCCACCAGCGCGGAAAGAAGGTGGTGAAGGCGAGCTCGGGAAAGACGACGAACTTCGCGCCCATGCCGTGCGCCTCGCGCAGCAGCGCGACGAGCCGCCGCGTGGCGTCGACGCGTGTGTCCTTCCGGTGCAGCGGCCCGAGCTGCGCTGCGGCGATCTTCAGATGTCTTGCCATGTCGTAGTCGACGATCACGCATTATCGGTGGTGTGCTCGAAACGTCAACAAATCGGCGGCCCGGTGGCTTACGGCAACATCAGCGCGATACTATCCGCGCATGGGAAATTTCAGCGATTCCTTCACCGCCGCGGCCGGCGCGCTGTTCGAGCGGCTCGCCGAGCACCTGCCGAACCTGATCGGAGCGCTGCTGCTGCTGGGCGCGGGCTGGCTGCTGGCGCGGCTGCTGCGCGTGGTGGCGGTGCGCGGCATGCACCTCGCGGAAACGCTCATCGAGCGCATGGCGGGATCCTCGCGCCTCAAGGTGGGGCGCTCGGCGAACGTGCTCGGCACGGTCGTGTACTGGGTGGTGCTATTGTTTTTCGTCACCGCCGCGACGCACGTGCTGGGCCTGCAGACCTTCACCGAATGGTTGTCGCGGCTGCTCGATTACCTGCCGACGCTCGCCGCGGGCCTGCTGATCGTGGTGGCGGGCTACGTGCTGGCGAGCTTCGTCGCCGACCTGGTGCTGGCCACCGCCACGCGCCTGCAGGCCGCGCAGCGCACCGCGCTCGCGCGCCTCGCGCAAGGCGCGACGCTGGTCGCGGCGATCCTGGTGGGCGCCGACCAGATCGGCATCCGCGTCACCTGGATCGCGATCCTCGCCGCGGTGGTGATCGCGGCGGTGCTGGGCGGCGTGACCATCGCGGTGAGCCTCGGGGCGCGCAGCTACGTGGCGAATCTGATCGGCGCGCACTACCTGCGCCAGGCCTTCGAGGTCGGCCAGCGCGTGCGCGTTGCGGGCTTCGAAGGGCGCATCGTGGAAGTGAGCGCGACGTCGCTGGTGCTGGAGACGCAGGAAGGGCGCGTCGCGCTGCCCGGGCGCGTGTATCACGACGAGCCGATCGTGCTCCTGTCGGGCGAGGGCCATGGCTGACGCCGAGACGCTCAGCCACGCCTTCATGCGAGCGCAACCCGTGGCCGCCGCGCGGGTGCTCGACGCGCTGCCGCCCGCCGAAGCCTCCGCGCTGCTGGCCCGCGTGCCGGCGCGCCTCGCCGCGCCGGTGCTCACTGCCATGCTGCCCGGCGCCGCTGCGCGCAGCCTCGGCGCGGTCGCGGACGAGCGCGCGCTGGAACTCCTGGGCGAGCTGCGCACGCAGCCGATGGTTTCGATCCTGCGGCACGTGCTCGAGCCGCGGCGCTCGCAACTGGTCGCCGGGTTGCCGACGACGGCATCGGTTGCCGCCCAGTTGCTGCTCGGCTACGTGGAGGACGCCGTCGGCGCCTGGACCGACCCGGACGTGCTGGCGCTGCCGGCGCAAACACGGACGGAAGATGCGCTGGAGCGCATGCGCCACGCGTCGCTCAACGCGCACCGCGTGTTCGTCACCAGCGCCGGTGGGCGGCTCGAGGGGTGGGTGCCGCTGCCGGCGTTGCTGCGCGCCCCGCCGGGCACCAGCCTCGCCTCGATCCTGCAGCGGCCCGAAGCGGTGCTCGCGGCGCAAACGCCGCTCGCGGTGGCCGCGAATCACGCGGGCTGGGAAAGCACCTCGACCTTGCCGGTGGTGGAGTCCGGCGAGCGGCTGGTCGGCGCGCTCACGCACGAAGCGCTGACGCGGGCGGTGCGGCGCGTACGGCGCCTGCAGCGCGCCGAGCCGCCGGCTACGCTGGGCGGCATGCTCGCGCGCGGCTACTGGGACGCCCTGTCCGGCGGCGCCGAAGCGATGGCGACGCTGCTGCCCGTGGTCGCGCCGGTGGGAAGGAAATCGCATGAGCGCTGAAGCGCTGCCCGCGGTCGCCGCGCTCAACCAGCGCTTCCTGCTCGATTTTCCGGGCGAGGCGGCGCGCGAGCTCGAGGCGCTGCCGGCGGACGAGGCCGCGGCGCTGCTCGCGCCGCATGTGCCGCGCGCCGTGGTGCGCGCCTGGGAGGCGCTCGCCGCCGACTTCGCGCGCGCCGTGCTCGAGCATCTGCCCGAGGCGCTCGCGCAGCGCGTGCTCGCGGAAGCCGAACCCGCTGCCAGCGCCGCAGTGCTGACCCAACTGGATCCCGATGCGCGCGAAGCGCTGCTGTCCAAGCTCGACAAGGAAGTGGCGCGCGAGCTGCGGGCGCTCGCCGAATACCCGCGGGATTCCGCCGGGCGCCTGATGGACGCGCGCGTCATCCCGTTGCGCGCCGGCATGCCGGTGGGCGAGGCGATCGAGCGACTGCGCGCGGTGCGCCGCGGCGGCTTTCGCGAGATCTACGTGGTGGACGACTCGGGGCGCCTCGCGGGGCGCGTCGAAATGCAGGACCTCGCGCTCGCCGAGCGCGACCGGCCGCTGGCCGAGATCATGCACGGCGTCACCGCGGTGGTGCGCGACCTCGACCCACGCGAAGAGGTGGTGGAGATCCTGCAGCGCGAGCCGATCACCGTGCTGCCGGTGGTGAACCAGGCGGGACGGCTGCTCGGCGTCATCCGCCAGGCGAAACTGATGGCGGCGGTGGAGGAGGAGGCGAGCGTGGACATGCAGACCATGGTGGGCGCGAGCCCCGACGAGCGAGCGCTGTCGCTGCCGTGGTTTGCGGTACGTAAACGCCTGCCGTGGCTGCAGATCAACCTGCTGACGGCGTTCCTTGCCGCGGCCGTCGTCGGCGTCTTCGAGAGCACCATCGCCCAGTTCACCGCGCTCGCGGTGCTGTTGCCGGTGGTCGCCGGCCAGTCGGGCAACGCCGGCGCGCAGGCGCTGGCGGTGACCATGCGCGGGCTGTTCCTGCGCGAGATCAGCGTGCGGCACTGGCCGAAGATGGTGTGGAAGGAAGCGGCCACCGGCGTGGTGAACGGCCTCGCCGTGGCGGCGACCGCGGGCGCGGGCGTCTACTTGTGGAGCGGGCAGATCGGCCTGGTGTGGGTGATCTGCCTGGCGATGGTGCTGTCGATGGTGGCCGCGGGCCTTGCCGGCGCGCTGGTGCCGATCCTGCTGCACCGCTTCGGGCAGGATCCGGCGACCGCGTCGTCGATCATCCTCACGACGGTGACCGACGTGGTGGGATTCTTCTCGTTTCTCGGGATCGCTACGTTGTTCGCCGGGATGCTGGTGGCGGGCTAGTCCCGGACGATCCAGTTCGCGCGCAGCAGGATCGACCCGGGAATCTTCAGCCCGAGCAGCTCTGCTGTCTTCAGGTTAACCGCTATCTCGTAGCCGGTTGGCAGCGTCACCGGCAGGTCGCCGGGCTTCGCGCCGCGCAGGATGCGGTCGATGTAGTCGGCGGTCTGGGCGAAGGTGGGTCGCCAGTCGATGGCGTAGGAGACCAGGCCGCCGGACTCGACGAAGCCGCGCAAGGTGTAGGCACTCGGCAGCCTGTGCCCGTTCGCAAAGCCGACGATGCGCACGCGCTCGCGCATGGTGAGCGCCGTGCCCGATACCGACAGGGCCTGCGCGCCCCAATCGAGAATGCTGCGGAACGCGCCGTCAAAATCGTCCACCCGCGAAACCGGAAACGACCGCAGGTCATAGCCCAGACTGCGCGCGGCCGTCGGCGTGGCGGGAGGGAACGTCGCGGTACCACCGGACACCTTCTGCACCGCCGTCGGCACGCTGAGAAACGCCAGGCGCGTGGCCGCCGGCGCGATCTCCTGCAGCAGCTCGAGGCGCTTGCCGTCGACTTCCGGGTTCGAGAACCACGCAACGCCCGTCGCATTGCGCCCGGGTCGAGCGAGCGAGTCGATCAGCTCCTGCTCGATCGGATAGGCCACGCCCCAGAAGACGATCGGGATGGTCTGCGTGTGGCGCGCGGCTGCGACAGCGGCTTCCGGCCCCATCGCCCAGATGACGTCCACTTTCTTGCGCACCAGCTCCGCCGCGAGTTCCGGCATGCGCTGCTCGCTGCCTCCGCCGAACGCGGGCACCAGCTCGACGGTCTCGCCGTCGATCCAACCGAGCTCGCGCAGGCGCAGGCGCAGCGGGCTGTTGGCCAGTTGATCCGGCGGAGGCATCGGGTGCGGATTGAGGATGCCGATCTTCGGCAATGCGGACGCCTTCTGCGCGCGCGCGCCGAGCGGCACGAGCGCGAGGCTGGCGGCGGACAAAAAGCGCCTGCGGGAAACGGGTCGCATGCCTCCCTCCCGGAACAGACGAACCCGTGGGAAGTCTACGCTTTCGCCAGATAGCCGTAACCGGGCCGCGCGTCGCGCAGGAATACCGTGAAATCGGTCGCCGGCGGGCGCACGGGGCCCTGGTAGAAGAAATCCGCGACGAAGCCCCGGTGGTAAGTGGCGTGGTTCACGACGTGCAGCAGGATCTCGCCGCGCGTCATGGATCCTGCGCCGCCGCCGATGTACTCGAAGTCCACGCGCTCGCCGAGCGCCGCCTCGGTCTGCGCATCGGCCCAGCCCACGTACCAGCGATCCATCTCGCGCTGCATCTGCGCCAGCACGGGCAGCGGCGGGTATTGCTCGGTGTTCCTCGCCGTGTAGCCATGCGCGCGGCCCTCGAGATGGCACTGGAACACCCGGTCGATGACGTACACGTGGTTGAGCGTGTGAACCAGGTTGCGGAACACGCTCTGGCGCGGCTTCTCGGCCTCGCCCGCCGGAAGGCGCGCGGCGGCCTCGAAGATGACGTCGTCCGCCCAAGCCTTGTAGCGGGCGAGTAGACGGGCGTTCTGCACTGCGGTCATGTCGGTTCTCCGGCAACTACTTCCGCGATTACGTTGCGGGCCTTGTAGCCATGCTCGCGCCCGCCAGGCATTTCCGGCACAGGCACGAGCGCTTGCGCTCGTCCTGCGGCAGGCGCGCAAGCAGCTCGGGACGGACGGCAATCTCCGTGCACCAGCAAGGCGTGGCGAAGCTGCCGCTGGCGGCCGCCGCGCATTTGTTCGGCCCGCCGCACACCGGGCACTCGAGGTTGGGTAGCGGCTGCACGCATCTGATTCTCCGGCTTTTTCGGTGTCTCCGATACGGGTCAATGCGCCGCGCCGGCGCGCATCCCGCTAGACTGCGGGCATGAACGACCTCCTCATCCGCGGCGCGACCGTCTACGACGGCTCCGGACGTCCCGGCCGTATCGAAGACATCGCGATCAAGAACGGGCGCATCGCACCGGCAGGATCAGCGAAGGAAACGCTCGACGCCGGCGGCCTCGCGCTGATGCCCGGCATCATCGACGTGCACACGCATTACGACGCGCAGGTCACCTGGGACCCGAAGCTCACGCCGTCGCCCGCCCTGGGCGTGACCACCGCGATCATGGGCAACTGCGGCTTTGGCATCGCGCCTTGCCCGATAAAACTTCGGGAGACCGTCCTGAAGAACCTTTCGGTGGTGGAGGGCATGGACGTGAATGCGCTGCTTACCGGCACCCGCTGGGACTTCGAAACCTTCGCCGAGTACCTCGATGCGCTGGAGCGTATCCATCCGTACGCCAACGTCGGCGTGCTTGCAGGGCACTCCACCATCCGCAGCGCGGTGATGGGCGAGGAGGCTTCGAGCCGAAAGGTGCCGACGCCGGAGGAACTGAAGGCGATGCAGGACATCGTCCGCCAGGCGCTGAAGGACGGCGCCGCGGGCTTCGCCTCCTCGTTCTCGCCCAACCACAGCGGCTGGGGCGGCCGGCCGATGCCCTCGACGATCTGCGAGGACGCGGAACTGCGCGCGCTGGTCGAGCCGCTCAAGGACGCCGGCAAGGGCGTGTTCGTCGTCGCTGCGGGCTCGAAAGCGACGCCGGAGTACCTGGAGCAGATGGCCGCCGACACCGGCCGGCCGATGTTCATGGTGACGGTGCTCACCATGTACACCGACCAGAACCCGGGCCGCGCCATGACTTACTACGAGCGCTGCGCGCAGGCGCTCAAGCGCGGGCGCGAGGTCTACATCCACGCCAACTGCCAACCGCTGTCGTTCGACTTCACGCTGCAGGAGCCCTATCCCTTCATGGCCCTGGCCGCGTTCGATCGCGTCAAGGCGGCCAAGGCTGGAGAGCTGCCGGCGATCTATGCCGATCCCGGTTTCCGCGCGCAGTTCCGTGAGGATCTTCGAAACCCCAGGCCGGGCATTCTCTTTTCGGGGGATTGGACGAAGGTCGAACTCGACGGCGTGCCGCTGCCGCAGCTCGCGCAAGGCAGGGATCCGCTCGACTGGTTCTGCGAGCGCCCGCTCGATCAGCAGATGATCGCGAAGCTGTTCCAGAACGATGACGCGGGCGTGGCGCCGCTCCTGCAGCACGAGGCGGGCGTGCTCGCGCTCTCGGACGCGGGCGCGCACCTGATCTACTTCTGCGACGCGGGTTTCGGCCTGCATTTCCTCGCGCACTGGGTGCGCGAGACGCGCACTTTCACGATGGCGGAGGGCGTGCGGCGACTCACCGCCGATCCGGCGAAGAAGTACCGCATTCCCGACCGCGGCGAGATCCGCCCCGGCGCGTTTGCCGACCTGCTGCTGTTCGACCCGGAGAGCGTCGGACTATCGAATCTGCGTCGGGTGCGCGACATGCCCGGCGGCGGCGCGCGCATGATTCGCGAGCCCTTGGGCGTGCACGGCGTGTGGGTAAACGGCGTGCAAGTGCACGATGGCCGGGACTACGCCGCGCTCGATCGCGGTCCGGGGCAGGTGCTGCGGGGATTCGGCCGCTAGCTTGCGAGACTCAAGCCCGGCCGGGCTTGAAGGCGACGGGATCGAGGCGGTGGCGCTCGAGCAGCGAGCTGAAATCGCCGCGGCTGCGCTTGGCGAGCTTCGCCGCCTGGGTGACGTTGCCGTCGGTGATCCTCAGCATGCGGGTCAGGTACTCGCACTCGAATTGGCGGCGCGCCTCGTCGAAGGCCGCGAAGTCGTCCCCCGACGCGGCCAGCGCGCGTTGCAGCAGCGCCGCCGGCAGCAGCGGCCCGGTCGAGAGCGCCACGCATTTCCCGATTACGTCGTGCAGCTGGCGCACGTTGCCGGGCCAGGGTGCGCCGAGCAGCAGCGGCAACGCCGCGGGCGCGAAGCCGTGCACCTGTTTGCCATAGTGCGCCGCGAACTGCTTGAGGAAGTGCGCGGCGAGCAGCGGGATATCCTCGCGCCGCGCGGATAGGACGGGCAGCTCGAGTGTCACCACGTTCAATCGGTAGTACAGGTCCTCGCGAAACCGCCCGGCGGTGATCTCGCCGCCGAGGTCGCGGTGCGTCGCCGAGATGACGCGCACGTCCACGTCCACCGACTGGGTGGCGCCCACCGGGCGCACTTGGCGTTCCTGCATCGCGCGCAGCAGCTTCGCTTGCAGGGCGAATGGGAGGTCGCCGATCTGGTCGAGAAAGAGCGTTCCCCCGAGCGCGGCCTGGAACAGGCCCTCGTGCTCGTGCACGGCGCCGGGGAAGGCGCCTTTGACGTGGCCGAAGAGTTCCGATTCGAGCAGCGGCTCGGGCAGCACGCCGCAGTTCAGCGCCACCAGCGGCCGGCCGAAGCGCGTGCTGGCGGCGTGGATGGCGCGCGCGAGTTGCTTCTTGCCGGTGCCGCTCGCGCCTGTGATCAGCACCCCCGCGTCGCCGGCTGCCGCGGCGTGCGCTTGCGCCAGCACGCGCTCCATCGCGGGGCTGCGCGTGACGATCTCGCGCCGCCAATGGGACTCGACGTGCATCGCGACTGCGATCATGGTGAAGCACATTCTAGCCGCTATACTCGACGCATCCGTCTCTTCCTCCTACTGCTGGCCCGCTTCTCGCACCGGCGTGCGCGCGCGGCGCTGTCGGTGGCCGGCGTGGCGCTCGGCGTGGCGCTCGCTTTCGGCGTGCACCTCGTGAACCGCGCCGCGGTCGGCGAGTTGGCCGCGGGCGTGCGCGCGCTCGCGGGCGAGGCGGACCTCGAGGTGCGCGGTGGGCGCGCCGGTTTTCCCGAATCGCTCTATCCGGCGCTTGCGCGCCTGCCGAGTGTCGCCGCCGCGAGCCCGGTGCTCGAGCTCGAGGCGGGGCTCGCGGGCGGCGGCGCGATCCGCGTAATGGGGCTCGACCCGTTGCGCGCGGCGCGACTGCAGCCGGCGTTTTTCGCGCATCAGCCTGAGCAGGTGGGCGCGCTCCTGCGGCCCGACACGGTGCTGTTGTCGCAGGGCGCGGCGGAGCGGCTGCGCCTGGGGACCGGCGGCCGACTGGTGCTGCTCGCGGGCCTCGACACGATCGAGCTCGAAGTGATCGGCACGCTCCCCGTCTCGAGCGCGCCGGGGATCGTGGCGCTCACCGATATCGCCACCGCGCAGTGGCGCTTGCATCGCCTGGGGGAATTGAACCGCATCGGACTGCGCCTTGCGCCGGGCGCCGACCGGGAGGCGATGCGCGCGCGCATCGAGCCGCTGCTGCCGGCGGGCACGCATGTCGCGCGGGTGGAAACGGCGCAACAGAGCGGTGCCGCGCTGTCGCGCGCCTATCGCGTCAACCTCAACGTGCTGGCGCTGATGGCCCTGTTCACGGGCGGCTTCCTGGTGTTCTCCGCGCAGGCGCTGGAGGTGGCGCGGCGCCGCGGCGAGCACGCGCTGCTTCGCGTCCTGGGCCTGACGCGCGGCGCGCTGGCACGGCTGGTGCTGGCCGAAGGCGCGCTGCTGGGAATGCTCGGCGCCGCGTTGGGCCTCGCGCTCGGCTACGGCCTGGCGGTCGCCGCGGTACGCGCTTCGGGCGGCGACCTCGGCGCCGGCATGTTCCGCGGGCTGGCGCCACAGATCGGTTTCGCGCCCGGCGCTGCGCTCGGTTACTTCACCGCGGGCGTGGCAGTGGCGCTTGCGGGCGCCGTGCTGCCTGCGCTGGATGCCGCGCGCTCGGCGCCCGCCCAGGCGCTGAAAGCGGGCGACGAGCAGCGCATGCTGGCGCGCATGCCGTCGGCGGGCGTGGCGCTCGCATTCCTCGGCGTCGGTGCGTTGCTGGCGCTCGCGCCGCCGGTCGACGGGCTGGCGCTCGCGGGTTACGGCGCCGTGGCCTGCCTCCTGCTGGGCGGCATCCTGCTGATGCCCGTGTTCTCGCGCGTGCTGTGGCAGGCACTGCCGTTGTCCCGCCGGCCCGCGCTGGCGCTCGCCGCGGCGCAGTTGCGCGGCTCGCCGGGACAGGCGATGGTGAGCCTGGCCGCCATCGTGGCGAGCTTTTCCCTGATGGTGGCGATGGCGATCATGGTGGCGTCGTTCCGCGGCTCGGTGGATCGCTGGCTGGAGGCGGTGCTGCCTGCGCCGTTGTACCTGCGCACGACACACGCGGGCGAGACGGCATACCTCGCGCCCGAACTCGAGGCGCGCGTGCGCGGCCTGCCGCAACTGGCGCGCGCCGAGTTCCTCAGAAGCGCACGCGTGACGCTCGACCCGGCGCGCCCGCCCGTGGCGCTGCTCGCGCGCGACGCGCCGGGGGAGAGCCTGCCGCTCGTCGGGGCGCACGACGCGCCGCGCAGGGGCGATCCGCCGCCCGCGTGGGTGAGCGAAAGCGTGGCCCGGCGCTATGGTGCGCAGCCGGGCGAGCGCCTGAAGTTGCCGCTGGGCGGCGAAATGCGCGAATTCAGGGTGGCGGGCGTGTGGCGCGACTATGCGCGCGAGCATGGCGCGATCGCGATCGAGCGCCAGGTGTACGCCGGGTTCACCGGCGACGCACGCGCGAACGACGCGGCCCTGTGGCCCGCGCCGGGCGTGCCGGTGGAGGACGCGGTGCGCGCGATCCGCGCGCTGCCGGGCGGCGAGCACCTCGCGTTCGGCACGCCGGGCGAGATCCGGGAGATGTCCCTGCGCATCTTCGATCGCAGCTTCGCGGTGACCTACGCGCTCGAAGCGGTGGCGGTACTGGTGGGGCTGTTCGGCCTGTCCTCGAGCCTGGGCGCCATCGTGTTCGCGCGCCGGCGCGAGTTCGGCGTGTTGCGCCACCTCGGCATGACGCGTCGCGAGATCGGAACCATGCTCGCAGCCGAGGGCGCGCTGCTGGCGCTCGCCGGCGCGGCCGCCGGCCTCGCGCTGGGCGCGGCCATCAGCATGGTGCTGGTATACGTGGTCAATCCCCAGTCCTTCGGCTGGAGCATGGACCTGGATCCGCCGTACGCGTTTCTCGCCGCGCTCGCGCTGGTGCTGGTGCTGCTCGCGATGCTGACGGCCTGGCTCTCGGGGCGCGAGGCGATGGGCATGGCGGCGGTGCGGGCGGTGAAGGAGGATTGGTGAGGCGGCGGGCGTTCATGCTCGCCGCACTGGCGATGCCGCTCGCGTACGGTGGGCCTGCGGCCCACCCTACGGTGTACCCGCAAGTTAAGCGCGGCACGCGCCTGCGCTTTCCGCGCGACCACGGCGCGCACCCGGAGTACCGCACCGAGTGGTGGTACGCGACCGGTTGGCTCGAGCGTCGCGGCGCGCCGATCGGCTTCCAGGTGACGTTCTTCCGCGCGCGGCCGCCTTGGAACACTGCCAATCCGAGCACCTTCGCCCCGCGGCAGGTTCTGCTCGCGCATGCGGCGATCGCCGATCCCGTCCATGGACGGCTCAAACACGACGCGCGCGCCGCGCGCGAGGGCTTCGCGCTCGCGGGCGCGTCCACGCGCACCACCGAGGCCTGGATCGACGACTGGCGCTTGGAACTGCAGGGCGATGTCTACCGCACGAAGATCGCCGCGAGCGGGTTTGACCTCGAGCTGGAGCTCGCGGCTTCGCGTGCGCCGCTGCTGCAAGGCGCGAGCGGTTTCAGCCGCAAGGGGCCACGCGCCGGGGAAGCGAGCTACTACTACAGCCGGTCGCACCTGGAAGCGAGCGGCACGCTCGACGGCGAGGCGGTGCGCGGCAGCGCGTGGCTCGACCACGAATGGTCGAGCCAGTACCTGGCGCCCGAGGCCTCGGGGTGGGACTGGTGCGGACTGAATTTCGATGACGGAACGGCGCTGATGGCGTTTCGCATCCGCGCGCGCAAAGGCGGCGTGTACTACGCGCCCGAGGGCGTCGCGTTCACGCCGCTACGCACCTGGCGCTCGCCGCGCACCGGCGTCGACTATCCGGTGGCCATGCGCGTCGAGGTGAACGGGCATAGCTACGAGCTCGAGCCCCTGATGGACGACCAGGAACTCGATGCGCGCGCGAGCACCGGCACTATCTACTGGGAAGGCGCGGTGCGCGTGCGCCAGGCCGGCAGGGAAGTCGGCCGCGGCTACCTGGAACTGACCGGCTACTGGCGGCCGATGACGCTGTAGGGTGGGCCATGGGCCCACCCTACCGCCAGGCCCACACCGGCTGCTCCAGGTGCGCGACGCGCGTTTCGCGGCCGAGCACCGCAACTTCCATGAACTGGTAGAGCACCGCCGCGGTGGGGGCGTGGATCAGCGTGCCAAGCAGGGGATAGCGGATCACCGGACGGTCGCTCTCCGGGATGGCGACGAACTCGGGCGAGCCGGGCTTGCCGATGTCGGCGAGCGGGACGCGATACACGCTCGCCACTTCCGCGGGGTTGGGTGCAAGGCGTGCGCCTTCCTCGACCCAGACAACGAGCGGCGTGATGAGGTAGCCGGAGCGCGTCGGGTAGTCGTCGAGCCGGCCGAGGAACACCTCCGGCGCGAGCTCCAGGCCGATCTCCTCCCGTGCCTCGCGGCGCGCGGCGTCGAGGGCGGACTCGCCGGCGTCCAGGCGCCCGCCAGGCAGCGCGTACTGTCCCGAGTGCGCGCTCAAGTGGGCGGCGCGCCGAGTGAGCAGGAGCGCGGCCTCGCCTTCGCCGTCGCCGGTGACGATGACGCACACGGCGGCGCGCTTGAGCGCCGGATCCTCGAGCGGCGCGTGCGCCAGGCGCGCGAGGTTGGTCGCCAGCCGCTCGCGCAATGCGGCGTCGAACGCGAGCGGGCTCATGCCGGCACCCGTGCGCGCGCCGAGGCGAGCGCCACGCCCGAGAGGATCAGCGCCACGCCCGCGAAGTGATACCAGTAGGGACGCTCGCCGAGGAACGCGGCGGCCAGCACGACCGAGATCGCGGGCATGAGGTGCATGGTGACCCCGGCGCGCGCCGCGCCCAGGCGTGTGACGACGTAGCTCCAGCCCGCGTAGGCAAGGAGCAGCGAGCCGATCGCGGAATACAGCACCGCCGCGGCGCCCGCCGCATTCAGTTGCAGCGTCATGCCGGTGAAGCCCTCGGCAATCAGCCACGGCGTCATGAACGCCAGTCCAAGCAGGCAAACCATGGTCAGGAACTCCACCATGTCGAGCGTGTCGCGGCGCAGGCGCAGGAACACGGTGTAGCTGGCCCACAGCACCATCGACGCGACCGCGCACAGGTCGCCGACGTTGAAGCTCGGGTTGACGACCTGCCCCTGCATGCCGATGAGCGCCACCCCGGCGAAGGACACCGCGACCCCCAGCCATTGGCGCGCGACGATGGCTTCGCCGAGCACGGGCGCGGCGAGGAGCAGGATGAAGATCGGCGCGGTGGACAGGTACAACGTCGCGCTGGTCGCCGTGGTGTAGTGCAGGCCGAGCCATTGCAGCGCCAGGTGGATGCCGCCGCCGGAGAAGGCGAGCAGCCATAGCACCCGCCAGTCGCGCCGGGACAGGGCGGGCAGCTTCGCCGCAAGGCCGCGCCAGGCGAAGGGCGCGAGGAGCAGAGCCACGATCGCGAGGCGCCCGGCGGTGGCGAGTCCCGGCGAGATGTCGTCGCGCACCGCGCGCGCCACGATCCAGTTCCCGGACCACAGGGTGAGCGTGGCCAGCAGCACGGCCCAGGCGGTGAAACGCATGGGCGGGGATTATCGCCTGCGTGCTAGATTGTCCCGATGCCTTTCGTGAGTTGCGCCGGCCATGCGCTCGAGGTCGAGTGGCTCGACGCGGCGCAAGCCGGCAAGCCGACCCTGGTGTTCCTGCACGAGGGCCTGGGTTCGCTTCGGCAATGGCGCGACTTTCCGCTGCAGGTGGTCAAGGCCACGGGTTGCCGCGCGCTGCTTTACAGCCGCTACGGCTACGGCCAGTCCGACGTGCTCGCGGAGCCACGCGTGGACCTGCAATTCATGCATCGCGAGGCGCTGGAGGTCCTGCCGGCACTGCTCGAAGCCCTGCGCATCGAGCGCCCCGTGCTGGTCGGCCACTCCGATGGCGCTTCCATCGCTCTCATCCATGCCGGGGCCGGCCACGCGGTGCGCGGGCTGGCGGTGATGGCGCCGCACGTGTTCGTGGAGCCGATCTGCGTGGAGAGCATCCGCAAGGCCGCCGACGCGTTCGCGACGACGGATCTTGCCCAGCGCCTGGGCAAATACCATCGCGACCCGGCGAAGACCTTCCACCTGTGGGCCGACGCCTGGCTCGATCCCGAGTTCCTGCACTGGAACATCGAGCAATACCTGCCGGGCATCGGTTGTCCGGTGATGGCGATCCAGGGCGAGGACGATGCCTACGGCACGATGGCACAGCTCGAACGCATTCGCCGCGGTGTGCGCGGGCCCTGCGAGCTGGTGCCGCTCGCGGCCTGCGGCCACACGCCGTTTCGCGACCAGCCGCACGCCACGCTCGAAGCACTGACGAGGTTCGTGCATGAGTGCGGCGGCTGACGCGCTCAGGCGCGACGTGAAGGTGATCGGGCTGGTGGGGCTCGCCCACGGCCTGTCGCATTTCTTCCAGATCGCCACCGCGGTGCTGTTTCCGCTCATCAAGGACGATCTCGGCGTGTCCTACACCGCGCTCGGCGCGATGGTGGGCCTGTACTACACGGTGTCCGGCGTGTGCCAGACGCTCGCCGGATTCGCGGTGGACCGCTTTGGCGCGCGCCGCGTGCTGTTCGCCGGGCTCGCGCTCGCCGTCACGGGGGCGGCGCTCGCCGGCCTCGCGCAGAACTACGCCATGCTGCTCGCCGCCGCGGTGGTGGGCGGCATCGGCAACAGCGTTTTTCACCCCGTGGACTTTTCCATCCTCAACGCGCGCGTCACCCGGCACCGCCTCGGCTATGCCTTCAGCTGGCACGGCATTGCCGGCTACCTCGGATTCGCTGTCGCCCCGGCCTACGGCATCGCGATGGCCACCGCGTTCGACTGGCGCGGCGCGCTCCTCGGTGCCGCGGCGATCGGCGCCGTCGTCACGGCTTTGCTCGCGTCGCAGGGCGAGGAACTGGAAGCCGCGCCGGTGCGCGCCGGGCAGGGCAGCCCCGGCGCGCGCGCCCTGCTGCAGCTCCCGGTGCTCATGGTGTTCGGCTACTTCGTCATGCTGGGCATCGCGTTCATCGGCATCCAGACCTTCGGCATCTCGGCGATGGTGTCGCTGTACGGCGTGAACGTGGCACTGGCCTCCGCCGCGCTCACTGCGTACCTGGTCGGCGGCGCGACCGGCATCTTCTGCGGCGGCTTCGCCGCCGTGCGCATCGCGCGGCACGACCTGGTGGCGGTCGCCGGCATGGCCACCAGCGCGGCACTCGTCCTGGTGCTCGCGTCGGGCTGGCTGCCGGGGGCGGCGCTGCCGCTGCTGCTCGGCGCGGCGGGCTTCGCGGGCGGTTTCACCAATCCGTCGCGCGACCTGATCGTGCGCGCGGCCACGCCCGCGGGGGCGACCGGCAAGGTCTATGGTTTCGTGTACTCGGGGCTGGACGTCGGCTCGATCGCCGCGCCGGTGGCGTTCGGCTGGTTGCTCGACCGCGGCGAGCCGGCGGCCGTGTTCTACATCGTGGTGGGCGTACTCGCCGTGTCGATTCTTACGGTGCTGAAGCTCCCGACGCGCTCGGCTCAGCCGACGTAGTCGATGCCGCGGCGCTCGAGCAGGCGCAGCAGCGCCGGCCAGTCCTTGTGGTTGGAGGGGCGGTCGGGACGCTCGAACTGCTCGGTGGCAGTGGCGGCCGCGCTCTGCGACATCTGCTGCACGTTCTCCAGGCCGCCCGCCATGGCGTCGATCTGGATCTGGCAGGCGCAATCGAGGTAGTACATCAGCTCGAAGGCCTCGCGCACCGTCGCGCCCAGGGTGAGCAGGCCGTGGTTGCGCAGAATCATCACCTTGGAAGACTTGCCCAGGCTCTTTTCCATGCGCGCGCGCTCGTCCATGTCGAGCGCGATACCTTCATAGTCGTGGTACCTGCACTGCTGCTGCACGCGCATCGCGTGCTGGCTGATCGGCAGCAGGCCGCAGTTCATCGCCGACACCGCGACGCCCGCGCGCGTATGCGTGTGGATCACGCAGTTGACCTCGGGGCGCGCCGCATGCACGCAGCCGTGGATCACGAAGCCCGCCTCGTTGTAGCCGAGGTCCAGGGGGTCGTCCACGATCTTGCCGTGCTCGTCGATGCGCACCAGGTTCGAGGCGGTGATCTCGTCGAACATCAGCCCATAGGCATTGATGAGGAAGTCCTCGGACCCCGGCACGCGCGCCGAGAAGTGCGTGTAGATGAGGTCGGTCCACTTGAAGACCGCGGCCAGCTGGTAGGCGGCCGCGAGGTCCACGCGCGCCTGCCACTCTTCGCGGCTGACGCGTTCACGGACGGGCTTGGCGTGCTTCGGCTTGAGGACGGCGCTCATCGGGGATCTCCTTGGGAGCGGATTCTACTGCGTCGAGGGCTTCGAGCAGCAGGCGCGGGTCGTTCTGCGAAAGGCGCGCCGGGTCCGACAGCATCCGGCGCCAAAGCCGCGCCCGCGGATGCCCGTGGTAGAGCCCCAGCATGTGGCGGGCGACGAGGCGCAGGCTGGGGAGCGTGGCGGCGTACGCTGCCATGGCGCGCACCACCCCGGCGCGCGTCCGGCCCGGGTCGGCCAGGATCCAGCTGTCGTGATAGGCCGCGCGGCCGAGCATGACGCCGTCGAGCCGCGCGAGCTGGGCGTCGATCTGCGCCCAGGACGTGATCCCGCCGTTCACCACGATCTCCAGATGCGGAAAGTCCTTCTTCAATCGATGGACATACTCGTACTTCAGTGGCGGGACTTCACGGTTTTCCTTGGGCGAGAGCCCTTTGAGCACGGCGTTACGCGCGTGGACGATGAACGTGGTGCAACCCGCGCGGGCTACGGTATCCACGAAACGGGCGAGGAACTCGTATGCCTCTATCCCATCGATCCCCGTGCGGTGCTTCACCGTCACGGGGATCGAAAGCCTTTCCCGCATCG
>Ga0209705_10000834_pt1 | contig 16294 bp, 15 predicted proteins | sample PPLLaktember2015_5_FD_187262 | JGI IMG/M metagenome (GOLD analysis project Ga0209705, IMG submission 187262) | Freshwater sediment microbial communities from Prairie Pothole Lake near Jamestown, North Dakota, USA - PPLs Lake P8 Core (1) Depth... | ecosystem: Environmental > Aquatic > Freshwater... | reverse complement strand
GGCAATATCGACGGCACCGAGAGAGGCGGCACCCTGCACGTGAGCGGGCAGCGCACGAGCCTCGACATGCCGCGGGTTTTCACCAGCGTGCTCGCGCTCGATACGCTCACCGCCCAGGTTGGATGGGCATGGGCGGGCGAGCGCCTGGAGCTCAGGTTGAGCAACGTGTCCTTCGCGAACGCCGACGCCGCCGGCAGCCTCTTCGGGAGTTATCGCTCCGCCGCTGAAGGCGCTGGCGAGATCGATCTGACCGGCAGTCTGACGCGCGCCAGCGCGCACAACGCGTCGCGCTATATCCCGATCACGATACTGCGCAAGACGAGGCCGTGGTTCGAGCGCGCTTTCGTCGCGGGATTTTCCAACGACGTGCGCTTCAGGGTGAAAGGGCGCCTCGACGATTTTCCTTTTCAGCAGGAAAAGCGCGGCATGTTCCACGTGGTCGCGAAAGTGACGGGCGGCACGGTCGACTACGCGGAGCGCTGGCCGCGTATCGAGAACATCGAAGGCGACGTGCATTTTCGCGGCTCGCGCATGGATTTCGTCGCACGCCAGGCGACGATCAACGGGGTGAAGCTCTCGAAGGTGCAGGGCGAGGTCCCGGACATGAAAACGCAGTCGGAAGTGCTCACCGTGACGGGAGAGGCGGAAGGGCGCACTGCCGATTTTCTCTCTTTCGTGGCGAAGAGTCCGGTCACCGACATGATCGACCACTTCACCGACGGCATGCAGGCGCAGGGCAACGGCCGGCTTTCGTTGAAGCTCGTCCTCCCGCTGAGCGAGCTCGCGGCGAGCAGGGTGTCGGGCAGCTACCAGATGACGGGCAACCAGATCGTCTTCGAGCGCGGGTTGCCGCCGCTCGAGCAGGCGGGCGGACGCATCGAGTTCACCGAGTCGGGCGTCAAAGCACCGGCGATCACCGGTGTTTTTCTCGGCGGGCCGGTGACGGTATCGGCCGCCACCCAGCGCGATGCCACGCTGCGGGCGACCCTGCAGGGACGCGTGAATGCCGACAACGTGCGCAAAGCCGGCGGCCCTGCGTGGATGCAGCATCTGCGCGGCTCGACCGACTGGCGCGGGGTGGTGACGCTGCGCAAGAAAGTCCCCGAGCTCGTGATCGAGTCGAGCCTCCAGGGCATCGCTTCGCGCCTGCCCGTGCCTTTCGCAAAAACGGCGGCCGAATCGGTTCCGCTGCGCATCGAGCGGCGCTCCACCGGCCCGCGAGAGGACAGGGTCTCTTTCGCCTACGGGGACATCGTCAAGGCCGATCTCGCGCGGCGCAACGACGGCGGGCAGACGCTGGTGGAACGCGGCGTCGTGCGCCTGGGCGGCGGCGAAGCCGGAGAGCTCGACCGCCCGGGCGTGTGGGTGCGCGGCGTGCTCAAGCGGTTCGACTTCGACGAATGGCTCGCATTCAGCCGCAGCGGCGAAGGCGCAGCCGCGTTCCCGATCGCCGGGGGCGAAGTCAAGTTCGCGCAGCTGGATTTCTTCGGACGCCGTTTCAGCGACCTCGCGCTGACCCTCGCATCCCAACCCGCGTCGACCCAGCTCACGTTCTCGGGTCCCGAGATCGAAGGCGGTGCGACGTGGCGCGGCGAAGGCAAAGGGCGGCTCATCGCGCGGCTGAAGAAGCTCACTTTGCCCGCTGCGGATCCGAAGCCGGTGCAGGCCGCGGTGCAGCCGCCCGCCGGCAAGTCACCGGACCTTCCGGCGCTCGACGTCATCGTCGGGGAGTTCCAGCACGGGCAGAAGCAGCTCGGCCGTCTCGAGCTCTCCGCCGTGCACCAGGAGCGCGACTGGCGCATCGAACGGCTGCGGCTTTCGAACCCCGACAGCGTAATCACCGCCGAAGGCGTCTGGCAGGGCTGGCGCACGCAGCCTCGCACGCAGCTGAACGTGCGTATGGACGTGACCGACGTCGGCAAGACGCTCACGCGCTGGACGTATCCGGCGGGAATCCGGCGCGGCACCGCGAAAATCGAAGGGAGCCTGTCGTGGGCCGGCAGCCCGCACGACTTCGACTATCCCACCCTGGGCGGAAACCTCGTCGTCGAAGCCGCGAACGGCCAGTTCGTCAAGCTCGAGCCGGGGATCGGCAAGCTCCTCGGCATACTTTCGCTGCAGGCGCTTCCGCGCCGCATCAGTCTCGATTTCCGCGACGTTTTCAGCGAAGGCTTCGCTTTCGATACCATCATCGGCGCGTTGAAAATCGATCGCGGTCTCGTCACCACCGAGAATTTCAGGCTGCGCGGGCCATCGGCTCGCGTGGTGATGGGGGGCGAAATCGATCTGGCGCGCGAGACCCAGAAGCTCAAGGTGCGCGTGACGCCCCACCTCTCCGACAGCGTGTCGCTCGCCGGCGCGCTGATCGGCGGCCCGGTCGCCGGTGTCGCGACTTTCCTCGCGCAGAAAATCCTCAAGGACCCGATCGAAGAGCTGGTGTCGTTCGAATACAACGTGACGGGCGGGTGGTCCGACCCGCAGGTTTCCAGGATCGCGCGCGCGCCGCTGCCGCTGCAGGAGGGCTCTCCATGATGCGCCCGGGAACCGCGGCCGCGGCATTGCTGGGCGCCTGGTCGTGCGTGGCGGCCGCTCAGGTGCACGAGGTGCCTGCCGAGCTCTGGGACCGCCCGCGCACCGCGAGCGCGATCGCCGCGGAGGAGAGCGTCAGGCGGCCGGTGCTGGCGCTGATCGCCCAGCCGGAATCGCGGCTCGTCATCCACCACGCGGCGGGTCAGGAACCGCAGCTCCTCGCCGAGGAGCTGCGCTCGTGGCTGGGAGCGCTCGCCATCGATCCGCGCCGCATCGTACTGCGCAGCGACCTTGCGGCGGGTGCGTCGCTCAGACTCGAGGTCACCCCATGAGCACACGGCTCCGCGCGAGCGCGCGCGATTTCGCTTTCACCGCCCGCCCGCCGGAGCCGCAGCGGGGGGCGGTTCGCATCGCCGCCCTCCAGATGGCGTCGGGTCCGCACGTGGAAGCGAACCTGAAGGAAGCGGGACGGCTCATCGAAATGGCGGCCGCACAGGGCGCGAAGCTCGTGGCGCTGCCCGAGTATTTCCCGATCATGGGCATGCACGAGCTCGACAAGGTGAAGGTGCGCGAAGCGCAGGGCTCCGGTCCGATACAGGCTTTCCTCTCGCAGGCCGCGCGCCGGCACGGCGTGTGGATCGTCGGGGGCTCGGTGCCGCTCACCGCGTCGGTCCCCGACAAAGTGCGCAACAGCACGCTCGTCTACGACGACCAGGGAGCGTGCGTGGCACGTTACGACAAGATTCATCTCTTCGGTTTCGAGATGGGCGCGGAAAGCTACTCCGAGCAGCGCACGATAGAGCCGGGCAAAGACGTCGTAGTCGTGGAAACGCCTTTCGGCCGTCTCGGCCTTTCGATCTGTTACGACCTGCGCTTTCCCGAGCTTTACCGCGCGATGAAGGACGTCGACCTGATACTCGTGCCTTCGGCGTTTACCGAGACGACCGGGAAAGCGCATTGGGAAACGCTCATACGCGCGCGCGCAATCGAAAACCTCGCGTACGTGCTCGCGCCGGCCCAGGGCGGTTACCATGTGAACGGGCGCGAAACCCACGGCGATTCGATGCTCGTCGACCCGTGGGGCGTTATTCTCGACCGGCTGCCGCGAGGCTCGGGCGTCGTGTCGGGCGTGATCGACCGCGCGCTCGTCGCGCGCCTGCGCGCGAGCTTGCCGGCGCTCGCCCACCGCACGCTGTGAGCCCACCGCCGCGGCGCAAAGGAACAAGCGGACCGCCACGACGCCAAGACTTCGAGAGCTACGTATTCGGTTTCGGTTTCTGGGGCGTCCTCGGCGTCCTGGCGGTCTAGAATGATGTTGAACCTCGGTGACCCCAGCAGGTCAGTCTGGAAGCCCCCTCTCGAAAGCGAATCTCCACCGTGAACCCGCAAACGCAGACGCAGACCCAATCCCCTCTCGGCGCCACCGTGATCGACCTGCCGTTCGATACCGCCCAGCAGATGCTGCTCGCGCCGTACGCGCTCGACGACTCGCGGCTGCAGACCGTTTTCGGCGAGATCATGTCGCACAAAGTCGATTACGCGGACCTCTACTTCCAGTACAGCCGCAGCGAGTCGTGGAGCCTGGAAGAAGGCATCGTCAAGTCCGGGAGCTTCAACATCGACCAGGGCGTCGGCGTGCGCGCGGTGAGCGGCGAGAAAACCGCGTTCGCTTATTCGGACGACATCAGCCTGCCGGCGCTTCAGTCCGCGGCCGAAGCGACGCGGGCCATCGCGCGGGCAGGGCAGAGCGGGCGCGTGCAGGTGGTCAAACGCGGTCCGGGGCGTCAGCTCTACGCCGCGCGTGATCCGCTGCCGAGCCTGCAGGACCAGGAAAAAGTCGCGCTCCTCGAGCGCGTCGAGCGCTACGCGCGCTCGCTCGACAACCGGGTGACCCAGGTCATGGCGTGGCTCGCGGGCGAGTATGAAGTCGTCCTCGTCGCGCGCTCCGACGGCCTGCTCGCGGCGGACGTGAGGCCGCTCGTGCGGGTGTCGGTGCAGGTGATCGTCGAGCAGGACGGGCGCCGCGAGCAGGGAAGCTCGGGCGGCGGCGGACGCTTCGATTACGGCTATTTCACCGACGAAGTGCTGCAGGATTACGCCCGCAAAGCCGTGCACCAGGCGGTGATCAATCTCGACGCCCGTCCGGCGCCGGCGGGGCCGATGACGGTCGTGCTCGGGCCGGGCTGGCCCGGAGTCCTGCTGCACGAAGCGATCGGCCATGGGCTCGAAGGCGACTTCAACCGTAAAGGCACTTCGGCGTTCAGCGGGCGCATGGGAGAGCGCGTCGCATCACGCGGCGTCACGGTGGTCGACGACGGCACGATCCCGCTGCGCCGCGGCTCGCTCAACGTCGACGACGAAGGCAACCCCACGCAGCACAACGTGCTGATCGAGGACGGCGTCTTGAGAGGCTATCTGCACGACAGCCTGAACGCGCGCCTGATGGGAGTCGCATCCACCGGCAACGGCCGGCGCGAATCGTACGCTCACATCCCGATGCCGCGCATGACCAACACCTACATGCTCGCCGGCGACAAGGACCCGCAGGAGATCATCGCATCGGTGAAGAACGGCCTGTACGCCGTGAATTTCGGCGGCGGCCAGGTCGACATCACGAGCGGCAAATTCGTGTTCTCCGCGTCGGAAGCGTTCATGATCGAAGACGGCAAGGTGACTTACCCGGTCAAAGGCGCGACGCTCATCGGCAACGGTCCCGATGCGTTGACCCGCGTCGCGATGATAGGCAACGACATGGCGCTCGACAGCGGCGTGGGGACCTGCGGCAAGGACGGGCAGAGCGTGCCCGTGGGCGTCGGTCAGCCCACGCTACGCATCGACGCGCTCACCGTCGGGGGCACTGCCGGCTGACGGCTTACGCGCAACGACGTTGAGGCTGATGGGCCTGCCGGCGACCACGAGCCGGCTTGCGTCGGCAAAGAGTCCGAGATCGGCGACGCGTTCTATCGCGGTGAATCCCGCCCGCGTCAGGTACGATCTCATGAGCTCTTCGTTGAAGCCGACGAAATGGAAATCGGCATCGTCGATCTGGCCGCCATACATCATGCGCATCACGAGGAAGCGGGCGTCGGCGTCGAGCGCCGGATCGAGATAGAGCGTGCACAGGGTGGCGAGGTCGGGCACGCTCACGCGCAGCCGCCCTCCGGGCTCGAGCACGCGGCTGAATTCACCCAGCGCCCTGCCGAGCTCGCGCTGATAGCCCAGATGCTCGACGACGTGAGAAGCGTATATCTCGGCGACGCTGGCATCGGGGAAGATGGAAAGATCGGTGCAGGAGCGTGCGTAGTCGGTGAACTCGCCCGGCAGGACGTTGACGATCTTCCACTCGGGGTGCGGCTGCTGACCGCCGATGTGCAGGCGCAGCGGCGAGGCCGGGTCGTGCGCTCTCGCCGGCGGCGCCGGTGCGCGCTGCCGCAGCAGATTTTTGAAGAGCGCAGCCAGCATTTGCGCCAGAGGTTAACAGATCGCCGCCTCATCCTGCACTAGGCATCGGCTTCGGCGGGGCGGTATAATGCTTTGATTTCAGAGGGTTTGGGACGCATCATGCACTACAGGACCGACGACTTGCGGATCAAGGAGATCAAAGAGCTCGCACCGCCTTCGCACGTGCTCCGCGAGCTTCCCGTCACCGAGATGGCCGCCAAAACGGTCGTCGAGGCACGCCAGGAGATCCACCGCGTACTGCACGGCGCCGACGACAGGCTCGTCGTCATCATGGGGCCGTGCTCGATACACGACGTGAAGGCCGCCAAGGAATACGCCTCGCGTCTCGCCGACGCACGCCAAAAGCTCGGGCGCGAGCTCCTGCTCGTGATGCGGGTGTACTTCGAGAAGCCGCGCACCACGATCGGCTGGAAAGGCCTCATCAACGACCCGAAGCTCGACGGCAGCTTCAGCATCAACGAGGGGCTGCGCATCGCGCGCCAGCTGCTCCTCGACCTCAACGATTCCGGGGTGCCGGTCGGCTGCGAGTTCCTCGACATGATCACGCCGCAGTACATCGGCGATCTCGTCTCGTGGGGCGCGATCGGAGCGCGCACGACCGAAAGCCAGGTCCACCGCGAGCTCGCTTCGGGGCTGTCGTGCCCGGTCGGTTTCAAGAACGGCACCGACGGCAACATCAAGATCGCATTGGATGCGATCCGCGCCGCGCAGGCGCCGCACCATTTCCTTTCGGTCACCAAGGGCGGCCATTCGGCGATCGTTTCGACCACCGGCAACGAGGACTGTCACATCATTCTGCGCGGCGGCAAGCAGCCGAACTACGACGCGGCGAGCGTGGATGCCGCGGCGAAAGGCCTCGCCGAAGCGGGGGTGCCGGCGCGCCTCATGATCGACTTCAGCCACGGCAACAGCAGCAAGAATCCCCAGAAACAGCTCGACGTGGGGCGCGACGTCGCGCGCCAGGTCTCGGGCGGCGATGAGCGCATCTTCGGTATCATGATGGAAAGCCATCTCAAGGGCGGCCGGCAGGACCTGATCCCCGGAAAGACGCTACAGTATGGCGTCAGCATTACCGACGGCTGCGTGAGCTGGGAAGAAAGCCGCGCTCTGCTCGACGATCTGGCGGAAGCCGTTCGCAGACGCCGGGTGAAGGCCGAAGCCGAAGCAGAATAAACCGCGGCGGCCGCAACGCCGCCCATGCTAAAGTAGGAAAACGGGGTCGTTCCCGGGGGAATGGACTATGGTGCTACAGGACCAGAAGTTCCCGGCAAGCGCCGATGTGCTCGGGCGTTTCGAGCGCATAGCCGATAACGGGGCCATCGCGGACGAGCTCGGAACGCTGCTCGGGAGGGCTCCTCTCTTCTCGGATTTCACTCGCGAGGATGTGAAAAGCCTGTCGGAGTACATGGGCGTCTACCGCGCCGACGTGGGCGAGACGATCATCCGCGAAGGCGACGTCGGCGATTTCATGCTGCTCATCGTGCGCGGCGAAGTCGACATCCTCAAGCAGGGGGTTCATCGCGAGCAGCAGCATATGACGACCGTCGGTGCGGGCACGACCATCGGCGAGATGTCGATGATCGACGGCGAGCCGCGCTTCGCGAGCTGCCGCACCACGCAGGCGACCACGTTCGGCGTCTTGACGCGCGACAACATGGCGAAAATCATCCTCGAGCAGCCGCAGCTCGGCGCGAAAATTCTGGTGAAGCTCGTCACCATGCTCTCGGCGCGCCTGCGCCAGACGAGCGCGAAGCTGATGCGCTACATGGAAGGCATCATCAGCTAGAGGGCGGGATCCACGATCCAGGATTTTAGCCGGAGCGATCGAAGCGCGAGCTTCTTGATAATCCCCCGGGTTTCGATTCTGCTCCTGGCGGCTGCGCTTGCCGCCTCCGCTGCCCACGCATCGCAAGGCGAAGACGACCGCGGAGTCGCGGTCAGCGCCCCCGCAAAGGCCGTCCGCATCGCAGCGCTTTCGCCGCACCTCGTCGAGATAGCCTATGCCGCGGGGGCGGGAAACCAGCTCGCGGCGGTCGTGCGTTACAGCGACTACCCGCAAGCCGCTGCGCGGCTGCCTCGCGTGGGTGATGCCTCGCGGCTCGACATCGAGCGCATCCTCGCGCTCAAACCCGATCTCGTTCTCGCCTGGAAGAGCGGCAATCCCGCGCACGATCTCGAACGCCTCGAGCGGATCGGTTTTCCGGTGTTCGTCACCGAGCCGCGGCGGCTCACCGATATCGCGCGCCTCATCCGCGTCGTCGGCGCGCTCGCGGGCACGCAATCGACGGCGGAGCCTGCGGCGTCGGCTGTCGAGCGCGAGCTCGAAGCGCTGCGGCTGCGCTATGCCTCGGGGCGCGCGGTGCGGGTGTTCTACGAAATATGGCACCGGCCGCTCCTCACCGTGAACGGCGCGCACCTCATCAGCGACGTGCTTACGCTGTGCGGAGGACGCAACGTTTTCGCGCGCGCGCCGGTGCTGACGCCGTCAGTTTCGCTCGAAGCGGTGATCGCGGCGCGTCCCGAGTTGATCCTCGGCGGAAGCTCCGCAAGCCGGCCCGGAGAGCTCGAGCGCGAGTGGCGGACGGCGCCGGTCGCGGCGCTGCGCGCGCTGCCGGTGCGTTACGTACCGCCCGACATCATCCAGCGCCAGACGCCGCGGATCGTCGAAGGCGCGCGCGTCATCTGCGAGCACCTGGACGAGGTGCGGCGAAACGGTGAGCGCTGAGTGTTGAATGACTGATGTTGAATGGTTCTAGGTCTTCCGATTCAAACCCTGCTGCCACAGGACGTCGTCCCCGCCCGCATGGCGATTGAGGGCGCGCGCCGCGACGAACAGCAGGTCGGAGAGACGGTTCAGGTACTGGAGGAGGAGAGGCGGAACGCTTTCCGCGCGCGACAGCGCGACGAGGCGGCGCTCCGCGCGCCGGCATACGGTGCGCGCGAGGTGCGCGGCCGCTGCCGCGCGCGAGCCTCCCGGCAACACGAAATCCTTGAGCGCCGGCAGCGTCGCATTGAGCGCGTCGAGCTCACGCTCCAGCCTCGACACGTGGCTCGCGCCGATGATGTCGTGGCCCGGCAGGCAGAGCTCGCCGCCCATGTCGAGGAGGTCGTGCTGGACTTCGAGCAGGCTCGCGCGCATGGCGGCCGGCAGGTCTTCCGCGAGCACGAGCCCGACGGCGCTGTTCAGCTCGTCGATCTCCCCCATCGCGTCGATCCGCGCTGCATCCTTTGCCACGCGCGTGCCGTCGGCAAGCCCGGTCGTGCCGTCGTCACCGGTGCGCGTGTAGATCTTGGTAAGGCGTTTTCCCATCGTCAGGCGCCGGCCGCCGCCGGCGCGCCCGCCGGCACCCGCGGCTCGCCGTTCGGAAGCGTCGTCTTGCACTCCCTGAAGATTTGCCGCTCGCACTTTCTGCAGATCTCGGGATCGAGCTTGGGATAGATGAAGCCGACGGCCCTCGATTTGACCGGGAATATGTTTTCCTTACCGATCTCGTTCAGGTAGCCGCCGCGCGTGAGCAGCCGCATGACGTCGTCGTTGACCCGGTACAGGTAGAGGCCGCCGCCGAGCCTGCGCCTCCTCTTCGCTTCCAGCGCGAGCATCTCGGCGCCCGCGATGTCGATGAAGTTCACTCCGGTCATCTCGATCAGCACGTGCTTCTGATCGGGGTTGTCGGCATCGATGCGCTGGAGCACGCCCTGCACGTGGTCGACCGCGCCGAAAAAGATGGAGCCGTTGATGCGCACCATCTTCAGCTGCAGGCAGTCGGGGAGCCCGCTTTGCGTCGTCAGCAGATAGCTGTGCTCGGCGGGGTCGGGCTTCACGTCGACTATGCGCGGGCGCGAGGTGCGCTTGAGATACAGCATGAGCGAGAGCAGCACGCCGATGTAGATCGCGAACTCGAGCTGTGCGGTGAGGGTGGCGACGAGCGTCACCGCGAGCACGGCGGTCTCCGAGCGGCTGGTGCGCACGATGTTGCGCATCGCCTTGAAGTCGATGAGCGCGTAGGCGATCAGAAAGAGGATGCCGGCCATCGTGGGAATCGGCAGGTACTGCGCGAGAGGCGCGACCACGAGCAGGATCAGGATGAGCGCGAAGGCGGCGAAGATCGACGCTAGGGGCGTCTTCGCGCCGGCTTCGTAGTTGACGCCGCTGCGATTGAAAGAGCCGCTCGAGGCGTAGGCGGAGAAAAAGCTTCCGAAGATGTTCGACAGCCCCTGGCCGATGAACTCCTGGTTGCCGTCGATGCGTTGCTCCGAGCGGAGCGCGATCGACCTCGCGATCGAGACCGCTTCGGTGAGCCCCAGCATCGTCACCGCGACTGCGATCGAAACCGTCTTGCGCAGCGATTCCAGCGTGAACGGGGGTGCCGAGAACTGCGGCAGCGCCGCCGTAAGGCCGGTCACGGTGGGTATGCCGGTGCTCGCGAGAAAGGCGATGCTGTCGATGCCGAGCGCGAGCAGGCTGCCGGCGATCATCGCCGCGATCATGTAGGGAAACTTCGGGTAGAGACGCCGCACGAGGAGGGCGGTGAGCAGCGTGACGAGCCCGACGAGGGTTACGTAGGGATTGATCGTGTCGATCTGGGTGAAAAACGCGTGTACCGACTCGGCGAAAGACATGCCGCGCTCCATCGGCATGCCGAAGAAATGCTGGATCTGGCTCGAGGCGATGAGGAGCCCGGCGCCCGCCGTGAAGCCGACGACGACGGTGTGCGAGATGAAGTTGACGAGCACACCCATGCGCCCGAGTCCCATCGCGAGCTGGAACACGCCCGTGAGAAAGGTCGCCATGAGGACGAGATCTATGTACTCGCGCGAGCCGGGCTCCGCAAGCGTGCTCATCGTCGAGTAAATGACGATCGAGATCGCGGTCGTCGGCCCCGACACGAGATGCCAGCTCGAGCCGAAGAGCGCGGCCATGATGGCGGGCACGATCGCCGCGTAGAGCCCATATTCGGGCGGCATACCCGCGATCGTGGCGAACGCGACGCCCTGCGGCAGCACGATCGCCGCGCCTATCCCGCCCGCGATCAGGTCCGCGCGCAGCGTTACGCGATTGACGCGGGGCCACCACTGCAGGAACGGTAAAAGGCGTACGAGCCGCGGCAGGAGGTGCGCGATAAAAGTGGTATTCAAGCTGCTCGGCTGGGAAAGGCGGACATCATCGGCGATTATCTGTGATGCGCCGGGAGGGGGCAACGCGCGCGTCTTTTCGGTATAATCGCGCGTCGCTACCGTTCAATCCGTTTGCACGCTTTCCAGCCGCTTCAGACATGAAAACTTCGAACGCTTTTGCTCTCGCTTGTTCCGCGCTCGCGCTCGCCGCCGCGTTGCCCGCCGCCGCGCAGGTGCCCGGCAGCGCCGAGAAAGGCCGTCACAAGGCCTCGATGTGCGTCGGCTGCCACAATATCCCCGGCTACAAGACCGCTTTCCCCGAGGTGTACAGCGTCCCGAAGCTCGACGGACAGCACGCAGGCTACATCGTGAGCGCGCTCAGGGCTTACAAGTCGGGCGAGCGCAGGCATCCGTCGATGCGCGCAATCGCCGCGAGCCTCTCCGACCAGGACATGGCCGATCTCGCCGCCTTCTATTCTGCCGCGCCTCAAAAATCGGCCTCGCGCTGAAGCTCGAAAGGAACAAGGGATGACCAAGCACGTCGCATTGGCTGCAATCGTTTCGGCGCTCGCGTTCCCGGGCCTCGCCTACGGCGGCAATCCCGACGCCGGCAAGGAGAAGTCGCGCACCTGCGCGGCGTGTCACGGCGCCGACGGCAACAGCGCGACCGCTGATTTTCCGCGGCTCGCGGGCCAGCACTACGACTACCTGGTGAAAGCGCTGAAAGACTACAAGTCCGGCGCACGCAAGAACGCCATCATGTCGCCGCAGGTGGCGAACCTGAGCCGGCGCGATTTCGAGGACCTCGCCGCGTTCTATTCGCACCAGCAGGGGCTCATCACGCGAAGGAACGCGTACATCGTTCCGTAGGCCTCAGCTGCCCGCCTTGCGCTCCAGGCATTCGAGATAGGCCCGCCCGTCGGGCGCCTTGCCCGTGCGTTGCGCCTCCCAGATCGTCTCCCCCAGACATTCCAGCACGGCGTGCTTCGCGTCGTGCCCGGATCCCGCTCTCGCCACGAGGCGCTCGTAGCACGCGCGTATTCCAGGCGGCTGGTCGATCGAAAGCTGCTCCTCGATCGCGAGGTGCAGCGACAGGTGCAGGAAAGGATTCAACTGGCCGCTGTCCGGCGTGTAATCGCGATCGATGCCGGTCTGCGGGTCGTCGAGCATCGAGTGATACTCGGGGTGCGCGAGCAGCACTTCCAGCGCGGTCGGCTCGAGGCCTTCGAGCGCTTCGCCGCGGCGATACTTCGCCCACGTGTCGAAAAAGAACCGGCGCGCTTCGTCTCGGCTTGGGGAGAACATCGGTGACGGGTGACTCGTGACGCGTTACTGGTCGGTTAGACAGGATTTACGATTCAGCATTCACGATTCACTCGTCACGGCTCCCTGGTCTTCGCCTTGTATTCGCACAGATCGCGGATGATGCACGCCGGGCATTTCGGCGTGCGCGCGACGCAGACGTAGCGGCCGTGCAGGATGAGCCAGTGGTGCGCGTGGCGCCTGAACTCCTCGGGCACGAATTTCAGCAGGCGCCGCTCGACTTCGAGCGGGTCTTTGCCCGGCGCGATGTTGGTGCGGTTCGCCACCCGGAATATGTGCGTGTCCACCGCGATCGTGGGCTCGCCGAAAGCCACGTTCAGCACCACGTTCGCGGTCTTACGTCCGACGCCCGGAAGCTTCTCGAGCGCTTCGCGCGAGCGCGGCACCTCGCCCGCGTGCTCGGCGAGGAGTATGCGGCAGGTCTCGATCACGTTCTTCGCCTTGGTGCGGTAGAGGCCGATGCTCTTGATGTAGCGCTCGAGCCCTGCCACTCCCAGGGCGAGGATCTGCGCCGGCGTATTGGCGTGCCTGTAGAGCTCCCGCGTCGCGATGTTGACGCTCTTGTCGGTGGCCTGCGCCGAAAGCACGACCGAGACGAGGAGCTCGAACGGCGAGGCATGCGCGAGCTCGGTCCGCGGTTCGGGGTCGGCGTCTCGCAAGCGGCGGAAGATTTCGCGGCGCTTGGCCGGATTCATGCGCGCAACCGCCGCGGACACGAGGGTCCGGTGAACACCACGCCCGGGGCCGCCCATGCGAAAATCGCCAAACTTTTTCTCCATTCCCGTGCCGGCTCTCTCTTGACAGCCGCGTTCGCCTGCCGGATATAGGTTGCTGAATCGAACCGGGGCGACGAGAGCTTAGCGCGAGTCGCATGCCGCAGCCAGAAGGCCGCGCCGCGCCCGGAACGCTCTCCGAAGGGGGTCTATGGGTATACGTCTGAAATTCAATATCGTTCTCGTCGCGGTGTTTCTCGCCGGGCTCGCGCTCGCAGCCTGGACCTCGCACGAGCTCCTGCAGCGCAACGCGAAGGACGAGATCCTGCGCAATGGCAGGCTCATGATGGAAACGGCTGCGGCCATCCGCGGCTACACGATCTCGCAGGTGAGACCGCATCTCGAGGCCCAGCTCTCGCGCACCTTCCTGCCGCAGACGGTGCCTGCCTACGCGGCGACCGAAACGCTGGGCGCGCTGCAGAAGAAATATCCGGACTACGGCTACAAGGAAGCGACGCTCAACCCGACCAATCCGCGCAACCGCGCCACCGATTGGGAGACCGACATCGTCACGAGCTTCAGGAATGCCGATGCGACCAAAGAGATCATCGGCGAGCGCGAGACGCCCACGGGCAGGTCGCTTTTCATTGCGCGTCCGATCCAGATCGGCAACCAGGACTGTCTCGTGTGCCACAGCTCGCCGGCAGCCGCGCCGAAGTCGATGCTGACGCTCTATGGCGAGGCGAACGGCTTCGGCTGGAAGATGAACGAGATCATCGGCGCGCAGGTGGTTTCGGTCCCGATGTCCGTGCCGGTCGAGAATGCGAAGCGGACGTTCGTCACTTTCATGGCGTGCCTCTTCGCCGTGTTCGCGGTCCTTTTCATCGCGCTCAACCTGATGCTCAACTGGATGATCGTGCGCCCCATCATGACGATGGCGCGCTCTGCCGATTCGGTCAGCACCGGGGACTTCGCCATTCCCGAGTTCTCGGAGCGCGGCACCAAGGAAATCGCGACGCTCGGTGCGGCTTTCAACCGCATGCGCCGCAGTCTCGAGAAAGCGATGCAGATGATCGAAAGCTGAGGCGCCAGCGCCCCGGACCCGAGCGATGAACCCCACCCACGACCCCGACCGCACAGTGGTGATCGGCGCAGCCCGCGAGCAGCCGGGCAACGCGCTTGCGCTCGGCACCCGCATGGGCGAGTTCGAGATCACGGGGCTCGTCGGTGAGGGCGGCTTCGGCATCGTCTATCTCGCCCACGACCACTCGCTCGACCGCACCGTGGCGCTCAAGGAATACATGCCTTCCGACCTGGCGAGGCGCACGCCGGGAGGCGCGGTCAGCGTGAAATCCCAACGCCACGCGGACACTTTCGGCACCGGCATGCGCAGCTTCGTCAACGAAGCGCGGCTGCTCGCCCGCTTCGACCACCCGTCGCTGGTGAAGGTGTATCGCTTCTGGGAAGCGAACGGCACGGCCTACATGGTGATGCCGTACTACGACGGCGCGACCCTCACCGAAACGCTGCGCGGACTCGGCGGTCCGCCCGACGAGAGCTGGCTGAAAGCGCTGCTCTCGCAGGTCCTCGACGCGCTCGAGGTGATCCACGCCGAGCGCTGCTACCACCGCGATATCGCGCCCGACAACATCCTGATGCTGCCCGAAGGCACGCCGGTGCTGCTCGATTTCGGCGCGGCGCGCCGCGTGATCGGCGACGCCGCGCAGGCGCTCACCGTCATCCTCAAGCCCGGTTACGCGCCGATCGAGCAATACGCCGAGGACGCGAGCATGAAGCAGGGGCCGTGGACCGATCTCTACGCGCTCGCTTCGGTCGCGCATTACGCGATCATGGGGCGCGCGCCCGTGCCGGCGGTCGCGCGCGTCATGTCCGATCCCCAGGCGCCGCTGGTGCAGGCGGCCGCCGGCCTCTACAGCGACCCGTTTCTGTCCGGGCTCGACGCCGCGCTGTCGGTGCGGCCCGAGGACCGGCCGATCAACATCACGGAATTCCGCGATGCGCTGGGATTCGGCCCTTTGCAGAAGCACCCCGCGTTGCGCGAATACGGCAGCACGTTAATTCCCGCGACGACGGGCCGCGTCGGCGCCCGTGCGCCCGCCGTGCGAAGCACGCAGCCGCGATCGGCGGTTGCGGCGCCCGCCGAGCGAACCACGCATGAGCCGCGATCGGCGGGTGCGGCGCAGCCGGTCACTGCCGCGCCGGTGGACGCCTCGCCGGAGGACGCCGGCCTGGAGAAGCTCCTCGCCGGCTACATCGGACCGCTGGCGCGGATCATCATGGCGCGGGCGAGGAAATCGGCCGCGAGCCGCGAAGACCTGCTGCGCACGCTCGCGCAGGCGATCGATAACGAGGAACACCGCGCGGCTTTCCTGCGCGCTGCGGGCGAGCCCGGGTCCGGCAAGCCGGCGCGGCGGTGAGGCGGCATCGGCGCGGTTGACGGCACGCCTCAGATATGAAGGAATATCGCTCCCGGGAGCACGGGTCCAAATGAGAAGAATACCGAGTCGGCCGTTTCCGGCCTCAGCGCCGCATTGCACGGGGTTCGCCGCCGCTCATCGCGCGCGCGCCACGGGCGCGCGCGGCACCAGCGGGGCGCACGCTTGAGCGTCGACACCGAAGCGCTCCTCGCACCGATAGCCGGGGACGCGCCCGGCGGTCCGGACCTCACTTACGATCCCGAATTCATGGCCCTGGAGCAGGCGGGCCTGGGCAAGAGCGAGCAGCAATTCGGCGACACGGTCATTCCTGCCGAGGAGCCCAATTGGCGCGACGTGAGGGAACGCGCCGAAGCCCTGCTGGCGCGCTCCAAGGACCTGCGCGTGGCGGTGCTCCTCGCACGCGCGCTCACCCGCATGGAGGGGATGGAAGGCCTCGCGGCGGGTCTCGAGATCATCCGCGAATTGCTGGTCCGTTACTGGGACACGCTCCATCCCGCGCTCGATCACGACGACAACGACGACCCCACGATGCGCTTGAATGCGCTCGGACCGCTGTCGGACGCCGAAACCTTCCTGCGCGAGATACGCAGCACCGACCTCGTGGCTTCGGCTCAGCACGGCCGCGTGAGCGTGCGCGACGTGCTGGTCGCCACCGGGAAGCTGCCGGCGGCGGGAGAGAGCCTGAGCGAGTCG
>Ga0209705_10000833_pt1 | contig 16299 bp, 20 predicted proteins | sample PPLLaktember2015_5_FD_187262 | JGI IMG/M metagenome (GOLD analysis project Ga0209705, IMG submission 187262) | Freshwater sediment microbial communities from Prairie Pothole Lake near Jamestown, North Dakota, USA - PPLs Lake P8 Core (1) Depth... | ecosystem: Environmental > Aquatic > Freshwater... | reverse complement strand
AGATCCTTGCGCAGTGCTTCGGCCTCCATGACAGGCACATGCTTGAACGTGGCCCGATGCGGGAAAGCGGCGTCGCTGGCGCGCGCCGTGCCAAAAACCGTCGCCAGGAACAGGACGGACAGAACAGCCAATATTTTTTTCATTGATGAATACACCTTGAGTTTCTCCGGATGAATGCTTGTGACCGCGGCATTCCATCGCCAGCGATGCGGGATGCGGCCCTAGCCACTCGCGATCGCCATGAAATCCATATAAGCGCTTGCTAATGCAATCGATATGCCAAAAACTGAGACATAAGAATCAGCAACTTAGCTCGCCAATTCGGCCACGCGCCGGGAGCACGGACGGCGCACGCGCGCCGGGCTGACTAAATTGGTCACCGCTAGGATATTTATGTACGCATCACCATAACTTTGACGATGTTACCTGGCGTGGCCGAACCGACTGGCGGTGCGCTTGTGTCATGGACAGTCGCGGGGCCACGGCCATACTACTATTCTTCCTGAAGCTGATCGCTTCGGCGCAAACCGTAATGCTCATTTATGGCTGAACATCAGGACACCCTCGACTCGCTCAACCGGAATATTCCGCTGCGCGAGAAAATCGTCCAGACCCACCGGGTTCTGCAGGCGCACCTCCCGTTTATCGCGCGTATCGCCATCGCTCTCTACGACCCCAAGACCGCGCTGCTCAAGACCTACCTGCACAGCAGCGGCGCAGACGACCCGCTGCCGCATTACGAGACAGCGCTGAGCAAGGCGCCGTCGCTCGCCAACATCCTGAAAGAGCGCCGGCCGCGCGTCATCAACGACCTGCTGACCTTCGAGAGCGGCGAACACGAGCACACCCGCCGTATCGGCTTGCAAGGCTACGGCGCCAGCTACACGATGCCGATGTTCTCAGGCGGCGTTTTCTTCGGCTTCATCTTCTTCAACTCTTACGAGAAGGACGTCTTCGTCGACACGGCACTGAACGAGCTCGACGTTTTTGGCCACATGATTTCACTCATGGTGATCAGCGAGATTTCGGCCGTGCGCACGCTGGCCGCAGCCGTCGCCACCACCGCGCGCATCTCACACCTGCGCGACCCGGAGACTGGCAGCCACCTGGACCGCATGTCGCGCTATGCGCGCCTGATTGCCAGTGCCTTGGCCACGCGTTACCAACTCGATGACGATTACATCGAACACGTGTTCATGTACGCGCCGCTGCACGATATCGGCAAGATCGGCATTCCCGACCAGATCCTGCTCAAACCGGGCACGCTCGACCCGGAGGAGACCATGGTCATGCAATCACACGTGCGCAAAGGCTGCGAGATCATCGATGAACTGCTGGTGAACTTCGGATTGGACAGCCTTCAGCACGTGAACATCTTGCGCAATATCGCGGAATTCCATCATGAGGCGGTCAACGGCAAAGGTTACCCGAAAGGGCTGCTGGGCGGAGAAATCCCGCTGGAGGCGCGCATCGTCGCCGTTGCCGATGTCTTCGATGCCCTGACCAGCCGCCGTCCCTACAAAGACGCCTGGACCAACGACCAGGCCTTTTCCACCCTGCAGGGCATGGCTGGCGTAAGGCTCGACAGCGAATGCGTGAATGCCCTGATCGAGAATCGCGCCGAGATCGAGCACATCCAGTCGCTGTTCAAGGAGAATCCGCTGGGATAATTCTCTGTCTTGTGGAACCTGCTAGGGACGAATGCGGATTGGATCGAAGCCGGTGAATATATAGATTGCCACCAGTGTCACGACGATCAGGTTCAACACCACGCCCACCGTCACGTGGCCGCCCAACCCGCAACTGCCAAACTTGCGGATGTGCGCCACGGAACGCGCCAGCGCCGTGATGCCGAACGCGACAAAGAGGATGTTGAACGCGCTGATCACCGGGTAACGCATCCCGGCCACCAACACCAGCGCCGCGGCCAGTGGCGCCACCCACGAGACGACGGCGCATTTCAGACCGCCTTCTCCGCCGACCCCACAGACGGGCGCTGACTCGGCAGCGGCCTGGGCCTTGGCATTCTTGCTCATGCTCACCTCATGGATACATATCGGTAAAAGGACACACGCAGGGCTTCATTCAAGTGATGTCCGAAACCCACGCGGCAGCGATCGGGACGAAGCAAACCGCCCAGCGTTACTCGCCCTTAACAGCACGCCGGAATTCCTTGCCGCCTTCCTTGGCGGCACCGCCGATGGCCTTGCTGGCTTTCTTGGCGCCTTGGCCGATTTCCTTGCCGACCTGCTTCGCGCCGTGGCCGATATCATGGGCCACCGCGCCGACCGCATGTCCCGCACGCTTGGCGCCGTCCTTTAAACCTTGCTCCTCGGCGGATGCCGGGGGCGCGACGGCAATAACCAGCACCGCCGCAGCCACGCAGGCGAACCCCCGAGACCGACTGCTCGATAGAGACAGTATTTTCCTCATGACGAAAAACCCCTTCAATTTCAAAGCGAGTACTCCGGGTCCTATCCATCCCGAATCCCGCCGGCACACTTCCATTATAGGTCCCCGGCGCATGTTCTGGCGGATTCGACGTCTTCCCGCGTGTTAGGCTAGACCTCAAACTGGTTCTGAACGCTTCTTGTCCTGGCTAACCTGTGAAAACCACCATCGCATTCCTGTTCCTGATTATCGCCATCATCGCATTGAGCGTACTCTTTCGCTCCGGCCAGAAACCCGCTGTGCAACCGATTGACGGGCTACCGTGGCAGATCGAACTCCTGCCCAACGGGCAAACCCGGGTATTCGGCCTCATTCCGGCGCGCAGCACCCTCGACGATGCGCGCCGGCGATTCGGCACGGATATGGAAATCGCCGTGATTGCCGCCCCGGGCGAACCCGGCGCACTGGAGGCGTACTCCGGCAACGTGACCACCGGTGTGATCATGGGAAAAATGATCCTGGTCGCGGACGTGAGCAGGGAAACCGTGGAGCAACTCCGGCAGCGCGCCGTCAAGACCGAATACATGGACAGCACTACGAAGAAATTCATCCTGCATCGCGATGACCAGGCGCTTGCCTGGCGCGCGCCGATCGCGAGCATCACGTTCATTCCCGCTGTCAACCTCGACGAGCAAACCGCGCTCGCTCGCTTTGGCGTGCCGGGCGAACGCTTCCGCGTGAACGACCGGGTCGAGCATTTTCTTTATCCGGAAAAGGGATTGGACCTGATGCTCGACAGCAAGGGCAAGGAGGTGTTGCAGTATGTCGCGCCCCGGCAGTTCGCGCGCCTGCGTGAACCCTTGATCAAAGCAACGCCGGCGAGCACACGTGGTCCTTGATGTCGGTTCGACGGATTACCGGGACAGACCCGGATCGCGTTGCAAGGCCTTCCTGACCTGCTCCTGTTCCGCTGCCGTCAGCGTGCGATAACCGCGCGGCCAGGGCCAACCATATCCCCAGCGAAAACGCGTCGGCCAATACGGGGAACCACCGACCCGCACACCGGCGAGCATCAGGGTGGCGATGCCGGGCTCGCCGACATTGGCGACGCAGCGACGCAGTTCTTTATCGGCCTGGCGGCGTTCGTTATACGTCCCGCCCTGCCAGTAGGCCTTGTCATGTTCGGTGCAGCAACTCAACCACAGGGTCTTGTGCGTCGGCGTTCCGTCCGGGAAATCGCTGCAGCCGTCGGTGGTGAAGGGCCGGAGCGGCCCCTGCGTGGCGCAACCTGCGCCCAGGCTGAACGCGAATGCGGCCGTCACGGCGCGCCAACGGATTTTATTCGCTGATCTCAAGCAACTCGATCTCGAAGACCAACGCGGCATTCGGCGGAATCATGCTGCCCAGGCCGTTTGCGCCATAACCGAGCTCGGGCGGAATCGTGAGCCGGCGCTTGCCGCCGACATGCATGCCGACCAATCCCTGATCCCAGCCGGGAATCACAAAACCCACGCCGAGCGGAAAACTGAACGGCTTGCGCCGGCGGCTGGAATCGAATTCGCTGCCGTCCTCCAGCCAGCCGGTGTAATGCACCGTGACGAACTGGCCGGGGCCGATGGCCTGTGCCCCTGTTCCGACAATCAGGTCTTCGACGTGCAGGCCGGGTGTTGTGTTTGTTGTCATAACGTTTGTGATAACGGTTGCCTGGCATGAACAAATAGCATATGCCATTCGTGCTCGGACATTATCTGCAGTCCCCGGACGGAAATCGAGCCTGACTGCGTTTCAGCCTTTCTTGCCGAATTTGTGCAGGAACCGGTCGAGCTGGTTGGCAAACGCCTGCCGGTCACTATGGCTGAGCATGGATGGCCCACCGGTTTGCACGCCGCTGCTGCGCAACTGGTCCATGAAGTCGCGCATGTTCAGGCGTTCGCGGATGTTCTCCCGGCTATAGAGTTCGCCGCGCGGGTTGAGCGCGTGTGCGCCGCGACCGATCACGGCGGCCGCCAGCGGGATATCCGCGGTGATCACCAGATCGTCCGGCTGCACCAGTTCGACGATGCGGTTGTCGGCCATGTCGAAACCGGCAGCCACCACCATGCTGCGAATATGCGGCGATGGCGGTGTGTGCAACGGCTTGTTGGCGACCAGAATCACCGGCACGGCCAAGCGTTCCGCGGCCCGAAACAGGATGTCCTTGATGACCTTGGGACAGGCATCGGCGTCGACCCAGATCTGCATGACAATCGCTCTCGATGCGTGGACGTTACAAACCGGCCAGCCACAAGCGCAGGCGCAGGCCGACGCCGGTGGTGTAACCGATTTCCAGAAAACGGATCTGGCCGGCGCCATCCACGATGAAACTTGCGGGCACGGCGCGCACGCCCCACTGCGCCGCGAGCACGCCATCCGGGTCGTTGAGCACCGGGAAACTCAAGGCCTCCTTGCGCAGAAACTGAACGACCTCTTCGCGGCTGCCGCTTTGCATCGCCACCGTGATGACCGGCGCGTCGCGCGCCAGCGCATCGATGCTGCCCTGTTCGGCGCGGCAGATCGGGCACCATGTGGCCCAAAAATGCACTAGCACCGGTTGCCCGGCGAACGCCGCCAGCGCCACCGGTTTTCCGTCGAGCAACTCGCCGGCCAGCGCCGGCGCCGGCCCGCTGGCGGTGCCGCTCTGTTGCCAGGCGCGTATGCCCAGGATCAACACCAGCAGCACCAGCGCCTCGGCCGCGCGCCGCAACCAGCGACGTGCCGTCTTGGGTTTTGCCACAGTGGGCGAGGCTGGTTCAGTGGGGGGATGGGCGTTTGGCACGGCAGATCAGCAATTGAAAATACATGAGCCCATGACTCGTTGCGGCCAGTGTACCGCGCCGAGCCGGTCGGGTTCGACACATTCTAATTCGTCGTTTGCCCTGCCCGGTTCCCGGTACTTACGAAAATTTTAGGATTTCCTTAGCCAAGATTTAGCAGCGGCGCCACGGGCCCGGCGGATATTCTGTCCCGGCCATTCAACCAACAGGAGGACAAAGAAATGAACCTGCGCCTTGCCTTACAAACGATGGTGTTACCGGTTGCCCTGCTGATCAGCCCACTGACCTTGGCCGACGAGTCGGCGGGCAACAACATGCTGGAACGTGGCCGCTACCTGGTGACCATCGGCGGCTGCAACGATTGTCACACGCCCGGTTATCCCGAGGCCGCCGGGCAGCTTGCACCGGGCGAATGGCTTACCGGCAGCGCGGTGGGTTTCAATGGGCCGTGGGGCACGACCTATCCGGCGAATCTGCGTCTCGTGGTGCAATCCATGTCCGAGACGCAGTGGTTGAAGCACGCCCGCTCCGCCACCCGTCCGCCCATGCCCTGGTTTAATTTGCGTGACACGAACGACGCGGATCTGCGCGCCATGTACCACTTCATCCGCAGCCTCGGGGCCAAGGGCAAGCCGGCGCCGGCGTACGTACCGCCGGAGCAGGCGATCAACACGCCCTATATCGTCTTTGTGCCGAAAAATCTGCCCAAGCAGGCGAGTGCGGCGAAGTAACGCGCGATCCGCGGATACAACGCCATTTCCAACTTCAAGGTGTTAACCATGAACCTGAAATCCGATGCCCCCATGCCGTGGCTGAAAGAATTTGAGATTGTTCCGGATCGGCAGCCCCACCCGGCCCGGAGCGTAGCCAAGGCGTTGCCCGATGCGCCGGCGCGCCCTGACCTGTACCGGTTTGTGCACAAGGGCCTGCGCGCCTTCTTGCACGACGTGTTGCTGCAGGTCGGGCGCATGGATGTCGACGATGAGTCTGAGGTCAGAGAAACGCTGGCGCGGGTGCGGGAGCTGTTGACGATCTGTCGCATTCATTTGCAGGAAGAGAATCGCTTTATCCACACGGCCCTGGAGGCGCGCTGCACAGGAGCGGCGGCACGTGCCGCGTCGGATCATGCGAGTCATGAACGATCTTTCGAGGAACTGGAACTCGATACGCGCGTGGTTGAGGGCAGTCAAGCGACGGCACGGGCCATGGCCGCGACCAGGCTCTACCGGCATCTGGCGCTGTTTGTCGCCGACAACCTCGAACACATGCATGTCGAGGAAACCGAACTGAACGAGGCGTTATGGGCGACGCACAGCGATGCGGAGCTGCGCGGCATTCAGCAGGCGCTGGTGGCGGCCATCACACCGGAGCACCTGGCGGTGTTCCAGCGCTGGATGCTGCCGGCCATGACACCGGCCGAACGTGTGGCGTTGCTGTCCGGCATCAAGCAGCGTGCGCCGGGTCACGTGTTTGGCAGCATCCTGGCGAACCTGAAACCGCACCTGGCGGAGCGCGACTGGAACAAGCTGATGGCGTCCCTGGCCGGTCTTTAACGGGCAGCGACTCCGGCCGGAGCATCGGCCAGCTTGAGGGGGCGGCTGACGTCGAGGCGGAAGCGGCCGCGCCCGGTTTTTTCGATGCGCAGGAACGGGCAGCGCTCGGCCAGCCGCCGCTGCAGAAGAATCAGGCGCGCTTCCAGGTTGTCGCAGATGTCCGGCAAGCGGATGGCGGGGTCGAGCCGCAGTTCACGATTGCTGAACTCGGTGCGCCCGGTCTGAACGTGATCCTGCACCAGCTTCCAGAAGATCGCGCCGGCGACGCCCTTGATCAGGTAATCGTTGTCGATGAAGACACTGTGGTCGGCGGCGTAGCGACGAATCACGGCCGGGGCGCCGCTCACGGCCGTCGGCAGCGCCGCACTGGAGTGCGCCGTATCGTGCGCGTCGGCATGCTGCCCGAGAATGTGGATCGCCATGGCCAGCTGCTCGGCAAGAATCACTAGCACGTCCTCTTCCTCGTAGGTGAAGCGAAGGTCCTCGGGGCTTTCGACGTACAGCACGCCGAGCAAGCGCTGCCCGACTAGCAGCGGCACCGCCACCTGGCTGCGCGACTCGGCAAGACCGGGCAAGGGAATTTCCGTTTCGATAGCGGGCGCCGCCTCTCCGGCCTGGAAGCTCTGCCGCACGGCGGAACTGTACAGATACTCGCGTGCCATGTGGCCAATGCGGATCGTTGTGCGCTCGCGCGCCGCCACACCGATCACGCCCTCGCCGAGCGCGATCTCGGAACCGACCCCCGATTCCGGGTAGCCGCGACTCGCCACGGTAAACAGGCGCTCGCCGCGCTCATCCAGCATCAGCAACATGGCGTGCTGGATGTCGAACAAGGTTTCGAGGCAACCCAGGGTGCCGTCCAGCAGGCCGGCGAGATCCGTGCAGGTCGACAGATGCCGCGAGCAGGCGCGCATCGCCGCCAGCATGCTCGGCCGTGGCACCGGGCCGTGCGACGCCTGGCCGAACACGCATTCGACGGCCAACACCCGGTAAACATCCGCGCCCTGCAGGCGAAAAACCTTGCTCATGCCGGTGTGCGAGGCAATGCCGGCGAGCTTGGCCTTCATCTTCTCGAACAGCGGGCCCTCGGTCTCAGTGCGCTGGTACTCCAGTGCCAGGCGATAGTGTGCCGCCGTCTCGGGGTCGACGACCTGCACGGTGGCGCGCGGGTTGGCCAGCACGTTCTCGCGTGTTTTGTTGAAGAACTGGAACGACAGCGCCACGTGTTCGCGGTCGACGTAATGGACCTGCGACAGGTAGGCCACGTTCGGCGTGCCGTCCGGCGCGCAGGTTGCAATCAACGACGGGACCACGCCTTCGAAACAGCTGCGGATCGCGTCAAGCGTGCTGGTCATGCGTTAGCCCCGCAACGGCTGGCCGGCGGTCGGCCCCGGGGTCTGCACGAACGCCTCGCGCGGCGTGAACGCCACGCCCACGGCCTCCTCGCGCTGCGCCGCCACCATCGCGCTGGCGAACGGATCCCGGTAACCGATCTGGCGGATGTCCTCGATGAAGCTGTCGCCATAAGCGGCCATGATCTCGCGGTCGCCCTTCTCGAGCGCCACGATCATCGCATCTCCGCCCTTGATCTGGATGGTCTGGTGGGTGCTGGGGCGGCTGAACACCACCGCGATCGCGCCGTTGTCGCGCAGGCAGCGCAGCAGCGTCTCGGAGCGCGGCACCGATATGAACAGCGTGATGCGCCGCCGGTCCGGCGAAACGCGGCAACCCAGGGCACGCGTGAGCGTCGGTAAATTACCGGCGTCACGGGCCGCGACGTTAATGGCCACGTGGTGCTGGACGAAGTCGAGGAGCGCTTCGTCCAACAGCGGTGTGTCGGTTTTCATTTTGGTCGTATCACGCCGGTGTCCCCGGCTGGTAATTTTTCTTCACGTGCACCCCTGCCAGGACGCCGCGCCCGGCAGTCAGCGGCGTGGCGGACGACGCATATAAATGATCTCGATTCGCCCGCGCGGCCCGATGAAGTAGGAAGCGAACCAACCGGTAAGACTCACGACGATGGCACCGAACAGCGCCGGCCAGAATCCCGCGATGGTGAAGCCATCGAACATCCATGCCACCAGCCCGAGCATGGCGGCGTTCACGACCAGCAGGAACAGCCCAAGGGTAATAACCGTGATGGGCAGCGTCAGGATCACGAGCAGCGGCCGCACGACGGCATTGACGATGCCGAGCAGTAACGCCGCCCCGAGCAGCGTCCACGCACCCACGATCACGATGCCCGACACCAGTTCCGATGCCAGCCATAAGCCAAGCGCGACGACGAGTATGCGTAACAGGAATCCGGCCATGGGCGTATGGTTTCACATCCGTTGCGACTCTGAAATACCCCGCCCCTGCAAAACCCCCCGATCGCCCTGCCGGCCTTGTTCAGCCAGCGTTCAGCCAGCCGCGACTAGTCTTTGCTTGCCGATAACGGCAAACCGGTGTCAGCCGGTCCTCAACCAGAAAGGAGACTTGCCATGAATCGCATCAAGACTATTGCCGTTGCCGTGCTGGTCGCTGCCCTGCCCTTCCTCGCCCCGGCGGCGTCTGCCTCGGATCGAGGACAGGGCGATCGCGGCTACGGGCGCCCGGACCATGCACGCGGCCACGGTTATGGCCACCAGCACGGCTATCGTGGACACCACCACCGTCATCACCATCGTCATCATTACCGTCATGGCCATCATCATCGCCCAGGCCATTACAGCCACGGTGGTCACGGCACCCAGGTCGTGCTGCCGTTTCCGCCGCTGCCGCCGTTTCCGGTCATTATCCTGAACAAGAAACACCACGATGCGCACGCCGAGCTGCGCCGCCCGTATCGATGACTGTCGGCCGGGTCCGTTCGCACGTCTCTGTGCGGGAGACGGTGCCGGCGGCGCGCGGGTGGCGCCCCTGCCGGAAGCACACGGACAGGAAATGCACCCTCGCGCCGGTGTTTTTTCTTGGTTATGCTTCGGGGCGATGAGCGGCATCGCCGCTCGCGCCCCGACCCGGACCCAGCATGCCGAAACCTATTCTTGCCCTGTTGCTGGCCGCCGCGCTAATAACTGCCGGCGCGCCGAGCATCGCGCTCGCCGCTGGGGGTAGCGGGCATTCTTTCATCGCCCGACGTGGCGGCGAAGCCGGCGTCAGCCTGAATGATGCCGTGCGGCAAGTGCAGCGCGAGACCGGCGGGCGCGTGCTGTCGGCCGACACCGTCAACCAGCGTGGCCGCACGGTACACCGCATCAAGGTGCTGACGCCTTCCGGCCAGGTGCGCATCGTCACCATCGACGCGCAATCCAGGGGCCGCTGAGCCGTTACACACCGTGCGCATCCTGGTGGTGGAAGACGAGGCCCATTTGCGCGCGCAGCTCGAAGCGCAGTTGCGCAAGGCCGGGTACGCGGTGGATGCCGCGGCCGACGGCGAGGACGGCTTCTATCTCGGGCGCGAACATCCCTTCGATCTGGCCGTGGTCGACCTCGGCCTGCCGAAACTCTCCGGCATCGAAGTCATCCAGCGCTGGCGCGCGGCCGGCCGGCGCTTTCCAGTCCTGGTGCTGACCGCACGCGGCCGCTGGCAGGACAAGGTCGAGGGTCTGAATGCCGGCGCCGACGACTACCTCACCAAACCGTTTCAGGCCGAGGAACTGCACGCGCGCATCAACGCCCTGCTGCGCCGCGCCGCCGGTGTCGCGCGGCCGGTGCTGCGCTGCGGGCCGATCAGCCTCGACACCAGCGCGCGCACGGTGCAGGTGGACAACAAGACGCTCGAGCTCACCGCCTACGAATACAAGGTGCTGGAATACCTGATGCTCAACCGCGGCAAAGTGATTTCCAAAACCGAGCTCACCGAACATGTCTACGAGCAGGACTTCGACCGCGACAGCAACGTGATCGAGGTGTTCATCGGCCGGCTGCGCCGCAAGCTCGACCCGGACAACCGTTACCAGCCGGTCGAGACGCTGCGCGGACGCGGCTATCGCTTCGCCCTCGAGTGCGGCGAGGCGTGACACTCTCGCTCAACACGCGCCTGCTGCTGGCCAGCAGCGTGGTGCTGGCCGCATTCCTCGGCATCACCGGCCTGGTACTGGACCGCGCGTTTCGCGCCAGCGCCGACACGGCGCTGCGCGATCGCCTGCAGGGCCATGTGTATGCGCTGCTCGCCGCCTCCGACCTGGACGCACGCGGCGCATTGCGCCTGCCTGCGGAATTGCCGGACCCGCGTTTCTCCCTGATCGGTTCCGGGCTGTACGCGGAGGTGGTGGACAGCGGCGGCAAGCCGGTCTGGCGCTCGAAATCGCTGCTCGGCTTGGGCATCGCCTTCAGCCTGCTCCCGCAGGTCGGTCAGCGCGAGTTCGCGCCGCTCGCCGTCGATCGCGACCTGCCGTTATTGAGTCTCGCCTTCACCGTCAGCTGGGTGACGGACGGAAGCGACAATCAGCGTTACACCTATCGGGTCGCCGAAAACCTGGTGAGCTTCAATGCCGAGGTCAGCCGCTTTCGCCGCAGCCTGTGGGGCTGGCTGGCCGGGGCCGCGATCCTGCTGCTGCTGGTACAAGGCGCGGTGCTGCGCTGGAGTCTTGCGCCGCTGCGGCGCGTGGCCGATGACCTGCGTGCTATCGAGACCGGTCTCGCGCAACGTCTGCGCGGCGACTACCCGCGCGAATTGCGTCAGCTGACGGATAACCTGAATGGTCTGCTGGCCAGCGCGGACAACCATCTGAAACGCTATCGCGATTCGCTCGGCAATCTCGCCCACAGCCTCAAGACGCCGCTCGCGGTACTGCGCGGCGCGTTGGACGGCGAAACGAATGGTGCGGCGTTGCGCGCCATCGCCCGCGAGCAGCTGGCCGGCATGACGCGCCTGATCGAATATCAGTTGCAGCGCGCCGCCGCCTCCGGTCGCGCGCCGCTCGCCGCGCCGGTCGAAGTGAAGCCAGTGATCGAGAAGATCGTCGCGGCACTCGCCAAGGTGTACGCGGACAAGGGCGTGGAGTTCGCGCTCGACGTGGATGCCAGCGTTACCTTCCACGGCGATGCCGGCGATCTGACCGAGATGCTGGGCAATCTGCTGGACAACGCCTGCAAGTGGTGCCGCCGCCAGGTGCAGGTGTGCGCGCGCCGCATGCCGGCATCCGGCACAGCGCGTCCGATCTTGGAAATCAGCATCGAGGACGACGGTCCGGGAATTCCCGCCGACCGGAAGGCGCACGTCCTGGAGCGCGGCGTGCGCGCCGATGAAACCACGCCCGGACATGGCCTCGGGCTGGCCATGGTGCAGGACACGGTGGCGCTTTATCACGGCCAGTTGTCGCTGGGGACCAGCCGGCTGGGCGGTCTGATGGTCAGTCTGCGGTTTTCAGGACAGCATTCCTGAAGGTATTTCCGCGCGCATCGACGCGACGCATACCACCGACCTGGTATCGCTGTAGCCCTACCGCACGGCACGCATTACTGACTTGGATCAAGGTCGGCGCCCCCGGGTCGTGCCAGAATTTACCGCATCTTGCCAGAACCGGCAGCGATCACCGGTCATCGGATAATTCCCGAGGAGAAGTATATGGCTCACATCGTCGTCCTGGGGGCCGGCATCGGTGGATTGCCGGCCGCCTATGAGTTGCGCGCGGCACTCCAGAAAGAGCACAAGATCACGGTGGTCAACGCCACCGATTATTTCCAGTTTGTGCCGTCCAACCCGTGGCTCGCGGTCGGCTGGCGCACGCGCGCCGCAATTACCTTGCCGCTACGGCCGCTGCTGGAGCGCCATGGCATCGACTTCATCCAGCAACGCGCCGACCGGATCGATGCGGCCGGCAACAAGCTGCTGCTCGCCGATGGCCGGGAACTCGCCTACGACTACCTGGTGATCACCACCGGCCCGCGCCTGGCGTTCGAGGAAGTCGAGGGCAGCGGCCCGGAGAACGGCTACACGCAGTCGGTCTGCACGGTCGATCATGCCGAGAAGGCGTATGCCGATTTCCTGAGGCTGGTAATGAACCCGGGGCACGCCGTCGTCGGCGCCGTTCAGTTTGCCAGCTGCTTTGGCCCGGCCTACGAGTACGCCGCGATTCTCGACACCGCGCTGCGCCGCCAGCGGGTGCGCGACAAGGTGCCCATCACCTTCGTGACCAGCGAACCGTATGTCGGGCATCTCGGGCTCGGCGGCGTGGGCGACTCGAAGGGCCTGCTGGAACACGAGTTTCGCAACCGCCACATCAAGTGGATCGCGAATGCCAAGGTCACCAAGGTCGAGCCGGGCAAGATGCACATCGACGAGCTGGACGACAAGGGCACGGTTGCACGACAACATCAGCTGGAATTCAAACACGCGATGTTGCTGCCGGGATTCAAGGGCGTGGAGGCGGTCAGCAAGGTCGAGGGCCTGTGCAATCCGCGCGGCTTCGTGCTCGTGGATGCGCATCAGCGCAGCCCCAAGTATCCCAACATCTACTCGGCCGGGGTGTGCATCGCCATACCGCCGGTCGAGGCGACGCCGGTGCCGACCGGCGCGCCGAAGACCGGCTACATGATCGAGTCGATGGTCACGGCCATCGTGCGCAACATCCACGCGGAGCTCACCGGTTATGCCGTGACCGCGAAGGCCACCTGGAACGCATTCTGTCTGGCCGACTTGGGCGACACCGGCGCGGCGTTTGTCGCCCTGCCGCAGATCCCGCCGCGCAACGTGACCTGGTTCAAAACCGGCAAGTGGGTGCACTGGGCCAAGATCGCTTTCGAGAAATACTTTTTGCGCAAGATGCGGCTCGGCGCCTCCGAACCCGTTTTCGAAAAATGGGCGCTCAAGCTGATTGGCATCGTGCGGCTGAAGCCATAACCCTGGCGGCGACAACCGCTCTGGCCGGAATGGGGCTTCCTCCTGCCCTTCTCCTGGATGCAACCTCCGCGTTGGACCGGCCCTGTCAAACAGTTGCTGCACGCGTTGCAGGATTCCTGCTGCAAAACCGGGACGCGCCGCCGGCTGCGGATTGACATGCATCAAAGCGGCTGGCATCCCGTGGTGCAAGTATATGTAAACAATATGCGGAGGCAGATCATGACGGGGCGAAAAAAGACCGGAGACCATATTCATCAACCGCGGCGCGACCGCATGGATGCAGAGCGGGTAAGCGACCCCTATCGGGCGCGCGGCAAGTGGCCGGAGCCGGCCACCTGTCCCGAGTGCGGCGCGATTGTTCACCACGGACACTGGCAATGGGGCACGGCCATGCCCGGGGCCGAAAAGCATCTCTGCCCGGCGTGCCAGCGGGTGCGCGACCGGGTGCCGGCCGGTCAACTGACACTGAGCGGAAAGTTCTTCACCGAGCACCGCGACGAGATCCTGCATCTGGTGCGCCACGCCGAGGTGAAGGCAAAGGCCGAGCATCCGCTCGAGCGCATCATGGACATCAAGCACGAAGGCGACCAGACCGTGGTTACTTTCACCGATTCGCACCTGGTGCACGGCGTCGGCGAGGCGTTGCACCACGCCTACCACGGTGAGCTGGACTCTCGCTACACCGACGAGGGTGATCTGCTGCGCGTCACGTGGAGCCGCTAGCCGGCGGAATAGCAATGCGTTTGACTCGTAACAGAGCCGGACGGGCAAGGATGGCTTTATTCGGGACGGACTTCGGCCATTCCTGCCCGGGTCCCTGCAGCGAGGACAGCGGATGGAGCTCAGCGAAAAAAAACTGACCGAGGCGCGCGACACCGTGGAAGGCCTGCTCGAACAACTGGGGCTCACCGCCTACCTGTTCGAGGTCGAGCCACGCACCGACCACTGGCAGGTGCGCGTCGAATGCGCGCCGGACAGCGTCTGGCAGTCCTCGGTACTCGACGTGGACGAGCACTGGCTGCAAGCCTGCCGGTCCGACGCCGGAGCGCGCAACAAGCTGCTCGACGAGTGGCGCAAGCGCCTGCGGTCCTAACCCCGAAGACAATCGTCCTGATTTTTGTCATTCCCGCCCTCGGCAAAAGCATTCGAGGGCAGTCTCCGGATGACGGGATTACTGCACTAGCCAACTGGTTCAGTAGTGGCATCCATGACCAATCCATCCGTGTGCGCGCTGATAACCTTGAGGAAATCCTCGCCGTAGGCGGCGAGCTTGCGTTCGCCGACGCCGGAGATGTGCGCGAGTTCGGCGAGCGTCTGCGGGAGGCGCTCGACCATGGCGGCGAGAGTGGCGTCGTGAAAGACAACGTAGGGCGGCACACCCTGGCTGCGCGCAAGCTCGAGACGACGGGCGCGCAGGGCCGCCCACAGGCGTTGATCGTTTTCCCGGGTGAACGGCGTGCGTGCTTCGCGCGTGGTCTTGGTCTTTTTCGTCTTTTCGGGTTTGGCGTCGCGGCGCAGCATCAGACGCTGTTCGCCGCGCAGTACCGGGCGGCTCAAGTCGGTGAGGCGCAGGCCGCCGTGGCCTTCGAGGTCCACGGCCAGCAGACCGCGGCTGATCAGCTGGCGGAACACGCCGCGCCATTCGTTGTTGTCCAGTTCCTTGCCGATGCCGAAGGTGCTGAGTTGATCGTGGCCGAAACGCCGGATGCGCTCGTCGTCCTTGCCGAGCAGCACGTCCACCAGATAATTCACGCCGAATCGTTGCCCGGTGCGGTGCGCGCAGGACAGCGCCTTCTGCGCCGGTTCGGTGGCGTCCCAGGTTTCCGGCGGCGCGAGGCAGCTGTCGCAGTTGCCGCACGGCCCGGCGACGGTCTCCCCGAAATAACCGAGCAGCGCCTGACGGCGGCAGGTGGTGAGCTCGCAGAACCCCAGCATGGCGTCGAGCTTGTGGCGCTCGACGCGCTTGTGGGCGTCGTCGGACTCGGAGCTTTCCAGCATCTGGCGCAGGGTGATGACATCCTGCAGGCCGTAGATCATCCATGCGTCGGCCGGCAGTCCGTCGCGCCCGGCGCGGCCGGTTTCCTGGTAATAGGCCTCGATGCTCTTCGGCAGGTTGAGGTGCGCGACGAAGCGCACGTTCGGCTTGTCGATGCCCATGCCGAAGGCGATGGTGGCGACCATGATCACGCCTTCCTCGTTCAGGAAACGCGACTGATTGCGTTCGCGCACGTCGCTGCCGAGGCCGGCGTGATAGGGCAGCGCGTCCAGGCCTTCGGCCTTGAGCCAGGCGGCGATCTCGTCGACGCGCTTGCGCGACAGGCAGTAGACGATGCCGGCATCGCCTGCATGTTCGCTGCGGATGAAGCGCAGCAACTGTTCGCGCGCGCTGCCGCCGGCGGTCGATTGGCGGATGCGGTAGCGGATATTGGGGCGGTCGAAACTGCTGATGAAAATGCGCGCGTTGCCCAAACCCAGGCGCGCGATGATCTCGCGGCGCGTGGGCTCGTCGGCGGTGGCGGTGAGCGCGATGCGCGGCACCTCGGGGAAGCGCTCGTGCAGCACCGAGAGCTGGATGTACTCGGGGCGGAAGTCGTGGCCCCATTGCGAGACGCAATGCGCCTCGTCGATGGCAAACAACGCGAGCGGGGCGCGGCTGAGCAGGTCGAGAGTGCGGTCGAGCATCAGGCGCTCGGGGGCGACATACAGCAGGTCGAGC
>Ga0209705_10000832_pt1 | contig 16304 bp, 18 predicted proteins | sample PPLLaktember2015_5_FD_187262 | JGI IMG/M metagenome (GOLD analysis project Ga0209705, IMG submission 187262) | Freshwater sediment microbial communities from Prairie Pothole Lake near Jamestown, North Dakota, USA - PPLs Lake P8 Core (1) Depth... | ecosystem: Environmental > Aquatic > Freshwater... | reverse complement strand
CACACCTCGGCCCAGGCGTGCGCATCCAGCTGGCGAACGATAAGGTAATTGCCGGCCGGGTTGTACTCGCCACCTTGATAACCGGTGATAATGCGCGCCGGGATGCCGGCACTGCGCATCAGCGTCGTGAATGCCGCGGTGTAGTGTTCGCAGAAGCCGCGCCGGGTTTCGAACAGGAATTCATCCACCGGGTCGTTGCCAAGTAGCGGCGGCGTCAGCGTGTAAAAATATTTCTCCGTACGGAAGTGTGCAAGCGCGGCGCGCACTACCTCGGCATCGCTACCCGCCGTCGCACGCCACTGTGCTGCCAGTGCTTGCACGCGCGCACTGATCTGCTCCGGGCGTTGCAGCGCCGCGCGCCGTTCAGTCGCGTCCAGCGTGCCCATGCGGTAGCGGGTGTGTGCACTCAACTCGAGACTCAGGCGTTCGCGCACCGGGGCGCTTGCCTCGAGAACGAATCCAGAACGCAGGCGAGTACCTGACGGCGCTTGCACAGGCAGATCGAGAGCCGGTAGCCACGGCTTGTTGGATGGCTCGAGCGTAAGCGAGTAGGCGAGGGGAGCACCCTGCGCCTCGTAGGCAAGACCGCCGCGCGGATCGGCACCGCGCGTCCAGCTCTTGCCGTCCGTAGTCCAGAGCACGAGCGCACGCCAGTAGCGTTGCGCCGGCGGTGGCAGGGCTCCATGGAAATGCGCGCGGAACGCGACTTCATCGGAAAACGAAAGCTCGTTGATACTGCCGGGATGCATTTCCTCGGACAGGCCGGTGAGCCCGGCATAGGCATCCAGCGGAAGCACCCAAAGCGCACCTTGCAGGCGCGGGAACAACAGGTGCATGGCAAGCATAAGCGGCAGCGCCTGCAACAACAGTACCGTGGCCAGGCGCACCGCGAAGCGTGCGCGCGCACCGGGTACGGCGAGGCGAATCAGCGTGGCGGTGGTCAGCACGAACACCGCCAGCAGATAGACCACCAGCCACATCGCCTGCGAGTAGAGAAAGCCGATGACAATCAGAAAATAGATCAGCAACACGCACAGCACGTAATCGCGCAGCCGTTGCAATTCCATAAACTTGAGCGCCAGCATGGCAGCGAGCAGGGCGCTACCGGCATCGCGCCCGAGCAGCGTGCCGTACTGACGGTAGAGCAGGAACACGAGCACCGCGGTAAGCAGCCAGCGCAACCAGCGATTGGGCGCCGGCCAGGCGCGCCGGACGATAAAGAATCGCCAGGCGAACAATGTCGCGAGCACCGTACTTAGCCATACTGGCAGGCGCGCCACATGCGGGAGCAGCACCACGACCGCCGCGCCCAGCAACCAGTAGCCGGCGGCGCGCTCGGCGAGCGCGTTCTCCAGCTGCAAGGCCTCAGTCGCTGGTTTCATGCAGGGCCAGGGCCTCGAGGCAATGGTGACGATGTGCCGCACCGCTGTCTGGTTCGAGCACGACACCCGGTAGACGCAGCCCGTAGGCCAGACCGCTGTCTTCCGCATCCAGCACGGCGCGACATATCAGGCTAAGACGTGTCTCGGCGTCGTGTGGCACCAAGGCATCCCAGTCGAGCCACACGCTCTCGGCGAGCGGCGCGCGGAAATCCTTGGTGTACAGGCCTTGGCCACGTGCCAGGGTTTTCCAACTGATACGCGCCAGTGCGTCACCCGGCTGGTAGGTGCGCAGGCCGGTGAAGTCTTCGCCATCCTGTGTGGCAGCTCCCGGCCGGCTCTCGCCCTCGGTGCCAGCCGCTGTCTGCCACGGCGCCTCATCGGCCGGTTTTGGATAGACCAGGCAGCGCGCCGACAGTGTCAGGCGCCGCGACCAGGCGCGAGTCAAACCGAGCGGATAAACACTGGCGAGAGTGAGCGGAGGACAGTCGAGCCAGCCACGCTTCACGGTCGGTACAGAAAGTGCGACGCAGCGCGTGTCGTGCGCCGGAATATCGAACGGTGGCAGTACACCGCGTGCCGACTCGATCCGCAGCGCGTAGCGCGCACCACTGTCATTGTCCGAGCAAATCCGAAACAGCGCCGGTTCGCCGGCAAATACCGGATCGCCACCGGCTGCGGTAACGCGCAGCTTGAGCAGGTTGCGCTGCGCATGCAGCAGCGACACGACTGCCATGCTGGCGAGCAGAAAGGTGAGCAGGTAGGCGAGGGCGTTGCTGTAATTGACCGCGGCGAGCGCCAGCGCCACCAGCACCAGCGCGAACAGCAGGCCGTTCCGGGTCGGCAGGATGTAGATCTGGCGCGTGCCGAGCACGACCTCTGCGCCTCGTGTCATCAGGGAATCGGTACGGACTGGATCAGTTCGGCGACCAGCACGCTGCTACTCGTCCGGCCCTCAGCGGCCGGCAAGCGATGCGCCATGACACCCGGCGCCACGGTCTGTACGTCTTCCGGTAACACCATGTTACGGCCGGCGAGAAAGGCCCAGGCGCGCGCTGCCGATAACAGCGCGAGACCGGCACGCGGGCTCAAGCCATGAGTGAAGCGCGGCGAGCGGCGGCTGGCAGCGATCAGGTCCTGAATATAATCGAGCAGCGCATCGGCGGCGTGCACTTCGCTGACCTTGCGCTGCAACGCCACCAGGCGCGCAGGATCGAGCACCGGCTGGAGCTCGGTGAGCAACTCGCGCCGGTCGCGGCCTTTCAGCAGCTCACGTTCCGCGACCCGATCCGGATAACCCATGTCGATGCGCATCAGGAAGCGATCGAGCTGCGACTCGGGCAGAGGATAGGTGCCGACTTGATGGCGCGGGTTCTGGGTAGCGATTACGAAAAAAGGTACGGGCAGCGAGTGGGTGATTCCGTCGCTGGTGACCTGGCGCTCCTCCATGGCTTCGAGCAGCGCGCCCTGGGTCTTGGGGGTGGCGCGATTCAATTCGTCGGCCAGCAATAGTTGCGTGAACACCGGCCCGGCATGAAAGCGGAAATCGCGCGAGTCCGGCTGATAGATGGAAACTCCGAGCAGGTCGGCCGGCAACAGATCGCTGGTAAACTGGATGCGCCGGAAAGACAGGCCGAGAGTGCGCGCCAGGCCGTGGGCGAGGGTGGTCTTGCCCATGCCCGGCAGGTCTTCAATCAGCAGGTGGCCGCGTGCCAGCAGGCAGGCGAAGGCGAGCTTCACCTGCTGGGCCTTGCCAAGGATCAGGTTCTCGGTCTGGCCGATGACTGCTGCGGTCATGGCCTTGAAGTCATCGTTGGCGGCGCGTGTCGATTCGTGGGGCAGAGGGTTCACGTGACGATTTCCAGAGTTTGTGCGGGGTTATTGGCTCGGGCCCGAGCCGGTTGCGTGCAGCTATAAGAATAGTCGAAGGGCTGCGGCCTGCTATCATTGGCATCTGTGCGCGGACCCGACGGGCAGCAACATGTTACATCCCGAAACCTATGACGTAATCGTAATTGGCGGCGGCCATGCCGGCACCGAGGCGGCTGCGGCCTGCGCGCGCATGGGCGTCAAGACCCTGCTGCTGACGCATAATGTCGAGACCGTCGGCGCCATGTCCTGCAACCCCGCAATCGGCGGTATCGGCAAGGGTCACCTGGTGAAAGAGGTCGACGCGCTCGGCGGCCTGATGGCGCGCGCCGCCGACCGCGCCGGCATCCAGTTCCGCATTCTGAATGCACGCAAGGGCCCGGCGGTACGTGCCACCCGCGCGCAGGCCGACCGGATGTTGTACAAGCAGGCGGTGCGCACGCTGCTCGGCGAGTTGCCGAATCTCAGCATTTTCCAGCAGGCAGTGGACGACCTGATTGTAGACGGCACGCGCGTCACCGGTGTCGTGACCCAGATGGGTCTACGGTTCATGGCGCGCGCCGTAGTGCTTACCACCGGCACCTTTCTCGGTGGGCGTATTCACATCGGCCTTACCAACTATCAGGGCGGACGCGCCGGTGACCCGCCGGCGAATGCGCTGGCCGCGCGTCTGCGCGAGCTGATGCCGAACGTCGGCCGGCTCAAGACCGGTACACCGCCGCGCCTCGACAAGCGCAGCATCGATGTCTCGGCCATGGAGGAGCAGGCCAGCGATACGCCCACGCCGGTGTTCTCGTTCCTCGGCACTGCTTCCGAGCATCCGCAGCAGGTGTCGTGCTTCATCACCTATACGAATGAACGCACCCACGACATCATCCGCACCGGCCTTGACCGCTCGCCGATGTACACCGGCGTGATCGAAGGTGTCGGCCCGCGCTACTGCCCATCGATCGAGGACAAGATCGTGCGCTTCGCCGACAAGAGCCGGCATCAGGTGTTCGTCGAGCCGGAAGGGCTGGATAGCGACGAGATTTATCCTAACGGTATCTCCACCAGCCTGCCCTACGATGTACAGCTGCAGGCGGTGCGCTCGATCGCGGGCTTCGAGCAGGCGCACATCACCCGTCCCGGCTATGCGATCGAATATGATTATTTCGACCCGCGCGACCTCAAGCCGTCGTTGGAAACCAAGGCGATTGCGGGCCTGTATTTCGCCGGCCAGATTAACGGCACCACCGGTTACGAAGAAGCAGCCGCGCAGGGCCTCGTCGCTGGTATCAACGCCGCGCGCGCCGCGCAGGGTAAAGCAGGCTGGTGGCCGAAGCGCAGCGAGGCCTATCTCGGCGTGTTGATCGACGACCTCATTACCCGCGGCGTCACCGAGCCATATCGTATGTTTACCTCGCGTGCCGAGTATCGCCTGAGCCTGCGCGAGGACAACGCCGATCTGCGCCTCACCGAAACCGGGCGTACGCTCGGGGTGGTGGGCGATGCGCGCTGGCAGCGCTTCGCAGCCAAGCGCGAAGCTATCGCACGCGAGCAGCAGCGTCTGCGCAGCATTTGGCTCAAACCGGGTATGGTGGCGGAGAGCGAGGAACAGCGTGTGCTCGGCGCGCCGCTCGCGCACGAGTACAACCTGCTGGAGCTATTGCGCCGGCCGGAAGTCAGCTACACCGCTCTCACCGCACTGTCCGGTGCCGGGCTGGCAGTCGACGATCCGGGCGCCGTTTTTGGCGCGGCAGACTTTGTGCAGGTCACCGAACAGATCGAAATCCAGGCCAAGTATGCCGGCTACATCGATCGTCAGCAGGACGAGATCGAGAAACACCAGCGCCACGAAGACACGCGACTGCCGGAAGAACTGGACTACGCCGTGGTGCGCGGCCTGTCGATCGAAGTGCGCCAGAAGCTCGCGCGTCATCGTCCCGCGACCCTCGGTCAGGCGGCGCGACTCTCCGGTATCACCCCGGCTGCCATTTCACTGCTGCTCGTGCACCTCAAGCGCCATGCCTGAGGTGGAAGATAAGAATTTCAGCCGCAGATGAACACAGATAAACGCAGAAAGAAAACGGTTGTTGTTTTCAGCAGTATCTGTATTTATCTGTGTTCATCTGTGGCCAAGCCTTTGCTTCAGCGCGTTGGAGCCGCCGGTTGCGCCGCTGCTGGTTCCGCGACAGGCTTGACGGCCTGAGCCGCTTCATAAGTAAAGGTGCTGGCGCCGAGCGTGCCGCCGGCCTCATCCACCACCGACACCTTCCACTCGCCGGTCTGGCTCGGGTCGAGGGTCTTGTTCGAGAACACGCGCCAGCGGTCGCCACCAATGTCGAAGCCGATCTCCGACACCACTTTGCCATTGTGCTCCCAGCGATGCGTGATCTTCTGGTTAGCGGCATCCTTGATCTCGCTGAAGAAGTACACGCGGTTCTGGTCATTCGGCAGGTTGCTGAGCTTGTCTACTGGCTCACGATCCTGAACGGCGCTGGTGAACTGGGCACGCGCCACCGTGCCGGTGGATTTGGTCTGGGCTTGGGGCTGGGCCTGGGCCGCGGGTGCTGTTGCCGGCTGCGAAGCAGCCGGCGGATTGGCGCCGGATTGGGCAGCGGCCGGCTGGGCGTATTCGGCGGCATAAGCCGGCAGAACAACGAGTGTCGAGAGCAGGGCAAACAGTTTTTTCATTGCGTCCTCCGTGTTGATATGTAAGGGTTCCGTGACTGCTGCGTCAGACTACTCACGTCCGCCGGTTCGTCCAGCCCCGGCTGGACGAACAACACGGTGGCCGCGACCGACGGTCACCGGACCACCCCATCAACTCAAGGAGCTGAATCATGCGTGCATTGATGCTGTTAGTAGTAGGCCTGGTATTGAGCAACGCCGTCTATGCAGAGGGCAAAATGATTACCAAGAAGAGTAGCCACAGCGTAGCCGTTACCATGGACCGCCTCGAAGCGGCGCTCAAAGAAAAGGAAATTGGTGTGGTGGCGCGCGTCGATCACGCCGCGGCAGCGAAAAAGGCCGACATGGCACTCAAGCCCACGCAGGTGCTGATCTTCGGTAACCCGAAGCTCGGCACGCCGCTCATGCAAAGCAACCCCAAGAGCGGTCTCGACTTGCCGCTCAAGATCCTGGCCTGGGAGGATGCGGCGGGTGTGGTCTGGGTGGGATACACTGCACCGGCGGACCTCGTGGCACGCTACCAGATAGGCGATCGCGCCGAAGTGGTGCAGAAAATGACCGGGGTCCTGGACGCGCTTACTACCCAGGCCACCAAACCCTGAACGCTGACCCACTCCAAAACCGTCTCGAACAAGGCCTTCGCCAACTCGACGTACCGCTGCCGGTAACCGACCGGCAGCGGCTGCTGGCGTTTGTGCGCCTGCTCGCCAAATGGAACGCGGCTTACAATCTGACCGCGGTGCGCGATCCGGAGGAAATGGTCACGCGCCACCTGCTCGACAGCCTGGTGTTGCTGCCCTATGTGCAAGGTCCACGGGTGCTCGACATCGGCACCGGCCCGGGCCTGCCAGGCATTCCGCTGGCCGTCTCCCGGCCGGATTGTTCCTTCACGCTGCTCGACGCCAATGCCAAGAAAACCCGGTTCGTCACCCAGGCTGTCGGTGAACTGGGCCTGAAAAACGTCGAAGTGGTGCAGGCCCGGGTGGAAAATTACCGCCCCGTTGAAAAGTTCGATACTCTAGTGGCGCGCGCGTTTTCCAGCATTGCTGATATGCTGGCGAACGCGCGCCATTTGTGCGCCCCGGGCGGCCGGTTTCTGGCCATGAAGGGCGTGTATCCGGAAGGGGAGTTGGCGGCGATCCCGTCAGACTTTGCCGTCAGCGAGGTGGTGGCGCTTAAGGTGCCGGGCCTTGATGCCGCGCGCCATCTGGCCATTATCACACTGCGGTCGTGACGGATTACGGTTATTAAAAATGGTTATTTTTGTGCAGGCTTGCCTACCTTAAATGCTGTCTATGGCGAAGGTCATCGCAGTCACCAATCAAAAGGGCGGGGTCGGCAAGACCACGACCAGCATCAACCTTGCCGCGTCGCTGGTGAAGACCAAACGGCGTGTGCTGCTCATCGACATCGATCCGCAGGGCAACGCCACCATGGGCAGCGGTGTGTCCAAGGACGAACTCGACTCCACCATCTACCAGGTGCTGCTCGGCATTGAGCCGATCGAGAAGGCGCTGCACAAGACCGAAGGTGGCTACGATCTGGTGCCGGCCAACAGCGATCTGGCCGGTGCCGAAATCGAGCTGATCAACCTCGACCGGCGCGAGCGCCGCCTGCGCGGTGCGCTCGAAAGCGTCCAGGGCAACTACGACTACATCCTCATTGATTGCCCGCCCTCGCTCAATCTGCTCACTCTGAACGCGCTAGTCGCCACGGACACGGTGCTGATTCCGATGCAGTGCGAATACTTTGCGCTTGAGGGCCTGTCGTCGCTGGTCGCCACCATCCAGCGCGTGCGCGAATCGCTCAACCCGCAACTCGAAATCGGCGGACTGCTGCGCACCATGTACGACCCGCGCAACAGCTTGGCCACCGAAGTCTCGGCACAGCTGCTCCAGCACTTCGGCAGCAAGCTCTACAACACCATTATTCCGCGCAATATCCGTCTGGCCGAGGCGCCAAGCTACGGTCAGGCGGTGATCACGTATGATATGCAGTCCAAGGGCGCGCAAGCTTATCTGGCGCTGGCCGGCGAGTTGTTGCGCCGTGACGAGGCCGCCTGAACCACGAGATATTTATGTACGCAAGCCTGCAAAAAACTAACAATCTATGACTATGAGCACCAAGAAACCCAAACTCGGCCGCGGCCTGGATGCCCTGCTCGGTAGTGCGATCGAGAGCGCCGCATCCGCCAAGGATGAGTTGAAGCACGTGCCGGTCGACCTGCTGCAACGCGGCAAGTACCAGCCGCGCACGCACATGGGAGAGGCCGCGTTGCAGGAGCTTTCCGACTCGATCCGGGCGCAGGGCGTGGTGCAACCAATCGTGGTACGCCCGATCGGCGCCGGCCGTTTCGAGATCATTGCCGGCGAGCGCCGCTGGCGCGCCGCGCAGATGGCTGGCCTGCACAGCGTGCCGGCGGTGGTGCGCGATATTCCGGACGAAGCGGCGATTGCCATCGCGCTCATTGAAAATATCCAGCGCGAGAACCTGAACCCGGTCGAGGAAGCGACCGCGCTGCAACGCCTGATCGACGAATTCGGCATGACCCACCAGCAGACCGCCGAGAGCGTAGGTCGTTCTCGCGCCGCGGTCACCAACCTGCTGCGCCTGCTCACGCTCAATGCCGACGTGCGCGAGATGCTGGAACTGGGCAAGATGGACATGGGCCATGCGCGCGCACTACTCGCACTTTCCGGCAAGGCGCAGAGTGACGCCGCTTGCCAGGTGGTGGACAAGGGTCTGTCGGTGCGTGAAACCGAGCACCTGGTGCGCCGCCTGCTCGAACGCCCGCATGCACCCAAGGCGGTGCACGCCAAGGACCCGGATGTCCGCGCCCTGGAGGAAAAGCTTTCCGACAAACTCGGCGCGCGCGTTCATCTATTGCAGACGAGCGGCGCCAAGGGCAAGCTCGTGATCGAATACAACAGCATGGATGAGCTGGACGGTATTCTCGCGCGCATTAAATAACGGACTAAGCTGGAAGAATGAAAGGCGCCGTTTGCCACCGAACGAGGAGATCATCATGACGACTTTTGCACGTGTTCTCGACCGCCAGCTCCCGGCGCGTTCTCGACCGCCAGCTCCCGGCGCGGGCTACCTCGCCCATCCCTGGGCTCGTACCTCGCCCATCCTTGGGCTCGCCGCCGCTCTACTTACCGCATTCCTGTGGTCGAGTGCTGCGCACGCCGATCTCGACGACATTCGCCGCACCGCCGAGGCCGGCGACAGCGGGGCGCAGCTCGAACTCGGCGTCCTGTTTCAGTACGGATTCAACTATAAGGACAACGAGATTCCGGCGCTCACTTGGTACATGCTGTCTGCCAACCAGGGCAACGCCAAGGCCACCAAGCTGCGCGATGCCCTGAAGGTGAAGATGACCGAGAAGGATGTGCAGGAAGCGATGGAACAGGTCGCGCAGTACAAGCCCACCGGCAAGCCGGCTGCCACGCCCACCTCGGTTGCCCCTGTTCCCGCGCCTGCAGCGGAAGCGCCGGTTGAGTTCTCGCCGCCGCCTGCCACCGAAGCCAAGCCGGCTGACATCGAGCCGTTGCCGGTCCCGCCGGCGGCACAGTAATTTTTCGCGCTGCTCAGCGCCGCGCGCTATCCGTGAGCAGCGCGACCACACTCTCTTCCGCAACGTCGCTCCATTCCTGGTAGGCATCGGCCACAGCGAAGCTCGTGCCAGTGCGCAGATTCGGGCAGTAAAGCGCCTCGACCAGTGGCGCGATACGAGCGGCCGATTCGGCCTGTGCAGTCGGCACTGCCACCACGATGTTTCCCGCCTTTTGGTGCCGCAAAGCCTCGATCGCAACCATCAAGGTAAAACCTGAAGCCAGGCCGTCGTCCACCAGGATCACGCTGCATTGCGAAAGGTCGGGGAACGGCCGGTCGCCGCGCAGCAGTTTCACGCGCCGTATCACCTTTTCCTGCGCGCGCTCTTTGCCGGTCTCGATATCTGTGTCACTCAAACCGGCGCGCGCCACGAGCGATTCATTCAGGCGCAATGTGCCGTCGAAGGCGAGCGCGCCGTAACCGGCCTCGGTGTTCCACGGCAAGGTCAGTTTGCTCACCACCGCCACGTCCAGCGGCAGCGCGAGCGCGCGCGCGATCGCCGCGGCAACCGGCGCGCCACCGGCCGGGATGCCGAGTACCAGGGCGTTGCTGCCACGATAGGCGTTGAGCATGCCAGCCAGCACTTCACCGGCGCGCGCGCGGTCGCGAAACACGCCCAACCGATCGCGCAGTGCAGGAAGCTCGACCACTCCTCCGGGGCTCGTGGCCAAGACCCTCCTCTCGCCGGTTATTGAAGAAACCATGAAACCCCCTTCGGGATGATTTGATCAAGCGCCAGACCATCGTGCCTGTCCACAGGCAATGCGCCTGGAGACCAGAGTAGTTTCCCGCCAGCGCAGCGACAAGTTAAGATGCGCAGCCGCAAACCCCGGAGCACCGACCATGGCCGCCGGCCCGAATAGCATAGACGTCAACGAAGACGATTTTGCCGAGCGCGTGATCGCCACTTCCTCGAACACGCCAGTGCTGGTGGATTTCTGGGCCGACTGGTGCCCGCCCTGCCGGGTGCTGACGCCAGTTCTCGAACGCCTCGTGGCGGAGTACGCCGGTCGCTTTGTGCTGGCCAAGGTCGAAGCCGACGAGAACATGAAGCTGGCCGGGCGCTACAAACTGCGCGGCTTCCCGACCGCGATACTGTTTGTGAATGGCGCACCGGTCGACCAGTTCAGCGGCGCCCGTCCGCCTGATTATGTGCGTGAGTTTCTCGACCGATATCTGGACAAGCCGCCCGTTTCTCGCCCAGCCTGATCGACCACTCACATTTCCGCCACCTGCCCACAGCGGCCGTGGGGTTGTTGTGGACAGCTTGGCAGGACTCGGTAACATAGTGTCCATGGTGCCGAGACGCGGCTGCAACTAAACTTCCCGGCACCCCATAACTACCAGACTTCACCACTACTAATAAAGCCGGAGTGCCGGCGGGGGAGAAAAATGCTTGTAAAAGACATCATGACCACGGCCGTGAAAACAGCGAGCGCGACGGACTCCGTCCGGGATATCGCCACGATCATGTGTTTTAACAAGATCAGCGGCTTGCCGGTCGTGGATGGCGAGGGGAAGCTGGTCGGGATGATCTCCGAAAAGGACATTCTGCACGCCATGTTTCCCAAGCTGCAGGATTTTATTGCAAATCCGTCCACACCCGATTTCGAACAGCTCGAACGCGAGTACCGGGATGTGGTCAATCTGCGGGTCGCTGATCTCATGACTGCGATCGTCTACATGGCTGAACCGGACATGCCGGTTCTCAAGGCGGCCTCGATCATGTTTCGCAATCGTATCCGTCGTATTCCGGTCTCGCAGGGCAAGCGGCTGCTCGGGATTATCAGTATCGGTGACGTGCATAAGGCCATGTTTCGCAAGAATCTGACGCTCCCTGCTTAAAACATGTCCGCATAGCATAATATAAGTTTTTCATTATTCACTTATATCATTGACCCCGCCGACCAGGGTCTTTTATACTGCGCGCCCTGAATTCATGGCAAACATGGCCGTCAGGAGGCAGTTTTAGCACCGGCTGCCCTTCAAGATTGTAAGTAACCGCTGGCAAACCTCTTACAGAGGTGATGTCTATATGGCACTGATGGCACCGTCGCAACGCCGTATTTGCCGGTCAAACTGCCTGGCCACCGCGCTTTGCCCACGAGATGGGATATAAATCAACAGCTTACAACATAGTGCTGGCGCAAGCAGGAATGGCGCTTGCCCTTACTGTGGTTTGCACGGTCGCATGGGGGTGGTCCACGGCGGGTGCCGCGCTCGCTGGTGCGGCGATTGGCGTTGTGACCAATCTCTATATGGCGGTGCGGATATTCGGGAATGGTGCGGTGCGACCTGCTGAGCAGGCATTGCAGCGGTTTTACTCGGCCGAAGCCGTGAAGATTGTATTGACGGTTGGGCTGTTTGCTTTGGCCATCGGTGCATTCAAGGTGGCGTTTCTTCCTTTGATTGTCGGCTATAGTCTGACCCTTATGGTGTACTGGCTGGCACTGCTTCCGGTGCGGGCAAAGCTGGAATTTAAGTGATCTTGTGTCATGAGCGTGCCTGAAGGCCCATCGTCCGCAACGGACTACATTGTCCACCATCTCACCAATCTCAAGACTGGTGCGGGTGCGTGGGTCTTGCACGTGGACACGCTATTCTTCTCGCTGCTGCTGGGTCTGGTGATCGTGGTTCTGTTCGGGATCGCCGCGCGCCGCGCCACGGCCGGTGTGCCCGGTGGTTTGCAGAACTTCGTTGAGATACTCGTCGAATTTGTCGACAAGCAGGTCAAGGACACCTTCCATGGCCGCAGCGTCCTGATTGCACCGCTCGCGCTCACAATTTTCTGCTGGGTGTTTCTGTGGAACGCCATGGACATTGTCCCGGTCGATCTGCTGCCGCTCGGGGCCAGCGCGATCGGTGTCCACTACCTGCGCGTCGTGCCCTCGACCGACCTCAACGCCACGTTCGGGTTGTCGCTGTCGGTGCTGCTGCTCATCATTTTTTACAACTTAAAGATCAAGGGTCCGATCGGCTTCGCAAAGGAGTTTCTCACACACCCGTTTGGCCCGTACCTGTTTCCGGCCAACCTGCTTCTCAACCTTGTGGAACTCATTGCCAAACCGATCTCACTGGCGCTACGACTGTTTGGCAACATGTACGCCGGCGAAATGATCTTCATTCTGATCGCACTCATGTACACAGGGGGCTGGCTGCTCGGCCCACTCGCCGGCGTGTTGCAGCTCGGCTGGGCGATCTTCCACCTGCTCATTATCACGCTGCAGGCGTTCATTTTCATGGTGCTGACGATTGTGTACCTCAGCATGGCCAGCGAGAACAGCCACTGACCCGGTTTCACTTTCAACTTCTTAATCATTTCGGAGGAACAACGATGGAAACTCTGTACGGCATGACCGCGATCGCGGTGGGCATCATCCTCGGCATGGGCGCGCTCGGCACCGCGATCGGCTTCGGCATCCTCGGCGGCAAGTTCCTGGAGGGCGCCGCGCGTCAGCCGGAAATGGTCCCGATGCTGCAGGTGAAGATGTTTATTGTCGCCGGCCTGCTCGATGCGGTGACCATGATTGGCGTTGGCCTGGCGCTGTGGTTCACCACCGCCAATCCATTCGTCGCGGCGCTCAAGGCCGCCGCCGGCCAGTAACCGGGCCGACTGGCGAAATGCCGCGGACCCGCTGTCTCCAAGGGGAGTATGCGACATGAACATCAATATCATCACGTTGATTGGCCAGATGATCAGCTTTGCGCTGCTCGTCTGGTTCACGATGAAGTTTGTGTGGCCACCGCTCATGCGCGCCATGGAAGAGCGCCAGAAGCTCATCGCCGATGGTCTCGCCGCCGGCGAACGTGGGCATCACGAATTCGATCTGGCCCAGCAGAAGGCCACCGAGGCCCTGCGCGAGGCGCGCGAGCACGCGGCCGACATGCTCGCCGAGGCCGCCAAACGTGCCGCCCAGATCCTGGACGAAGCCAAGACACAGGCGAAGGAAGAGGGCGGTCGGTTAGTTGCCGCCATGCGCGTTGAGGCCGAGCACGAGCGAAATGCAGCACGCGAACGGTTGCGTCAGGCCGTGGCCGAGCTGGCAGTGGCCGGTGCCGCAAAGATCCTCGAAAAGGAGATCGATGCCAAGGCACACGCCAGACTCCTCGACGGCGTGGTGAAGGAACTGTAAGGGCCGGCACATGACCGAGCGCATCACACTCGCCCGCCCCTACGCCGAAGCGGTGTTCCGCCTCGCGTCTGAGCACAAGGCGCTCAAGCCGTGGTCGGTGATGCTGCGGCTCGCTGTCACTGTGATGCAAGATCCGCAGGTAGCGGCGCTCGCGGAAAATCCGCGCGTGCCGCATGCGCGATTCATCGAGTTTTTTCTCGATATCTGTGGCAAGAGGCTCGACAAGGATGGCGCCAACCTCATCCGCCTGCTGAGCGAAAACCGCCGACTGCCGCTGCTGCCCGAAATCGCCGCACTCTACGAAGCGCTGCGCGCCGGCGCCGAGAACCGAATCGAGGCCGAGGTGATTTCGGCATACGAAGTCAGCGAGACCCAACTCAAGGCGATCGCCGGGGCGCTCAAGCGACGCCTGGGGCGCGACATCGATCTCACCACGCGCATTGATCCGGCACTGGTCGGCGGCATCGTGATCCGCGCCGGCGACATCGTCATCGACGGCTCCGTGCAGGGCAAGCTGCGCGCGCTGGCAACCCATTTGAACCGTTAAAGGTAGCGTTATGAATCAGCTCAATCCTTCCGAAATCAGCGAACTCATCAAGTCGCGCATCGAGAAATTCGATACGAAGGCCGAAGCGCGCACCGAAGGCATGGTGGTCAGCCTCACGGACGGCATCGCGCGCGTCCACGGTCTGAGCGATGTGATGCAGGGCGAGATGATCGAATTCCCGGGCAACACCTACGGCCTGGCGCTCAACCTCGAGCGCGACTCGGTGGGCGCGGTGATTCTCGGCGAGTACAAGCACATCACCGAAGGCGACAGCGTGCGCTGCACCGGCAAGATTCTGGAGGTGCCGATCGGCGAGGCGCTGATCGGCCGCGTGGTTGATGCGCTTGGCAGTCCGATCGACGGGCGCGGTGCCATCAAGGCCACCGAGACCAGCCCGATCGAGAAAATCGCACCGGGCGTTATTCAGCGCCAGTCGGTATCGCAGCCGGTGCAAACCGGCCTCAAGGCGATCGATGCCATGGTGCCGATCGGCCGCGGCCAGCGCGAACTGATCATCGGCGACCGCCAGACCGGCAAGACCGCAGTGGCGGTGGACACGATCATCAACCAGAAGGGCACCGGCGTCATTTGCATCTACGTCGCCATCGGCCAGAAGGCTTCATCGGTGGCGTCCGTGGTGCGCAAGCTGGAAGAGAACGGCGCCATGGGCCACACCATTGTGGTCGCGGCGACTGCCGCGGATTCCGCTGCCATGCAGTACATCGCGCCGTACAGCGGCTGCGCCATGGGCGAATACTTCCGCGACTCCGGGCGCGACGCGCTGATCATTTATGACGATCTCACCAAGCAGGCCTGGGCCTATCGCCAGATCTCGCTGCTGCTGCGCCGACCGCCGGGCCGTGAGGCCTATCCGGGCGACGTGTTCTATCTGCACTCACGCCTGCTCGAACGCGCCGCGCGTGTGAACGAGGAGTACGTCGAGAAAATGACCAAGGGCAAGGTCAAGGGCAAGACCGGTTCGCTCACCGCGTTGCCGATCATCGAGACCCAGGCCGGCGACGTGTCGGCGTTCGTGCCGACCAACGTGATCTCCATTACCGACGGCCAGATCTTCCTCGAGACCGATCTGTTCAACGCCGGCATTCGTCCGGCCATCAATGCCGGCCTGTCGGTGTCACGCGTAGGTGGCGCGGCCCAGACCAAGATCATCAAGAAGCTCGGTGGCGGTGTGCGCATGGCGCTTGCCCAGTACCGCGAACTCGCGGCGTTCGCGCAGTTTGCCTCTGACCTGGACGCGGCCACGCGCAAGCAACTCGATCGCGGCCAGCGCATCATGGAGCTGATGAAGCAGAAGCAGTACGCACCCATGACCGTGGCGCAGATGGCGGTGGTGCTGTTCGCTGTGACCCAGGGCTACATTGATGACGTTGACGTGAAGAAGGTGCCGGCGTTCGAACAGTCGCTGCATGCCCTCATGAAGGCCAAGTACAGCACGCTGCTGGACGAGATCAACGCCAAACCCGAGTACAGCGAAGACATCGAGAAAAAACTGCGCGCCGCGCTCGATGATTTCAAGGCCAACTCCAGCTGGTAAGCGTCGGGAATTTTATTGTGACAAGACGAACGAAGCGCAGCGAAGTAGGGCTACATTAAATGGCCATTGGTAAAGAGATTCGCACCAAGATCAAAAGCGTGCAAAACACGCAGAAGATCACGCGCGCCATGGAAATGGTCGCAGCGAGCAAAATGCGCAAGGCGCAGGAGCGCATGCGCAAGGCCCGGCCATATGCCGACAAGCTGCGTAACGTGATCGGCCACCTGGCGCACGCCCACCCCGAGTACAAGCACTCGTTTCTGCTGGAGCGCGCGGTGAGACGTGTCGGCTTCATCGTCGTCACTTCCGATCGCGGCCTGTGTGGCGGGCTCAACACCAACCTGCTCAAGGCCACGCTCGGCAGCATGCGCGAGTGGAGCGAGAAGCAGACCGAGATCGATCTGTGCACCATCGGCTCCAAAGGCTTCGCGTTTTTGAAGCGTACCGGCGGCCGCATCACCTCGCATGTCTCGCACCTCGGCGACTCGCCGCGCGTCGAGCAGCTCATCGGCACGGTCAAGACCATGCTCGAC
>Ga0209705_10000828_pt1 | contig 16332 bp, 13 predicted proteins | sample PPLLaktember2015_5_FD_187262 | JGI IMG/M metagenome (GOLD analysis project Ga0209705, IMG submission 187262) | Freshwater sediment microbial communities from Prairie Pothole Lake near Jamestown, North Dakota, USA - PPLs Lake P8 Core (1) Depth... | ecosystem: Environmental > Aquatic > Freshwater... | reverse complement strand
ACCTGATCTTTACTGGCATTTAATTTCTCCTTAGAACGGCAGCATTCCGCGCCCCAGATGACGCATGCCGCCTTTGTTGATTTTTTTCATCATCTTCATGACTTGGGTGTAGTTTTTGAGCAGCTGATTGACGTCCTGCACCCGGGTTCCGCTGCCCGTGGCAATCCGTTTGCGCCGGCTGCCGTTGATGATCGCGTGCTGCAGCCGCTCCTGGGCGGTCATCGAGTTGATAATCGCCTCGATCCTTACCAGTTCGCGGTCGTCGACCTCGAGATTCTTGAACTGCTTGCTCTTGCTGACCCCCGGGATCATGCCCAGCAGGTCCTTGACGGAGCCCATCTTGCGAATCTGCACCATCTGGTCGCGAAAATCTTCGAGGGAAAATTGGTTCTTGCGAAGCTTCTTTTCGAGTTCGGCCGCTTTTTTTTCATCGACGACCGCCTGGGCCTTTTCGATGAACGTCAGCAGATCCCCCATTCCCAGGATGCTGGAGGCCAGACGCTCCGGGTGAAAGGCTTCCAGCTGGGCCAGTTTTTCCCCTACGCCGACGAACTTGATGGGTTTGCCGGTGATGGCTTTGATCGAGAGCGCGGCCCCGCCGCGCGCGTCGCCATCCAGCTTGGTGAGCACCACCCCGCCGATATCCAGCGCCTGGTCGAACGATTCGGCGATGTTGACCGCGTCCTGGCCGGTCATGGCGTCGGCCACGAGGAGAATGTCGGAAGGGACGGCGGCCGCTTTGATCCGGCGCAGCTCTTCCATCAGGGCCTCGTCGACGTGCAGACGCCCGGCGGTGTCCAGCAGCAGGGTGTCGCACCCGGCCTGGTGCGCGGCCGAGCGCGCCTCCCGGCAGATATCGACGGGGTCCATGTCGGTGCGTGACGGAAACACCGGCACCGACAGCTGCGCCCCCAGCCGCTGAAGCTGTTCAATGGCCGCCGGCCGGTAGACATCCGCCGGCACGAGGTAGGGCTTCCGGCCGATTTTGCGTAAAAAAACAGCCAGTTTCCCGGCCGTGGTGGTTTTACCCGAGCCCTGCAGGCCCACCAGCATCACGGCAGCCGGCTGGGTGCCGTCCAGACTCAGCTCCTGATGCCGCCCGCCCATCAGCGCGGTCAATTCGTCGTTGACGATTTTGACCACCTGCTGGCCGGGCGTCAGGCTGGCCAGGACCTCCTGCCCAAGGGCCCTCCCTCTTATATCCGAAATAAATTTTTTTACAACTTTGTAATGCACGTCGGCTTCCAGAAGCGCCATCCGGACTTCCCGCAGGCCGTCCTCGATGTTCTTTTCCGTCAGCTTGCCGTGGCCTTTGAGCTTCTTGAAAACCGAATTGAGTTTGTCGCTCAGGTTGTCCAGCATGTAACCCCGCCATCGACCAAATATAAACGTAACGCCGTTACTGCAAATAATAAAATGTTGAAAATAGTATGGAAGCGTTGTAATGTCAAGTAAAATAACCATTTAGCGCTGCCGAAAACCCCGCTGCCACCCCCGGCGGCCATCCCCCGCCCCCACAGGACCCCATGCACGCCATCGACCCAAGACCCAACATCATCGATTTTTCGCGCCACGAAATCGCCGCCTGGCTCGCAGCCCGGGGGATTGCGGCCTACCGCGCAAGCCAGATCTTCCAATGGATCCACCTGCACCAGTGCGATGGTTTCGACCAGATGACGGACCTCGCCAAAACCATCCGGGAAGAGCTCTCAGCCCATTTCCGCATCAGCCGGCTGCACCTGGAAAAGGTGCAAACCTCCACCGACGGCTCCCGCAAAGCACTCTACCGGCTTGAAGACGGAGAGCACATCGAAAGCGTCCTGATCCCCGAAAAAGACCACTACACCCTGTGTATTTCCAGCCAGGTGGGCTGCGCCCAGGGCTGTCAGTTCTGCCTGACCGCCCAGGGCGGGCTGGTCAGAAACCTCAGCCGTGGGGAGATTATCGCCCAGGTCCGGGACGCCCTGCACGATCTTCAAGACGACCGCTCCACACCGCGGGGCCTCACCAATATCGTTTGCATGGGGATGGGGGAACCCCTGGACAACTACGCCAATCTCATCGGGGCGATTGAAACCCTGACCGACAACGATTTCGGGCTGAGGTTTGCAAGCCGCCGCGTTACCGTCTCCACCGCCGGGCTGGTGCCGCGCCTGGCGGACCTGGGCCGCGACACCCGGGTCAACCTGGCGGTTTCCCTGAATGCCACCGAAAACCAGACCCGCAGCCGCTTGATGCCCATCAACCGCCGTTACCCGCTCGAGGAGCTGCTGGCGGCCTGCGCCCGCTACCCGCTGGCGCCCGGCCGCATGATCACCTTCGAGTACATTCTGATCGAAGGCATCAACGACAGCCTGGCCGATGCCCGCCGCCTGGCCCGGCTGCTGCGCCCGATACGCGCCAAAATCAACCTGATCCCCTTCAATCAAAATCCTTTCAGCCGCTTCCGACGGCCGTCTGAAAAGGCGATCAGCGAATTCCGCGAATTGCTTTGCGACGCCCACTACACGGCCCTGGTGCGCCACAGCAAGGGGCAGGACATCTCGGCCGCCTGCGGCCAACTGCGGCTTAAATCAGCAGACGACTGAAATCCGACGGGGGCAGCGCGATGACGCGCAGCACCTCCCGGCCGTCGGGGCGCGCCACCTCGGCCGCGACCGCCTTGACGATCCTGGGAGCCTTGCTGTAGCCGGCGCAGATCGTGGCGGCCAGCAAAACGGCCGCCTTATTCCCGCCGTGGGGCATCAGGGCCAGCGGACCGGCATAATCCCTGATCTTGACCTGAATGTCGACGGCCGGGTCGCAGCAGCGCAGCATGGCCTCGTTTTCCGTTTGGGATCGCCCCACGACCACCTTGGCGTCGGAATTGAGCCGGAAGTGGCGCCCGTACTTGAGCAGTTCCAGCTCTCTTTCGGCAGGCTGGTCCCGGTGGGCGAAAAGGTCCCGCAGCCGGCGGGCGTAGTGCTTGTCGGTCAGCAGGCAGCCGCCGGCGGGCGCCGGGTATTCGGTCACCCCGTAGACGCGCGCCAGTTGAATCTGCTCCTTGCGCCCGCGACCCGAAATGCCCAGCAGCTGCGTGCGGTCCACCCAGCCTTCCTTTTCCGGGATGGTCTCGGGCAGCCTTTGGGCACTCAGCGGCCGCAGGATATAGCCGTCGAAACCGGAATGTTTCTCCACGTAGCGCAGCGACTGGCGGGTCTGCGACATGGGCCGCTGCCCGAGGACTTCGCCGCTGAAGAGGAAATCGGCGCCTGTTGCCCGCATCCGTTCGCCGGCCAGCCGAAACATCAGGGCGTGGCAGTCCATGCAGGGATTCATGTGGCGTCCGTAGCCGACGGGCGGATTTTTGAGCATTTTGACGTAGACCCCGGTAATCGGGCGCACCGTCAGCGGAACGCCGTTCAGCAGGGCCGCTTGGCGGGCCTTGTCGGCCGAAAAAAAAGGGGTCTCGAAAGCGACCCACTCCACCGCGATCCCCTGCCGGCGCAGCACCAGGGCGGCCAGAATGCTGTCCAGGCCGCCGGAGCTCAGCCCCAGAGCGCGAACTTTTCCCTTTTCTGGTTGCATAGCGGGGAAGCGTTCCTGTCGTTAAAACGGGGGTACTGCCACCTACCGGCTGCAACGCTCCGCCGGCGCGGCGGCGTGGGGCCCCATCAGACCGCCTGGAGCGCATCGAGCATCCGGATTTCCCGGGCCCAGCGGCCATCGTCCGGGGTTTCCAGGATCAGCGGGCAGTCAAAGCGCGGATCATTCATGACAAACCGGAAAACCGCCCACCCCAGGACGCCCTCACCCAGGCCGGCGTGGCGATCCACCCGGCTGCCGGCGCCTTTTTGGGCATCGTTGAGATGCATCCCCCGCAGGAAGCGAAAGCCGACCACCGCCTCAAAGGTTGCAAAGACCGCCCGGCAGCCCGCTTCAGTGGACAGATCATATCCGGCCGCATGCGTGTGGCAGGTATCGAGGCAGACCCCGACCCGGCTTTTGTCGGCCACCCGCTCGATGATCTCGGCCAGCTGTTCGAAGCGATGGCCGAGATGGGTCCCCTGCCCGGCGGTATTTTCGATCACCGCCGTGACCCCGTCGGTGCGCTCCAGAGCAAGGTTGATGGATTCGGCGATCCGCCCGATGCACTGCCGCTCGGAGATTTGCTTCAGGTGGCTGCCGGGGTGGAAATTGAGGGCAGTCAACCCCAGCTGCCGGCAGCGGTCCATCTCGTCCTGAAACCCGGCCCGCGATTTGGCCAGGCCGGCGGCCTCGGGGTGCCCCAGATTGATCAGGTAGCCCGCGTGGGGCAGGATATCCGACGCCGCCCGGTAGCCCTTGTCGCGGCAGTTGTCGCGAAAGTGCCGGATGTTTTCCGCGCCCAGCGGTTTGGCCTGCCACTGGCGCTGGTTCTTGGTGTACATCGCAAACGCCCGGGCGCCGATGGCGGCCGCGTTGAGGGGCGCATTTTGCACGCCGCCAGCAATGCTGACGTGGGCGCCGACACGCTTGGGGAGTGCCGCGTTTTTTTCCGCCACGAGTGCCTCCCTCACGATTTTGGCAAAACAGCCGGCGCCTCGGCACCATCCCCTTGCAGCCCGCAAGCGCCCCCGGACGGGCATTCAACCCGGCTGCGTTGCGCCGCACGCCTTTCACCGGATACCACAGCCGCCGGCCGCCTGACAAGCCGCAGGCATTGCGTATTGACAGACCACGGGGCGATCTTCTATACCGTGGAACAGTTCAATTGCCTTCGAAAAGGAGCCGTTAGATGCAAAATTCCGAAAAGGAAGTGCCGTGGGTCTGGGTGGTTGTCCAGGACCCGGGCGGCAACGAGCAGTTTCTGGGCCAGTACTACCCGGAGGACGATATTTCCTTCATCCCGGCATTCCACCAGAAAGAGGAGGCCCTCCTGTGCCTCAACAACCTGAAACGCGACCAGACCTTGACGTATCAGCCCCAGGCCATCCGCCTGAGCCTGTTGACTGGCAACGCCGGCGCCAACGGCTTCATGATCTTCATCCTGGACGGCAACGGCCGGATCCTCGAGAAAATCACCCCCTGACGTCCGCCCCCGCGCACCCGAGGAGTGATGCCATGCCGACCGCCTCCCCCCGCAAGCGTCTGCTCCTGCCAGGCCTGCTGCTGCTGAGCGCCCTGCTGCTGCCGATCGGGCCCTCATCCCCGGCCGGCGACCGACCGCCCCAAGGCGGCCGCTCCCCGGCGGTCTTCCTGGACATCAGCGAAGCCTTCTACCGCGCCCTGGAGGCCAGGGACGGCGGCGAAAAGGTTTACGGCACGAACGCCATGGCCGATGAATACCTGCGTCAGATCGCGGTTTCAACGCGCTTCATGGTCGAAACCAACCTGCAGCTGCTGCGCCAGCAGGAGCGCATCATCCAGCTGCTGGAAGGCCGACCGGCGACCGGCGCCAAGTAGCGGCGCCGGATCCCTTAAAGTTGGTGGACCGGTAAAAAGTAAAAATCAGACAGTTTCGTAGAAAGCCCAAGTTCAAGGCGCGCAAATCTCAGCGGCGTGAGGCGTACTTATGTACGCCGCAGCGACTTCGAGATGCAGTGCAACGCGGAAATTGGGTTTTCTACGGAACTGTCAAAGTTCCACTCCCGCCCGCCCCGGCGAAAGGAGGCCCCGATGCAGTATGTCATCATCGGCAACGGCGTGGCCGGCACGCATGCCGCCGAGAGCATCCGCCGCCTGGATCCCCAAGGGGTCATCACCCTGATCGCCGCCGAAAAAGACGCCCCCTACTGCCGCCCGATGATCAGCATGCTGCTCGAGGGCTCGGCCGGCGCGCATCAGCTGCCCATCCGCGGCCCCGATTTTTATGACACCTTCAAGATTGACGCGCTCGGCGGCGACCGGGTGCGCGCCATCGACGTGGCCGCCCGCGCCGTCACCACGGCCGCCGGGCGGCGCTTCTCCTTCGACCGTCTGCTGATCGCCAGCGGGGCCGATCCGCGCCCCATCAAGGCCCGGGGGCTGCATCTCGAAAACCTTTTTTTCATGCGCACCGCGGCGCACGTCATGGCCATGCTGCGGGTGCTGCCGGCGTGCCGCCGCGCCCTGGTGCTGGGGGGCGGGCTGGTGGGCTTCAAGGCGGCTTACGCCTTGCTGCGCCGCGGCCTGGCGGTGACCCTGCTGATCCGCTCGGGGCACCCCCTTTCGATGCAGGTCGACCGCGAGGCCGGCGCGATGATCCTCGCAGCGCTCAAAAAAAAAGGCCTCACGGTGCGGGTGCAAGCCGAGGTGACGGCCTTCGAGGGCGGCGCGACGGTGACGCGCGCGCAGCTCTCCGACGGCAGCGAAATCCCCTGCGACCTGGTGGTGATCGGCAAGGGCGTTTTGCCGGCGCTGGATTTTGTCCCCCGGGAGGCCATCGCCGTCGACCTGGGCGTCGTGGTGGACCAGCACCTGGAAACCAGCGCAGCGGGGATCTTCGCCGCCGGGGACGCCGCCGAAGCGTATGACATTGCCCGCAAAACCCGCTGGGTGAATGCCATCTGGCCCGAAGCGGTGGCCCAGGGGCGCGTGGCCGGGATGAACATGGCCGGCCGCCCGACCCCCTACAAGGGCAGCCTGGGCCGCAACGTGATCCGCATTTTCGACCTGGACGTCATGACCGGCGGGCTGGTCAACCCGCCGCCGGATGCGCGTTACACCGTGCTGCAGCACCATGACCGCCGCCGGCAGCGCTACCGCAAGCTCGTTTTCCGCTATGACCGTCTGGTGGGCATGGTGCTGGTCAACGCCATCGAACAGGGCGGGGTGCTGCTGTCCCTGATCCAGGGCGAGATCCCCCTCCGGGTCCGCCGGGAGGCCCTGATGGCGCCGTCCTTCAATTTCCGCCAGCTGCTGCCGGCGACGGCCTGAGCCAGCCGCCGGCAGCAATCCGCAAACGAAAGGAGGCCCCATGAAGCGCGTCGTTGTTCACCCGGAAAGGTGCGTCGGCTGCATGCAGTGCATGCTGGCCTGCGCAACCGCCCACTCCCAGAGCGGGGTTCTCTTTACGGCCGTGCGCGAAAGCCCCCAACCACGACCGCGGGTCCACGTGGGCGTCGGCCTTTACGGTGAAGGCTTTCCCAACCGCTGCCGGCACTGTGACCCGGCCCCCTGCCAGCTGGCCTGTCTGCCGGGGGCCATCTCGCGCGACAGTGGAACCGGCACGGTCCTGATCGACCCGGAGCGCTGCATCAACTGCGCTTCCTGCGCCATGGCCTGTCCCTTCGGGGTCATCCGCTACCACCCGGAGCACCACGCACCCCTGGGCAAGACCGTAGCGGTCAAGTGCGACAACTGCCTGGCGCGGCTTCGCCAGGGGCGGATTCCGGCCTGCGTAGAGGCGTGCAAAACCGGCGCCCTGACCTTCGAAGAGGCCGACGCGGCGCTGAAGCGCCAGACCGACGCGGTCGCCCGCAGCGTGTCGCGCACCGCCGAGGAGGCCCCGCCGGCCCCCGGATTCGCCCTGCTCACCGCCGCCCGCAAGTCCCAGCTGGCCCTTAAAAACCCATGAACCCATGGAGGCCGTGATGAAACACCCGTTTAGCGAAAATACCATCACTGAAGATGGTCGCCTGATGTTGAGAAAAATGGAGAAGGACCAGGTCGAAACGGTCTGGGAGAGGTTCAGCGCCCAACAGCCGCAGTGCGGCTTCTGCGAAATGGGGCTGAGCTGCCGGGTCTGCAACATGGGCCCCTGTCGCGTGGACCCCTTTGGCGAAGGCCCCCAGCAGGGGGTCTGCGGCGCGGATGCCGACATTATCGTGGCCCGCAACCTCGGCCGCATGATCGCGGCGGGGGCGGCGGCGCACTCGGACCACGGCCGCGACCTGGTGGAGGTCCTGGCCGCCGTGGCCGAGGGCCAGGCACCGGGCTACGGCATCGGCGATGAGCAAAAACTGCGGCGGGTGGCCGCCGAGTTCGGCATCGCCACCCAGGAGCGGGCACCCGCGGAGATTGCCGCCGATCTGGCCCAGGCGATGCAGGAGGATTACGGCACGCGCCGCAAGTCGCTCACCCTGCTGGCCCGGGCGCCCCGCAAACGCCGCGAGCTCTGGGCGCAGTTGGGCATCACCCCGCGGGGCATCGACCGCGAAACCTCGGAGATGATGCACCGCACCCACATGGGGGTCGACAACGGCTGGCAGAGCCTGCTGCTGCACGGGCTGCGCAACGCGCTTTCCGACGGCTGGGGCGGCTCGATGATCGCCACCGAGGTCTCGGACATCCTCTTCGGCACCCCCAAGGTCACCCCCACCAGCGTCAACATCGGGGTCCTGAAAGCCGACCAGGTCAACATCGTCGTCCATGGACACAACCCGGTGGTATCCGAAATGCTCTTGCAGGCCTGCCAGGCGCCGGAGCTGATCGACCTGGCGCGCGCGCGCGGCGCCCAGGGGATCACCCTGGCCGGCCTGTGCTGCACGGGCAACGAACTGCTCATGCGCCACGGCATCCCCATGGCCGGCAACCACCTGATGACCGAGCTGGTGATCGCCACCGGCGCGGTGGAGATGATGCTGGTGGACTACCAGTGCATCATGCCGTCCCTCGGGGCGGTCGCCGCCTGCTACCACACCCGCATGATCAGCACCAGCGACAAGGCGCGCTTCCCAGGCATGACGCACCGCGAGTTTCACCCGGATAACGCCCGGGAACTGGCCCGGACCCTGGTGGCCGAGGCCATCGAGAACTTCAGCCGCCGCGGCGAGGTCTATATCCCGGTGGCGCCGGCCCCGTCCCTGGGCGGGTTTTCGGTGGAAACCATCATCGAGGCCCTCGGCGGCTCCCCGGCCCCGCTGATCGCGGCCCTGAAGAGCGGCCAGATCCGGGGGGCCGTGGGCGTCGTGGGCTGCAACAACCCCAAGATCCGCCACGACTTCGGCCACGTGACCCTCACCCGCCGGCTGATCGAAAACGATATTCTGGTGGTCGACACCGGCTGCGCCGCCATCGCCAACGCCAAGGCCGGCTTCAAGGTGGCCGAGGCGATCCGCTATGCGGGGCCCGGCCTGCGGGAGGTCTGCGGGGCGCTGGGCATCCCGCCGGTGCTGCACATGGGCAGCTGCGTCGACAACGTGCGCATCCTGGTGCTGGCCGCGGCCCTGGCCGACGCCCTGGGCGTCGACATCAGCGACCTGCCGATCGCCGGCGCGGCACCGGAATGGTACTCCGAGAAGGCGGTCTCGATCGGCGCCTACTTCGTTGCCTCGGGGGTCACCACGGTCCTCGGCCCCATGCCCCCCATCACGGGCAGCCTCAACGTGGTCAAGCTGCTCACCGAGGGGCTGGCGGATCTGCTGGGCGCCACCTTCGCGGTGGAACCCGACCCCGAAAAGGCCGCCGTCCTGATCCGGCGACATATCGAAAACCGGCGGGCCAAGCTGGGGCTGCCGGCCGTCCAGGTATAGCCCGCGGCAGCGACCGGAGAGCGGAAACCGTGCGAAACCCCCGGAGGGGCTGTTTGGAGCTGCCCCAAAGGGGGTTTTTCTGCTATAGAAACGGGGAAGCTGCCCGATCCGGAGCATCGTGCACAAGAGGAAAATCCGATGAAACTCGCCACAATCGCCTATCACAACCGCGAAGGGGCCTGCATCCTGTCGCCCCGCGGGCCCATCCCGATTGCGGCCGTCAACCGCCGCTGCAACTGCAACTGGCCCACCGGCTTGGCCGGCCTGCTGGCAACCGGGGCCCTGGCGAGGCTGCAGGCCTGGTACTGCGCCGAGGGCCAAGGCGCGCTGGCGGCCCTGCCCGGAACGGAAATGCTGCCCGCATCGGAGATGCGCTGGCGGCCCCCTTACCGCCATCCCCACAAGATCTGGGGCATCGGACTGAATTACCGCGAGCATGCCGCCGACCTGGCCGAAAATACTCCCCAGGGCATTCCGGCCAGTTTCATGAAGCCCGACACGGCCCTGATCGGGCACGGCGACACCATCGAAATCCCCACCGCATCCCAGCGCACCACGGCCGAAGCCGAACTCGGGATCATCATCGGCCGCAAGTGCCGCCACGTGGCGCGCGCCGACTGGCTGAAGGTGGTGGCCGGCTTCACCGCGGTGATCGACATGACGGCCGAGGACATTCTGCGCCAAAACCCCCGTTACCTGACCCTCGCCAAGAGTTTCGACACGTTTTTCAGCTTCGGCCCGGCGGTCCTGACGCCCGAAGAGATCCCGGACATCAGCCGGCTGGAGGTCGCCACGCTGCTCAACGGCCGGGTGCAGGCCGCCAACTCGGTGGCCAACATGACCTTCCCGCCGGATTTTCTGGTGTCCTACCACTCCCGCGGCATGACCCTGCTGCCGGGGGACATCATTTCAACCGGAACGCCGGGCGCGGCCGTGATCCGCGACGGGGACGTGGTGGAAGCCCGCATCACGGGGTTTCCGCGGCTGTCCAATCCGGTGCGCGATCTCAAAGCGGCGCCGCACCCCGACAACCGCTGCGGTTGACGGGCCGGCACCCGACCCGAGGGCAGCAACGATGATCAACGCCCCACGAGGTGAACATGGCTCCCTTCCACGCCCCCTCCGTCATTGAAGACAAGCTGCGCGCGCTGCGCCGCCGGCGCCGCGAAATTCTGGCGCTGCCGCCCGAAAAGGCCCTCGACGCAATCCTCGCAAGCCGGGAGGCCCTGCCCCTGGTCCATTCCCTGCCGGAGCAGGACTTCTACTTCCTGGTGCAGGACATCGGCCCCGAAGACGCCCTGCCCCTGCTCAAGATGGCCACCACACGGCAGTGGGAGTTTTTGCTGGACCGCGAAATCTGGCGCGGCGACCGCTGGGTTGACGAACCCCTGACCCGTTGGCTGGGGCTGCTGCTGCAGGCCGACCCGCAGCGCACGGTGGACTGGGTGCTGGCTGAAAAAATCGAGGAGGTCGAATTTTACCTCTTTCGCAACATCGAATTGCGGGTGCGGGAACACGACCAGGATCCCTCGGAGCTGGGCGAGGGCTTCGAGACCCTCGACGACGTCTTCTACTTCCGGTTTCGTGAACCGCCGGCCGGCAGCGAGATTTCAGAGCACCCAAAAGAGGACCGCGAGGCCGTCATCACCCGGCTGCTAACGCTCGTAGCGGAGCGCGACCTGAAAACCTGCAACAGCCTGCTGCTGGAAGCGGCCGGTTTGATTGCGGCCGAAGTCGAGGAGGAAGCCTACCGCCTGCGCAGCGTGCGCCTGGCCGAAAACGGTTTTTTGCCCCTGGAGGAAGCCGTGGGGATCTACCAGCCGCTGAGCCCCGAGGACCTCGGACGCTTCCGCCGCAGCGCCCCCCGACCCACCCCAGCGGAGGCGCGCCACCTGCCGGTACCCCTTTACAGCGTGGGGCTTCTGGGCACCGACAGTCTCTTCGAGCGCGCTCTGGGCCACATTGCCGCCGAGGACGAACGCGACCGCCTGCAGGAGGAATTTGCGGCCCTCTGCAACCGCCTGATCGCCGCCGATCCGACCCCCGTCCGGCAGCGCGAGGAACTGCGCGCGGTGGTCCGCAAGGCCTGCGGCTACCTCAGTATCGGGCTGGAGCGCCTGGTGGGCCCCCAGCCCCGGGAGGATCGCGAAGCGGCCGCCGATGTGCTGCAACACCACTTCCTGGAACCGCTTTTCAGGGTGGGCCTCGGACAGGCGGCGGCGCTCAAGCGCAGGGCGCAGCGCTGGCAGCGGGAGAGCTGGTTCGGGGAGCGCAGGCTGTCCCTAAGTTTCTGGGGCGAAGATGGGATGGGGCTTCTGGGGGGACTGCTGCTCAAGCGCCCGCTTTATTTCGAGGCCTACCGCAGCGGGCGGCTGTACCGGGATTTCGCCGCCATGGCCGAGATCCGCGAGACGGAGCGCGAACTGGACACCCTGATATGGCTGGACCAGCTGCTCTCGCTGCTCAACCCGGCGCTGCCCCGGGGCGCCCGACGGTTCCTGACCTACAAAAATCTGCTGTTGACCCTCTGGGCTTATGGCTGCCTGGGCCTGACGGCCGGCGAGGATTTCCCGCCGCTGGCGTTGGCCGACTTCAGGCGCTTTTGCGAAAGCCTCTTTGTCCCCCCAACACCGGGTGCAGATGCCGCCCCGCGGTGCATCCCGCCGGAGCGCCGCACGGATTTCCTGGAGTGGCTGGCGGCCGGCAGCACGCTGCGCCCCGACGAGATTTCGGCCCGCCTGGGAAGCCGTCTGGAAGCGCTTTTCAGCGAAATCGAGCAGGAACTGGGTTCCGTGGCGCCGTCGGACCTCGACCCGCGTTTCATTCAGCTCTTCAGGGTGACGGGCGCCGAAGCACCGTCCTGACGGATCGCGCGAAGGCGCCCCGCACGCATGCACCGCTTCAAGCTGAATGACCCCAGCGCGAGCGGTTTTCTTTTTGCGCCGTTTCTAGAACTGCGCTTCCTCGGTGGAACCCGACAAGGCCCCCACCGAGGTCTTGCCCGCGGTGATGCAGTTCATGACCTGGTCGAAATAGCCGGTCCCGACGAACTTCTGGTGGGTGGTGGCCATGTAGCCGCCCTCTTTCTCGCGGGCGAATTCCTGTTGCTGGAAGCGCGAGTAGGCCAGCATGCCCTCTTCCTGGTAGCCGCGGGCCAGTTCGAACATCCCCAGGTTGAGGGAATGGAAGCCGGCCAGGGTCACGAACTGGAACTTGTAGCCCATGGCGCCCAGCTCGCGCTGAAAGCGGGCGATGGCCGCGTCGTCCAACTTGGCTTTCCAGTTAAACGAGGGCGAACAGTTGTAGGCCAAGAGTTTACCCGGAAACTCCGCGTGAATGCCCTCGGCGAACTTGGCAGCCTGCGCCAGGTCGGGGGTCGCGGTCTCGCACCAGACCATGTCGGCGTAGGGGGCATAGGCCCGGCCGCGGGCGATGGCCGCCGCCAGACCGCCGTTGATGGGGAAATAACCCTCCGGGGTGCGCTCGCTGCCGGAGATAAACGGCTGGTCGCGCTCGTCGATGTCGCTGGTCAGCAGCCGTGCGGCATCGGCGTCGGTGCGCGCGATCAGGAGGGTCGACACCCCGCAGATATCCGCCGCCAGGCGCGCGGCGACCAGCTTGACGATAAACTCGCGGGTGGGCACCAGCACCTTGCCGCCCATGTGGCCGCATTTTTTGGCCGACGCCAGCTGGTCTTCGAAGTGCACGCCGGCCGCCCCGGCCGCGATCATGGCCTTCATCAGCTCGAAAGCGTTCAGCGGCCCGCCGAAACCGGCCTCCGCATCGGCCACAATCGGCGCAAACCAGTAAGGCCCGATCTTGCAGCACTCCAGCACCGCGATCTGGTCGGCGCGGCGCAGGGCATTGTTGATCCGTTGGACCACGGCGGGAACGCTGTTGGACGGGTAGAGACTCTGGTCGGGGTACATTTCCCCGGCCAGGTTGGCGTCGGCCGCCACCTGCCAGCCGCTCAGATAAATGGCCTTGAGCCCCGCCTCCACCTGCTGGACCGCCTGGTTGCCCGTCAGGGCGCCCAGCGCCGCAACGTAGTCTTCGGTCTGCAGCAAGTGCCAGAGCCGCTCGGCACCGGCCTGCGCGAAGGTGTATTCCACCTTGAGCGTCCCCCGCAGCTTCAGCATTTCCTCGGGTGTGTAGGGCCGCACGATGCCCTGCCAGCGCCGATCCTGCCCCCAGAGGGTCTGCAGATGGGCGATCCGCTCGGGGTCCACCGCGTGGCTTTCGATCCGCTTGCCCAGTTCGATGGCGCGTTCTTCAATCGTCCGCATGGCAAAATCCTTTCCGTTCTTAAATTTTGGCCGAACCAGCGCCCCAGGCGGTGGTCAGGGCAGGTATTCGTAGGCCCGCAGGGTGAGAAATTCGTCCAGGCTGTCGCGGGCGACGATCTCGTCGAAGAGGCGCGCCGCCGTTTCGTAATTGCCCGCGGCAAATGCGGGCACCCCGACCGCATCCCGGATGCGGTCCAGCTCCTCGCCGAGGACGGCACGGAAAAGGGCCAGATCGACCTTGCGGCCGTCGCTGAGAACCGCCGCGGGGTGGTGGACCCACTGCCACAGCTGGGTGCGCGATATCTCGGCCGTGGCCGCATCTTCCATCAGATTATATAGGGGCACGCAGCCGCTGCCGCTGAGCCAGTGGGCCATGTACTGCACGCCGACGCTGACGTTGGTCCTCAGTCCGGCCTCGGTGATCGTGCCCGCCGGCAGCTTGAGCAGGTCCGCGGCGCTGACCGCCACGTCTGCGCGCTGGCGGTCGACCTGGTTGGCCGTGGGCATCAGGCGGTCGAACTCCTCCAAGGCCAGCGCCACCAGCCCCGGGTGGGCCACCCAGGTGCCGTCGTGCCCGTCGCCGGCCTCGCGGCGCTTGTCCTCGCGCACCTTGGCCAGGGCGGCGGCGTTGGCGGCGGGGTCGGCCTTGATCGGAATCTGGGCGGCCATGCCGCCGATGGCATGCGCACCCCGGCGGTGGCAGGTCTTGATCACCAGCAGCGAATAGCTGTGCATGCAGTGGCGCGTCATGGTGATCTGGGCGCGATCGGGGAAGAGATAGCCCGGCACGCTTTTGAAGCGCTTGATGAAGCTGAAAATATAATCCCAGCGGCCGCAGTTCAGGCCGGCGATGTGCTCGCGCAGCTCGTAGAGAATTTCGTCGACCTCGAAGGCCGCCGGGAGGGTCTCGATCAGGACCGTGGCCTTGATGGTGCCCTGGGGGACCCCCAGCAGCGCCTGGGCCCGCACAAAAACGTCATTCCACAGCCGGGCTTCCAGGTGGCTTTCCATTTTCGGCAGGTAGAAGTAGGGACCGCTGCCGTCTGCGATCAATTGCCGGGCGTTGTGGAAAAAGAAAAGGCCGAAGTCGAACAGGCTGCCCGAAACGGGCCGGCCGTCCACGAGGAGGTGTTTTTCCACCAGGTGCCAGCCCCGCGGCCGGACGATCAGGGTGGCGGTTTGCGGATTGAGGCGATAGGGTTTGCCTTCCGGGCCGGCAAAGGCGATCTCGCGGCGCACCGCATCGCGCAGGTTGATCTGCCCCTCGATGGTGTTGGCCCAGGTGGGCGCGTGGGAATCCTCGAAATCCGCCATGAAGGTGCGCGCGCCGGAGTTCAGGGCGTTGATCACCATTTTGCGGTCCACCGGGCCGGTGATTTCCACCCGGCGGTCCTGCAGATCCGCCGGCAGCGGGGCAATCCGCCAGTCCCCCTCCCGGATGTGGCGCGTTTCCGGCAGAAAGTCGGGCAGGCGCCCGGCGTCGATATCGGCCTGGCGGGCCGCCCGCCGGTCCAGCAGCTCCCGCCGGCGACGGTCGAATTCCGTGTGCAGGCTGCCGACGAAGGCCAGCGCGGCGGGGGTCAGGATGGTGTCAAAGCCCGGGGCCAGTTCGCCTTTGATCTCGATGTTTGAAGCGCTTTGCGTCATGGTGGGTTCCTTTCGCCGGCCGCCGCTGGATGTCAGGCGGGTGCAAGGGGTTCACAGAAGGCGCCTGCGCCGGCCTCGAGAGCCGGGCGGGCCGCGATCAGCCGCGGGGCCAGGGTTTCACCGTCGGGAAACGGGCGGGATCCGTGTGCGGCAGGAACTTGGCCGCGCTGAAGCGGTTCATGAACTCCTGGTTGACGTTGAGCTCCAGATAGGTGACGGCATCCCGGATGGCATCGATCTCCCCGATCCGGCGGGCATCGCAAAGCGCCAGGGTGGCCCCGCCCAGGGAGCTGTTGCCCAGGGTCTGATAGGTGGTCAGCGGCAGGTCGGGCAGCATCCCGATGGCAATCGCCGAGCGGGGATCGATGAACGCCCCGAAGGTGCCGGCGACGTAAAAGGCCTCGAGGTCCTCGAAGGCCAGCCCAAGCGTGCCGGTGAGGGTCCGCAGGATGGTGTACATGGCCGCCTTGGAGCGCACCAGGCTGTCGAGATCGGCCTGGCTGATGGTCAGGTCCCGGCCGCTGGCCGACGCCGCGGCCGGCACCACCACCAGGTGGGCCAGCCCGTCCAGCTCACGCCAGCGATCGCCGCAGACCTCGGCGCGCAGCTTGCCGCGAATGTCGATCATGCCGGCCAGAAAAAGCTGGGCGGCGAGATCGATGACGCCCGAGCCGCAGATCCCCCGCGGCGCAAGGTCCCCGATGGTGTGAACCTCGAACGCGCCGCCGGTCGGGTCGATCCGCACCCGGTCGATGACCCCGGGGCCGGCCATCATCCCGATGCGGGTCACGCCCCCTTCCAGAGCCGGTCCGGCGGCCCCGGCACAGCCCATCAGCCAGTGGCGGTTGCCCACGACCACCTCGGCGTTGGTGCCGACATCCACGAGGATGGCGGTCGCCTCCCGGCGGTGCAGCCCGGCGAAGAGAATCCCGGCGATCAGGTCCCCCCCGAAGTAGCTTCCGATATTGGGAAAAACAAAGACCCGG
>Ga0209705_10000827_pt1 | contig 16339 bp, 11 predicted proteins | sample PPLLaktember2015_5_FD_187262 | JGI IMG/M metagenome (GOLD analysis project Ga0209705, IMG submission 187262) | Freshwater sediment microbial communities from Prairie Pothole Lake near Jamestown, North Dakota, USA - PPLs Lake P8 Core (1) Depth... | ecosystem: Environmental > Aquatic > Freshwater... | reverse complement strand
GCAAGATGGAAGATGATTTTCTTGCTGAGATCAGAAACAAGGAGATCGGTTTCGTCTTTCAGACATTCAACCTCCTTCCAAGATATACAGCGCTTGAAAATGTTACTTTACCATTGATATATGCAGGTGTTCCCAAGGCAGACAGGGAAAAGGTGGCAGTTGAGACTATGGAAAATGTGGGCCTGGGCGACAGGATGACCCATAAGCCGAATGAGCTTTCCGGCGGTCAGCGACAGCGTGTTGCAATTGCCAGGGCATTGGTGAACAAGCCTTCAATTATCCTTGCTGATGAGCCTACTGGGAACCTCGACAGCAAAACATCACTGGATATAATGGGGCTTCTTGATGACATTCACAGGAAAGGAAACACGGTGATCGTTGTTACTCACGAGGAAGAAATAGCCAGGCATGCGGCCCGTATTATAAAGCTGTTCGACGGAGAAGTGTCACAGGATTATGCGAATACCATGTATAAGAAAGCTTGAAATATCTAAATTTACCTTCAATCCATTCATGAAGATTTATACCCGTATTGGTGATGATGGATATACTTCATTGACGGGAGGACAAAGAGTACCTAAATATCATCCCCGGGTTGAAGCTTATGGTTCTGTCGATGAGCTTCTTTCATGGATCGGCCTTCTCAGGGATTTCAAAGAGAATGAAAGCAGAAAGGAATTACTGATCTATATCCAGGATCAGCTTATGAGATGCGGCGCAACACTGGCAACTGAAGATCCGGACATCAGTAGAAAAATAAAATACCTTCCCGGAGAAAAATGTATTTCAGTTCTTGAAAATGAAATCGACAGAATGGAAGCAAAACTTCCTCCCCTCGCGAATTTTATTCTCCCAGGGGGGCATATGCTTGTATCTTATTGTCATATAGCCAGATGTGTCTGCCGAAGGGCAGAGAGGTCAGTGTTGAGGCTGAATGACACCGAAAAAATTCCATCCATAATTTATAAATTCCTCAACCGGCTTTCAGATTATTTATTCATTTTATCTCGACTCGTAAGCTTAGAGGTTGATAATAAAGAGATTAGCTGGCCAGTTTAGTCTGTTGTAAAACTTAAAATATAGTATTGTTTTTTAAATAAAATAATATTTATATTTGCAGACTTTGTTAAACAATAATTTTAATCAGAAACATGTATTGGACACTTGAATTAGCATCCAAACTTGAAGATGCTCCTTGGCCTGCAACTAAAGATGAGCTGATTGATTTCGCCATAAGGTCAGGTGCTCCGATGGAGGTGGTTGAAAACTTACAGGAAATTGAGGATGAGGGAGATATCTATGAAGGTATTGAAGATATCTGGCCCGATTATCCAAGCAAGGATGATTTCTTCTTCAACGAAGATGAATATTGAATAAGAAGGCTGACAAATAATGTCAGCCTTCTTATTTTCTAAATATATCCATCATTTTCTTAGGTCTGATCAGATCGAACCATGAAAACCCTTCAAACCTCAGCGTTTCCGGATTCACATCGGAAGGCGGATCGATTACTCCCTCGGGATTCTGATACTCATATATCTCAGTGATTTTACCATCCTCAACGAATATTTCGATCCGTGCACATTTTGCCTGGTTGACTCCCACAATTTCATCACCGTCAAGAAGATAATATATTGTCTCTCCGTTACCCTCAACATTTATTTTGTATAGCTCATTGTCCCTGAAGAAACCGGTCAGGGATCTTCCCTTTATCTGGTTGAATCTGGTATCATCGACCTGGCTTGTTACAAAAGCTGAACTGAACAACTCCATCCTGTCAGCCATGCGGTTCTTTGTAAAAAGGGCAATCGAATCTGCAACAAGCTGGTTTTCCTCTGACCATAAAACAGGTGCGGTGTACATCCTTATTACCGAGTCGCGGAATGAATAGGAGAGAGAGTCGCATTTTGCCTGAATATCCTTGCTGTAGATCCTGCAGCCGTGGAATGCCCTCATCAGTCTGTAATCCTTCATTACCGAGTCCGAACGTGTTATGGCGCTTATCGTATCGGCATGCAGGAAAAGGGAGTCCTTGTCGGACACCTGGATAAAAAGCGCCTTATCCGTGACCATGAACCTTTCGGGTGTTTTATAGTACCATGCATAATCGCCTTTGACGATAATACTGTTTGTTGTGTCGGTAATGCTTGTATTGCGGAATGCGAGCCCATAACCCTTCTGATCGTCATAATAAAGTGAATCACCCCTTATTACCTGCTGCCTGTTGTCAATGACCGCATTTTTCCATATCCTTGAAATGTCATTCTTCGTATCGTACCAGCCTTTTTCACAATACAGATAAATACTGTCGCCCTCCATTTCAGATGGACCTGTGAAGAAAGCGGTCTCGGTTTCAGTATTGTAGTCCATTGTATCGGCTGTCATAACATAATCAGGATTCACGATGTTAACGCTGTCCTTGAAATGGAACAGGTTCTGTGGAACATAATAAATGCCTATGATGCTTGTCAGTGTATTTTCACCGTTGGTAATTCTTCCACCCGTATTATAGCGGGCAATTTTATTTGATACATCATATTTGACAGACCGGGTGAAAAGATGGGTTTCCTTATCAATAAGCTCCACATTGCCATCGACTGATGCTGTCCGTGAAGATCCGTCATAGAAAAGGCTGTCACCCCTAAGATGAAGGGTATCGCCCTGTTGCATGTGAATTCTACTGAAAGCCTTAACCTGGTTTATTCCAGTGTATAACCAGGCACTATCGCAGGTCATCAGGATTTCTTCCTGTCTCAGCGATACATTTCCAAGGAGTCGTGAAAGCCTTCTGCCAGTACTTTTTTCTATCTCATCATAAAGGTCATCTGCATGGAGGATTTCGATCATCCTTTTTCCCGGTTTCGGCTGAGGTGCATTCTGACTGAAGAGACCAGCAGAAATGAAAAGGATCCCTGTGAACAGTAGAATCTTTTTAGATATGATGCATTTTAATAAATGTGCTTTTGATGCTATTTCAACCATCCTGCTTCAAGAAATTTGCACGATTTGAATTCATCACTGATCTTGATATAGGTAGTTTCTATTTTTTCACGTATCCATTTCTGATACGACGACTGCCGTTCACTCATCGTGGCGGCATTATAGAAGAACTGGTAGTCGTCTTTCAGGTTGGCCCTGTGGGCCTGGATTTCATTATCGAGCCTTACAACCCTGAAAACAATATTCCCGATCTCATCGGTTGTCTGGAATGGTTCAGATATTTCCCCCATTTTAAGTTCCCTGACTTTCTTGTACATTTCCGAATTGAGCTCATCCAGTGAAAACCAGTTGCTTCTGTCAGAAGGATTAGTGCTTACAAACTTGCCTCCATTGATCCTGCTGTCGAGGTGGCTTGAGAATCTCATGGCGGTATCCTCGAATTTCAGACTGTCTTTCCTGATGAGCCTTGTAAGGCTGTCGAGCCTGGCAAGGGCTTTTTCAGTCTCCTGAGGTTTCACCTTTGGCCTTATAAGTATATGCCTGGTATTTACGAGATCGCCCTTACGGTCGATCAGCTGGATAATATGGAATCCATATTTTGACTCAACGATCTTTGAAACGGTATTTTTTGAAAGACTCCAGGCGGCGTCGGCATATGGTTTCTCAAGCTCCCCCCTTAATTTGTACCCTATTTCACCGCCGTTAATTCCCGAACCATCATCAGAGTTCAATACGGCAAGCATACTGAAGCTTTTGCCGGCTAATATCTGGCTGCGGATATCGAGAAGTTTCTGCCTTGCTTCAGCCTTGTTTTCCTCGTTGTTCGGAGGATCAAGCTGTATGATGCTGATCTGCACCCTTGCGGGAATAACAGGCAAAGAGTCTTTAGGGATGCCATTGAAGAATCTTTTTACATCATTTGGAGTTATCGCCAGGTCTGCAGTAATGCTGTTCTGGACCTCAGAGACAACCTGCTGTTCCACCAGAGCTTTCCTTATATCCCTCCTTATCTCGACCATGCTTTTCCTGAAGTATTCCTCGAGGGTCTTTTCGCTTCCTGCCGTTCTTATGGCTTCGTTGATCTGCATATTAAGATCGCCTTCAACCATATCATCAGTCACCTGGATACTGTCGATCCTGGCCTGATCAACAAATAGCTTTGCGATCAGCAATTCCTGAAACATGTTGCACCTTATCTGATCGACCGGCGTTCTTGGATATTCTCTCCGCATTTCCAGCACACCGTTCTCAATGTCTGACAGATATATTACTTCATTTCCGGTTATTGCAGCAACAGATTCCACAAGGGTCTGAGCATGTGATGATAAAATGCCCAGCATGAGCCAGACAACAATTATTAATCCCGACCTTCTGCTTCTTTTCATTATCAATAAATCTTAAAACTGTTTTCCCTTATAGCTTCGTTAAATATCCCATCTTCGAGATCCTGAATAAACTCAATCCTGCGATTATTCCAGATTAGTCTTTTAATATCTTCCCTCACATGTTCGAAAGGTGAGAGCGTCCCCCTGAGCCTGAATTCATTGATTGCAATCAGGTAAACCGAAGCAGTATCGCGGGTTTCATAGAATTTGGTCCGCCTCAGGAAATCCTCCTGGTTGCTGAATTCTTTCTTAAGCTCAATGGAAAGCCTGTCCATTGTGATCCACTCTTCGTTAAAATCATCAAATTTCTCCGCAAACTGGTAACAAATGCTTTCAAGCTCCTGAAAATCCTTCTGCTTGTCCGATCTGGCAAGCGATTTAATTTTCCATATATTGGGTGTCTCGACAGGAAGCTTGATAAAGAGTGCTTTAACGATATTTGATGTGAGCATAAAGCTAGCTTCATTTTCAGAATAATATTTTTCAAGCTCTTCCTGAGAGATCAGAGTATCCATTTTCTGAAGCATCATCATCCGCTGATATTCATATGCAACAAGATTAAGTCTTGTTTCCTGCAGCTGCTCTTCGATTTCATTCATCAGTTCCGGAGGGAGGTTTTCCTCAGCTTTCTTGAACATGAGCTCACGCCGGGCCCATTTATTTATGTAGCCCTGGATCAAAGAGGTGCTGTCGGCCGGGGTCCCCCAGTTTTTTACCAGTCCGGGTATCTCATCATAATAGAGAACTTCATTTCCGGCTTTGGCCACTGGAATTTTATTCGCCTGGCTGTCGCTGTTCCTGCATCCATAAAATGCCGACAGTATCAAAATGATAGTTATAAACTTATTCATTGGCTAATCTCTTCTTCACTTCATCAAATACCTTGTTGTCGATCTTAACTGTGTATTTTCCCTTTAATTGCCTGATCCATTCCTCTGTCAGCCAGTCCTGATAATCTGATATCATATCTGCCTGAACCTCTTCCAGGGGACGAGGGACCGGCTCATTCAGCCTGGTAATATTTATGAGCGATGGGAAACCCTCCTTCGTGAATGTTTGTAAACCCGGGATCCAGTCGAGTTTGTCAATATCAGGGTCAACGCCGCCGGTCCATATGCCTTCCTTTATTGTCAGCAAAGTGTCGCCCTTAAAATTGAATTTAGCCATGAGCCTCTTATCGGTATCCGGCTTCCGTGAGTATTTCCTGTAAGCTTTTGCCAGTCGTTTGGCCCCATCTGATTCCCTGAGCGAATATATTCTGGCCTCAATACTTTTTTCTGACATGAAATTGTACTTGTTTGCATCATAGTATTTCTGAAAACCTGCAGAATCCTCCTGAACTTTATTCCAGACCTTCTCTGATGATATTTCAAAAAGGAGAATGCCATCGTGAAACTCATTCATCAGATACCTGAAATCGGGATATTTCTGCTCGAGAACCGAATTTTCATATTTCAATATTTCTTCCGATGCAATCGATTCGACAGAAGCATCTATAAAGAAATCAGGATTATTTGTGATGATCATATTTCCTCTCTTTTCGATGCTGGATGCAAAGTCCCTTCCCGAAAGATGCTGATTGGCAAATGTATAAATATTGCCTTGCGGAATGTTTCTGCGGTTGTATTTTGAGACTCCCCTGATAATGAGGGTATCGGTATTGTCTACAAACCAGCTGTGAACGGCTGGATTGATCCTGTATTTGTACTCTTTCTTGAGTCTGTCGATGAATGATTTCTTACCCAGCGAGACCAGATTTGACTGGTTCAGCCTGCTCTCGAGAAATGATTTTGATTCTTCCCAGGAACCTGGCGCCTTTTTCTCAAGGAGCCTGATTATATGAAAACCGTAAACTGAACGGACCGGTTTTGTATATTCACCAGTATCCTTGATTGAAAATGCCGCCTCAGAAAAATCACTTATGATTTCACCTGTTCCAAACCAGCTCATTTCTCCTCCATTTGCTGCGGATTCCTTATGATCAGAGAGCTCTGAAGCAAGCTTGCTGAATGGTTCTCCTTTGCGGAGCTTCTCGTAAATACCATTAATCTCTGTTTCAGCTTTGCGGATGGTTTGGTCATTCGATCCGGGAGGAGCTGCCTTCATTATATGGGCAACCCTTACCTTTCCCTTTGAGGGCCGACGATCGGATACTTTGATAATATGGTAGCCATACGGGGTTCTTACCGGCATCGATAATATCCCGGGTTTAAGAGTGAAGGCGGCCTCCTCAAATGGCGTGATCATCTGGAAAACAGTAAAATACCCAAGATTGCCGTTATTTATCAGTACTGATTTGTCATCAGAAGTGGCTTTGGCAACCTGTTCAAATGATTCTCCCTTGATTATTCTTTCCCTGATATCAATTGCTTTTTTATAGGCTTTCAGTGTATCCTCAGGCATGGCATCAGGGGTGCAATTTACTAGTATATGCGAGGCATTCACCTCTGAAAGTGACCTCTGATATGCCTTGCGGAGAAGCTTTTCCTTTATGTCGGGATCGGTAAGATAGCTTTGAGCCAGCTGATTTCTGTAGCCTTTCAGTTCTTCCTTGAAGGTTGCAGTCGTATCATAATCCTTGTCAATCGCATCCGCAACCTTGAGCTTGAAGGCAATGAATTGTTCCAGATAGTCATCCAAATCGGTTTTGTATGCCGGATCGAGGCTCTTGTTGTACATTCTGATGAATTCGCCTGCCTCAACGCCTCTTCCTGCCACTGTCATCAATATCTTTTCATCAGGCTTCTGAGCGAAGCTGCCCGGGAGAGACAGGATGAACAGCGTTACTGATAAAATGGATCTTATTTTCATGGTTCTTCGAAGAGATCCGTTATTCAAAAGTTTTCCTGCTGTAGTTGGGTGATTCCCTTGTTATTGCGACATCATGCGGATGACTTTCAATTATTCCGGAGTGTGTTATCCTTACGAACCTGGATTCCTTTTTAAGAACGGAAATGTTTTTGGCTCCGAGATAACCCATTCCTGCCCTGAGTCCGCCCGTCATCTGGTAAATGACTTCAGCAAGATTGCCTTTGAACGGGACCCTGGCTTCAATACCCTCGGGCACCAGTTTGCGGATATCATCCTCCATGTCCTGGAAATAGCGATCCTTTGAACCCTGCTGCATGGCTTCAATGGATCCCATTCCCCTGTAAGCCTTGAATTTACGACCGTTATAGATAATAGTGTCGCCTGGGGATTCCTCAACTCCTGCAAAAAGCGATCCTGCCATTATTGAGTCGGCTCCTGAAGCCAGTGCCTTAATTATATCGCCCGAGTATCTTATTCCTCCGTCTGCGATTACCGGGATGCCTGAGCCTTCAACAGCCCTGGCAACGTTGTAAATTGCAGACAGCTGGGGTATGCCGACACCTGCAATCACCCTTGTCGTGCAAATGGAACCCGGACCAATTCCGACCTTAAGTGCATCTGCACCCTCGCTTGCAAGTATCTTTGCTGCCTCTGCCGTTCCGATATTTCCTGCAACAACCTCCGCGGAAGGATATGTCTTCTTTATTTCCTTCAGGATCCTGATTACACTTTTTGTATGGGCATGTGCGGTGTCAATCACAATTGCATCGGCACCAGCATTTATCAGAGCTTCAACGCGAAGAAGAGTATCGGTGGCAATACCGACAGCTGCAGCGACTCTGAGTCTTCCCTTGTCGTCCTTGCATGAATTCGGACGGTCCTTTGTTTTTGTTATATCCTTGTAGGTGATAAGGCCTATTAGCTTGCCCGATTCATCTATCATCGGCAGCTTTTCTATTTTGTGTTTCTGCAGTATGCGTGCAGCTGCCTGAAGATTTGTCTGGTGATTTGTTGTAATGAGACTTGTCGTCATCACCTCGGTTATCTTTCTGGCACGGTTGTTTTCAAACCTGAGATCCCTGTTTGTCACTATTCCCTTGAGGATGCCATTTGGATCAATTACCGGAATGCCTCCTATTTTGTACTCACTCATAAGGTTCATCGCCTCACCCACTGTAGCATCAAGTCCTATTGTTATAGGGTCAAATATCATGACATTCTCAGCTCTTTTAACCCTTTTAACCTGGGCAGCCTGTTTTTCAATCGTCATATTTTTATGGATCACGCCAATCCCACCTTCGCGTGCAATGGCAATTGCCAGTTCATCTTCAGTGACTGTATCCATGGCAGCTGAGACAATAGGTGTGTTTATCCTTATGTTGCGGCTGAACATTGAGCTTAAATCGACCTCCCGTGGAAGAACCTCGGAATAGGAAGGAACCAGAAGCACATCATCAAAGGTCAATCCTTCATAAAGTATTTTATCCTTAATAAATGACATTGTATGATCCTTTTAGTTTTGTGGGCGCAAATTACTAAAAAAAACAGGACTCTGAAAACAAGTTACTACATTTGTATATGACTCAACCGGCGGTTACTATAGAACAGTGCAGGAAAGTACTTACCAGATACTGGGGATTCACATCTTTCAAACCGCTTCAGGAGGATATTATCAGGTCGGTTGCGGAAGGCCGCGATACCCTTGCGCTGATGCCGACCGGAGGAGGCAAATCGATCACATTCCAGGTGCCGGTGCTGGCGGGGGAGGGGACATGTCTCGTGATTACTCCTCTTATCGCTTTGATGAAAGAGCAGGTTAACCGACTTAACAGCCTCGAAATAAAATCGCTGATGATTCATTCGGCAATGTCGAGGGAAGAGATCGACATTACACTTGAGAACTGCATTTACGGTGATTATAAATTTCTTTATGTTTCGCCAGAACGCATTTCAACCCAGCTGTTTCAGGGAAAGGTTGGCCGGATAAACCTGTCGCTTGTTGCAATAGATGAAGCACATTGCATCTCCCAGTGGGGTTACGATTTCAGGCCATCATACCTGAAAATAGCATCACTGAGGGAGCGGATCGCGACCGATGTGCCATTCCTTGCCCTGACGGCCACTGCAACCCCGAATGTCATTGAGGATATAATGGTTAAACTGGCATTCAGGGAGAAAAACGTGCTCCGGACAAGCTTCGCCAGGAAGAATATTTCATATCTGGTGAGGCAGGTGGAGGAAAAGGGAACCTATCTTGTCAAGACGCTTGATAAAGTCACCGGCAGCGGGATAGTTTATGTGAGAAGCCGGAAGAGATCAAAGGAAGTTGCTGAAATGCTTGTTAATAACGGCATGGATGCCGATTTCTATCATGCTGGACTTCCTGATGAGCTGAGGGACAAAAAGCAGGCATCATGGTCGACTGGAAAAACTCGTGTAATTGTTTCGACAAACGCTTTCGGAATGGGAATCGACAAGGCTGATGTCAGGTTCGTTATCCACTGGGATGTACCTGATTCCATAGAGAATTATTTCCAGGAAAGCGGCCGTGCCGGTCGTGACGGCAAACCTGCTTATGCAGTACTCCTTTATTCACCGGCAGATAAAACCAGACTGAATGATTCGATGAGGCAGAAATTTCCTCCTGTGGAGAAGATTAAGGATACCTATGAAGCATTATGTAATTTCCTGATGGTGCCGCTGGGATCGGGGAAGGACAATGTTTTTGACTTCAATATGGCCGAATTCGTCTCACGGTTCAGGCTGCCTGTGATCGAGACATACAACAGCCTTGCGTTCCTTCAGAGGGAAGGATACCTTGAATTCACCGAAGAGATAAATAATCCATCGAGGGTCCATTTTGTCGTCGGACGCGACGATTTATATAAATTCCAGGTGGCAAATGAATCCTTTGACGGATTTATTAAGCTTCTGCTGAGGTCATATACGGGAATGTTCACGGAGTTTGTGGCGATAAATGAAGAGTCGCTGGCAAAGAAGACTGCAATAACAAGGGACACAGTGTATCAATACCTGGTGAAGCTCTCGTCTATGAACATTATCAGGTATATACCGGGGAAAAAGACCTCGCTGGTAATATTCACCGAGGAGCGTCTGGTCAGAAAAGCCCTGATGATCTCACCTGACAACTACCTTAATGTTAAGGAAAAATATTCGGCACGTCTTGAAAAAATGATCGATTACGCCGAATCAGGTAACAGGTGCAGATCGGTAATGCTTCTCGATTATTTCGGAGAGGAAGCTGACCGGTGCGGTACCTGTGATGTTTGCAGAGAAAGAAATGAGCTGGACCTGAGCAAATATGAATTTGACATTATCCTTGAGGAGATTAAAAGTATTCTTGCAGAAAAGAATCCCGATTCTGAAGAACTCGTTACCATGATCAGCTATCCGGAAGAAAAAGTGATAAAAGTGATCCGCTGGCTGCTCGATCATAATAAAATCATACCGGATAAAGATCACAGGTTGAGCTGGAAGACATAGAAAATGGTACATGGCATGTGGTAATCCTATGCTTTATAATTCAGTTAACTGCAAATTTCTCCACCTGACTTTTATCCCTCCTCCGCTGTGTATCTGAAGCATTATCCGGCCTTTACCCTGGCCGATCTTCTCATCTGTCAGATCTGTCATCACTTCCCCGTTAAGCCAGGTTGTGATCTTGTCCCCGGCAACCTTTATCCTCATAGTGTTCCAGTCGTCTTTTTTGAGAATGTTCTCTTTTTCATCGGGGATTTGCCAGATCCATCCTCTTCCATACGACTCATAAATTCCTCCGGTATCATTTCCGGGAGGTGCAACTTCAACCTGCCATCCGGAAATCTGAACTCCTTTCCTGATATATGAGCGGATGAAAACTCCGCTGTTGCCGTTGGCCTCCTGTTTGAATTCGAGGCTCAGGTCAAAATCATCATAGTATTTTCGTGTTCCGAGGTAGCCGTACTGCTTATCAGGACCACTTTCACAAACAAGTTCACCATCCTTGACGTACCATAATTCGGTTCCGTAAATATCCCAGCCGGTTAAATCCTTCCCGTTGAATAAGGTTTCCTGTCCTGGCTTGTCAGGTAATTCCTTGATCTTCATGTTTCTGAACCAGACCCTGCTGCCGTGATCCTGAAGGGCAAAGACTCCGCTTCTGGCTATACCGTATTCAGGAGCGTTGTCCCATTTGCCGCTTCCTTTTCGCGCGAACCAGTCATCTGTCCAAGCCTGGTATTCGACTAACATTTGTTCGTTTAGCCAGTACTCAACGTGGCCATTGTCAAAAACTATCTTTGTGGTGTTCCATTCCCCTGCCTTGTTAAGGGTCTTTTTAGAAAGGTCCGGAGTGTACATTGCATAATCTGCTGCTGCCTTCTGCCACTCTTCAAGGGGAGACGCAAAACCTGCATCATCCACTAATTGATATTCAGGTCCTGTTACGTATGGTACCTTAAGTTCCGGCCTTTCAACCACATGATAAAGAAGGCCGCTGTTGCCGCCGTCGGAAATCTTCCAGTCGAAAGCCAGGATGAAATTTTTATAGTCTTTTCTTGTAACAATATACCCTGTACTGTCACTGCCAAGACCAAGGGAGGTCAGGGTGCCTTTTTCAACTTTCCATGGTGCAATTTTAACGGAATCGCCATTGAAATCGCGCCAGCCGTCAAGGGTTTTACCGTCAAAAATGAGTGTCCATCCATCTGCAGCTTCCTGTTCAGAAAGCTTGTTTTGAGCTTGTTTGCAACCTGATAATAATAAGCCGGTGATAAGGATCACGAGCCAAAGGGAGATTTTTTGTTTCATATTTATTTAAGTTATAAGTGTCTGAAGTTACTGGAGTGTTTAAAGTTAAAACAAAGTGACTAAAGTTATAAAAATTTTATACTGCATGGGACATATACCAACGGAATAGCTTATAAGAATTTCTTCAACACCGCGGTTGTTGATCGGTCTTATTTTACCTCATATTCTGTTTTTCCGCTTACCGGAATTCCGTCAGAGGTAATACCTTCAACAATTATAGCGTAGGTTGAAGAATCATCGGCATTATAGTATTTCACCAGGTAATCCTGATTGGTGACCACTTTTATATCAGGAAGCCAGTATAAGGTGGACCTGAGATCAGGCATATAACCGTTTTGCCGGGTAGTAATATGCTTTGGTGAATAAAAGATCCTTGGAGTATCATATCCTGAAATCTCAGTGCTAAACGCATAAGAAACGGGTTTATACGGAATATCTTCGGATGTTTTTGTGATAACCGATATAACACCGTTTGCTCCCCGGACTCCGAATGCTGCAGTCTTTTCTGACTTTATGACATCTATTCTGTCAATCCAGTTCTTTGGTATGGAATTTACTCCCTCGTATGATGATACCATTCCATCAAGCAGGAAAAGTGGTTCCTGAGATTCGGAAAATGACGTCATTCCGTGAATTCTGATTCCTGAAGAGGTGCGGGTGGGTTTGGATAAAGTCAATCCGGAAACTCTGCCAATAAGGATGTCACTGATGCTTCCCGCACTTTCCATCTGAGGAGTCATTATTACTTCCTTATCAGGCTGTCCATAAACTAACCGGATCTGGTTTACCTGGAATTCCCGGCGAGTTTCCTTCCTCCTGGCAAGAATCATAACTTCGTCTATCAGAATTGTATCAGAGAGAGTATATTTCTTTCTTATCGATCTTTTGATCTCAAAAGTTTCCTGCAACGATTTGAAATTTTCATTATTAACCGGATCCTCCATGACCGTAAGGTATGTCAGGGATTTACTCTTTTTTACTTCCGGGGGCGAATAACTCACAGAATCCAATAGTAACCTGCCCTGGAAATTTCCCTTATCATCCGTTGCGTTTACAATAACCTTTGCATTGCCGGTAAGATTATCCAGATCGAGTGTGAATCGTCCGGCAGAATCGGTTTTTACACTTGTTATAATATTGTTCTTTTCCTGAAAAATACCAATTGTGACAGTTGCGTTAATCAACGGTGTGTTTATGACTGATCTTCTAAGCCTTCCTGATATTGTAAATCCTGATTCAGGCGGGTACTTAAATTCCTTGTATTTCCATTCAAAATCGCGCCATCCCTGGGTAAGCAGGAGCAGATCAAGATCTTTTATCCTGTCGGGATTTGCCGGATCAAAATAATATGAAGGCTCCTCAACCGGACCATGTACATCCGATTCGAGAAGGAACCATGAGGAGATAGTGGAAGGGAATTGAGTGGACCGGTTTGTGTAAATTTTATCCGTTGACGATAGTGACAGAAAAACTTTCTGTCCTGTTCCGAACTCTTGAAGTACGGAAAGTTTAACGGAAACGGAGTCGCGTTGATTATAAACTTTCTTATCGGGTTCAATATTTATGGTTACATTCTCCTGGTTCTGAACATAAACCAATCGCTCACACAATGGTTTGTTATCAAGGCCAAATAATGTAATCATAACAACTCCATCGGGCAGTTCTTCTGCAGGAATAGTGTAAAGATTGTCGAGCGTTTTTATTTTGACTGCAAGCGTTTTAATTATCTTTCCATGAGATGAAACCGTAGCTAAAAGATCACGTCCCAGGAACCTCGGCAATGTTTCAGGATTTGTTTTTAGTGTCATTAAATGCTCGTTCATCTGACTGACACTGTGATTTATAATAAAACCTTTTGCAAAACTTTCCGGGATATCACGTTTAATTACATCACCTTCGGAATTTTTTACTGATGCATAATAGCTTAAGCCAGGCAGCGGTTTCAGAATGAACATCCCCATTCCAAGGTGTGAACTGCTGAATGTTGTAATTAATACCCCGTCAGATGAAAAAACCTCACCCGATACGTCACATCCGGCTCCTGCTCCATTTTCAGCTTTAAAGGCAACAACTGATGAAACATTGTCAATTAATGAGCCTCCCTCAGGGAAAAAGCTGATTTCCAGATTGCTGTGGGCTATTTTAAAATCATCAGAATCAGGTTCAATCGCAGAAGATCCACCGATGACCGAGATCTCTTTATTGAAGTATAATTGATCTCCAAAGTTCCTCATATAGTTTGTATAGATCCTTAGCCTGTACTTCCCTGACCTGAGGCTGTCAGATAAAGTAAGATCCCCGTTTCCCAGACCATTGTCAAGTCTGATTATCCTTTTTTCCAGTATTTCAGATGAAGGTGAAATAAGTTCAACATGGAGATTTTTGGAGGTGTCCAGGGGTATATGGGTCAAACCATCAACAAGGTAAGATTTAAACCACACAATATCACCGGGATTGTAAAAATCACGATCGGTATGTAAATAGACTTTCTCTGTTGTTTCAGCTGGAGGGATATCGATATGATCCGTATAGATTGTATCCATTACTCTCAAATCGTTGAATGACTTGTCCTGCATTTTCTCAGATGGCTTATAATCATAAGGGAGCAGGTCGGCAATCCCCTGTTTTGCCATTTCTCCATGCCAGATAATCCCAGGTCCTTTATAATATCCGGTTTTATCGATGAAAATATTGTTTCTCAGTATCTCTAACCCGGTTTTGGCCTTGCCTGGCCTCCATTCAATCGACAGGATCACCGGGATAGCTTCGGAATAGTAAATAACCTTTTTTCGCTGACCGGTATCGTTACCGAGTTGATTTCTTACAAGGTCCCTGTAAGAAAGTTGTCTCTTTTCATTTTTCATTATGTAACCTCCCGGTTTCAGATCATCTTCCCAAAGGGATCTGATAAAGTGCATTTTTGATCCGAAATATGCATTGTCCCTTCTGACTTCAAATTTTTGTCTTTCTGATGTTGAAATAGTGTCCTCATCAAATAAGGAATTCCCGATGAGCTGATTGAGATAAGCCGATTTGATATATATGAATTTGTTGAGGTAACAGGTAATTTTATATCCCAGCCCCCTGTTAACTATAAATAAAGGTTTCAGGCAAACAGCCCTGAGAGTGTCCTTATCGGCGCTGGTAATAAATCTTATATCATCCTCATTTATGATTTCGCATTCTTTAGCATTTCTGGTTCTGCCAAGAAACTCCCTCCTGAAAATAGCCAGGTTTTCCCTCCTGATATTGGGATTTCCCCTGGCATTAACGGAGACATCCTTCATCTCAAAGACTTTTGGTTCCAGGTAAACCAGAATATCCCGCCCTGACGAAAAATCATTTACAGTGATGGAATAGTATCCTAATGCACTTATTGTCAGCGGCATTGAGGTATTATTTTTTATGTCAAGCCTGAAGGAACCATTAGCATCGGTATATGAAGCTATTGAGGTTCCGTCGAAATAGACCGCCGCATAAGTAACCGGAGTTTTTGTTTCCTTGTCCAGTATGGTACCTTTGATAATCTGACTGTAAGAAACTAAACAGAGATTTATGAATAATATGAACAGGAACAATCTTTTCATTTGCCTGAAATGCTCAATCAGCCGTAACTACGAATTTCGTCATTATTTTAATTTCATCAAAGTGAAATAGATTTATTTATAAGTTGTCTTAAACTTTCATCACAAAATGCCTAATTTTGCAGGTCAATTAATTTGTACTGATGACAAACAAAACCGATCCGGTTTATTCGAGAAATGTTGTTGAGTTTACAGCAGCTGCCATTGAATTCTGCAAATATGCTGAGCATGCCGGGGAGATTAAGGGCGATGAGCTGCTTAAGATACTTCAGCGAATTCTCCCGTATTTATATATCAAAGCTTCCCTATTACCGTCACTCGAACCATATTTTGAGGATGGCAATGAGAAGTTTGTGAATGAGTCAGACTGGTTCAGGATACATGATGCACTAAGGGAGAAATTCGGCACCGCCGATGACTACCTTGAGGTATTTGATGAGAAGATAAATGAATCGGATGGTCCGGTTGTATCAAGCATTTCGGAGAATATGGCAGACATATACCAGGATCTCAAGGATTTTCTTCTCCTTTACCAGACAGGGACACAGGAGGTTATGAATGACGCTGTGTGGGAGTGCCGACAGAATTTTGAGAATTTCTGGGGACAGAAACTTACGAACTCTTTGAGGGCAATTCACAAGTTCATTTATTCGGGAGAGGAGATCGGAAAGGTTGAAGAAGATGATGATAAGGGAAGTGAAAGAGATACTACCGACTGGTTTGTTACACGCAGGCAAAAGGATTTGAGAAGTAATGGTAAATAACAGATATCCGGAATCGATAAGCCCGGAAGAAATTGAAAAATGTGAT
>Ga0209705_10000821_pt1 | contig 16385 bp, 16 predicted proteins | sample PPLLaktember2015_5_FD_187262 | JGI IMG/M metagenome (GOLD analysis project Ga0209705, IMG submission 187262) | Freshwater sediment microbial communities from Prairie Pothole Lake near Jamestown, North Dakota, USA - PPLs Lake P8 Core (1) Depth... | ecosystem: Environmental > Aquatic > Freshwater... | reverse complement strand
GGACGAGATTCAGCGGGAACGCGTACTGTCCGGACCTCATGTTCAGCGAAAGATGCTCGGCTTCCTCGGAAGACCAATCTATCGCATCCTTCTCGCCCGGGACGCTCAACCCGGCGAACGAATCGAGCATCGTGTGGATCGCGAGTTCGTCTTCATACGATGCGCGCGCGGTCAACCCTTCGAGGAGGATGGCGATCGCGTTGTCCGTGTCCCCGACCGATGCATAGGCTTTCGCATCGGAGAGTATTTCGGCCGTGGGCAATGATTGCGGCATCCGCGATGTTCCGTTCATCAGGAGCGATGAGGCGCGGCTAGGGTGTGACGACGACTTTCCCGAAGACCTCGCGATTCTCGATCAGCCGCAGGCCTTCGGCCGCGCGCTCGAGCGGCAGCACTTCGTCGATCACCGGCTTCATCTCGCCTTTTTCGATGAGATCCATGAGCGCGGTGAGGTTCTCGTCGTAAAAGCTGTTCGAGCCGATCACTTTCAGCTCGAAGCTCCAGACGTAGCGCAGGTCTTCCTTGGGATCGTAGCCGGCGGTCGCGCCGCAGACGAGTATCTTCCCGCCGCGCTTCACGCAGCGCAGCGTCGGCGCCCACGTGTCGCCGCCGGTGAAATTCACGACGACGTCGACCCCGCCTTCGTACGTGCGCCGCTGCGGCTTGCCGTATTTCTCGATGGCCCACTTCGAGAAATCGGTTTCCTTGTAGTTGATGACGTGATCGGCGCCGAGGTCTTTCAGCCGCTGGATCTTGTCCTCGCTGGAGGCGCAGGCGATCACTTCCGCTCCACGCAATTTCGCGAGCAGCACGCAGCCGGTGCCCACGCCGCCGCTCGCGCCGAGCACGATGACCGTCTCGCCTTTCTGGATGGTGTCGTGCGTGACGATCATGCGGTGCGCGGTGCCGTACGCGACCGGCAGCGATGCGGCCTCCTCGAAAGACACTTTCCCCGGCATGCGCAGGAGCTGGTCGGCGGCGACGAGGCATTTCTCGGCGAGACCGCCGTGCATCATTTCGCCCATCAGCCCTTTTTTCTTGTTGAGGGGGTTCACGAGCACGCGGTCCCCGGTTTTCCACCCGGTGACGCCGGGTCCCACCTCGAGGATCTCGCCTGCGAGGTCGAGCCCGATGATCATCGGCATCGGCACCTTGATCCCCGGCATGCCGCGCACGGTGAATACGTCGTGGTAGTTGAACGAGGTCGCGCGCACCCGGATCACGACATGCCCTTCGGTGACGACGGGATCGGGAAAGTCGGTCACGTATTGCAGCTTGTCGAGGCCGCCGTGCTCGCGCAAAACCACTGCTTTCATCGCTCTCGTCTCCAGGTGATGTTCGTCGAGCGCGGGCGATTCAACCGCCGCGCGCGGGGATTATGCGCCGTCCGCGGTGATTGCCAGGTTCATCACCGAGCGGCTGGTGAGGATGGCAGAAAGCAGCATGTTGCGCGACGCTTCGATCTGCTCGCGGCAGATACGCTCGGCGCTCTCGCCGTCGGCTCGCGCGAGCGCTTTGACGAGCGCCTTGTGCTCGTGCTGCATTTCCTGCGGGCCCTTGCGCAATCCCAGGCCGAGGTGCAACAGGCGAGTCATCTCGTCCAGCAGGTGCTCGATCGCCGCGGCCAGCCGCGCATTGCCTGTCGCCTGCGCGATGGCGACGTGGAACGCCTTGTTCGCTTCGAGAAAGCGGCTGGTGCTTTTCGCGTCTCCGGGTTGGTATCCCGAGCGGCAGACCTCGTCGTAGGTCTTCAGCTCGCGCGTGCTCACCTTGCCCGCCGCCATGCGCGCGGCGGCAGGCTCGAGCATGAGCCGCAGCTCGAAAACGTCGTGTATGTCCTGCAGTGTCACCGGCACGACCCTGTAGCCGCGGCGGGGAACCGCGCGCAGGAGCCCGTCGTGGGAGAGCCGTGTGAGCGCGACGCGCACGCCCGCCTTGCCGAGCTTGTACTGGCTGCAGAGCTGCGCTTCGGAGATCTCGCTGCCGGGCGCGATCGCGCAACAGATGATGTCGCGATGGATGCGCTCGTACGCGCGCTCGGTGAGGAGTGGAATGGTGACGCCCATCTCTGAAATTCTAAGGATGGCGCCGTGACATGGCAACGATTACCGCAGGACGAGCATACCGGCACGGCCTTGCGCAAGCCGCAGGCGCCGACGTAGCCTCCGCTCTCCTCCCTCTCCTCCGTTCCTGACCCGGTGACCAGCGCCTCCTCGAGCACGGCCCGCAACGTCGTGCTCGCGACTTTTGCGACGCAGGCGGTGGTGACGATGTCGAACTCGACGCTGCCGACGATCGCGCCCAAGCTCGCGGAAGTGATGGCGCTGGACGCGGCGCTCATCGGCTACCAGGTGAGCATCCTTTTCGGGGGAGCGGTCACCGGGACGCTTTTCGGCGGCAGCTTCACGCGGCGGTATGGGGCGTGCCGCACGCTGCAGACGAGCCTCGCGTTCTCGGGTATCGGCGTCCTGATGATGATCATTCCGAGCGTGGTTGCGATCGTCGCAGGCTCGCTCATCGCGGGCTTCGGGCAGGGCTTACTCAACTCCGCGACGGCACATCTGCTCGTGAAGTACACGCGGGCGTCGCGCCGCAATCTGCTGTTCTCGATCAAGCAGAGCGGGGTGCCTTTCGGCGGCATGCTGGTCGCGCTGACCGCGCCGGCGATCGCGCTCACGATGGGCTGGCAGTGGGCGATCGTCTGCGTCGCGGTGTTGATCGCGCTCCTCCTCGCTCTCGTGCAGCCGGCGCGGGCGAGCTGGGACGCGGACCGGGACCCCGATGCCGACCTGAGCCAGCAGAAATTCGGCGGCGTTCCGCTCGTGTTCCACGAGCCTGCGCTGCGCTGGATCTCGTTCGCGGGCCTGCTTTTCGCCGCCATGCAGCGCGCTCTCGCGACTTTCGTGGTGATCTATCTGGTCGCGGAGCGCGGCTACACGCTGATCGAGGCCGGTGTGATGCTCTCGGTCCTGCACGCCGGGGGCATCGCAGGCCGTCTCGCGTGGGGCTGGATCGCCGACCGCTATTCGAGCACCGCGGTGCTGCTCGCCGTGGCGGCGATCAGCGTCGCGTGCACCTTTGCGCTCATGGCGCTCGAAGCGGACTGGCCGCGTGCGGCGGTGTACGCGCTCTTTTTCGTGTTCGGATCCGCGGCCCTGGGGTGGAACGGCGTGCTGCACGCCGAAACGGCGCGCCTGAGCCCCCCCGGCATGGCGGGCGCGGTCGCAGGCGGCTCGACGTTCTTCGTCTTCGGCGGGGTGTTGATCGGACCTTCGGTATTCGCCGCCGCCTACGGCGTCCTCGGCAGCTACAGCGCGACGCTGATCCTGCTCGCGCTCGCCTCCGCCGCGGGCGCAGTGCTCCTCCTGCTGGCGCGCGCGACGGCGTCGCGGCGCCGTCGAGCATGATCGAGACCCTGCCGCTCCCGCACCTGCTGTGGATAGGCGCGGCGGTTTTCGGGGCGTACGTAATACGCGGGATGTCGGGCTTCGGCGCCGGTCTCGTCGCGGCGCCGCTTCTTGCGCTCGTCCTCCCCGTGCACGTCGTGGTGCCCATGTCGGGGCTCCTCGTTTTCGTCCTTTTCGTCTTTCTCACGATCAGGGATCGCGCGAGCGTGATCTGGCGCGAGCTGAAGCTCCTCGCACCGCCGACCGTCGCCGGGGTGGTCGCGGGCCTCTTCCTTTTCCGCTCGCTCGACAACGCGCTGCTGCTGGTCATGCTGGGGAGCTTTCTCATTCTCTACGCGAGCTACATGCTGGCGATGCACGCGTTCGGCCTGCCGCAGTTCAGGTGCTCCGAGCGCTGGGCGGTCCCGCTCGGCTTCACCGGCGCGTTCTTCGATACGCTCTTCGGCGGCGGAGGCGGCACGCTGGTCGTGATTTACATGCAGGCGCGCGGGATCGGCCGCGTGGAGTTCCGCGCGACGGTCGCCATGCTGTGGTTCATCGAAATGATCGCGCGCATCGGCGGCTACGCGGTCGCCGGCTTCTACACGCGCGAAGTGCTGATCCTGGTCGCCGCGCTCCTGCCCGTGGTGTGGGCGGGGACCTGGGTGGGCGAGCGGCTCGGCAACCGCGTGAGCCCGCAGACCTTCTCGCGCATACTTGCGGTATTGCTGATGGCGAGCGGCATAGGGCTGCTCCTGAAGTGAGACTCACGGCCGGTGCGTTACCGGCGCACCCCACGCATTAGGGCAGCGGAGCGAGCATGGAGCGAGCCGAAGGAAGAGAGGTAACGGAGAGAAACCTTGGTTTCTCTCTGTTCGTTCATCGGCCGAGGCGGCTGCCGAATGGCAGCCATAAGGAAAGGAGGTTACGGAGGGAAACCATCGGTTTCCTTCCGTGTCGTACTGTCGGCGAAGCGAAGCGAATGCCATGAGCTTCGTTCTGGCACTGGATCAGGGGACCACCAGCTCGCGCGCGATCGTCTTCGATGAGCGCGGCGCCATCCGATCGCTTGCGCAGAAGGAATTGCCCCAGATTTTTCCCCGGGCGGGCTGGGTCGAGCACGATCCGAACGAGATCTGGGCGGGCCAGCTCTCGGTGGCCGCCGAAGCGCTGGCGCGCGCGGGTCTGGCGGCCCGCGACATCGCGGCGATCGGCATCACCAATCAGCGCGAGACCGCCGTCGTGTGGGACCGCTCCACCGGCGAGCCCGTTTGCAACGCCATCGTGTGGCAGGACCGCCGTACCGCGCCGATGTGCGATGCGCTCAGGTCGGCAGGACACGAAGAGGCGATCGCCGCGAAGACAGGTCTGGTGATCGATGCCTATTTCAGCGGGACGAAAGTGCAGTGGATACTCGAGAACGTCCCGGGCGCGCGCGAAAGAGCGCTCGCGGGCGAGCTCGCTTTCGGGACCGTCGATTCCTGGCTCGTCTGGAAGCTGACGGGGGGCGCCACCCACGCGACCGACGTCACCAACGCTTCGCGCACGCTGCTCTACGACATCCACCGTCGCACCTGGGACGACGAGCTGCTCGAGCTGTTCGGCGTGCCGCGGTCGATGCTGCCCCGCGTCGGAGGCTCGAGCGCGGTCGTCGCGGAGACGACGACGGATCTGTTCGGCGCGAACATCCCGATCGCCGGCATGGCAGGCGACCAGCAGGCCGCCCTTTTCGGTCAGCGCTGCACCACGCCGGGCATGGTGAAGAACACCTATGGCACCGGCTGTTTCATGCTGATGCACACGGGCCGGTCGCCCATGCGTTCCCGCAACAGGCTCATTGCGACGGCGGCATGCTCCGACGACTCGCACGCGGCGTACGCCCTGGAAGGCAGCGTGTTCGTCGCCGGCGCGGCGGTGCAGTGGCTGCGAGACGGCCTCGGCATCATCAGGACTGCCGGCGAAGTCGAGACGCTCGCGGGGTCGGTTCCGGACAATGGCGGCGTCTATCTGGTGCCTGCCTTTGCGGGTCTGGGAAGCCCGCACTGGGATGCGTATGCGCGCGGCGCGATGCTCGGTCTCACGCGCGGCGTGACGGGGGCGCATATCGCGCGGGCCGCCCTGGAAAGCATCGCCTATCAGACCGCCGACGTGCTGCTCGCGATGGAAAGCGACGCGGGCATCAGGCTCTCCGAGTTGCGGGTCGACGGCGGCGCCGCGTGCAACGACCTGCTCATGCAGTTTCAGGCCGATGTGCTCGGCGTTCCAGTCGTGCGGCCCCGGATTTCCGAGACGACTGCGCTGGGAGCAGCCTATCTGGCCGGGCTCGCGACAGGGTATTGGAAAGGGCCCCGGGACATCGACTCGCAGTGGGAGGCGGAGAGGATATTCGAGCCGTCCATGAGTCGCGACCGGGCTGCAACGCTCATGCGAGAGTGGGGCAGGGCGGTCGAGCGCTCGCGGCAATGGGAGCAGGGGTAGCGCATTCGCGAACGTGCGGCGCGTTGCCGTGCGGCTCGTCTACAGTCTAATGCGAAAGCGCCTTGATGCGTTCGGCCGTCCATAGCAGCGTCGCCTGGTCGACGGGGTGGCGGATGACACACGCGGGGGCGAGGAGCAGGCCGCGCCCGCCGCTTTCGCCGAGCGCACGGTCGATGTCCGCCTGTATCCCCGCGCGATTCTGCCGCGTGATGTGGCCGCGCTGCAGCCCGCCGAGGATCGCCCTGGCGCCGCCGCTTGCGCGATAGTCGGCGATCGCCGGCGGCGTCTCGCCGATGTGCCAGTTGAGCGCGGCGACGTCGTAGTCCTTCATCAGGTCGAAGAGTATGTCGTCTCCGTGCATGTGCACGACGTTGAACCAGCCGCCCGCATCGCGCGCGGCGTCGATCACGCGGCGATCGTACGGTTCGCCGAGCGCGCGATAGGCCGCTTCATCGTAAGCGCCGCGAGCGGCTTCCTGGACCGCGAAGAAAATGCCCGCGCAACCGCGCGCGATTGTCTCCCGCACGAAAGCGCAGGTGACTTCGGTGATGGTCTCGAGCCCTCTGCGCACGGCGTCGGCGTCGCGCCCCGCGTGCTCGCGCGAGAAGCCGTTCGAGAGCTTGCCGGCGATCGTGAGGGGGGAGAAGGCCGTCGCGAGCACCGGAACGTCGCGGCCTGCCAGGGCGCAGAGCAAGCCGAGGTGCTCGAGCTCGCGGCCGAACGAGCCGCGCGTCACGTCGACGCGCTCGAGCGCGTCCCAGTCTTCGAGCGCGTCCACTGCGGGCTCGGTCACTTTCGCCACGCCGCCGCGCTCGATGTCGCTGTAATCGCAGACGCAGCCCCAGTCCTCGACGCAGTAGAGACCGTTCGGCATCGACTTCACGAAGTCGAGGTCGTAACGCTGCGCGAACGAAGCGGTCTCCCGCGCGAGTCGCTGCGGGTCGAGGTCGATACCCGGAAGGTGCGTCCAGAAAGCATAAGGCGGCCGATCGACCGCCTCACACCGCAGGGCTCTCTCGACGCGCTCGCGCTTGCCCAAGTTACGATAAGTCAGGCTTGAAGCCTTCCTTGTAGCGCTTCCACTTCTTCACGTAGTTGCCGGCGATGCCGCTGAAGCGCTTGATCTCGTCTTCGGTCAGCTGCCGCACCACTTTGCCCGGCGAGCCGAGCACCATCGAGCCGTCGGGAATTTGCTTTCCTTCCGAAACCAGCGTGTTCGCTCCGATCACGCAGTTCTTCCCGATCACCGCGTCGTTCAGGATCACGCTCTTGATGCCCACCAGCGTGCCGTCGCCGATGGTGCAGCCGTGGAGCATCGCCATGTGGCCTACGCTCACGTTCTTGCCGAGCGTGAGCGGATGGCCGGGATCGACGTGCACTACGCAACCGTCCTGGAATTGGGAATTCTCGCCCATCGTGATGACGTCGTTGTCGCCGCGCAGCACGCAGTTGAACCAGACGCTCGCGTTGTTCTCGAGCACGACCGAGCCGATCACCACGGCGTTGTCGGCGATCCAGTAATCGCCCTTGCACACGACCTTGCGTTCCTCGAATGCATACTTCATACGAATGTCTCGTGTAAGAAAAGGATTAGGTTACGGGCCGCCTTAAAGCAGCGGTACGATCAGCAGCGCGACGATGTTGATGATCTTGATGAGTGGGTTGACGGCCGGGCCCGCGGTGTCCTTGTAGGGGTCGCCCACGGTGTCGCCGGTCACCGCCGCCTTGTGCGCGTCGGAGCCTTTGCCGCCGTGGTTGCCGTCTTCGATGTATTTCTTCGCGTTGTCCCACGCGCCGCCGCCGGTCGTCATCGAGATCGCGACGAAAAGCCCGGTGACGATCGTGCCGATCAGGAGCCCGCCGAGCGCGCGTATGCCCGCGCCGGGACCCATCGCCCAGTTCATGAGGAAAGCGAGCGCGATCGGAACCAGCACCGGCAGCAGCGAAGGAACGATCATCTCCTTGATCGCCGCGCGCGTGAGCATGTCGACGGCGCGCGAATAGTCGGGCTTCGCGGTGCCTTCCATGATGCCCGCGATCTCGCGGAACTGGCGGCGCACTTCGACCACGACCGCGCCGGCGGCGCGGCCGACGGCTTCCATCGCCATCGCACCGAAGAGGTAGGGGACCATGCCGCCGATGAAAAGACCGATGATGACGGCCGGGTCGGAGAGCGAGAATACGGCCGCCTTGCCCGCCGCTTCGAGGTTGTGGGTGTAATCGGCGAACAGCACCAGTGCGGCGAGACCCGCCGAGCCGATCGCGTAGCCTTTGGTCACGGCCTTGGTCGTGTTGCCGACCGCGTCGAGCGGGTCGGTCACGGCGCGCACCGATTCCGGCATGTCCGCCATCTCCGCAATGCCGCCCGCGTTGTCGGTGATCGGGCCATAGGCGTCGAGCGCGACGATCATCCCGGTCATCGAGAGCATCGCGGTCGCAGCGATCGCGATGCCGTAGAGGCCCGCGAGCGCGTACGCACCCCAGATAGAGACGCACACCGCGAGCACCGGCAGCGCGGTCGATTTCATCGACACGCCGAGCCCGGCGATGATGTTCGTCGCGTGCCCCGTGGTGGAAGCCGAAGCGATGTGCCGCACCGGACCATATTCGGTCGCGGTGTAGTACTCGGTGATGACGACCATGGCCGCCGTCAGCGCGAGGCCGATCAGCGCGCAGCCGAAAAGGTACTTGGCGAGCGGACCCATCATGTGGTCGGTGATGAACCAGAAGGCGATCGCGGCGAGCACGCCGGAGACGATGACGCCTTTGTACAGCGCGCCCATGATCTTGCCGCCTTCGCTCGTTTTCACGAAGAAGGTACCGATGATCGACGCGATGATCGAGGCGCCGCCGAGCACGAGCGGGTAGATGACGGCGTTGCCCGCAAGCGCAGCGATCTCCGGAATCGGCTCGCGGATGAAGATGAGGCCGCCGAGCAGCATCGTCGCGATGATGGTGACGGCGTAAGTCTCGAAGAGGTCGGCTGCCATGCCGGCGCAGTCGCCGACGTTGTCGCCGACGTTGTCCGCGATTACGGCGGGGTTGCGGGGGTCGTCTTCCGGAATGCCGGCTTCGACTTTACCGACGAGATCGGCGCCGACGTCGGCCCCCTTGGTGAAAATGCCGCCTCCCAGACGCGCGAAAATCGAAATGAGCGAGCCGCCGAACGCGAAGCCGACGAGCGCGTGCAGTGCGCGCTCGGCGCCGTAGAGCTCGGTCGCGATCCAGTAGTAGCCGACGACGCCGAGCAGCCCGAACCCGACGACGAGCATGCCGGTGATCGCGCCGCCCCGGAAAGCGATTTTCAGCGCGGCGTTGATGCCGTTACGGGCGGCTTCGGCGGTGCGCACGTTCGAGCGCACCGAAATCCACATGCCGGTGTATCCCGCCACACCCGAGAGCACTGCGCCCACCAGGAAGCCGAACGCCGTCGGCCAATCGAGCACGACGCCGAGCACGACGAAGAGGATCACGCCGACGACCGCGATCGTCGTGTACTGGCGGTTCAAGTACGCCTGCGCGCCCTGCTGAATCGCGGCTGCGATCTCGCGCATGCGATCGTTGCCGGTGGGTTGCGCGAGCACCCATTTGATGGAGAAGACCCCGTAAACCAGGGCGGCAACCGCGCAGGCGAGCGCGAAGATCAGGTACTGCGACATGATTACTCCCGTTTGTTATCGGCCGTTTGGATACAGCGGCCGTTACGCTGCTTTGAAGACTGTTTCGACCCGCCCCTAAGCGTGGGGATTATAAAACCCGCCGGGCCGGCTTCGAGCTTTGCACGAAGGCCTCTGGGCTCCGCGCCTCATCGTTTGGCACTGCCGCGAGGCTGCGCATCGAGCGCCGCGAATATGCGGTCGCGAATCTGCTCGACCGTACCGCGTCCGGGCATGCTGAGCAGCACCGGTGCGCGCGGGTCGCCGGTTGCGCTCCACGTGCGATAGTAGTCGACGAGCGGCTTGGTCTGTCTGTGATAGGTCTCGATCCGCTTCCTGACCGTCGCTTCAGCGTCGTCCGCGCGCTGCACGAGGGGCTCGCCGGTGACGTCGTCCCGGTCCGCGACTTTCGGCGGATTGAAATCGACGTGGTAGCTGCGGCCCGATCCCGTATGGACGCGGCGGCCGCTCATCCGGCGCAGGATCTCTTCGTCGGGGACGTAGAGCTCGATCACGTAATCGATATCGAGCCCGGCGTCTTTCAACGATTCGGCCTGGGCGATGTTGCGCGGGAAACCGTCGAGGAGGAAACCGCGGGCCGCATCGGGCCTTTTAACGCGCTCTTTCACGAGCTCGATCACGAGAGGATCCGGCACGAGCGCGCCGTGCTCCATGTAACCCTGCGCTTCCCTGCCCGCGGCGTTGTCGGCCTTGATGGCGGCGCGCAGCATGTCGCCCGTGGAAATCTGCGGAATGCCGAACCTCGCGGTCAGGTACTGGGCCTGTGTCCCTTTGCCGGCGCCCGGTTGGCCGAGCAGGAGTATGCGCATGACGGGCGGTGAGAGCGTGTTGCGTTCTTGGCGTGCCTGATCGCCGATGGACGCCGGCGGGACGCTGCCTGGGAAAGACCGAACGCGTTGAAAGAAACCGCGAAATTATAACGGGTTTCGCCCTCGCACGGAACGCGAGCGGGTCCTCGCGTAGTGACGCTGCGCGCGCTCGAGGTCGGCGGGCGTGTCGATCCCGGGATGCGGTGCGCTGCGGGTGATCGCGACGCTGATGCGATAACCGTGCGCCAGCGCGCGCAACTGCTCGAGCGCTTCATAGCGCTCGACCGGCACCGGCGCGAGCTCGCGAAACTCGCGCAGGAACGACGCGCGATAGGCGTAGATGCCGAGATGGCGATACGCCGGCAGGCCCGCGGGCACGCTCTCCAGCCCTTTCGCAAACGCATCCCGCGCGTACGGTATCGGCGCGCGGCTGAAGTACAGCGCGCAGCCCGCGCGGTCGAGGACGACTTTCACTACGTTGGGATTCGCGAGCTCGGCCGCGTCGCGGATGGGATGCGCTGCGGTTGCGATCCGCGCCTCGCGCTGCGTCTCGAGGCGCCGGGCGACCTTTCGTATGAGCGCCGGCGCGATGAGCGGCTCGTCGCCCTGCACGTTGACCACGATGCGCTCGCGGCCGAAGCGGCGCAGCGCCGCGACTTCGGCGAGGCGGTCGGTTCCCGACGGGTGATCGCGGCGCGTCATCACGACGTCATAGCCGCGCGCGCGCACCGCGTCAGCGATCTTCCGATGGTCGGTCGCTACGATCACTTCGGAAGCGCCGCTTTTGCGCGCCTGCTCCGCCACGCGCACCACCATCGGTTCTCCGCCGAGATCCGCCAGCGGCTTGCCCGGAAAGCGCGTCGAGGCGTAACGGGCGGGAATGACGACGGTGAAGTTCAGGCCACTTCCTCTTCAGGGGGAAGCTTCCTCGCTTCGTCCTCGAGCATCACCGGAATGTCGTCCCTGATGGGGTAGCCCAGCCGGCACGGTTTGCAGACGAGCTCGCTCTCCGCTTTCCTGTACACGAGGGGCCCTTTGCAGAGCGGGCACACGAGGATGTCGAGCAGGCGCGGGTTCATGACGTCGAAACCTTCTTCAGCTTGCGCAGAACGAGCTCGCCGAGCTCGGGATCGGGCACCGCGTCGACGCGCAGCACCCAGTGCGTTTCGGAGGCGAAAGGAGTGCATTTTACCGCATCCTTCTCCGTCATCAGAACGGCGTCGGCGCCGGCATAGTCGAGATCGGCGCGGGTATACGCGTGGTGGTCGGCGAATGCGTGAGCTTCGAACGCGATGCCGAGTGCGTCGAGATGGGCGAAGAATCGCGCAGCGTTGCCGATGCCCGCGACGGCGTGCACGCGCTGCCGCTGGAAATGACCGGGGCCGACGACGTGCTCCGGATTCAGCAGATTTCGGAACTCGCGCCCTTCGAGCCTCATGTCGAACGCGCGCGGGCTCGCGCGAGGCGCACGTGCCGCGGCGTTGATCACGACGGCGTCGACTTCGCGCAGGCGCTTCGCCGGCTCGCGCAGCGGCCCCGCGGGAAGCATGAGGCCGTTGCCGAGGCCGCGGGACGCATCGATCACGGCAAGCTCGACATCGCGCGCGAGGCGGTAGTGCTGCAGACCGTCGTCGCTCACGATCACATTGCATCCGGGATGCGCCGCGATGAGCCCGCGCGCGGCGGCGACGCGATCGGCGCCCGTCCAGACCGGGCAGCCGCTGCGCTGCGCGAGCAGCAGCGGCTCATCGCCGGCGCGGCCGGGCTCCGCCGTGGGCGGAACGGCCGAAGCGTGCGCATGCGACGCGCCGTAGCCGCGGCTCACGATGCCGGGATGCATGCCGCGTTGGGAGAGATGCCCCACCAGCCAGAGAACGAGGGGGGTCTTGCCGGTACCGCCGACGGTGATGTTGCCGACGACCACCACCGGGACCGGCAGGCGCACCGCGCGCAGGAGACCCCTGGCGTAGGCGATGCGACGCAGCGCGACGATCGAGCGGAAGGCGAGGCTGAGCGGATAAAGCAGGAGACTGACCGCAGTCACGCGCTGCCAGTGGCGCTCGAGCCGGCTCACGTCATTTGGGCGACTGTATGGTGAACGTGATCTTGCCGTAGCCCGCCGACTGTGCCGCTTCCATGACACGTATCACCGACTGGTGCGACGCCTGGGCATCGGCGTTGATGACGATGACCGGGTCCTTCATTCCGCCGGCAGCGCGCTTCAGCTCGCGCGCGATCGCGTCGCGGCTCGTCTCCGGGACGGCGCTCCGGTTGATCGAGTAAGCGCCTTTGGCATCGACCGCGACGTCGATCTGGTCCGCGCGTTCGGGTGCCTTGTTGGCCTCCGCCGTGGGCAGGTTGATCTGGAGCTCGGCGAAGCGCGAGTAGGTCGTGGTCACCATCAGGAAGATGAGAATGACCAGGAGCACGTCGATCAACGGTATGAAGTTGATCTCGGGCTCTTCCCGAAAAGTGCGCGCGGTGAACCTCACGCGCGGCGCTCGCCGTGTATGACTTCGACCAGTTTCAGCGACTGCAGCTCCATGTCGATCAGCATCGCATCGACCTTGGCACGGAAGTAGCGGTAGAAGATCATGCTCGGAACCGCCACGACGAGGCCGAAAGCGGTGTTGTACAGCGCGATCGAAATGCCGTGGGCGAGAACGAGCGGATTACCGCCTTGCGGCGTCTGCGAGCCGAAGATCTCGATCATGCCGATGACCGTCCCGAACAGTCCCAGCAGAGGACCGATCGCGGCTATCGTGCCGAGGGTTGTGAGAAAACGCTCGAGCTCTATGGCGACGGCGCGCCCGGACTCCTCTATCGCTTCCTTCATCACCTCGGGTGGGCTGTCGATGTTGCGCAGGCCGCCCGCGAATACCTGTCCCAGCGGCGAATCCCCGGTGAGCCGCGCCACGGACTCGGGCGTGATGCCTTTCTGACGATATTCGCTGACCACTTGCGCCAGCAGGTGCTTCGGCAGCACCGCCGTGCGGCGCAGCGTCCACATGCGCTCGCCGATGATCGCGAGCGCGATCACCGAGCAGATGATCAATGGCCAGATCGGCCATCCCGCCGCTTCGATGATGGAAAACACGTGAGAGGCTCCCCGGAAGTGGGCGTCACTTTAATCGGCGCGGACGCTTTCAGCAAGAACGCTCAGGTTGTTCATCATGAATTTGTCGTAAGCGCTCTGCGCGCTTGAGGAAATGCTCTTTTCCACAATGTCTGTGGATAACGTTGTGGAGAGCCTGCACAAACACGGGCTAAGTTAGGCGTCGGTATAGGAAATTCCTGATTCGCCCAAAAATTAGTCCTTGGGGATTCCGTAGCAACGTCAAATGCTTACGTGCGTTCTCCCGGGCGTGTCCCTCTGAGCGGGACGGTGTACTGCCGAATTTACCGGGGCTGTGGAGAACCACAAATCGGCAACGAATTCAAGTAATGCCTGAGCCATTGAATGATCGGGCATTTTTTCGGCAGTCCCGATCGCGACCGGCGCTTTTTTGCGTCGTTTAGAATCGGCCGCATGTTCGAGCTTCCGCAGCAACTCGAATCGCCGCAGCGCGTGCTTACGGTATCGGAGCTGAACCGCCTCGCACGCGAGATCGTGGAGCGGCATCTTCCGCTCTCCTGGGTTGCCGGAGAGATCTCGAACTTCAAGCGCTACGATTCGGGCCACTGCTACTTCACGCTGAAGGACGACACGGCGCAGGTCGACTGCGTCATGTTCCGCCAGAAGGCGATGCTCCTCGGCTGGCGGCCCGCGGACGGCATGCAGGTCGAAGTGCGCGCCTGCGCGAGCGTTTACGAAGCGCGCGGGAAGTTCCAGCTCAACGTCGAGGCGATGCGCCGCGCGGGGCTGGGCGCGCTCTTCGAGGCTTACGAGCGCCTGAAGGCGCGCCTGGAGCGCGAAGGCCTGTTCGAGGCCGGGCGCAAGCGCGCGCTGCCGCGTTTCCCGCGTGCGATAGGGATAGTGACCTCGCCTCGCGCGGCGGCGCTGCGCGACGTGCTGACGACGCTCAAACGGCGCGCCCCGGCGCTCCCGGTGATCGTCTACCCGGCTCCGGTGCAGGGCGAAGGGGCCGGCGCGAGGATCGCAGAGGCGGTGCGGCTCGCGGGACGGCGCGCAGAATGCGACGTCCTCATCGTCTGCCGCGGCGGCGGCAGCATAGAGGACCTCTGGGCCTACAACGACGAGGCTCTCGCCCGTGCGATCGCGGCATGCCCGGTTCCGGTGGTGTCGGGCGTGGGGCACGAGACCGACTTCACCATTGCGGATTTCGTCGCCGATGCGCGCGCACCCACGCCGACTGCCGCGGCGCAGCTCGCGAGCCCCGACCGCGTGGAAACCTGCGAGCAGCTGAGGCAGCTGCAAGCGCGCCTCGGCCGCATCGTCGCCCGCGGGCTCGAGAATCGGATGCAGAGAATCGACTACCTGTCGCGCTGTCTGGTGCATCCCGGAGACCGCCTGCGCAACCAGACGCAGCACCTCGCGCACCTCGCGAACCGGCTGTGCGGGGCATGGAACCGCTACTCGGAAGGACGCACGTGGGCGCTGCGCGGTCTCGCCCGCGACCTCGCGCTGGAGCGCCCGGACTTCGAGCGGCTCGAACGCGACGGGCTCCACCTCATGAAACGGCTGAACGACGCCGCGCGCACGCGAGTCGACAGCGCGGCGTTGCGGCTCGCGGCGATGGAGTCGCATCTGAAGCACCTGAATCCGCAGCTCGTGCTCGAGCGCGGTTACAGCATCGCCGCGGATGCCTCGGGGGCGGTCGTGCGCAGCGGCGCACAGGTGGCGCCCGGCGACGTGCTCGACATCACTTTCGCCCGTGGTTCGGCGAGAACCGAAGTCAAAACCACCAATAAACAGTAAGTCTTAGCGGCGGTAGCCGCCTAAGCGCGCTGTCGCGCCCGGAGGTGCAGCGTAGCTGCACCGAAGAGCGGCCTAGGTTTTTCCGCGGCGTAGGCCGTTCCTCGGTGTAGACCTTTACCGCGGCGTAAGGTTTTACTCCTCCGCGGCGAGCGCTTCGAGCTCGCGCCGCACGTACTCGAGCACCCGCGCGGCGACGTCGTCGGCCAGGCAGTCGAAAACCGTGACGCCTTCCATCGAGCGCAGCCACGTGAGCTGGCGCTTGGCAAGCTGGCGCGTCGCGGCGATCCCCTGGTCGCGCAGCCCTGTGAGGTCGAGCTCGCCGTTGAGATGCTGCCAGGCCTGGCGGTAACCCACGCAGCGCATGGAAGGCATCGTCGGCTCGAGGCCGTAATCCTCGCGCAGCCCCGCGACTTCCTTCACCAGCCCCTTTTGCAGCATCGCGTCGAAGCGTGCTTCGATGCGCCGGTGCAGCCCGGCGCGGTCTTCGGGGACGAGGGCGATCTGGATGGGGGCGTACGGAAAGTACACGTAGCGCGGCTTCTGCAGGAGCTCGCCCATGGTCTTGCCGGTGATGTAGTAGATCTCGAGCGCTCGCTGCACGCGCTGCGCGTCGGTGGGCTCGAGGCGGGCCGCCGTGGCCGGGTCGAGCTCCCTCAGCTTTTCGTGGACCGCGCCCCAGCCCTGTTCCTGCGCCATGGTGTCGATCACGAGGCGGATCATGGGATCGGCCTCGGGAAGCTCGTTCAAGCCTTCCACGAGCGCCTGGAAGTAGAGCATCGTGCCGCCGGCGAGGAGCGGGATTTTCCCCCGCTCGGTGATTTCGCGCATTGCTGCAAGCGCGTCGTCGCGAAAGCGCGCCGCCGAATACGACTCGTGAGGCTCGATGATGTCGATCAGGTGATGCCGCACCGCACGCAGCGTCTCGGCGTCCGGCTTCGCGGTGCCGATGTCCATGCCCTTGTAGACGAGCGCGGAATCGACGCTGACGACTTCGCACGGCAGCACGCGCGTGAGCTCGAGCGCGACCGCGGTCTTGCCGCTCGCTGTCGGCCCCATCAACAGTATCGCCGGAGGGTTCGCCATATCGTTATCGGTAGATTACCGAAGGAAGGGAGGTTACGGAGGGAAACACTTCGGTTTCCCTCTGTTCGTTTAC
>Ga0209705_10000820_pt1 | contig 16395 bp, 14 predicted proteins | sample PPLLaktember2015_5_FD_187262 | JGI IMG/M metagenome (GOLD analysis project Ga0209705, IMG submission 187262) | Freshwater sediment microbial communities from Prairie Pothole Lake near Jamestown, North Dakota, USA - PPLs Lake P8 Core (1) Depth... | ecosystem: Environmental > Aquatic > Freshwater... | reverse complement strand
GAACGCGTTCAAAATCCGTTGCGGCGAAACCTGGAACAGGTAGGTGGCGATCGAGCGGGGGGGAAAGCCGTGGACGAACTGGCAGCCGTGCAGCACCAATGCCCCCGGCAGACGGCTGACGAAGGCGCGGGATGGCAGCGAAAGCATGTCGATGGTCCAGCGTACCGAGCGGCGCGCCAGAGGGTTGAACCAGTTGAGGTGCCGGGCGCTCAAGACCGCCAGTTCATGGTTTCCCAGGACCGAGGGAATCCGGCGTTCCTGAAGCAGGCCGATCACCGCGTTGGGGTCGGGCCCGTAGCCGATGTTGTCCCCCAGGCTGACGATGGCGTCGACATCGGACCGGTCGATGTCCGCCAGGACCTGCTCGAACGCCTCGAGGTTGGCGTGGATGTCGGATAAAACCGCGAGGCGCATGGCTTCGGTTCCTGTTCGTCAGGGATGAAAACGCGTTGGGCGGGGGAAGCGCCCCCACGGTCGCTTAGCGCATCAGCCCAAAATACCACCCCACCAATTCGGGCCCCGCAAAAATAAAGGCGAGGGCGCCAGCGGCCAGAAAGGGGCCGAAGGGGACCGCCAGTTTCATGTTGCTGCGGGCATACACCATAATGCTCAGTCCAACCACGGTGCCCAGCAGGGAGGCTAAAAATATGGTGAAGACCACCCCCTGCCATCCCAAAAGCGCCCCGATCATGGCCAGCAGTTTGATGTCGCCGCCGCCCATGCCTTCCTTTCCGGTCAGCATGTTGTAACCCCAGGCTACCATAAAGAGAGTCCCGCCACCAACCAGGACGCCGAGCAGCGCCGCTTTCCAGCCCATGTTGGGGAGGGCCAGGGCGGCCAGGAAGCACGCTGGAATGCCGGGCAGGGAAATCCGGTCCGGGATGATCCGGTGGTCGATGTCGATAAACGTGATGGTCACCATCGCGGCCGTGAAGGCCATGTAAATCGCGGCCTCGACGGAAACGCCGAAGCGGTTTGCAAGCGCCGTGAACAACAGGGCGGTCAGGAGTTCCACCAGCGGGTAGCGCAGGGACACCGGGGCCTGGCATTGACGGCAGCGCCCCTTCAGCCAGAGGTAGCTGAAAATCGGGATGTTGTCGTAAAAGCGAATCGGCTTTCCGCAGTGGGGGCACATGGAGCCGGGGGTGACGATCGATTTGGAGAGCGGAATGCGGTAGATGCAGACATTGAGAAAGCTGCCGATGCACGCACCGAGGATGAAGGCCGGAAGCTCAGGGGCGAAGGCGATTGGCATTGTGGCGAGGCCTGTCCTTTTTTAACATTGCCGGGTTGGCGTGTGGGGGTGGAAGGCCGTCGGGTGACGAAAAGCCGTCCACCCGGCCCTGGTGGTGGCCGGCGCCTCACGAGTTTCTATCGGCACGCGCCGCACGGGCCTTGATTTGCGGCCGCAATTGCGTATCATCGGGCAATATTGTAAGGTCCGGGCAAAAATCAACCCCGTATCATTGTCAGAAGGCATAAATGTCTTATTTTAGAAATTTGTCGAATCGAACCCTTTCAGGGGACGCCGACGGGCAGCTTTCCGAATTTTCACCGCAAAGGGTCAATTTCCCCCATAGGAGCAAGAATGGCTGAAAGTGACAGGGACGATCTGATCAGTATCATCGAGGAAAGCGAAGATTTCAAGGACCTCCCCGACGTTTTGCCGCTGCTTCCCGTCCGGGATGTGGTGATTTTTACCGACATGCTGCTGCCGCTTTTTATCGGCCGCGAAAAGTCGGTGCGGGCGGTTGAGGAGGCCATGGCCCAGGATCGGTTTCTGTTTCTGGCCACCCAAAAGCAGCCCGGCCTCGAAAACCCCAAGGCGGAGGAAATCTATCGGGTGGGCACCGTGGGTCGGATCCTGCGGATGCTCAAGCTGCCGGACGGCCGCATGAAAGCCCTCGTGCAGGGCTTGGGCCGCGCCAGGATCATCCGCTATGTCCGCAAAAAGTCCTATTACCGGGTCAAGATCGAACTGCTGGAAGAAGAACCCACCAAGGCGGCGGATCTCGAGATCGAAGCCCTGATGCGTAACGTCCGCGAGAGCAGTGAAAAGATCCTGGCGCTGCGGGGGGAGCTGACCAACGATGTGGGGACGATTCTGGAGAGCATCGAAGACCCGGGGCGCCTGGCGGATCTGGTGGCCTCCAACCTGAAACTCAAGATCGAGGAATCCCAGGCCCTGCTGGAAATGGTCGATTCCCAGGAGCGCCTCAAGAAGGTCAACGAACTCCTTTCCCGGGAAGTGGATCTGTCTTCCATGCAGGCCAAGATCCAGTCGGATGTGCGCGATGAGATCTCCAAAAGCCAGCGCGATTATTTTCTGCGGGAGCAGGTGCGCGCCATTCACCGGGAACTGGGAGATCTGGACGATAAGACCCAGGAAGTCGACGAGTACCGCAAGAAATGCAAAAAAGCCAGGATGCCCAAGCCCGCTGCCGACGAGGCCCAGCGTCAGCTCAAACGCCTGGAGCAGATGCACCCCGAAGCGGCCGAATCCACCATGATCCGGACCTATCTGGACTGGCTGGTGGAGATGCCCTGGCAGAAAGCCACCAAGGATGTGATCGACATCCCCAAGGCCAAGGAGGTTCTCGACCGGGATCATTACGGCCTGGCGCCGGTTAAAGATCGGATTCTCGAGTACCTCAGCGTGCGCAAGCTCAATCCCAAAATGAAGGGCCCGATCCTGTGTTTCGTAGGCCCCCCGGGGGTCGGCAAGACCTCGCTGGGCCAGGCCATCGCCCGCGCCCTGAAACGCAAGTTCGTCCGGATTTCGCTCGGCGGCATCCGGGATGAAGCCGAAATCCCGCGGCCATCGCCGGACTACATCGGTTCCATGCCGGGGCGCATCCTGCAGGGCTTGAAGCAGTGCGGCACCAACAACCCGGTTTTCATGATGGACGAGATCGACAAGCTGGGCTACGACTTCCGGGGCGACCCTTCCTCGGCGCTCTTGGAGGCGCTGGACCCGGAACAGAATTCCGAATTCAGCGACCACTACCTGAACCTGGCCTTCGACCTTTCCAGCGTGATGTTCATCCTGACGGCCAACCTCACCGACACCATCCCGTCGGCGCTCCTCGACCGGATGGAGGTGATCACCCTCTCGGGGTACACCGAGGATGAAAAACAGGACATCGCCGAAGCTTACTTGCTGCCGCGGCAGTTGAAGGAAAACGGCCTCAAGCCCGGGCAGTTGACCATCAGCGGCGGGGCCCTGCGCCAGATCATCACGGAGTACACCTCCGAGGCGGGTTTGCGCAACCTCGAGCGCGAGTTGGGGACCATCTGCCGCAAGGTTGCCCGCAAAGTCGCCGAAGGGGGCAAAAAAAAGTTTCTGGTGACCCGCGGCAATCTTACCAAGCTGCTGGGGATTCCAAAATTCTTCCCCGAAATGGACCAGGAAGAAAGCCAGGTGGGGCTGGCAACCGGGTTGGCCTGGACCCAGGTGGGCGGGGAGGTCCTATACGTAGAGGTGTCGCTTTTCGGCGGCAAGGGCGAGTTGATCGTCACCGGTCAGCTGGGGGAGGTCATGCAGGAATCGGCGCGGGCGGCGATGACCTATGCGCGGGCCAACCTGAAAGCCTTCAAGGTCAAGGAAACCGTTCTGGACAACCTGGATGTGCACATCCACGTGCCGGCCGGGGCCATTCCCAAGGACGGGCCATCCGCCGGGATCGCCATGGCCACCGCCCTGATCTCGGCCCTGACGCGGCGGCCGGTCGCCAAGGATGTGGCCATGACCGGGGAGATCACCCTGCGCGGCCGGGTGCTGCCCATCGGCGGCCTCAAGGAAAAAGCCCTGGGCGGCCTGCGGGCGGGTATTCGCACCATCGTCATGCCGGAGAAAAACCGCAAGGACCTCACTGAACTGCCGGCCTACGTTAAACGTAAAATCAAGTTCGTGCCGGTTGTCCATATGGATCAAGTCCTGGCCGTGGCGCTCGAGGAAGCCCCGATAGCGCCCGCCGCGCGAAAAAGCCGTGCCAAAAAACCGCGGCCGGCCGAAAATGCCGGGCAATGACGCCGACGGTGGCCGCTTTCAATCGGGGGCGGTCAATCGTGTTCCCGAAAACCCGGCGCGGATCGGCTGAATACAGAGCGGCGGTCTGGCGCCCGGGAGGGGCAATGAAACTTCTGGCGGTCGACACGGCAACCCAAAGCTGCGGGGTCGCCCTGATTGAAAAAGACCGGCTGCTGGCCGAAATGTTGCTGGTCACCCGTGAAACCCACTCGCTTCATCTGATGGGCATGATCCGGGAGGTTCTGGCGCGCTCAAAGGTCCCGCTCACGGCCCTTGGCGCTTTTGCCGTGACCCTGGGGCCCGGCTCCTTCACCGGGCTTCGGATCGGCATCAGCACCCTCAAAGGTCTGGCCTCGGCCTTGGACAAGCCCCTGGTGGGGGTTTCAACCCTGGCGGCCCTGGCCTGGCAGCACCCCCGCGCAGGATCGCCGATTGTGGCGCTGATGGATGCGCGCCGGGGAGAGGTCTATGCCGCACGGTTTCGTTTCGATGCGGACACCCTGGTTCGGGAGACCCCGGATCAGGTCCAAGACCCGGTCGCCGCGATTCGGGGAATTGCGCAGCCCTGTCTTTTTGTCGGCAGCGGTGTACTGCTCCACCAAGATCTCATCGCGCAAGCGCTCGGTGCCAAGGCCCGGTTTGTGCCGGCCGCCCAAAACTATCTGCGGCCCTCGTCGGTCGCCTTTCTGGGCTGGGATCGACTGGCCCAGGGGGGGCTGACGTCTCTGGAAAATCTCCAGCCGATTTATGTCCGAAAATCGGATGCGGAGATTCATCTCGGCCTGGCGGCCGAGCGGCTGCCCTGAGGTGTGCGGTTCTATCGATTAAATTGCTATCTTGATTGACTTTTTGAAATTATTTGGGTATCTGTCACGGGCTGGTTTTTGGCGGCAAGCGCGCGGGTTTCGCCGGAGGGTTCGATTCCATAACCTACGTTTCGCAAGATGGTTTCTATGAATAACTTCAGCTGGTCCGATCCCCCCGGGCAGGCAACCCTTCCGGTTGCCAGGGCCGGCGTGCCCATGATCCTCGCCGGGGCTTTTATTACAGCGATCTTTGCCATGCTCGGGTTTGCGCTGCCGGCGCTTTTGGGTCTGACGGCAACCCTGTGCGTCTGTTTTTTTTTCCGGGACCCGGACCGGGTCATTCCGGCCAAGCCGGGGGCGGTTGTCGCGCCTGCCGACGGCAGGGTGATCGCCGCCGAGGTGCTGGAAGAATCGCCTTTCTATGATGGGCGCTGCAAAAAGGTCAGCATCTTCATGTCGGTCTTCAACGTGCACGTGAACCGGACCCCGATTGAGGGCACCGTCAAAAAAATTGCTTACTTTCCCGGCAAGTTTTTTTCGGCCCACCTCGACAAGGCTTCCCGCGATAACGAGCACAACGCGGTTTGGCTGGAAAACGCGCAGGGACAGAAGCTGTGCGTCGTGCAGATCGCCGGGCTCATCGCCCGGCGGATCATCTGCTACGTCCGCGAAGATCAGCGGGTGCTGCGCGGCCAGCGCTTCGGCGTCATCTGCTTCGGCTCGCGTCTTGACGTTTACATGCCGGTCGAGACCGAACTGTCGGTGTCGGTCGGCGACAAAGTCCGGGCAGGAACCGTTGTCCTGGGGTTTATGGAAACCCGCTGAAATTGGTCCTGGCCCGGTGCTCGAGGGCCAACGGACCGCCATAAGTACCAAAGCAGTTAAATGGGGCCTGGGCGCGGGCGTCAGCCGTCCCGCCGATACCCCATTTTCCCTTTTGGCGGGGTGCGAGGTGGGGAAACCTTTTTTATCTGCAAACAGGAGTCAGGCCATGTCAGGTAAACAATTTCATGTTGCTGTCGCCGGCGCAACCGGCGCCGTTGGCAATCAGATGATCGCCTGTCTGGAAGAGCGCAACTTTCCGGTCAAATCCCTCAAGCTGCTGGCCACCCGTAAATCGGTCGGCCGCAAGCTCGCATTTCACGGCGAGGAAATCGCCGTTGCGGAATTGACCGCGGAATCTTTCAAAGGGGTCGATATCGCGCTTTTTTCCGCGGGCGGCGGTACCAGCGAAAAATATGCACCGGCAGCCGCCGCGGCCGGCTGCGTCGTGGTGGACAATTCAAGTGCCTGGCGGATGGACCCCGACGTGCCCCTGGTGGTGCCCGAGGTCAACCCGCATGCCGTGGCCGGCTACACCCGCAAGGGCATCATCGCCAATCCAAACTGTTCCACCATTCAGATGGTCGTTGCCCTTAACCCCGTCCACCGGCAATACGGCATCAAACGACTCGTGATTTCGACTTATCAGGCCGTTTCGGGTACGGGCAAGAAGGCCATCGACGAACTCTCCGACCAGACCCGGGCGCTTTTCAATTCCATGGAAGTCGAGGCAAAAGTGTATCCGCATCAAATCGCGTTCAACTGCCTTCCCCACATCGACGTCTTCTACGACAACGGCTACACCAAGGAAGAGATGAAGATGGTGAACGAAACCCGCAAGATTCTGGAAGACGACACCATCGCCATCACCGCCACGACGGTTCGGGTGCCGGTGTTCTACTCCCATTCCGAGGCCATCAACGTCGAAACGCGCAAGCCGGTGACGGCGGCGGGTGTGCGCGCCCTGCTGGCGTCCGCGCCGGGGGTCAAGGTGGTCGACGATCCAAAAAAAAATCTTTACCCCCTGGCCATCGATGCCGCCGGGCAGGACCTGACCCTGGTGGGCCGCATTCGCCAGGATGAATCCATTCAAAACGGCATCAACCTGTGGGTCGTGGCCGACAATATTCGCAAGGGGGCGGCCACCAACGCGGTTCAGATCGCCGAGGTGCTGGCCGAGAAGTACCTCTGAGCGGCAAGCAGCGGCCAGCCTTTCCAAGGGATGCGGCAGCCGTGCGGCCTTGCACCGGCTGTTTGACGCCGCCCGGATGACTTTGCCAGATCATTTATTTTCAGGAGCAGCGCTTTGCAAAGAACACCCATCACACGCGAAGGGTATGAAACCCTAAAGAAGGAACTGGCGCGCCTCAAGTCGGTTGACAGGCCGCAGAACATCAAGGCCATCGAAGAGGCGCGCGCCCACGGCGACCTTTCCGAAAACGCTGAATTTGAAGCGGCCAAGGACCGCCAAGGATTTATCGAAGGCCGTATCAGCGAGTTGGACTTCAAGTTAAACAGCGCCGATATTATCGATCCATCCAATCTGCCAAAGGATCGGGTGGTGTTCGGTACCCGGGTCCTGCTTGAAAACGTTGACACCGCCGAAACGGTGGAGTACCAACTGGTCGGGCCGGAAGAATCGGACGTGGCGCAGGGCAAAATTTCGATTTCTTCGCCGTTGGGCAAGGCCATGCTGGGCAAGAAACCCGGAGACGCGATTCTTCTCATGGCACCGGGGGGCAAGCGCTCCTACGAACTGGTGGAAATTTTGTAAAGCCCTGAGGCCCAGGCCCTGAAAATCAAAGGATCGATTCAAAAAAAATATAAAGTTTTGATATTAGGAGAAAAAATTGGCTAGAATCACGATTGAAGACTGTATGAAGCGGGTGCCCAATCGTTTCCTTTTGGTGCACATGGCGGCCAAGCGGGTGCGCCAGATCCGGGAAGGTTCCGAATACCTGGTGAATTCCCCCAAGAACGAGGACATCGTCGTGTCCCTGCGCGAGATCGCGGCCGGCAAGGTTTTTCTCCAGAAAGACCCCGAGGCTGTCGAGAAATAGCCTTTTGGCGGAGGCTTCGATGGCCGCTGGGACCTTCAAGGCGCTCAATCGGGCCGTCGGCAAAGCCCTTCACCGCTACGAAATGCTCGCCGACGGCGACCGGGTGCTGATCGGGGTCTCCGGCGGAATGGACAGCCTGACGCTGATGTGGATTTTACAGGAGCGCCGGGCACGGGTGCCGATCGGTTACGAGATTTTTCCGGCCTATATCGATCCGGGCTTCGAGGACGGCTTCAACGACGAACTGGCGGGTTTCTGTACATCCCTGGGGCTTGCGCTGCGGGTGGAGTTGACGGATTACGGTCTGCGCGGCCACAGTCCGGAGAACCGTGAAAACCCCTGTTTTCTCTGCGCGCGGCTGCGGCGCAAGCGCCTCTTCGAGGTGGCCGATGAGATGCGCTGCAACAAACTGGCCTTGGGCCACAACAAAGACGATCTCATCGAGACTTTTTTCCTCAACATCTGTTACGCCGGTGAAATCAGTACGATGCAGCCCCGGCAGCCTTTTTTCGGCGGGCGCTTCGAGATTATCCGGCCGCTGGCTTTTGCCGACCAGGACCTGATTCGACGCTTCGCCTGCAGGCAGGCTTTTCCGACATTTGAAACGGCCTGCCCATCCGCCAAGACCTCCCGGCGGCGTGAAATCAAGGGGCTGCTGGATCAACTTTACCGTTCGAACCGGAAAATCAAGGGAAATATTTTTAGCGCCATGCACCACCCCAGGCCCGAATACCTTCTGAAACCGCCGCTGGGACCGCGCTCGGGTCCCTGACGATGACGGGTGCGGTGGTGGCCGGTCTTTTTCGGAGTCGCCACCGGGTCCATTCTGCACCTGGACCGCTGCGGCCCGGTTGGATCATGACGGTTCCGCAAAAAGACCGATTTCTGGGCTGCGCTTCACCTCGCAGCCGCCGGGGCGCACCGATCGTGATGAAAGATACCCAAAACCAGCGCGACTACCGCAACATCCCGATCGACAAGGTCGGCATCAAGAACCTGCGGTATCCCATCGTCGTCAAGGACCGCAGGGACGGGATTCAGCATACCGTCGCGAACATCAACATGTACGTCGACCTGCCACACAAGTATCGCGGCACCCATATGAGCCGCTTCGTGGAGATGCTGCACATCTTTCATCCCGAGATTTCCCTAAAACGCTTTTGGGTCATTCTCGAGGAGATGAAGCAGCATCTGAATGCCAAATCCGCGCATGTTGAGGTGACCTTCCCGTACTTCATCGAGAAGCTTTCCCCGGTCAGTCGATCCCCCGGGTTGATGGACTACACCTGCCGCATAACCGGCTCCAGCAATCCCCAGAGTCAAATCGACCTGATCTCCGAGGTGATCGTCCCGATCACCTCGGTCTGCCCGTGCTCCAAGGAAATCAGCGACGGCGGCGCCCACAACCAGCGCGGGAAGGTCCGGCTGCGGGTGCGGTTTAAGAAGTTCATCTGGCTGGAGGACATGATCGAACTGGTGGAACGCTGTGCATCCTGCGAGGTGTTTTCGGTGCTGAAACGCGTCGATGAAAAGTGCGTCACCGAGAGAGGCTACAACAACCCCAAATTCGTCGAGGATGTGGTCCGGGACATCGCCGTGGCCCTGAACGAAGACCCCAATATCACCTGGTTTGCGGTAAGCGCCGAGAACTTCGAGTCCATCCACAACCACAGCGCCTACGCCTCGATTACCAAAGAAAAGAACCCGGCAGCCCACGGGTCCTGACGGTCACCCTGCCATACCTGCGGGATCGCCGGCGCCCCGGCTCCCGCTATTTCCGCCACCTTTCGCACCCCTGATTTTTTCCTGATTGTGCAGCTTGCGTCCAATTCCGGGTTTCTGCCCGCCGCCCTGAAGCGATCTGCCGCAGATCAGTTCAGACGGTCGAGAAGCCCCCGCATGATCCTGTCGGTGGAACGGCCGGGGGTGTTGACCAGCAGCGCAAACCGGTAGCACCCGCCCGCGGCGCTGGCGATATAGCCGGCACGGGTGCGGATGCCGCTGAGGGTGCCGGTCTTGTAGTACTCCCGGCCCTCGTGGCGCATCAGGTGCCGCAAGGGTTCGAAGGCTGCGAGGACCCGGTCCATCTCGCGGGCCGAAATTCGGTTCTGGCGGGAGATCCCTGAGCCCTCGGCCATCCTGAGGGTCTTTAACCCCAGGACGTCAGCGGCGTAGGTGCGGGTTGCGGAGACCCCTTTGGCCAGCGTTCCCGGCGGTCCCGCCGCCGCGGCACCGATGACGACCGTCAACTGGTTGGCGATAAAGTTGTTGGAGTATTGCAGGAGTTCGGCAATGACACCGGTCAGCGGGGTGGTTGCGGTGTGACGATAGACCAGGTGCCGGCTGCCCGGTTCGAGGCGTCCGATTCGGACCGCTCCACGGGTCTGGATGCCGCTGGCGGTCAAAAAATGGCGGATGAGGTGGCCCGCATAGAGGAGGTTGTCCTGGTTTTGGCTTGACAGGACGATCCGGCCGTTCGTGAGGCCGGAGGCGCGAATGCGTTCCACGGCAAAGGGGATCAGCGGGGTTTGCGGCTCCGCGCTGACCAGCCGGCCGTTGAGGGTCTCGAAGGCGACGGTGTTGAAATTGACGCACAGGGCGCCGTTGGGGGCGTCGTAGGGTTCGGGCGAGGCGGAAACCCCCGGAATGCGGAGCGCGTGCTCAAAGAAGGCGGGGTCCAGCACCAGATCGTTGAACCGCTGGAGCCTGCCGCCCAGCTCGGCCGCAATGGCGGCCAGGGCTTCGGATACCAGGAGCGGATCGCCGGACCCTCTGACAACCAGGTTGTGATCGGAATCGAGATAAAAATCGGTTTCAAAACGGAAATCCTGTCCCAGGTAATGAACGGCGCTCAGGGCCGTGAGGACCTTCAGGATCGAGGCCGGCACCATCTGCCGGTCGGCGTTTGCGGCCAGCAGCACCCGGCCGTCGGGGTCGGTCACCAGCGCGGCGTCGCCCGGGCCGATCAGGGGTTTCAGCCCCTCGAGGGAAGCCGCCGGCAGACCGACCGGCAGCAGCAACCCGGCCAGGCATGCGGCCAACAGCCACCGCCGGCTGAATTTCCAAAGGGCCCCGGGGGGCGCATCATGTCTGGGCATCATTTGCGATCCGGCCGGTACCGCGGCCCCTTGGGCGGCGGGGGCAATCTGGTTTTCAAGAGACCGCCCTCACGTCTTGTGGCCATTTTCGGACGGACTTTCGAGGATCAGGGTCACGGGGCCGTCGTTTATCAGCGAAACCGCCATCATGGCCCGAAAACGGCCGGTGGCAACCCGCACGCCGGCATCGCGAACCTTTTCGACAAAGCCCTCGTAAAGACCCTGCGCCAGTTCAGGGGGGGCCGCCCGGGCGAATGAGGGGCGCCGCCCCTTGCGGCAGTCGCCCAGCAGGGTGAACTGCGACACCACCAGCATTTGCCCGCCGGTGTCGAGCAGGCTGCGGTTCATTCTGCCCTGCGCGTCTTCAAAGATTCGGAGGTGGACGATTTTCTCGGCAAGCAGCTCGCCGTCCGCAGAGGTGTCGCTGCGGGCGACGCCCAGCAGCACCAGGAGGCCGCGGCCGATCTCGCCGACCACGCCGCCGTCGACGGTTACCCGGCTCTGCAGAACTCTCTGAATCACGGCCCGCATGTATTGCTCCGATCATGGTCGAGGCCCGCCGCCGCTTTCAGGCGGCCCAAGGGCGGCAGGCGGTCACCGTTTTTTGGATCGGTCCAGCAGGGCGCCAAACGGGTTGTTAAACGGCCGCTGCGGGATTTCCTTTTGGGAAGTCTGGCGACGTCCCTTGGGCCGTCCCGGGGCGTCCGCGCGCGGTGCTGCCGGTTGCTCGCGGGGGAGGGCCTCGGCGGGGGCCGATTTCATCGAAAGTGAGATCCGTCTGCGGGCGAGATCGACCTCCAGGACGGTAACCTTTACCCGCTGCTGCAACCGTACCACCTGGGCGGGGTCCTTGACGAAGCGGTCGGCCAGTTCGCTCACATGCACCAGACCGTCCTGGTGGACCCCGATATCCACAAATGCCCCGAAAGCCGTGACATTGGTGACCACGCCGGGAAGTTTCATCCCCGGCTGCAAATCCTCGAGGGTTGCGACGCCCTCTGCAAAATGAAACGCCTCGAAATTATCCCGCGGGTCCCGTCCGGGTTTGGCCAGCTCTTTGAGAATATCGGTCAGGGTCGGCAGGCCGACGGTTTCGGTCACATAGCGCGGCAGGTCGATTTTTTGATGCAGCTGCGGGGCGGCCAGCAAATCTGTCAGTGGACGGCCCAGGTCACGGGCCATGCGGTCCACGATGGGGTAGCTCTCCGGGTGCACGGCGCTGGCATCCAAGGGGTGGGCGCCGTTTTTGACCCGTAGAAACCCCGCGGACTGCTCAAACGCCTTGGGTCCCAGGCGCGGGACCTGTTTGAGATCTGCGCGGGACCGGAACGGACCGTTTTCGTTTCGGAACAGCAGAATGGTGCGCGCCAGCCGGGGGCCCAGGCCGGAAACATAGGTCAGCAGTTCGGCGCTGGCCATGTTGACATCCACGCCCACGGCGTTGACGCAGCTGACGACCACGTCGTCGAGGGCCTCCTTGAGGGCGCCGGGGTCTACATCGTGCTGGTACTGACCGACACCGATGGACTTGGGGTCGATTTTGACCAGCTCCGCCAGGGGATCCATCAGGCGCCGGGCGATGGAAACCGCTCCACGAACGGTCAGGTCCAGATCGGGGAACTCCTCGCGCGCGGTCTCGGATGCCGAATAGATCGAGGCCCCGCTTTCGTTGACCAGCAGGACCATTTTGCCTTGGGCGCAGGGCAGGCGCGTGACCAGCGTTTCCGTTTCCCGGCCGGCCGTGCCGTTGCCCACGGCGATGGCCTCGATCTGATAGGCCTCACACAGGGCGGCCATTTTTTGGACGGCCTCCTCCCGGCGCTTTTCCGAGGTGTGAAAAAAAAGCGTGTCGTGGTGAAGGAGCTTTCCCTGGGGGTCCAGGCAGACCACTTTGCACCCGGTTCGAAACCCCGGGTCGATGCCCAGCACCCGCTTGGGCCCCAGCGGCGGAGCGAGCAGCAGCTGGCGCAGGTTCTCGGCGAACACCCGGATGGCCTCACGGTCGGCCCGCTCCTTGAGCGCCACGCGGGTCTCGGTTTCCATGGCCCGCGACAGCAGGCGCCGGTAGCCGTCGTGCAACGCCAGGCGGACCTGTTCGGCATCCTCGCCGCTGCCGCGGACAAAGCGGCTTTCCAGCAGCGCCAGGGCCGCTTCTTCGGCCGGTGCGATGCTGACGTTCAACATGTCCTCCCGCTCCCCGCGGCGCATGGCCAGGATGCGGTGCGACGGGGCGCTTGCCGCCGGTTCGGTCCAATCAAAATAATCGCGGTACTTGGCGCCGGCCGCCTCCTGGCCGGTGGCCACGGTGCTGCGGATTACGGCCTGGGCGGCGAACAGCTGGCGCAAATCGGCACGCGCGGCGGGATTTTCGTTGACCATTTCAGCCATGATGTCCCGGGCGCCGGCGAGGGCCTCTTGACTGTCGGCCACGCCTTTTTCCGGGTCCACGAAGGCGGCGGCCTCCTTGACCGGTAAGCACCCGTTTTGCTCGAAGAGGAGCTGCGCCAGCGGCGCCAGGCCCTTTTCGCGCGCCACGGTCGCCCGGGTGCGGCGTTTGGGGCGATAGGGCAGGTAAAGGTCTTCCAGCTCGGAGAGGCTCGCAGCGGCATCGATTTTGGTCTTCAATTCAGCGGTCAGGTGGCCGTGCTGTTCGAGGGACTTCAATACCGCTTCCCGGCGGGCGTCCAGGGCCGCGAGCGCGTGTAACCGGTCCCGGACCAGGGTGATTTGAATTTCGTCCAGGCTGCCGGTGGCCTCCTTGCGGTAGCGGGCGACAAACGGCACCGTCGCCCCCTCGGCCAGCAGGGCGGCGGTTGCGCTGACCTGTGCGGGGCTCAGGCCTGATTCGGTGACGATGGCGGCAATATGGGCGTCGTTCATGGGTTCCTCGGGCGGGGCGGTTGAGCCGCCGCGCCGGTATCGGGTTTGATGGGTCGGGCTGGTTCCGACCGCCGGCAGCCGGTGGTTCTGGGGCTATCCGGCGGGTGCCCCGACCTATAGAGGCCGCCAGCCGGATTGTCAAGCCCAAGCCCGGTCAGCAGGCCAAGGCCGCGCTTGTGAAGCCGGCGGGCTCAAGCACCGCAGTCTTCCGGCCGATTAACAGGGGATCCATTCAACCGGCCGGCCCGATCCGTGTGTCAGTGATCAGTGGCCCCGCGCAAACTTTCCGGATTCTTTGCCATGCCCCGCTACACCATCATTTTCAAGGGAGAGGTCGCCCCGGGATTCGATCGTGACCGGGTCCAGCGCAACCTGGAGGCCCTCTTCAGGGGCCGGGGACGGGCGGCAGCCAAACTTTTCACGGGGCAACCGGTCGTGCTCAAGTCTGGGCTCGACGCCGCGGCCGTCCGTCAGTACCAGCGGGCCTTGGCCAACGCCGGTGCGCGCTGCGAGATCCAACCGGATCAGACCCCTGACGGGTTCCCTGGGGCAGTGACCGGGCCTGTTTCAGCTTCGCCCCCGCTCTGCGCGTCAACGGTAAAGCGCCTGCTCTGCCCCCAGTGCGGCTTCGATCAGCCTGAAAGCGATGCGTGCGTCCGCTGCGGCATTGTCTTCGCCAAATACCAGGCGGTTTCATCCCGAGATCGGGAAGCCGCGGCTGGCCCCCCGCTGCCCAAACGCCGGCTTCCCTCGGGGTTTTGGCGCGCCATCCGAATTGCGGCCCTGATGCTGGTGCTGGTCGTGGTGGCCGGGCAAAACTGGCTCGCCAAGGCCCGCAGCACTGACTGGGATGCGCCCCTGACGGTCGGGATTTACCCGATCAATGCCGACGACAGTGCCGCTGCCGAGCGTTTTATCCAAACCCTGGACCCCCGCAGCTTTGAACCGATCACGGCCTTCGTGCGGCAGGAGGCCCGGCGCTACGGCCTGCTGCTCGACGACCCCTTCCAGATCCGGCTGGCCCCTGAAGTTCGCACACTGCCCCCCTCGGCGCCGGCCGATCCCAACCCCCTGGCCGTCATCTGGTGGAGTCTCAAGCTGCGCTGCTGGGCCTGGCGGGCCGATACGCTGGTTGGCGACTCGCCCGATATTCAGATGTTCGTGCTTTACCACGAACCCCGCAGCGGACAGCGGCTGAAGGATTCTTTAGGGCTTCAGAAAGGCCTGCTGGGGGTCGTTTACGCTTACGCCGACGCTGATAACACTGCGCGCGACAACGTCGTCATCGCCCATGAGCTGCTGCACACCGTCGGGGCGACGGATAAATATGATCCTGCCAGCGGGCTTCCGGTTTTCCCGCACGGGTTTGCCCGACCCGACCAGGACCCCCTTTACCCGCAGCAGGCGGCCGAAATCATGGCCGCTCGCATACCGCTCGCCATCCATGATACCCGGATGCCTCCCAGCCTGCAGTTTACCCTGATCGGCCCTCAAACCGCCACCGAGATTCGCTGGATTCCATGAGCCCGGGGAGCCCTGGTGTGGATGGCCCCCCCTTTTTGTTCTTTTCCGCCTGGTGCATTTGCTCTATGCTGAAAAGATACGAGACGGCAACGGCGTCTGGATGTCTCTATATTCCGCCAACCGGTGGTGCGATTGGATCACCGCTGGACAGGGAGGATCCGCCGATGGAAACGATTCCGGTTGCAACCGACGACGCCCCCCTGCCGGTGCTGGCTGCCGGTTTTGGCTGGCTGGCGGTTGATAAGCCCGCTGGCCTGAGCGTTCACAATGACCCCGGGCGCGACGTCTGCTCCCGGCTGGGGGCGCTTCTGGCAGCCGACGGGGCTTTCCGGGAAAAGGTGGGCTTCGACGAGGCTTACGGAGCGCATGCGGTTCATCGGCTGGATCGGGAGACCAGCGGCCTTCTCCTCATCGCCTGTCGCCGCGAGGTGTTCAGGGATTATGCCCGGCAGTTTGAATCGCGCCAAGTGGTGAAACGCTATGCAGCCTTGCTCCACGGGGGGCTGATGCCGCCCTCTGAAGGCGGCTGGCACGTCTGGCGCTGGCCGCTGTCTGCCCAGGCCGCTGGCAGGCGTCTGCCGGGCGGCGCCGGGCGGCGCGTGCCGTGTGTCACCCGTGTGCGCGCCGTTCGCCGCAGCGCGCATTACACCCTTGTGGAATGCGACCTTGCGACCGGCCGGATTCACCAGATCCGCCGCCACGCCAAGATGGCCGGTCACCCGGTAGTTGGGGATCGGCGCTACGGGTCGCTCAGGGCCATCCGTTTCCTGGAGTCCCAGCATGGCTTCAGGCGTCTGGGGCTGCACGCCCTGGCGCTGCGCTTTGTGCCTTTTGGCGGGGGTCAGGCCGTCAGCCTTCAGACCGATGGGCCGCCGCCCGAATGGATCGACCTGCTGGAAGGCGACACCCCTTAACCCTGCGGCGAATGGGGCCGGTTGTTTGGTGCTGCTGACCAACCTGTCCGACCAGGTTGCACATTGGCCGGCGCCGGAGCTGCTGGCGCTGGCCGAAAGCCTGACCGGCAGCGAGAAAAACAATCGTTTTCGGCAAGGGTCGCGGTGATCGTTCCCCGTATTTCCCTCATGGGGTGTGGGGGACCAAGTGCTTTATTTCCTGGCAGAGGCTGACAGCCGTGGCGGGCTCAGGTTTTTTGCCAAGGATGCACTTGAGGTAGG
>Ga0209705_10000819_pt1 | contig 16396 bp, 15 predicted proteins | sample PPLLaktember2015_5_FD_187262 | JGI IMG/M metagenome (GOLD analysis project Ga0209705, IMG submission 187262) | Freshwater sediment microbial communities from Prairie Pothole Lake near Jamestown, North Dakota, USA - PPLs Lake P8 Core (1) Depth... | ecosystem: Environmental > Aquatic > Freshwater... | reverse complement strand
CCAGATCAGCATCGCGATATTTTGCAGTACGATCGACACGCCGATCGCGGTGATCAGCGCAGTCAGACGCGGCGCGCGGCGCAGCGGACGATAGGCGACGCGTTCAATGGCCAGACCGAGTAGCATGCACACCAGCATGGCGCCACCGACCCCGAGGGCCAGCGCCACGAACACCGGCAGACTGCCGGCCGGCAGCAGTGCCTGCAGAATCGCAATGCAGACCATGCCCCCGACCATAGTCACTTCGCCATGCGCGAAATTGATCAGCTCCAGAATGCCGTACACCATGGTGTACCCGAGCGCGATCAGCGCATAGATCGAGCCGAGCACCAGGCCATTCACAATTTGTTGCAGGAAAATGTCCACGCGCCCGCCATGCCGTCTGAACCAGCGTTCACAGTAATGTTAGGTTGACCCGAGGGTCAACCTGACATGCGTCTTTACCGCGGCAGAAGAGTAATTACTTGTTGGGGGCAGCGCCGCTCATGACGGTTTCCACCACTTCCCATTTTCCTGCTTTGACGCGGTACAGGGTGATCGCGCCACCGAGCACATCGCCCTTGGCATCGAAGCCGATCTCGCCGGTGACGCCGGCAAAGCGGATCTTGGGAAGCTCGGCCAGGTATTTGGCCGGCTCCGCGGAACCGGCCTTCTCCATCGCCGTGATCATGGCTGTGGCCGCATCGTACGCATAGGGCGCATAGGTCTGAATTGGCCCGTACTTGGTGGTGAACTTCTCGCGGAACACCTTGCCACCCGGCATGCTGTCGATGGGCAGGCCCGGTGATGACGCAGTGACGCCCTCGGCCGAGGCGCTGGCAAGCTTCAGGAACTCGGTGGTCTGCAGGCCGTCACCACCCAGAAATTTTGCCTTGAGACCAAGCGACTGCATCTGCTTGACCATCGGCGCACCCTGCGGGTCCATGCCACCGAAGAACAGCACGTCCGGATTCTTGCCCTTGATCGAAGTGAGAATGGCGCTGAAGTCGGTCGCCTTGTCCGAGGTGTATTCGCGCGCCACCAGCTCGCCGCCCGACGCCTTCACGGCCTTCTCGACCTCGTCCGCCAAACCCTGGCCATAGGCGGTACGATCGTCAACGATCGCGACCCGCTTGCCGCCCATTTTCTTCACCAGGAACTCGCCAAGCACCTTGCCCTGCTGGCGGTCATTGGTCATGGTACGAAACGCGGTCTTGAAGCCCTGGTCGGTGTACTTGATGGCCGTGGCCGACGGCGAGATCTGCGGGATGCCGGCATCGTGATAAATCTTGGAGGCCGGTATGGACGCGCCGGAATTGAGATGCCCGATCACACCCTTGACCTGCGCATCCACAAGTTTCTGCGCCACGATGGTCGCGGTCTTGGGATCGGCCTGGTCATCTTCGGACAGCAGCACGAACTTCACCTTCTGGCCACCAAGCGTGACACCACGAGCATTGGCCTCGTCGATGGCGAGACGCGCGCCGTTGTCATTATCCTTGCCGAGATGCGCCTGCGGGCCGGTGAGCGGTGATACCTGGCCGATCTTCACAACCATTTCACTGCCGGCGGTCTTCGGTGCTTCATCCTTCTTGCTGCATGCCGTCGCAACAACGACGGTCGCCATCACGGCCATGAGCGTGCGGTTCAGAGATATTGAATTCACAACGAGCCTCCTCGGATAGATTCTGGCAATTGATGACTTATTAATAGAACAACTATGTCTCGACTTTTGGAAGTGTATCGCAGTTCGTACGAGCTGGCAGCCGACCCTAAAGCTCGCTGCTACGCGCCGGTACCTGCAGCTTCGTTCCGACAGCCAAGTCGTTGCCCTGAATACCATTCAGGAACCGCAGGGTCTCAACGTGGATATCGTAGAGTCGCGCGATGGCCGTCAAGGTCTCGCCGGGCTTTACGACATGTTCGCGCGCGTCGAATGCTGGAACTGCCTGTGCAGACTGGGTTGCCGGTGTTGACGGCGCTGGCGCAACTGCCTGCAACGATTCGCCACCCCGGCCACGCCGTGCCTGCAACCGCGGCATGGCGCGCTTCAGCCCGCGGTGGATGCCTTCGGCTATGCGCCGCTGGTGGGCCTTGTCGCGCAGTCGGCTCTCCTCTTGCGGATTCGATATGAAGGCAGTCTCCACCAGGACCGAAGGAATGTGCGGTGACTTGAGCACCATGAAGCCTGCCTGGTGGACGGCGTTATAGTGCAGCGGACCGACTGTACGCAGCGCACCGAGCAGATCGTGGCCGAGGCCCAGACTGTCGCCAATGGTCGCGGTCTGGGTCATATCGACTAACACCTTGAGCAGCAGATTATCCTTCTCGTTGAAGTCCGCGCCGCCGACCAGGTCGGCGGCGTTTTCCTTGTCGGCCAGAACACGCGTTGCCTCGTTGGTGGCGCCGCGCTCGGACAACACATACACGGATGAACCGCGCGCCTGACGGCCGGGCACGGAATCGGCGTGAATGGAAATGAACACATCGGCATTCTGGCGGCGCGCCTTGTGAATGCGCTCGCGCAAGCCCACATAGTAGTCGCCGTCACGAATCATCACCGGCCTCATTCCCGGCGTCGCCGCCACCAGCTTGTAGAGTTCGCGCGCAATCGCCAGCACCACGTCCTTCTCACGGGTACGCCAGCGCTTGCCGATGGCGCCCGGGTCTTCACCGCCGTGTCCGGCGTCGATCGCCACCACCAGATCGCGCGGCCCCAGCACTTCCCGGGTCGGCGGCGCGGCGCGCGGTTCCGGATCCGGCATGGCCTTGGCCACGACTTCGTCGTTGAGGTCGATCACAAGGCGGTGGCCATACTGGCCGTAGGGCTTGAGCACGAAGCTGTGCGGCCGCACCGGGCGCTTGAGTTCAAGGGTGATGCGCAGCTTGCCGTCCGGCTGTTCGGCGGCACGCACCACGCTGATGTACGAGCGGCTTACATCCAGCGCGGCCAGGCCGTCCTTGAGACGGGCATTCTCCATCTCGATCACGATGCGTTCGGGGTCTTTGAGCGTACTGAGGCGATGTTCGAGCGGAGCGCTCAGATCGAAGACCAGGCGCGTGTTGTCCGGGGCTTGCCACAGGCGCAGGTCGTGTACCGATACCGGAGCAGCGGCACACAGCAGAGGGAACAACAGAATTACAGTGAGCAGCGGCTGGTAAATACGTTTCATGCCAGTCCGCGCAACAATACAGCACCGTTTTCCGTGTTGCTTGTGAGTCGCACCACGCGTCCTTCCTCCTGTCGCTCGATCGCGATGTCCACATCCGGCGCCGGCAAAACACCCGCGCCGCGTTCGGCCCACTCCACCAGGCAGACGCCACTGCCCCCAAGATAATCGCGTACGCCGAGAAATTCCAGCTCTTCCGGATCGTTCAGCCGGTAGAGGTCGAAGTGATAAACGGTCAAACCGGCGACCGCCATGGATGGCGGGAGTGCGGAGCGCGAAGCCGTCCCTCCGGGGACAATCGCAGGAGCAGTTTTTCCGCCGAGCTGATAGGGCTCCACCAGCGTGTAAGTCGGGCTCTTGACCGCTCCGGTAAATCCGAGTCCGCGCAGGACGCCGCGGATAAAAGTTGTCTTGCCGGCACCGAGTTCACCATGCAAAAAAACGACAAGCCCGGCGCGCAATTGTGGAGCGAGTGCTGCCCCCAGTCGTTCCATGTCTTCGGGCGTGGCGGCGTGGCGCTCAATCATTCTGCGTGGCAATACCGTTGAGAATAGTGCGCAGCGGCTGGAGAAGATCGCTCGCCAGAATTCCACGCTCGCCGTTGGCCGCCAACTGATCTCCGGCGCTGGCGTGGGCCCATACCCCCAGACGCGCGGCCTCGAGCGGCGCGAGGCCCTGTGCAAGCAACGCTGCGATTGTGCCGGTCAGCACATCGCCAGTCCCACCGCTTGCCAGTCCCGGGTTGCCGCGATCGCACAACCAGAGCGGCTGGTCTTGAATGCTAGCGATGAGCGTGCCACTGCCCTTGAGTACGCACACGCCGCCATAACGTTGCGCGATCGCACGCGCTGCCACGAACCGGTCGGACTGGATATCGGCAACACTTACACCCAGCAGGCGCGCCGCCTCACCCGGATGCGGAGTCAGCACCCAGTCAGCGCGGGAAGATGGTTGCGTGGCCAGCAGATTGAGCGCGTCGGCATCCACAACCAGGGGCTTGTCCATGGACAATACTGCTTGCCACAACGCACGACCCCACGCGCTCTGCCCGAGGCCCGGTCCGACAGCAAGTGCATGCGCGCCAGCAAGCAGCGGCTGGATCGCCGGCGCGTCATTCACGCCATAAGCAATCAGTTCCGGCCGCGCAGCGCTGATTAACGCCGCATGCTCGGGGTGGGTAGCCAGCACCACCAGACCGGCGCCGGCGCAGTAAGCGGCCTCGCCCGACAGTCGCACCGCACCCGGCATGCCTGGCTGACCACCGACCACCAGCACGCGTCCGGCATCACCCTTGTGCGCATGCCGCGCACGCGGCTTCAACAGGCCGTGCAGATTGCGCTGCGTAATGCGCCGCGCCAGCGGCGCCACGCCAGCGAATACCGCGCCTGGGACACCGAGAGCATCAAACAGGATCAGACCACTGTGTTCCCGGCCCAGCCCCGTGAAAAGCCCGGCCTTGAGACCGATAAAGCTCAGGGTCAGCGCAGCACGCACGGCGTCACCCAGCACCCGGCCGCTGTCGGCATGCAGACCGGATGGAATATCGATGGCGAATACCGGCCGCCCGCTGGCGTTCATGGCCTCGATGGCGGCACGCCAATCGCCTTCCAACGGCCGCTCCAGGCCGGTACCGAACAAGGCGTCGACAATCACATCGCATGTCTGCAAAGGCGCGACGGCAAATGGCTGCACCGTGCCACCGGCCTTGTGCCAGGCATCGCGTGCCGTCGCGGCATCACTGACGGAAGATGCATTTGTAGGGTGCGCTAGCGCACCAGCAGTATTCGCTGGAGACAACACCGTCACCGCGAGGCCGGCTTCCTTGGCCAAGCGCGCCAAGACATAACCATCCCCGCCATTGTTCCCGGGTCCGCACACCACCACCACGCGGCGGGCACGCGGAAACCGCTCGCGCAGCAAGGCGAATGCTGCGCTGCCAGCGCGCTCCATTAATACCCCGCCCGCCAGACCATGTTCGCTGGCGGCACGCTGGTCGGCGGCACGCGTGTCGGCCGCGCGGTACAGGGCTTCGGGCAGATGATCCATGCGGCTATCATAGTGGTAGATGCACCACGCTCAAACCGCTCCGGTCGACTACGCCGCCCTGGCCCGTGACATCAAGTCCTGGGGGCACGCGCTTGGCTTCCAGCAGATCGGCATCGCCGATACCGAACTCGGCGAACACGAAACCCGTCTCCTCAACTGGCTGGCCGCCGGCCGTCACGGGGAGATGCACTATATGGAAAAGCACGGCACGCACCGTACCCGCCCGGCCGAACTGGTGCCCGGCACCCTGCGCGTGATTTCGGTACGCATGGATTATCTACCTGGCAGCGCGGCATCGGCCGATGAGGTGCTGCACAATCCAGAACTGGGGATGATTTCGCGCTACGCACTCGGGCGCGACTATCACAAGGTGGTGCGCACCCGCCTGCAAAAGCTTGCTGACCAAATCAGCGCGCGCGTCGGCCCGTTCGGCTACCGCGCCTTCACCGACAGCGCTCCGGTGCTGGAGAAAGCGCTCGCCGAAAAGGCCGGTCTCGGCTGGATTGGCAAACACACCAACCTACTCACTCACGATGCCGGCTCGTGGTTCTTTCTCGGCGAGCTGTACACCGATCTGCTGCTGCCGGTGGATGCACCTGTCTCCAACCATTGCGGCACCTGCCAGGCCTGCATCGACATCTGCCCGACCCAGGCAATCATCGCTCCCTACCAGCTCGATGCTCGACGCTGCATTTCCTATCTCACCATCGAATTGCGCGGATCGATACCGGTCGAACTGCGTGCGCTTCTGGGCAATCACATCTACGGCTGTGACGACTGCCAGATGGTTTGCCCGTGGAACAAGTTTGCGCAGCCGACACCGGAGCCGGACTTTGCACCACGCCACAGCCTCGACGCACCGAAACTTGTGGAGCTGTTCTCGTGGAGCGAAGAAGAGTTTCTCAAAAAGACTGAAGGTTCGGCGATTCGTCGCATCGGTTACGAGTGCTGGTTGCGGAATATCGCCGTGGCGCTTGGCAATGCACCGCACAGTGATTTGGTGACGGCTGCACTCAAAATACGAGCTGAACATCCTTCAGCACTGGTGCGCGAACATGTGGTGTGGGCGCTGGCACAGCATGGTTGAATCGCCTGCGGCGATAACTTAACGACTTTGATGCCGCTCGCCGCGCGGCGGCGGGTTACTTTCTTGTTGCGACAAGAAAGTAACCAAAGAAACGCCCACCCGGTCGCTTCGCCGGCTCTTCGAGCCGGTTCCCTGCGCTCCTCGCTTAAGCCGGGCGCTGCGCAACTCGCCCGAATCAAAAAGACGATTCGGGCTCAAACAGTGCTCGCGCACTGCTCCGGCTTAAGCTGCGGTGCTCGGCGAGCTCCGACGGGGGAACGTCAACACCAACAACATTTAGTGCAATTTGCTGCACTCATTGCGCCCTACGTAGGCTTAATGCTGCGGATGACAACGATAGTAGAATCGCTCAAGTCTTTCTGCGTCAACTTTCTCTTCGCGTCCAATTTGGAACCAAGCTTTCGAGAACGGAATCTCTCCGTACAAGAACCTTCTCCATGACAACGCAGAACATAGGCCTTCCGCTGCGATGCCGTCTGCCTGTTTTACAAGCCGGGTGTTGCCTTTGATGTTGGGACCCGTAGCCGCCGCCGAGCATCGCAGCCTCGGCCGGGAGGTGTCGCGAGCCGGTGTCTGAGCCGGGCGCGTTTTTTTGCGCTCGGCGAGTTCGGCTCGCGCCCGGTCGGGGCGAGAAGCGCAGGGGTTTCGGCGGCTCCGGGTTGCCCTTCTCTTTGGTTACTTTCTCTTGGGCAAGCAAGAGAAAGTAACCCGCTGCCGCGCGGCTAGCGGCATCAAAGCCGTTCAAACATCGCCGCAGGCGATACCCATTAAACCCTGGATTCCGGCGTTCGCCGGAATGACGGAATGCATGAATCGCCGCTGGCGATAAGACAAACACCCCTCACCCTACCCTCTCCCAGAGGGAGAGGGAAAAAACTATTTGAAGAAATGCTCCCGGTAATACTTCAACTCGGCAATCGACTCCAGAATGTCATCCAGTGCCTTGTGCGTGTTCTTCTTATCGAAACCACTGGCAATCTCCGGCTTCCAGCGCCGCACCAGTTCCTTGATCGAGCTCACGTCGAGATTGCGGTAGTGCACATACGATTCGAGCAACGGCATACCGCGCGCGAGGAAGCGCCGGTCCTGGCAGATGCTGTTGCCGCACAGTGGTGACTTGTTCTTGGGCACGTACTGCTGGAGAAATTCTATCGTCTCGCGCTCGGCATCGGCCTCGCTCAGGGTGGATTCGCGCACGCGCTGGGTCAGACCGCTGCCGCCGTGGACGCGGGTGTTCCACTCGTCCATCGTGTTCAGTACCTCATCCGGCTGATGCACGGCCAGCACCGGTCCCTGGGCAATGATGTTCAGCTGGCTGTCGGTGACAATGGTCGCGATCTCGATGATCTTGTCGGTTTCGGTGTTTAACCCTGACATTTCCAGGTCTATCCAGATCAGGGCGTTCGGGTCTTGCGGCATGGGTCTTCCCTTCAGGTTGGGCGTGCGGCCAGTTGCGATTAGAATGATTTTTAATCCATGATAACACGCAGCCACGCCCCCTTACCCGGAGAACCATGTCCACAGCGCTCTTCACCCAGATTTTCCTGATCCTGCTTATCGGCACGCTGCTGACACGCCTGTGGCTGGCACGCCGCCACGTCCGGCACGTGCTCGGCCATCGCCGCCAGGTACCGGCTCCGTTCCGCGGCAAAATCCTGCTCAACGCACACCGCAAGGCAGCAGACTACACAGTGGCCAAGACGCGCTTCGCGATGCTGGCGGGGGTGATCGACGCGCTGCTGCTGATCGGCTGGACGCTCGGCGGCGGGCTGGAATTTCTCGACCAGAGCTGGCGGGTGGCAGGTTTAGGTGAGCTGGTTACCGGCACGCTGTTCTTGCTGAGCGTATTCCTGATTATGGGCCTGCTCGATCTGCCGGCGACGCTCTATCAGACCTTCGTCATCGAGCAGCGCTTCGGTTTCAATCACTCCACGCCCGCGCTGTTCGTCGTCGACCTTCTGAAACAGACCCTGCTCCTGTTTGTGATTGGCGCACCGCTCGCACTCGCGGCACTCTGGCTCATGCAATCCGCCGGCACGCTGTGGTGGTTCTATCTCTGGCTGCTGTGGTCAGGCTTCACGCTGCTGATGATTTGGGCCTACCCGGCCGTGATCGCACCATTGTTCAACAAGTTCACACCGCTCAAGAACCGCAGCGTGCAGACACGCATCCAGGCGCTGCTGCGGCGCACCGGCTTTCGCAGCCGCGGTATTTTCGTGATGGACGGCTCGCGCCGCTCGGCGCACGGCAATGCCTACTTCACCGGCTTCGGGCGCAACAAGCGCGTGGTGTTCTTCGACACCCTGCTCAAGACCCTGCGCGGACCGGAAATCGAGGCGGTGCTGGCGCATGAGCTCGGCCATTTCCATCACCGTCACATCATCAAACGCATCGTGATGTTGTTCGGTATGAGTCTCGCCGGGCTCGCGTTGCTCGGCTGGCTGATCCAGCAACCCTGGTTCTATCAGGGGCTCGGCGTTTCCACTGCCTCGGCACACGCGGCGCTCATTCTGTTCCTCATGGCCGGTCCGGTGTTCACCTTCTTCCTCCAGCCGCTCATGGCCTGGGGCTCACGTCGCCACGAATACCAGGCGGATGCCTATGCCGCCGAGCAGGCCGACATCAAGCCGATGATCAGCGCGTTGGTGAAGCTCTACCGCGAGAATGCCAGCACCCTGACACCGGACCCGGTGTATTCTGCCTTTTACGACTCGCATCCACCAGCATCACTGCGCATCGCGCATTTGCAGTCCCTGGCATAACGACAACCGCACACTTGGAGAAACCGCAATGAACAAGGCCACGCTTCTGTTGATATCCCTCACCCTCGGCGCTGGCAGCGCCCAAGCCGCGCTGCTCCCGGGCGATGCCGCCAAAGGCAAGGCTGTGCATGACAAGCAGTGTGTCGCCTGTCATGACACCAGCGTGTACACACGCGCCGACCGGCGAATGAAAAGCCCTGAGGCACTTATCGGACAGGTGAATAATTGCGTGCGCCAGACCGGCGTGAAACTGGACCGCGACCAGATCAACGACCTCGTCAAGTATCTGGACGAATCGTTTTACAAGTTCAAATAAATTGGACTGTTCCAGCCATGACCACCCTGCTGGCCATGTCCTGCAAGCCGCGTTCCGGTGCGGCCCTGAGCCGTGCTGAAGCGGAAAAACTGCTGCGCGAAATCCCCGGTTGGGCCATCAGTGACGACGCCAAAGAAATTTCGCGCATCTACAAGTTTGGCAATTACTACGAAACCCTGGCGTTCGTGAATGCACAGGCCTGGGTCGTGCACCGCGAGGACCACCATCCAGACCTGGAGGTGGGTTACAACCGCTGCCGGGTGCGGTTCAGCACCCACTCCGTGAACGGACTCTCGGAAAACGATTTCATCTGCGCTGCCAAGATCAATGTCCTGAACGCCGTTGTCTGAATAATCTGGGTCGTGCAATAACCTGCAATAAAAACGGGCGAGTGAATGCAGCCTCATTCACTCGCCCGTTTTGATAATTATCTGAAACACATGATCAATGCGTCATGTCTTCCTCGGGATTGGCGCTGATCTTGTGGATACTGAGGTCCGCTCCCTCGTACTCCTCCTCATCGCTCATGCGGATGCCGACCCACTTCTTCAGCGCACCGTACACGACCAGCCCGCCGATCAGGGCAATGGCCACGCCGCCGAGCGTACCCAGAATCTGCGCCAACAGTGACACCCCACCCATGCCACCCAGCGTCTGGGAACCGAAAATGCCGCAGGCAATGCCGCCCCAAGTACCGGCCAGGCCGTGCAGCGGCCAGACGCCAAGCACATCGTCGATTTTCCAGCGATGCTGGGCGAGCGTGAAGGCCACGACGAACAGCACACTGGCCACGCCACCGACCACGAGCGCGCCGATCGGATGCATCACGTCCGAGCCGGCGCACACCGCGACCAGCCCGGCGAGCGCGCCGTTGTGCGCAAAGCCCGGATCGTTGCGCCCGGCAATCAGCCCGCCGATCACGCCGCCGGCCATGGCCATGAGCGAATTCATCGCCACCAGTCCGCTCACCTTGTCGAGCCCCTGTGCGCTCATGACGTTGAAGCCGAACCAACCGACTACCAGAATCCAGGAACCGAGCGCCAGGAACGGGATGTTGGACGGTGGGATGGCAATGACCTTGCCATCTTTGGTGTAGCGGCCCTTGCGCGCACCGAGCAGCAGCACCGCTCCGAGCGCGATCCAGCCGCCCATGGCGTGCACCACCACCGATCCGGCAAAGTCATGGAATTTGAAACCGAAACCGGATTCGATCAGTGCCTGCACGTGGAAACGCTCGCCCCACACGATGCCTTCGTAGAAGGGATAAATGATGCCCACGATAATGGCCGTGGCGGCAAGTTGCGGCCAGAAGCGCGCACGCTCGGCGATACCGCCGGAGATGATCGCCGGCACGGCCGCGGCAAAGGTCAGCAGGAAAAAAAACTTGGTGAGTTCGATGCCGCTCTTTGTCGACAGCGCCGGCGCGCCGGCGAAAAAATTGATGCCGTAGGCCACGGCATAACCGACAAAGAAATACGCCATGGTCGAGACGCTGAAATCCACCAGGATTTTCATGAGTGCGTTCACCTGGTTCTTCTTGCGCACCGTGCCCACTTCGAGAAACGCGAAGCCGGCATGCATGGCGAGCACCAGGATGGCGCCGATGAGCAAAAAGAATACGTCCGAGCCAACTACCGATTGCATAGCGTTTTCCTCGTCAGAATAATTCGCATTATTTTACGGCCTGCTGTTCCCAACTCTCACACATCGCGCCGTCCGGTCAGCGCGCGCGCCAGTGTGCCGCGGTCAGTGTACTCGAGCTCGCCGCCCACCGGCACACCGTAGGCGATGCGCGTGGCGCGGATGCCGCGGGCACGCGCCAGCTCGCTGATGTAGTGCGCGGTGGCCTCGCCCTCGACCGTCAGGTTGGTGGCGAGAATGACTTCTTTCACCCGACCCTCGTCGAGCAGCGCCTCAAGACGGGTGATGCCGATCTCGTCCGGCCCGATGCCATCGAGCGGCGACAACCGCCCCATGAGCACGAAGTACTGTCCGTTGAAGGCACTGGATTGTTCGATGGACGAAAGGTCGGCTGGAGATTCCACCACGCACAGCAGCGAATGATCGCGGCGTGCCGAGGCGCACAACGGGCAGATTTCGTCTTCGCTGAAATCGTTGCAGCGCCGGCAGTGGCCGACGCGCTCGAGCGCCACACGCAGCGCCTCGGCGATCTGGCGGGCGCCATCGCGGTCGCGCGCCAGCAGGTGAAAGGCCATGCGCTGCGCGGATTTCGGCCCCACTCCGGGCAGGCGCCGCAGCGCCTGCTTGAGCCCTTCGATGGCGGGTGAATCGGACACGCTGTCAGAACGGAAGGTTTAGGCCGGGAATACCGAGTCCGGAGGTCAGGCCCGCCATCTTCTGCTGAGTGGTCTCCTCGGCCTTGCGCACGGCATCGTTCATGGCTGCGGCCACCAGGTCTTCGAGCACTTCCTTGTCGTCCTTGAGCAGCGCGGGATCGATGCTGACGCGCTTCACGTCGTGCCGGCAGGTCATGACGACCTTAACCAGCCCACCCGCTGCGCTGCCGTTGACCTCGATGTGCGCCAACTCTTCCTGGGCCTTGCGCAGATTCTCCTGCATCGCCTGCGCCTGCTTCATGATGTTTCCCAATCCGCCTTTCATCATTCTTCACCTGTTGTCGTGTTACCGGGTCAAGTCTTCGGCCGGATGGTGCCGGCGTCGACCTTGGCGCTGAAGTTTTCCTGCAAAGCCTGAACATTCGGGTCAGTCATGATGACTTCGACCGCCGCTTGCTGGCGCTCGTTCTGGGTGCGCTGGCGCTCGCGCGCCGGTGTTTCCGCCTGCGGACTGCCGGGTGTAATGCGCAGATCCATCGGCCGACCATAATATGCGGCGAGCGCCTGCTTGAACACGGCCTCGCGCTCCTTGTTGAGCAGATGGGTGAACGCCTGGTCCAGGGTCAACCGCAACACGGCGCCTTCCTGAGAATCGAGCGTGCAATGGTTCGCGAGTTCGCGCGCGAGCCCGGCCAGACCCAGCTTTGCCACCGTCTCGCTCCATCCATCGCCGCCCGCGGTGGCAGGTGCCGGTGGCGTCATGGGTGCCACGGCAGCCGGCGCAGGCTGGGCCACGGGTCTGGTGGTAGCCGCTGCCGTCACGGCCGGTTGCACCGCGGATGCACCGCCTGCGGTACGCGTCCCGGATATCTGCGCAGTCGGCCGGAAGGCCAGCATGCGCAACAACGTCATCTCCAGCCCGCTGCGTGCATCCGGCGCCAGCGCGATGTCGCGTCGCCCATGCAGACCGATCTGATAAAACAGCTGCACATCTTCCGGTGTCAGGCGGCCGGCATAGTCGCGCAAGACCTCGGCACGATCGGCATCAATCTCCGCTTCGGGCGCCGCCTGGAGCAATGCCAACCGATGCAGGGCCAGGAGCAGATCGTTCAGCACTCCTTCGGCATCGGCGTTGCGATCGTTGGCGTCGGCCACGGCTGCCAGCAGGCCCGGTGCATCCGCCTGCGCCAGCCCGGCGAGGATGGCTTCAATCACACTGTTATCGATGCTGCCGAGCATCTCGCGCACTTCCGCTTCGCTCACCTTGCCGCCGCCGAAAGCAATTGCCTGGTCGAGCAGACTCAGGGCATCGCGCATGCTGCCGTCCGCGGAGCGCGCCAGCAGTCTCAGCGAGGCCGCGTCGAAGGCGATGCCCTCCGCACCCAGGATCTTCTCAAGCTGGGCGGCAATCTGCTCCGGAGACAGGCGCTTCAAATGGAACTGCAGGCAACGCGACAGCACCGTAACGGGCAGCTTCTGCGGGTCGGTGGTGGCGAGCAGGAACTTCACATGCGGCGGTGGCTCTTCGAGGGTCTTGAGCAATGCGTTGAAACTGTGCCCGGAAAGCATATGTACTTCGTCGATCAGGTACACCTTGTAGCGGCCGCGGGTCGGCGCGTACTGCACGTTGTCGAGCAGTTCGCGCGTGTCATCCACCTTGGTGCGCGAGGCCGCATCGACCTCGATGAGGTCGACGAACCGCCCCTCATCCACTTCGCGACATGACTGGCAGCTGCCGCAAGGCTGCGAGCTGACACCAGCTTCGCAATTCAGGGATTTGGCGAGTATCCGGGCAATCGTGGTCTTGCCGACGCCGCGCGTGCCGGTGAACAGAAAGGCGTGATGCAGGCGATCGTGATCGAGGCCATTGATGAGTGCGCGCGCCACGTGCGTCTGCCCAACCAGGTCCTCGAACCGGCGCGGGCGCCACTTGCGTGCCAACACCTGATAGCTCATGGACATTTGCTCAGCACAGTTGGACTGAAATCACATACGGGTGGCGGCTCGGGCCGGCCACACCCTCGTACCCGGAATGGCTGCTGCGGCTGCTTCCTTCCGGACCTGACCGGGTTCACAACCTTCCGTCACAAGAGGAACCGGCCTTCGCCGCCATAATTTAGCTTCGTAGAGCGAGCCGCAACTTATATTTAGGCTTCATAGGGCGAGCCGCGACATAATCGGCTTTCCACCGCACGCGAGTTTACCTGCGCGCGTCGCGCGGGTAAACGTGCATACAGGAAGCTGGGAAAAAACGAGGGAATGGCGGAGAGGGAGGGATTCGAACCCTCGGTACGGTTTCCCGTACACACACTTTCCAGGCGTGCTCCTTAAACCGCTCGGACACCTCTCCGGGGAACATCTGCCTGCGGCAAAAGCAGGCGCGCAAGGTTAAACCAGCCGCGTGGTCGGTGCAATCGAAACCGCCGCTACGGCCTCCAGCGGCCATAACGCGCCGTTGCGGAAGCAGAAAGCTGTAATGGTGAAATGGCGGAGAGGGTGGGAGTCGAACCCACGTGGCGTTGCCGCCCATCCGATTTCGAGTCGGCGCCGTTATGGCCTCTTCGGTACCTCTCCGTATTGTCTAGCATACCGTGCCGGCGAACACGGGCACAACCGCCTTGGACTATACTTGGCCGGATGCTGCTTAAGCGAAGGAGTCGGAGACAGCGCCTTCCGGCACTGCTGATCGCAGCCTGCCTGCTGGGCAGCGGCTGTAATCCTGCGGATGACAGCAAGCTTAAAGCCGTGCAGCGCAGCGGCGAACTCGTGGTGCTCACCCGCAACAGCCCGACAACCTATTACGAGGGCCCGGACGGCCCGACCGGCTTCGAATACGATCTCGCCCGCGCCTTCGCGGAACAGCTGGGCGTCAGCCTGCGCATTAAAGTGGCGGATCGCTTTGCCGATATACTGCCGATGATCGCGCGCGGTGAGGCCGATTTCGCCGCCGCTGGCCTGACCGTAACGGCCCTGCGCGCCGAGCAGGTGCATTTTACCCCGCACTACCAGATCATCCGCCAGCAGGTCGTCCACCATGCCAAAACCGCACCGCCGGCAGATGTAAAAGGTCTTATCGGCCGGCACATCGAGGTCATCGCTGGCAGCAGCACTCTCGAGCGGCTGGAACAGCTCAAGGAGCAATATCCGCAGCTCACCTGGATCACGGTGGGCAACATGGAAACCGAAGAACTGTTGCTGCAGGTGCAGGAGGGGCTGACGGAGTTCACCATTTCCGACTCGAACATCATCGCCATCAGCCGCCAGTTCAGTCCCGATCTGCGCATCGCTTTCGATCTGGGCGATCCCGAAATGCTCGCTTGGGCATTTCCGCCCGGCACGGATGACAGTCTCTACCAGGAGGCGGGACGTTTTATGGAAGCGATGCGCGCTTCCGGTGAACTCAGCCACCTCATTGAACGCCACTACGGCGCCGCCAGCCGCTTCAATCCGATCAACATCGCCGCGTTCCTGCAGAAGATCGAAACCGACCTGCCGCGCCTCAAGCCGCTGTTCGAGGAGGCCGCCCAGCGTTACCAGCTCGACTGGCGCCTGCTCGCCGCAATAAGCTATCAGGAATCCTATTGGAATCAGAATGCCGTCTCACCCACCGGCGTGCGCGGCATCATGATGCTCACGGAAACCACGGCTCAGCACCTTGGCATCTCCGACCGCATGGACGTGCGCCAGAGCGTGCACGGCGGCAGCGCCTACCTGCGCAAACTTATTGACAGCATCCCGGCACGCATCCCCGAGCCGGACCGCACTTGGATGGCCCTGGCCGCCTACAATGTCGGCATCAGCCATCTGGAAGACGCACGCATCATCACCCAGACGCAGGGCGCAGACCCGGACAAGTGGAATGACCTGAAAGAGCGGTTGCCGTTGCTCGCCAAGGCCGCCTGGTACACAAAAACAAAACACGGCTATGCACGTGGTTACGAGCCGGTGCAGCTCGTGAATCGCGTCCGTACCTACTACGAAGTCCTGAAGAAGAACGACAACGATTCCCGCATTCGCCACAACAACGATGCGTTACGCTTGAAGGCGCCTGCGCTGTAACAGTGCCGGAACAACCGTATTCATTACGGACCGACGCGGCCGCGCCGGGACTGAAAGAATGCCTTGAGACGCTGGCTGCACTCCCCGGCCAGCACGCCGCCCTGTACGTCGGCGCGGTGATTGAGCGCGGCTGCGTTGAGCAGGTCGAACACCGTCCCGGCTGAGCCGGCAAGCGGATCGGGTGCGCCGTACACCACGCGCGCCACGCGCGCCTGTACCATCGCGCCGGCACACATCGGGCAGGGCTCGAGCGTGACATACAGGGTGGCTCCGGTCAGACGGTAGTTGCCGAGTTTCGCGGCCGCGGCACGCAGGGCGATGATCTCGGCGTGCGCCGTGGGGTCGTGACTAGCAATCGGCCGGTTCCAACCTTCACCAATAATCTCGCCGTTCAAAACGACGAGCGCGCCGACCGGCACTTCACCCTCGTTCTCGGCGCGTGTGGCGAGAACGAGGGCATGCTGCATGAACGCCAGGTCCTGTGTGCTGACTTCGCTCATTCCCACTCGATGGTGGCGGGCGGTTTACCGGAAATGTCGTACACCACGCGCGAGATGCCGCGCACCTCGTTGATGAGGCGGTTGGAGATCGTGCCCAGCACCTCGTACGGCAGGTGTGCCCAACGCGCAGTCATGAAGTCCACAGTCTCGACCGCGCGCAGCGCGACCACGTAATCGTAG